>Ga0179593_1344738_pt1 | contig 27531 bp, 51 predicted proteins | sample CZODoug2_1_08_16_FD_185931 | JGI IMG/M metagenome (GOLD analysis project Ga0179593, IMG submission 185931) | Vadose zone soil fungal communities from Angelo Coast Range Reserve, California, USA - CZODoug2_1_08_16fungal (PacBio error correction) | ecosystem: Environmental > Terrestrial > Soil >...
ATGATATGGCGCGAATTGAAAGCACAGGGGTTCTGACTAACGGGCAGAACAAATGAAATTAAGCGGGAGGTATTACAAGTCAGGGTACCGGGGAGAAGATTGAGCCCAGCTCTCTAATTGGGTTCTTAAAATTCAAGGAGAAGAAGAAGAGCTCCAGATCAAGGTGGGGTTCAAAATTCCTTCCGGGGGGCTGAGGAAAAGGGGGAGTCATGTTCGGACTAGGACGGGGAGGAGGGGGAGAACTTGAGGGGGGGGGTCTGGGAAAAAAAGATCATCAGCAGAGTATCAACCCAGAGGCTAAAGTCTAATCACTTGGGCCGACGGGAGCGGGTGAGACACCTTGATAGCAGAGGTTCTTCCACCGGAGGAAATAAATTCCCTGGGGGAAAAAGGCTCAATCGTAAGAGGAAGGAAAAAAGTCAAAACAAATGGAGAGATTCAAGTCGAAAGGATTGGCAATGTAGCAAAGGAGGTTGAAACTGGGGAGCGGCAAAAGGAAAGCTTTGGAATCGGGAAAAGGGGTTTCTTAAATCTACCATCGGGCAGAAAACGGGATTTGTAAAGAAGATAAAATCAAGGGAGATAGAGAGGGGCGAGATGGCGTCAGTTCGATACAGGGAGAGAGTCTAGCTTCGAGTAAAACTGGGATCGTTATAAAACCGTCAACTGGCCTTCCTTGGGCTGACGCCGCATGAACGGAAAAAAGAGGCGAGAAGCAGCGTTATCAGATAGGGCAAAACGCAAAATCCCTACGGCAGCGTTACTTAAAAAGGGGGGGAAGATTAAAGACTCTCTCTAAGGATCGAAGAAGAGGATGCAAGCTAAATGGTATTTGGGGAAGAAGGCGGACAATGCTGGAGGGGGGTCTTGATTCAGGGGGGACCTTTCGATCACTTCTTTAGGAAGTCTTGACTTCTAAGACGGGGATGGAGCTGATAAGGGGGAAAGAGTCTACGAGGAAAAGCCGATAAGTCGGTAAGAAAAAAAAAGATCAATTTGCAAGCAGAATTGGGGGGACGGAAAACTCTCATGGAAGTGGAAAAAAACATTCCCCATTCAACCCAAAGGGGGAAAAGTCGGCAGGAGTTCAATGTGGCAATGGGGAAGGAGTGTCGCAGCTTTTGAGATGTGGGTGGGTAAAAGAGGTTTCCAGTTCTGAACTCGACGAAAGATCCGGGGGTTGGAAAGCCGATTTGGAGAGAATCTGCTCTTCAGAGATTCGGGCTTAGGAAAAGAAAAGATAATGAAATCGAGGGGATACGAACCCGACAAAAGAAATTAAGAAAGAAACCTTTGTAGCCAGGGTCAATAAAAATGTCGAAAGAAGAGGGCGTAGGAGGGAAGAACCTTGACAAAACTAGGAGAGGAACTGCTGAAGGGAACGATGGGCAAAAAGGCCAAGGGGGAACTTTTGCCACAGCGGAGTCACCGTGAAGGGTTCAAAAAACACAATATAGCGAAAACGGGTGGACTCTTGGGGGGGAAGGGATGCCCCACAGCGCGGAAAAGAAAGGAGATTGAAAAAGAGGGGGGTTTTTCGTAGCCGGTATGGTCAGGGGGTTCTTAATAAAATATTGTCGTGGAGCACGATTGCATTGTGTAGAGAGACCACCATGGGAGAAGACGCCCAGTCGGAAAGGCGAGTTGGGGTCAAGGAGGAAAAGGGGGGGGTGGCACCAAACGCAAAAGAAGCGACGGCAGGGGTACTTAAAAGATATTCCATAGGATTCGATTTCAGAAGCACGGGAAGGGGGGGGCTTACCATTGGTAGCGAATCACAGGAAAAATCAGATGGGGGAGATTCTTGGTAAGAACCACCAAAATGGGGGGGGGTTGTCCGTTCGAAATTCGAGGAACCTCCAAGTGATAATTAAGTTCTAGAAGAGGTGGTTATATCGCACTTTCAGTAATACTCTCATACCTGTATAATCAGGAGGGTTAAGAAAAACCAGAAGGGAGGCCCCCACGGGGGGATGGGTGAGTAGGTCAAACCGACAGAGACAAGAAAAGGAGAGTAACAGGAGGAGACACCGAAAACACGTGTTCGCGAACGGAAATGAAGGTAAAACTCCACAGGGGAAAAAGAAGTGGTCCTCTCGGGGAAATGGATCAAACGGAAATTAAAGAATGGGAAGGGGGGAGCTGGGGTCCTAACAATGGGTAAAGGAACCACGAAGGGTCTGGGGATAGAGGAGGAAACGCGAGGAGCGGCGGGAGCAAAAAAAAAAGGTAGCGAGAACGCCAAAAACGCTCCCCTTACGAGATGCCGAACCATAAAACTGATGTTCTGTTTCTCGCTATCTGTTTGAGTCGAAAGTAAACGAAAAAAGGGGTAGAGAAATATTTGATGTTCAAAAATCACGGGATCCAGGGAGGAGAGGAGGTTTGAACATTAGTCCAATTGAGGCGTGGAAAATTCCATCAAAAAGTCCGCGAAGAGGGGGTACTTTTCGAGACGATTTACAGAACGAATGAGTTGGACATCATTCCGGCCCAGACGATTACAAAAGTTCGCGGGATTCAGAAGAAATCCGTTGGGGAGCGTGTGGGGCTCCAGTATGCAGCAAATTTAAAAATGAAAACTTGTAGAAGCTACACATCATCGGATTAGAGAGCAATGAGGCGGAAGATAAAAGCTGGCGAGAAGAAAAATTTGGTTAGTAATGGGGATGAAGGGGAAACGAAGGGAAGACACATGATGGGGTGCACACAGAAGAGATGTTGCCATGTTGTAGATGCGACGTGAAACTTCAAAGGGTGGGGAGATGGGGGACAGTTTTTTAAAGAATCCGAAAGAAAGAAAAGAGGCAAAAGCCAAAAAAAATTTCCTGCTGGGGGGGGTGGGAAATAGGGTGGAGGAAATGACATTAGGAGTCCAGACTTTGCCTAAAAAGGCCTAGTTAACTCCAGGCCGCATGAGAGAAAGGGAACGGTCAGAGTTTCGATGAATAAAAGAGAAGGCTTCCTGACTTCAATACCCAAGGGGCAGAAGTGTAAGGAAAGCAAAGACAATACATTTTGATTGTGCAGAGAGAGGAACGATCATCAGGGAGAATATCCGGTGAAAAGGTGTCCGTCCAAAAAGCTGTAAGTCCGGGACTTGAGGAGTCGTGCGTTACGTCTTTGGGGGAAGGTCTTCAACGCTGGAAATTTACAATTGGGGAGTGGGCCGAGACCAGCAGAGGCAGCCAGGAGGTTCATAACTGGCACTTGAGAAATAGATAGCAGAGCGACGTCTTCTGAGACATTCTTTAGAACGGAGATAAAAAGGCGGAGAAAGGGGGAGGGAGGTTTAGACGAATGCGTTGGGGATCAAACTCCAGGGGACATATGCTGGTGAGATAAGGGGAGACGGCAGTAAGCTTCGTGGCGCTCGATGGACCAATAAAAATTGATATATTTGCAGTCGTGTCGACGGAAGATAAAAAAAAGGACGGCACAAATAGACGCCAGAGAGGCGGCGACTAAAGGGGAAATCTAGGGGGAGAATGGTTACAAAAACGAAGGAAGCATACCACTATCCTTCTAACGTCTGGTTTTGGGCCTGGAGCAAAGTTGGGACCTACATAGAAAAGATTACCCTGGTAAAGGCAAAAGCCTTATCACCAGGGAAAAAAGGAAATACAGCCAAATCACTCCCAGTTCTTTCAAGCCAGGGGGAATTATATCCTAACCCCCTATAGATGTGAAACAACCGTCTTCACGGGATAAAAATCCCTCAACGAGGGGGAGATACGGAAATCACAGGACCCGAATAAAAACGAGAGATAATTTGGGAGCAATGAGGTAGAAAAAACTGGAAGGGTCAAACAAAGGGAAGGGGGGAAAACTTTCATCTCATAGACTCTCAGCAAAAAAAAAAGAAAGGGTAGGGAAATATAGGACTCTAAGGGGGGGGGACGTTGACCCATCAGGGGGATTACTACTTGCAGACCAGATCAAAAGATGAAAAGGATGTTATATGTAAAAGGGACAGTTCTGGTCAATCGAGAGGCCAAGAACTCTTGGGGAAAGTGGGTCGGAAAGGAAAGGGGGTAGAAGCGCAAAGAGGTTCAAAAAAAAAAAAATAAGGAGTGGGGGGGGGGGGGAAGCTCTCATGAAGGATGCCAAGAATTGTTATTGTTCGGGCTGAGATCCCGGGAGGAGGGGATCCTTGCAGGGGATGGGAAGGGGGGAGTCCTTTCTATCCGTCCAACAGCGCGGGGTAGACGAAAGAAAAAGGGGGGAATCTACTACTGGAGGGAAAAGCTGGAATTGGGCGCTTGTTCTGTAACTTGCCTGAAAAGCGGCGGCCCTCCCCGGAATGCCAGAGGAGAGAAAGTGGGTGCGTCACCGGGGAAGAAGGTCGAAACGGAGAGGCATCAATGGGAAGCGCGATTAGGAAGAGGAAAAGGAGGGTATACATAGGACCAGCCATTTGGGGACTCAGGTGGATCAACACAATTAAAAGAAAAATGACTGCGCAGAAAGATTGACTCAAGTGAGAAAAGGTTAGAGAATAAGGAGAAGGGGGGAGGTGAAAACGAGTCTTGGACCGTTATAAAAAGAGAAACGAAACTGGGGGCTGAATAGTCTGGGTGAAAAAAAGCCATAACCAAGAAAGACACAAAAAGGTACGAGACGCCAGAAGGGGAAAAAGAGCGGCACGGAACGAACTCCGCGGATTTACAGCCAGCTTTTCAATAACCGGACAGACCATGGCTAAGCGATCTACAGAGAGGCGGCAAAGCTAAAATGGGTTGTTTGGGAAAGGAGTACTCTTAAAGGACGGTGGAGGGAAAATCATAGCAAGGGACTGTCCTCTTTATTCTAAAGTCTTGACGGACTAAAGGGGGATCCAGAGGATTAGGAGAGGGGTCTCGTGTCAGGGGAAAAACAGCCGACTAAGTCGTGACAAAACAAAAAATGTAAAAAGAAGGATGTGAATTTTCGAAGAGGGAGAACCCTGTGCAAACATAAAACCAAAACAAGAGGGGGGAAAAAACTTGATTCATTCGTGAGAATCACGAATTTTTCACAATCATGTTGTTTGACGGCGGAGGGGGAAAAAAAGGCCTTAGAAAAGAGATCAAATCCGTGGGGAGGGACAACAGATGGTTGGAAAAAAGAATCAGATTCAAGACGGAGTCGGATTCCGGGGAAATATCATAAACTGCTCGGGAGCAACCGACAAAATCACGGGAAAGGAAGTGTAATCCCGCGAAGGGGGGCAATTCACGAAATGAAAGGTAGAGGATACATAGGGAAAGGGGGGAAAATCAGTAAAGAGCGTGAAGGGGGGAGGGAAACCTCTCAGGCTGGGTCTGGGGACAAGTCCTGGAGGAAGGTTCCAATCAGAGCGACAGAGGAGTCACGTGATGTGAATCCAAAAAATAGCGAAAAGGGGGGTTCTTCTTCATATAGAGCAAAAACGGACGAAGAGGCCCGAAACACTCGTTGTCGGGGTCGGGGGGGGGGGGAAGGTCGTGTGCGTCGAGATAATATGTTCTCTCGATGACAGGAGTGGTGGCGTAGAGAAAAGAGAGGAAAAGTGGCCCAGGAGGGGGGGGGGGATATCGGGGAAATGTGGTGTAGGAAGAGCATCCGGAGAAGAAGCAGCGTGGGGAGTCCCTGGAAAGAGGAGGGAAAAGTCATTTGGAGGCTATCGGAAGGTACAAGAGGGGGGGAACCACATGTTTGGGGAGGAGGTCCTCTGGGAAAAAAGCCGAGAGAGCGGGTGACGGGAGAAAAGGATACCCACAAGTTGGAAACTTACATGAGTAAACCTCCTAAGGATTACTGGAGGAGGGATTAATGGTGCAGAAGGGGGTGAATTGGTCGAAGGGATGAATACATCAAAAATAAAAAAGGTTCGGAGGTTTCACGAAGGAAAAAGAACTAAAAAGGAACACTAATTGTTTTTGAGGAAGGAGAAAAAAAAAGAAAAGAGCAACGCCAGATGGGGCACGGTAGAAGAAAAAAAGGTGGGGTGAGGCCCTCTGAACGGAAGGGACGATAAGAAGCCACATGAAAGCTGGGTGGTCTACGGGTGAAAATGGGCAGGCAACGAACGGAATTAGAGTCGAGTGGTGCACTAAAAAAAAGGGTTCCACGCCAAAGCGAAAGGAATGGGGGGGCAGAGACGAGAAGGTGATCTACGACAAGTGAATAGGGGGAGGACCGAAATTAGGACTGATAAGAAACCAAGACCGCCACAGAAACTCTGAACGAGTGGAAATCTATGTTTGGGAGGATGCTATCGGGAGAGGGGGATCGAAAAAAGGCGAAACGGGCAGCTATATTTGGGATTGTCAAAAAATAGAAGGGGTAAGAAACGCTGAAAAGGGAAAGAAAAGGGAAAATGCTTGAAATAGGGCAAATCCACGTAGAGAAGAGGGTGAAAAGGTCGAAAAACGCTATTAGTTGAAAGAAAAGGTAGCGAGGGAGGGACATTAGGACAGGACTGACAACGGACGGGGATTACAGACAGGGGGTTAAGGTGCTCGGAGTAAGCCAACAACAATTTCCATTCGAAGATAGCAGGGAAGGATAAGAAGAGCGATGGAAAGTGCGGCTGGAATAAATCGGCGAGAAATACAAAGGGATGGTGTATGCGATTGGATACGGAATGGAAATAAAGAAAAGAAAAATTGTTCGATCGGCAAATCGCTGAATGGCAACGAAAGAAAACTAGGAAACCCATGGAAATAAGCCGAAGTTGGATTTAAAGGGGGGGGGGGAAAATTGATTTTGGAGAGAAAGACGAGCCCTAAGAAAGAGCCGCCATTCCTGCGGGACAGGGGGAAGGTTGGGAATTGACCTGAATAGGAGACTGGTCCTAAAACGGGACCGGCGAACGGAGACCTAATCAGCAACCTTCATAGGAACGGAGGAAGAATTAGGTGGGGTTCGTGAATAGGAAAGGACTCTGAAGACACCAAGCCAGGTGCAAGTGAGCATGCTGCACAAACAGAAAAGGGGGCTTGAAGGGAAGAGGGAAAACCTATGAGAGGCTACTGAGGAATTTTAAAAGAGGGGGGAAGGAACGCAGGAGTCGGCGTTAATCCTGGAGAAAAGATGAGGAATCGGAAGTGGGGGGTGAGCTGCAGGGTGATGGTTTACCAAAGGGCAGAAGGGAAGCGGAATCCACTTTTTCGTAGGAGCAGCAGCAACTACGTCTTATAGCAAGATGAAAGTTATACGAGGGGAAGTCTCTCTAGGGGAGCAGGGGTAGTAGAAAATGGAAATAAAAAAAAAATTATGCGAAAACGCGGGGAGGGGAGAAGGTAAATTCAGGGGGGTACCGATTCCAGGGGGCCCATCGCTTCCAGGATAGAGGGAAGAAGGGTAAAAAAAATGCAGAAGAAGAAAAGGGGGGACGAAAGCAATGTAGCACGGAGACTCTTGACTTCTTCACAGGGAAGCGATTTGGAAAGAGGTTAAAGGGGGAAACTCTCATTCCTTAGAAAGCGCAAACAAGTTGAAGTTGACCGTAAGCCGCGGGGTAAGCAAAAAGGAGGCACACAAAAAAAAAAAAACAAAACACACAAAAAAAAAAAAGGAAAAACAAAACCTCATATTACCTCGAAAATGAAGCCCAGCCACTCCATACGACTAACGACACGAAAAAGAAGGTGCACCAATGACTGAGCAGCCTTGAACAACTCATAAGTGGGCGGAGAGGGAGCCGGAAGTCTGGCAGAAAGGGGAAAATGAAAGAGACAGCTGGAGCTGAAAAAGCACAGGTAATCATACTCCGAGGAAGGGATCGGGTAGGGGGGACCAAACACTTTATGGGTCAACCTTGGGAATTCTAGTTCAAGAAGAAGAGAGAGACACCGGGGGGAAGAGAGATTAGGAAAGAGAAATGAATTTTTGACAACAGGGGGGGAGGGAAGGAGACATGCAATGAGAGGGGAGAGGTTCCACGTAAAGTGCTGGGGGGGAGTAGCCATAGGGGAAGTGGGGAGGAGGAATAAGAAGCCGGCGCACGAGATTTACCCAGGGGGGGGGGGGAAAAGATGTCATTGGGGGACTGCGAAAAAGAGGGGAGAGGTCGTGTGTAGGGGGAACGGAGAATGAATAGCCTGCTGTGGTAGGGTTAGTAGGGAACAGTCGTCCAAGAAGGGGAAGAGAGTCAAATAACCTTGTGCGAAGAGATTCGGAAAGGAATTGATAGACGAGATGTAAAAAGAGGACAATCGCTGTCCGGGAAAAAGAAAGAAAGAGAAACCTGTTCGTCAAAGGGAGCAGTCGAACCGAGAAATGAAATCGGTTGGAAAAAGTGCATTACAGATGGAAGGGAAATACAGAAGGGGGAAAGCTCGACAAGAAGATGTGCATCAAACAAGGGGAGACAATCAGCAAAGAAAAACAATCTGCAAAGAGAATGAGTACTCAGGGGAGGGGGGATAACAAGGGACACCTGTGGCTAGCTGACGAGGTCGCAAAAAACGAGTTATGACTCTACACTTGCTGCAGATGCACGGGGGACCCAAACCATGAAGCGGCACACGCGTAAAGTACTCATCATTTATAAAAAGAAAAGCGGGGAAAAAAAAGGGGCACGAGAGGGGGACGCTGGGAAGGAAAGTTTTGAAAAATTTAAAACGAACTAAAATGGACTAAGAAACTAAGCGTAGGGGACGAAGCAAAAGGGGTGTTGTTGTTGAAGGAAAGAAAGCAGGCACCTGAGGTGGTAAAGGGGGAGCCTGATTTATCAAAGTCTGACGTGAGAAGACGGATCTAACGGTTTCTACAGGGTTCAGCGTGGATGAGCCGACTAAAGTCGTACGCAACCTATAAAAAGTCCCGAGAATTTTGGGGGGGAGAACTCTTCGAAGGCGTCGGAGTTAAAGGAAACTGGTGCACATGAAAACCCTGCAACCTGTAAAGTAGGAATTATGTTCAGGGTGAGGGAAATGCTCAGAGATGGAGAAAGGGGGAAAAATCAGGGTGTAAGTGCGGAAGGGGAAAGGGAACCAGAGAAGAAAAGATCCTTGGTGAGAGAAAGGGGATGGGGAACCTCAGGAGAGAGAAAAACTGGATGGCTTCGGCAAGATCCAAGAGAGAAGGAATAGGATTAATTAACCGCGGAAAAAGATTCTACTCAAGAGAAAAGTTGTCACGGGAATGGAAGAAAGGTCAATAAATAGGAAGGCTTCAAATAGTAGAAGGGGGAAAACGGGAAAACCGCGTCATTTTGTGGGAAAAGGGAAATAAAGTGACGACGGGGGGAGTACGCTACGAGGAGGACAAAGGAGTTGAATCCAATAGAAGGAACGTGTCTATTTCCCAGAGAGGAGAAAAAGAAGCGATAAAAAAAAATAAAAGGGACATCGGGGGCGGTCATGGAAAGGGTTTCTGGGAGGGAGCGTATATTGACGTGCGGACAGAAGGCCATCATTTGGTGGGAGGGGAGAAAAATGACGAATAGAACCAAGTGAGAAGAGGGTAGGGAATTTTACACCACACGCAAGAAAAGAAGAGAAGACCGGGTGACTGAACATTGTTCATCGAGGCAAAAGTGGAAATGGAGTCTTATAGGACCATTGTAAGAAAGGGGAAGAACAAAGGGGGTTGGGAGGGTCGGCATGTAAAAGGAGCTGGGCGTCGGATCTGGGGACGTAGAAACACCACCGGGGGGGTAAGGGGAGAACCTTGCATATTACAAATCAGAAAAGGGAAACGGGTATATAAGGTTATGGGAAAGGGGAGGAAAAAAGAAAAACAAAAGGTTGGTTAGACGGGACGTGACATTAAGAGCAATAAGAAAGGGTACGTCGGTTCAGACAAGAATTGGAAATTCCCCCAATTGGTGGGGTGATTATTGAACCCGGAGAAAGACTCAGAGGGATTGTGACAAGGAGAGGGGACGGAAAAACCGGTTTTAAAGTGAAAAGGAAGTACCAAGGCCAAAACCCTACATATCGGGGGACACATGCAGTACCAACGAAGGGAAATCCGGCCTGGCGGTCTGACGGGGGGGGGGGAATAAAGGTCAGGCGAACAATCAATAAACGGTCGAGTCGGGAGAAAAGGGGTGATAAAAAACGTAAGTAAGCTCTGCGGGAAAAGAAAGTAGAAAAAATTACCAAAAAAAACTACCAGTACGAAAGAAGGAACGACACCGTTTGAATCGGAAGGGATTCAAGAGAGGGGGGGACTATCTTGGAAAGGGAAAAATGTTGAGGGAGAAACTGGGGGTAGGTTCAAGTTTCCGCGTTGGGGAAACAATCATTCAACAATTGAGTTACTTTGGCCAAAGTGAAAGAAAAAAGCAGGAAGAGGGGTGGGGGGGAGCTCTCTCGATGGGAAAGAAAGGGGGAGGGATATGCAGAAACATCAGTCGTCATTCTGGATGACAACGGGAGATGATAGAACCCCGGTAAACTGTTGCAGAGACGGGTCTTCCGAATCGAAAAAGAGTAATATACGGATGGGAAAGGAAAAAGATGGCGAATAACAAGGGGGTGTATAAGATTTTAATAAGAAATGGAAAAAAAGAAGAAGGGAACATAGTGGAAAAAAGATCCAATCTGAAAGTGATACGACTATTAACATTGGCACTTGGGAAAAATTGTACCACAGTAGTTGAAAAAAAGGGGGGATATCAATCCCTAAAGAAGAGGAATTGGAAAAATGGAAGAGGGAAGTGGAAGTTGTTGGGAAAAGGATTAGGAAGGAAAAGGGTGGCCCTAAACGAGGAAACGGTAAACTCCTAATCAAGCAAGAGAGAAACGAGTAAATCAAAGAGGGGAAACTGTAAAGAGGGAAGGGGAGGACCCTGTTCAAGACAAAAAAGGTCATTTACGCAGGGGGACTGAAAAAAAGAAAACGGGTGCCACCTGTACGACGAGAGAATGTTGATCGGGTGGGGGGGGAAAAAGGACACCAACAGAGGGGGAAAAGAGGAACGTTCGGGAAAATTTCTAACGGCGAAGAGAGCTGGGTTGAGGGGATTTAGGGGTGGAGGGGCGGAAAACAAGAAGAAGAAAGGGGAAACGTCGTAAAAGCATAGGCCCAGTGTGAGAAAGAGGGGAAGACAAAAGGATCCTAGGAAGAATAGGCCTTGGAAAAAAGGAGTGAGCGCAGATCATGATGGTCTTCAGAGGGGAAAAAAGAAAAAACTCCTGTGAACATATGCTGTCGGATAGCTGACAGAAGGGAAGGAAATGGCATTAAATCGCTGGGGGGGGAAAATCAGAGTACCAAGCAGGGGGGAGGGAGATAGGGGACAGTACGGGGGAGAAAACTTCAGATAAAGGAGAATTTACTTACTCTTGAAAGTCGGCGTATCCACAGGAAAGATTTGAAAGAAGGGGTTGAACGAGCAGAGCCCGGTAAAAAAGAGAGGATTCTGACAACAGAAAGGATCAGTGATCCGATAGGGGGGGGCGAAAGGGAACCTGAAAAGATAGGAGTAGAACCGGAGCTTTAGACCTCCATACCACTAACCTGACTACCAGGAGGACAGCAATGACTGAGGGAGGAAAAAGAATTTGGAAAAAGGGGAAAAAAAGGGGGATCCGCATTCAGGTCCGGAGAAACCACTTAAAACAGAGAGGGGGGAGAGCGCGAGAAGCCGAACTGTAGACAATCCTATAGTGGAAAAAAGAGGGGGTGAGACAGTAGAAAACAGGAATGTCAACAAGTCAGAGGGGCTAAATACATCTAGAGCAACAACTGATGAAGGTTATTAAAGGAAAAGAAAAGGGAAAAGGGGGGGAAAACATAGTGTTCAAAGCGGCTAACCTACAAAGTATAGAGAAGGGATTAGGATGGAAGTACTGTGGGCTGAGCCATGAGCAGGTTTGAAGGTGGGTCTATCAATGAGAAGAATCCGGATCATGAGAAAGGGGAAAAAATATGGTTGGGGTTCAAAAAGGGGGCTAAAAGGGGAGGAGGGCGTTAGGGCAGGGGAGGGGTCGGGGCTTGAGGTGATAAAGAGGGAGGGAGATGGCATTACATTTATATGAAAAAAGCGGGGAGAAAAGCTTACTCAAAGGAGAGAATGGATCAAGATAACGATAGGGAAAGAGAGGAGATATCTAGGGAGGGTCAAAAAAAGAGATGAAAGGGAGACAAAGAAAGGGGGGGGACGAAATTATATATCCAGGCTTTGTGATAACAGGAGGATCTTAAGAAATCTACCCGAGTCTAGATTGGGGGAAGCGAGCGTAAGACTCTATGGAATAGGTACAAGGGGATTTGGTTACTATCGAAAAAAAAAGGGAAAAGGAGTTGGAAAAAAGATAGATAAACATACTGATCTGGAACTCAGAGAAGACGAGGGAAAGAATTTACAAAAATTAAGAATCTACCTTGGGCGAGGGGAGCTGGCAAACTTGAGAAATTAGACAGGAAAAAAGAAAAAGGGCGGAACTAAATAAACTGTTCCTTAACTCCAAAAGAAACAGGAAAGAGTAAAGAGGGACTAGAAAAGAATTCAAAGAAAAAAAAATCTGTCAATCCGCGACAGAAGGAGCGTGATACCCGCTGTTGTGAGAATTCCAAAGAAAAAGAAAAAGGACAAAAAAAAGAAGCTTAAGAGAGAGAAAAGAGAAAGGGGGTATTGGTGGCAAGCGTGCTTCCTTGGCTGGGGGGGTGGAGGGGGAAAAAAAAAGGAAGTAAGGTTTGATGAAAGAGTTAAGCGGAAAAAGGAGGGGAAGGAGAAGACGGTCAAGGAGGAGGAGGAAGTCTACGAGGGGAAAGAGGGTGAGAATGGGGCACCAGAATCTAAAAAGGGCCAAACGGGGGTTTGTCGGACTCTGAGCGAGGGATGGATGACTGCCACCAAAACAATGGAAACTTTGGGGACATATCAAGGGGGCAAAGGGAAGGAGGGTATAACTAAGCAGATGGGTAAAAATGAAGGTTGTAAGGGGAGGGGGGTCAATACGGACCAGGACCGTACAAAGAGAGGACTCGATTTTTTATATGCCATAAATTCGAGGAAGACGAGAGTAGTGGATCGGCAATTCCATCTCTGGAAAGAGAGCATAAGGCGGCCAAAAGCGGAAAAAACCGGAAGTCGGGGTACAGCGAGGGCAGACATTTCAAGGAAAGAAAAGGAGGGAAGAGAAGAGGGAGTACTAAAGAGGAGAAAAGAGGTGTCGACCAGGCAAATAAGGAAACACTTTGGGTGAGGAACAGGGAAAAATCATTGTGTAAGGTCCCCGAAACCGAAAGGAAAAACAGTTAAGTTTGGGGGGGGCAAGAGGAGGAAAACGGGGGTCCCTTGTCAAAGATCGCTCAAAATTCGAAAAAAAATCGATTAACTTCGGGAGAACCGTGGAAATGGGGGGCAGGGAATGTGGGAAAATCGGAAAATAATCGTAGCCGCATTAGGGTCAGACCCTCGGGCCGACTCACCCGGGAGAAGGAGGAGGGGGATCGAGGGAAGTTTTTAGAAAAAAAAAAGGAAGAAAACTCAAAAAAAAACGAATCGGGAGGGGGACGGCAAAGGGGAAAAAAACGATGATCAAAAGTTCAAGGGGGCGTGGAAACCGCTAATGGAAGAAAAAGTGTGGGCAGGGTAAGAGGGAAGAAGCGGGAGCAGGGGGGGGGCGGTCAGAATAAGAAAAAAGAAAAAGGATTGGTCCTTGCGAAAACGAAGCAGAAAAGAAGAAAAGAGGAGTGAAAGGGGGTTTAGAGGTCTATACCAGGGTAACTTTCCTGAATAAGGAGAGAAGAATACTGGAAGGGGGGGGAAGAATGATCGAAAGCCCCCCTCACGGGGAGGTGGGAGGGGGGAGGAAAAGACCAACCAAAAAATCAAAAAGGGGGGAGGAATCGACGAAAAAAAAAACCGGTGGTTAATGAAGTCAGGAAAAAAAAAAAACAAAAAAAAAAGATACACCCACCAGTTTTGCGAAAGGAACAACTCCGGACAAGAAATGTCGGCGTCGTGGGGGAGAACAACACTGAAAATACACCTACATTGGAGGGGGTCTATGATTCAATTTCGAGAAGAGTGAGAATAGGAAGAGTCATTATCGAGAAAGAAAAACAAAAAAGCACATGAAGGGAAAAGGAAACCGCCAAAGAGTGGGAGGGAAGATGTTGGATCGCGAAATAGGGTGAAAAGCGGGGAGAGGGATAGAAAACGTTTGAGGGGGGGAGAAGGGTGATGAAAAAGAAATGAAAGCGGAAAACAAGGCTTGAACAAGTCGGCAAAAGTGAGGTCTTCCCAGGAGGGAAGCAAGGGCCTGCAAAAAGGGGGGCTACAGCTAGTGAAGAAAAAGTTTATCACGAGGAATAGAGGGAGAAAAAGCAGGAAAGGAAAGGGGAGGACGGGGAGAGGGATTAGATCAGTCTTTTTCTCTTTTAGCCGGATGAGACGGCGGGGAAAGGTTGGGAAAAAAAGGGGGAAGGGGAAACAGAGACGTGTATAGTTGCCTAATAAAATCAGAATCATGGGGGAAAAAAAAGAGCCTATTACGGGGAAGGAAAACATTTCGGAAAAGGGTTGGGTGGTGGAGGGAAGGACCAACAACAAGGAAAGGGTGAAAATAAAATCAAAAGGGTGATAACGAAAAAGTTGCACATTGAAACCTGGTTGTACAATTAGGAGGGGGGGGGGGAAAGTTAGAGCAATCCGACTCCAGAATGAAGAAGGAAGGCGTATGTGGATATGGGTGGAAAATTGAGGAGGATAAAGTGTCCTAAAAAAAATGGAACGCGTCGAAGAAGAAAAAAGAATGAAGATCCTCTTAGTTCTGAGAAGAAATAGGAAAAATCAAGACAGGACTTAAAGAAAAAAAACATGTGCAGAGGGAAGAAGTGCTGCCCAAGAAGGGACGGTTCAGAGGATAGTACCGAGAGATGATATCAACTTGTAAAAGGGGGGAACATCGGGGGAATTAAGGAGGACCTTCTAGTGGAGGGGCAAGATCTTGTTTAAAGGAGACGTAGTACGGGTGAAGGTTGAAGGGTGCTTTTGCGGCAAGAGGCAGCCATGGCCCGGCGGAGGATACCGGGAAGGGGGGAACCACCTCTAGAAAAAACAGTCGCCGTCCTGCGTCCTATTCATGTATTCTCTGTAAATCGCGGCGGGATCAGAAGAAAGAGGGTGGTATGAGGGATGGGGGAGAAAATCTTTGAACAAGAAAAAAAGATTTAAAAATAATGAAGGGGAACGATTCAATTACATCGGCTGGATGAAAAAAACTATTGGGGAGAAGAAGGGAAACGGGTCCGGGAAAGAAATGGAACGAAAAAAAAACCGGTAGCATCGCTTGAACGTGAGGGGGAGGAGGGAGGGGAAAGCGGATGGGGGGAAGAAGGGTTTCCAAAACAAAAGGAATGCCTGCGACCCGATAAGGGATTAGGGGAGCAAAAGGGGTCTTTACAATACCGGAAGAGGGGGGGATACAGACTGATTGCCCAAAACTCATACACAGTAAAAAAGAAAAAAGGGGGAGCCACGGGGAAAAAAAGCTGACTCCTACCGGAGTGAGAAAAATTACTGAGAGCCGGGCCCACTCTGATTGGTGAAACGGGAAAAGGGAGGAAGAGGAGTCCTTGAAATTCGAATCGGAAGGGGAGAAAAAAAAAGGAGGGGAATCAGAATACCGAGGAAGCTGCTGGGAAAAAGTAGTCAGGAAAAGTGAGGGTCAACCAGGGTGAAAAAAAAGGAGATTCATCTACAACAAGATAGGAAAAAAAAAAAAAGGAGGAGGTAGAAAGGGAGTTCTTAGATGAACGCTGTTTAAGGGGGACCAATCAGGGTCAGGCTACGCGAAAAAATATAAATGTCTTGGAAAGAACGGAAATGAAAGGGCAATGTGGATCGATAGAGGAAAAAGGAGTGAAGGGGGTCTTCAGTATACAAAGAAGGGAAGGGGGAAAAAAAACCTTAAAGTGAAAGTGGGGTGTGCAGAAGCATGGCTGCGCAATAAGGGAGGGAGGTAGGTGAGGGCTGTGGATACCAAGATCTCATCAGGGGGGGGGTATAAGGAAGGGGGAAGGTCAGAAAGGGGAGAAATTTAGAAAAAAATCGGGAGAGAGGAACGTCAAATCAACTGTGGGGGAGAATGAGGCGGTTCTTGGCGGGAAGGGGAAGCCCCGGAGGAAAAATCGCTGAAATGGGAAAGCCGAATCAAGAGGAAAAGGAATCTATATTTAGGAAAGTGTCGGAAGAAAAAAGAGGAAAAGATCGAATTTGGAGAGAAAGAAATGAAAGCGATTGGGATCAGATTTTAATAGATCAGGAAACAGAAGATGAAAAAGAAGTACAAGGAAGGAGATGCTAAACATAAGGCGAGTTAACTCATGAAAAAAGGAATAGAAAAGAAGAAGGTTGATTCTGTGAGAAGTAAAAAGGGGAAAAAGGGGGGACACGAAACCCCCTTGATGCAGAGAGGACGGGGCAAAAGAAAAAGAAAGCTTTCACCAGCGTACGAGGGACGCATCCGGTTTGGTCGTGGGTTGTAAGGGGGGGGGGTGGGGGGCGGTGGAGGGGGGGGGGGAAAAGAAGACTCCGAAGAACTTTACTTACAAGCGGGGGAAGGAACCCGATCAATCCTCTCAATCGGAGCGAGGCGGCAACGATCAAATTGTTATTTTGGAACAAATGCGTAATGCACCTGTCGGGGGGCATTAAAGAAAAAGCCGTGAGGGAGAAGAGGTAATTCAAGGCTTGGCTTCGGGGATATCGCAAGGGCCAGGGGAGAAAGGAAGTAAAGCGTTAATCGGACAGATTGGTCATGCCAAGGAGGGAAGAAAACGAGGCACTTCACGCAGGAATTTGGATTCAGCTCTAGGAGGAGGAGGGAAATAAACGGGAAACAGGAAAAAAAGACTTTGGAACGGAAGCATCTTTCCAAGTGCCAAAGGGAAGAGCGAAAAAGTAAGAGGGAGGTGGTCTGTTGAAAAGGGGAAGCTATTTTAAGAAGAGAAAGAGAAGAAAAAGACTTGTTAGAAAAAAAAGTTTGTTCCAACCAGCCGACGGAGGAATACGGGGAAGGAGGTTGAGGACGGCAATAAAAAAATTGCAGAGCGGAGAAAACGGAGAAACGAAAACCCCCAGGACAAAATCCTGATTCTCTGTAACTCGGGGGGGGGATCCCAGCCTGAAAGGCAAAATAGAATAAGCAGAAGGTAGGGAAGAGAGAATTAGGAACTCACCTCTTCTGGGGAAAGGGGGAGGGGGAACTGTGCAACGCACTCAATTGTGAATCTTTTTTACAGGGAGAAAAACGGCCCTGATTGGGGGGGGAAAAGATAAGAAAAAAAGGGGGGGGAGTTACATATCGGAGAGAGGAAACCAAAAAGAGATGAAACCGGGGTCAAGAACGGTCGGAGGGGGCTTGGGGTGGAAAAATATCATAATAGGGGGGGCGCGGAACGGCCATTCAGTTTGTCGTAGAAACAGGAGACACTCGAAAAGGAAAAATCGATGGGGAGAGGGGAAGGGAAAATGGCACACAAGAGGGGGGAAGAATCGATGATCCTTTTAAAATTCCAGAGTCAGGTGGAATCCTTCAGTCCGTTAAGGGGAAGAAACAACGGTTTGGGGCGGAGAAATCTAAAAATAGAGGGGCGGAGGTACCGGGGAGATATCCCCAAGCCACCCGTTACAGACGGAGGGGGGGGAAGAGGCCGAAGGTATGAAGTAAGGGGGGAGATAAAGTGATCAGTTTGATAGTTCAGAAGGGAAGGAAGGAAAAATTCATAAAGAAGACGGATAGGGAACCGAGTTCGAAATTCCACGAGCACTGGTGATGGGGGTGGTATTTCAAGACGGCTCAAACTCCAAAGAGTGGGAAAAGCGACAAAAACAGGTTTACGGCCCAAGCTGGAAGTGAAACCCCTGGGGGGGAAGGCTTGAAATGTCAACTACGGAGGTTATAATTGCTGGAGGAGGAGGGGTTACCTTACAAAGTGCCAACGAAAAAAAGAAAGGGGGGGGGGGGTCAAAAGAAATATTTCTATAAGAAAAAAGAGGGCATGGACGCGGAACTATTAGGAACGAAAACTCACATTCCTACTATTAAAAAAAAAGAACGAATTTTAATGAGTGGTGAGGGGCAGTATGAGATCGGGGGAAGGAGTTAATGGAAAAAAACTGGGGTGCGCTATGGGGATTTTCAAAAAAAAAAAGAAAGGGGGTGAGCCGGGGCGGAGGAGTTAAAAAAAGTAGGAAAAAAGGGTATGAGTTGGGAACACGTTCATCCTCCGCGAAGAGGGGAAGGACGACGCTATGAAAAGTTTCCAGAAAGGAGGGGGAAAATCAAGAGTATGACAGGGACGAGGGATAAGAGCAAAGGATTTTGTAAAGAAGTTTGCTGTAGGAGAGGAGAAAGGTCAATCGGGGAGATTTCCGCACTAAGCAGCGGATGAGAAGAATAAGAAGAGGGCAATAAAAAAGGCGCGGGGGAGGGGGAAAGGAGAGGGAGACGTCTTTAGAACGCCTACACCAGGGAGGGGGGGGAAAGACCATCATAAGTAAGGAAACTAAGTGAAAGAAGAAAGGGGTACTGCAGGGGTTAATGGTCACAGTTGGGTAGAGTGAAAGCAGGACGACCAAAGACCGGGACAAATTTCAAGTGTTGGAGAGGAAAAGACTTGAAGGAGCGCCATTTTCCTACCTACCGTCAGAGAGAAAAAAAGGAGGAAAGGACTTAGAAAAAGCAAGACTGGGGGATTAAGTAAAAGGAGGGAAAGAGAAGGGGCGGGGAACTGAAAAAAAAGAAAGGGGGAAAGGGAAGTGCACAAAAAAGAACCCTTGAGCTTGCCAACTGTAAAGGGGGGGTGTGGGGTGCGATAGAAGGGTCGGGGGTATTTCCTGCCAAGAGGGGAAGAAAGGAGAAGAGGAGTCGTGGAGGAAAATTGAAGAACAAAGAGGCTGAGGCAATGTACTCATGGGTTGCCACACGAAGGGGCAAGCAAAATTCCGTGCGATGAAAAAAATCAAATATGGCAAAAAGGGGGGAGAAAACCGCAGAAGCAAAAGGGGGGGAGCGTCCTTGAGAAGAGGTACGGGGAAAGAACTGTAATCGTCGTTGAGAAAAAGGGGGGTATAGTCATGCTTGTTGATCACATCTGAGGGGAGAAAAGAAGGGGGGGGGTTAAGCGGGAAAGGAAGGGCCCATTAAGCGACGGAAGGACAGAGGAGTAATAGAGAAGGGGGGGGAGAATGCAAGATCCTCCAAAACAAAGCCTTGACTCAGAGGAAAGAGTGAGGGCGAGAAAAGAAGGGAAAAATCAAATGGGGAAAAAACGGGAAGTATCAAGGCACAGGAGGCAGATCGTCTTATGCGCAAAAGGTAGTTGGGGAACAAACCAAATTGCCGAAAAAAGGGTTACGAAAGGGGAGAAAAGGAGACATACCAACAAGCTGTATCAACTTAATAAAGGGAGCCTCCATAAAGACTCCTGAGACAGAAAGGAAAAAGGGTGACATCCGAAAATGGGAAAGAAAGAAGGAAAACGATTAGGGTGTCAACGGTGCAAGGATGAGAGCAAGGGAAATGAGAAAAAAAAATTACAAAAAAAAGGGGCTATCAACAAAAAAAAACAAGCAACATAACGTGACCATCAAATACCTCCAATATAGGGGAGGGGAGAGATAAGAAACCAGTTGTTTCACCTTTCAATGAAAGTTCAGAGAAAAGAAGATAAAAAAAAAAAGGAGGGAGGAGAGAAGTAAAAATCAGAATTGAACAAGGGTGGAAAAGAAAGGGTTAGGTTACTACGTCTAAAAAGTAGGAGCCGGAAAGAAAAAAGGAAAATTGTGAGGGGCTCTGGGGGAAATATCTGTAGGGGTTCTTGACCAAGAAAGGAATCTCAAGGGAAGAAAAAGAATATGAGTGTGGTGGCAAGGCTCTCCTACTTGGATGCCGCAAGAAGGGAGGTCTCAAGGTGGGGAGGTAGAGAGGGCTCTTGCTGAAAGGAGAAGAGGGATGTTTGAAATTATTATCAGACCGTCTCTGTTAGGAAAAGCGGATCAAGGGTGTCAGAGAAGGAAAATATGGGGGGGGGGGGAAAACCGATGGAAAATCCTCTTCTGTAAACCAAGTGAAAAGGAGTACTGTAAGATCAGACCTGATCTAAACTCGGGGAGAAACCTTTATGATTCATGGGGAAGAACCTTAATCGATTGGGGTAGTATCAGAAATTAGAGGGAAAAGGGAATAGGGGGGTACAATGTATTAAAGAACCCATGGATCCAACAAACAGTAGGAAAAAGGCTGGAAAAAACTTATCTGCTTCGCCGAGGGAAGTACGCATTTCGGAGAAGAAGAGAACTGAGGGGGAAAGGGGGATTGAGCGATGTGCAAGAAGAGAAAGGCAAGGGGGCATGAAATATGCTTCTTAAGAAAAAGAAAAATGGGTCAAACAGTGAAAGGACGAGGTGAAACATCAAAAGAAAATCGAAGGGGGAAGGAAAGAAGACGACTAGCTTGGGGCCACGATGGGGGGGCATAAATGGTTAAAAAAAATCCTAAAAGAGATGAGGAGGAAGGAAGAAGGCGAAAAAAAGGTTATTGGTTAAAGGGAGAAAACCTGATGCAGGCGGTTTGAAGGGAGTCGACAAGTGGGGAGGAGTAAGATAATACAAATTCTTGCAAGACTGTATAGTGCACATGAGAGTTAGAAAGGAAGGTCGCCAAGGCAATTAGGAGGCAGAGGGTCTCAACCTTCCAAATTTAAAAAAAACAGAAGGGGGCGGCCTGAGGGGGAAGGGCGCGGGAGGGTGGAGGAAAAAAAATGCCCCTTCAAAAAAAATCCCACTTTGGGGCAAAGAGGGGGGGGGCAGTAAGTGGGCCAAGGTTATTAGGGGGTCTGATGCACAATCAGGGGGGGGACGATTGGAAGGGGAAAATGATCAGCTACAAAAGAGACAGGGGGGGGATTCAGCAAAAAGGTGATATTCACAACGAAAGGGATCGATTCAAGAGGAAAGGAGGGAGAGTCGGCAAGAGAAAGAAGGGGGGGGATCACACGAAAGAAAAAACCGAGAAAAAAAATACGGATTCTCAATCACAAAAAAAGGGGCCAAAAATAAAATGACGGAAATCGGGTCGCAAGAAAAGACATTCGGTTGGGGGGGTTCTTGAAAACTACATAGAGGGGAGAAAAAAAGGAAAACTAGGAGCTTTGAATGGGGAAAAGGAGGGGGGGAAAGTCAAAAAGAAGGGGGGGGAACACAGAAAGCGACCGCAATTCTTCACAACGTGATGTTGGGGGGGGAAAAAGCAAAAAGGGTAGCGGAAAAACTAAAAAAATGGGTGAGAACAAAGAACATCTTCACTTCAGGGTTTCGGTCATGTGTCAGGGGAGGGTGTGTGGAGTATATAGTTCGGGGGAAGAAGTGCAAAGGAGGTGGTGTCTAGAGACCTGGCGCCATAGAACAGGCGACAGAGCTTAGCCGAAAAGTTTTGAAACCCAGCATGCATCAGGGGAAAGACGCGTTGGTGCAAGGGGAAAAAAAGGAATCAATGGATGGGAAGGACAGGTATCTTAAGGGCAGGGGAAAAGGCAAGGGAACCACAGGTTTGTTCGCAAGAGGGAAAAAAAAGATTTTGGGTCGTCCTGGATCGACGGTAAGAAAAAAGAAACTATTTGGGTTTGAAGAAAGCATGATGACCGAAGAAAGGAAGGAAGGAAGGGAGGAAATGAAAGTTGGAAACTGTGGGGTGATAGGAGGCAAGAAGAAAAGAAAACGAGAAGAAACCACATAATTCAGGGGGGAAAAGAAGGACAGTGACCCCATAACACGTGGGGGGGGGATGAATGTCGGGGACGTCACCAGACGACCCAGCGATTTTTAAGAGAAAAAAAGGGGGGGTACTGCCCATGAGCGGTACAGGAAGAATGGGGGGAGGCGTGGAAAAAAAAATGGCAGTCAACCAAAGTCGGGGGATTCTTTCGTGGGGTGGGGTGAACATGGAAAAAGCGACAAAAGGGGAGGGGGAGAAAAGGGGGCGAGTCGGCGAAACCTACGACATTAAGGTAGAGAGAAGAAAGGGGAAAGAGAGACAGAACCGCCAGAAGCACCATTCAGCTATAATAAACCTGATTTTACTTTCGAAAGGGGAGGGCGAGGGGGGGAGTCACGATCAAAGAGACAAACGGTTTTGAAGAGAGGGTGATTTGAAAAGAAAAGGGGAAGAAGCACGTTCGAAAGGAAACAATTGAGTGGGGGAGGTGGGGAAGGATCAAAAAATTGAATTTCGAATTAGGAACGAAAGATTGCGAAACATCACAAAACATTGAAAAGGGAAGGACACGTTCGCGGACAATCAGGGTATCTTGGGGAAGGAGGATGCGGTGAAAAATATTGCGAATAAGCCAGAAAGAAAAAAGAAAAGGAAATAAAAGGATCGTGCTTAGATGGTCAATACAAAAGGGGTGTAGGGGAATGGGGGAGAAGGGAAATCAAAGAAGGAAAATGAAGGGGGGGACACGCAGTCAAGAATCATACCCGACGATGAAAATGGAGTGATATTAAGACCAAAAGTTCAGGGGGAAAAGGGGACAGGTTTTATATAATGAGAAAAAACCTCCGAAGAGCAGCATTAAAACCTCGAATGGGGGAAGGGGGGGAGTAACCGAAGTAGCGGAGAGGTCCTAAAAGACGAAAAGTCTAACCCCTAATAACAGCCTCCTAAGTATAACGAGGAAAGGAAAAAAAGGTCGAAATAAAGAAAGCGAAAAAGGGATCCCAGGCTTCAAAAAAAAAAGGGGGCAGTACGCATTTGGGGGGGAGAACCAAAAAAAATGGTGCTGTGACCTCTGCTGCAGGTGGGGACGAGCTGTAGAGCACATGGAGGATGAAGGGGAAAAAAGGGGCAATAACAAAAAAGAGGGGGGGAAAAGTGAAAGCGCCAAGACTTATTCGGGTCGTTGCCGACTTGAGAAAAGGCAGCTTACACGCTAAGTTTCGCAGCATTTTGTTGTGTGGAAAACACAGGGAAGGGAGAGGTATGGGTACAAAAAAGTTTCGAACTCAAATCAAAGGAAGGGAGGCTCTCCTTGGAATCGGGAAAAGGGAAATAAGGAGAAATTGCGGACAATCAGTGATGGTCTGTAAAGGGGGGAAAACGAAAGGATTGAGCAAGGGACTGGTAAAAGGGATAATAAGCCTGGGAAGGAGGAAAAGGACAGCTCTTGGTGGCCGTAGGAAGACCATCTATGTGCAAGGAAGTGCTACTTCATCCTCAGGGAAAAAAAAAAAAAGCAGTAGTCTCGCTTAAAGGGGGGCGGCGTAGGAAAAGAAAGGGAGGGGTTTACAAATCAAAAAAAGGTTACGAGGCGAAGACAAAGGACACGGACGGGAATACAAAGGCTGGAAACAAGTTGAGGGGAAGGAAGCCTGATACCTAGAATGGTTGGTACCGGGGGAAAAGGGGGGGAGAAAGATAAGCACGCAGGAAGGAGAACTGGACCTCCAGAAAAACGGAACTAAAAGAAAGCGGAGAACAAATGAGGGAGAACTGGCAAGATGGGGGGGAAAAAAAGAGGAGAGCGGCTTCTTCTAAGGAGTGAACCCCTTAAGAAGAGATTGGCTAGAGCGGCCATCCAGGTAACTGAAGAAAAGAACGCTATAGAGAGGGGGGGAGAAGGAGGGGAACCCTTGAGGGTCAAAAAAAAGGGGAAATCGCGGCAAATCACTCATGAGAGATAGAAAAAAAAAAAGTTATCGAAAAGGGAATGACGAGGGAAGGGGGGTTAACCATCGTGATTACTAAAGAGGGGCTATGAAAAGGGGGGAAGGGAGGAGGGATTTATACTGTGGAGGGATATAAAGACTAGGGGGGGGAAGTTTTCATATCAGGTGAGAAGAAGAAACTCGCCCTCGAAGTTTCACAAGAATAGAGGGTGTTCGAGCAGGAGAAAAAAGCAAGAAGGAGGGGAAGGGGCGTTTCGGTTGAACCCGTTCTACAAGAAACGGGAGGGGAGAGGGGGGCAGCCCACCCCAAACAAAAAAAACCCCCCCCAAAAGAAGGGAGAAGTATTTCAACCATTCTCAAAAAAAAGTCTAGTCAACAGAAAGGAGCATAAGATGAAAAGAAGAAAACTCGGTAAGATTGCTTAAGAAAGAGAGGTCCCTGGGAGAGGCCGCAGCCAAGGGAAGACGTACAGTCTGGGTCTTCACCGCGGAAGGAGGAAAAGTCACAAGAGGCGTTTGGAAAGCGAGGAAAAGTAAGGAGGGGGAATAGGTACCAGGGTTATTGAGATAGAACCATCATATTGAAGAAAAAGAATAGTATCAACACAAGGAAGGGAGAAAAAAACTCAGGATCTCCGGAAAAGATGAAGAGAGTACTTCGTAGGAGACCATGAGACGGTGCTAAAATGTGGACTGGAGGGGAAACGGTAAAACGTAGGAACGTCCAAGGGAAGGCTTTGACGCCAAGCAAAAGTACTCTGAAAAAAACTAAGGACGAAGAAAGGGGAAAATATCTGACAAAGGAAACTAAAAATCGCGTGTACTTAAACGATTGTGGACGTAAAAATAAAAAGAGAAACTGAGAAAGAGAATACGGGAGAGACGCGAAAAGCTAAAATCTGTTTGGAGAGGAGGAAAAGCTGCTGTCGGTTGGGGAGGGTCTGAAAAGTGAGAGCAAGAGGGAGTCATCAAAGTCATTGACTTCGAGATTGAGGGCTGGAAGTAGGAGAGTTGCAAAGAAAAAAGTGCCGGCGCCGCTAAAGGAGGAAAAAAAAAAACTATGCCACAACACTTCACTCAGAGTTGTCTCCGAGGAAGAGGAGAGGGAGATAAAATGTAACCATTCAAAACGCAACGGAAAGGAGGAGGATGTCAATTGTAATATAGGGAGGAACTGCCAAAAGAGAGAGGCAGAGGCTGTTGTAAGACTAACCATGCACTTAGAAAAGAGAAAATCCTTGGGTGGACTGAGATTTTGGAGAGGAAAACTCAGGACGACTCAATAGTGAGGGCATCCACGTCTCGACGGTCGCGGAGGAGACGGAACACATGGAAAACGGGGATGAAAAGGGAAAGGTATCAAAAGGCAGTGGGAAGAACATGGACCGGAAAAGGGTCGCAATAAAGAAGAAAGAGTGATTGATCTTAAAGAAAGTTTCGACAACGCAAAACTAGACGCGTACTGGGAGGGGGAACGATGAAAACGCAAAGTGGGGGAAAAGGAAGGGTTCCAAAGGGAGGAAAGAGGAGGAAAAGGGTTAAATGAAATAAAATAACGTGGGTCGCGGTGAGACGATCAACGCGGGAAAAGGACCATCATCTTCACCGGAGGGGGGGAAGGTCTCGAATGGTTCGGGAGGGGGGGGGGGACTTCGAAGAATAAGTGAGGGAGAGCGATCCGAAATTTGGGTGTCCCGAAGACAGAAACAAGGCGCCGGAAGATTTTATAGTGTTGAACTCACAGCCAGCACTTCAAGAAGGGAGGGTAGCCAAATGGGGAAAGGTCAAAAAGGGGAGGTAGACGGTTCAAGTGGAAGGAAGACACCTGGGTTTTGGGGGGGGAGGAGAGAAGAGGTAAAATAGAGTTGGAAGCTCGGGAGGAGAAAAAATCAATTTATTGGTTCCGGACTTCGGGGAAGGAGGGAAAAACGAGAAAAGGGGGTTATAGAGGAAGGAAAGGGGGAAATAAATAGTGTTTGAAGGGGAAAGGGAAGGTAAACAGCATAGGTGTGTGGTCAATAAATTTTAAGGGGAGGGGAAAATAAGGCAGGACGCAAGAAGTGGGTGGTATGAGGAAAGGAAAGAGGTCACAGCGATTTTTACAGATTAGAAAAAAAAAAGGGGGGGGCTGCACATTTCTGTACGGCATTGGATAAGACGCAAAAAGAGGGGGGAAATAGAGAAAATGGGGGTCACAAAAGCCGATTAAGGGGGCTAACGGCGTGGGGAGGACCCCCTGACAATCATTAGAAGGGTAGAGTCGGCGCAGGTAGGAAATAAGAAAAGAGGGCAGAAGGGAGAAACTAGTAGTATCAGACGCCAAAAAAAAAAAAGGCCAAAAGGAAGGAAGGAAGGGGACAGAAGGTGATATCTGGGAGGAAGGAAAGATTTAGTCGATCTCAACTTTGAGAGAAATATTGGGGTGGTTTAAATCAACGTTTAAGACGCTGGAGGATGAGGGGAAAAACCAGGTTCAAATGGAAGAAGGGAGGTCCCAGATAAGAAAAAAAAAGAAGGGAGAAGAGGTGACGGAGGAAAAACGAGAATTTGGAAAGAACGAGGAGAGATAAACTGAGTCTTACAACTGATGAAAGGGCGCTTGATTAATAAATACGTAGGGTGGGGAGAAAGGTGGCTCCGTATGGGCACTCAGCGAATGGGAGGCGAAAGGGATATGGAAAGGGAGAGAAAAAACCTCAGGAAAAAGCCTGTATGAAATAAAATCTGGAATCCTAACAAAGGGAGAGTGGGGGGAGAGGGGATAGCACGGAAACTACCAAAGGGGGTGGGAAAGAGCCAGAGGTCAGACGTACTATACGTCCATGAAAGAAGGACAAAGGGAAACCAGGAGGGGGTTTGAGATTTAATTTTTATATCGACGAGAGGTCCTTTCAATGCAGTAAAGGGGGGTAGTTGGAAGTAAAGTTGGAGGCAACAATTGGAAAGAAAAGGGAACCTGAGAAAAGAGCAGAAAGAAAGCTTGATAAAAAGATTACGTCCAAGACGGTGAATGAATAAAAAGTCTAAAGGCCGGAAGTCACCAAAAAGAGAAGTTTAACACTGCACTCAACATAACCATTTCTGAAAGAGGGAGAGGTAGGACGGGAATGAAGGGAAAGGGACGGGTCACATCCACAAAATCGGTAAGTGAAGGAGAAGAAGTCGGTTAAAGGAGGTGTATAAGCGGAGGGCCTCAGTACGAGGGTAGCTGGGTTGCTTGGGGGCATCAGAAATAGGCAGAGGGGACAGGGAGCAGTCGTCAAGAAGGGAAAGGACTACCTCTAAAAGAAAAAAAGAGCACGGATCCTAGGAAGGGTAGAGGGTATTAAGAGGGGGAGGGGAGAAAGGGGAGCAGATCATGATGGGGAAAGAGGGGGCTGGTAAAGAAAATACTTGTGACCATAGAGGGTTCGAGTCCCTGGAAGAAATAAGGGGAACGAATTAAATCGAGGAGGTACATCGTTTGCTAGATTTCAGACGGGTCGTACTGAAATCCCTCCCTGGGGGAAAAAGGAACCAAGTATCTAGAGGAAAAAAGAGGGGCGGGAGAATAAGGAGCGAGTTCATAAGTGCAGACGCGAGAAAGGGGAAGGAGGTATAACCGATAGGCCCTTGGAAAAAGCAAAACAGAGGCCTTGGAACGAAGGTTGGAGAGGGCAGGGTCCCCTCTGAAAAAGAAAAAAGAAGACTGAGTAGCCCCGGAAAAAACATACAGAAACCGGAAGAAAAGAAAGGAGCACCATGACTGGGGAAAAACTTGTAACCCATAGGAAATTGGGGGAAAAGAAGAGGGACCGTGAATCGTCTCCTGCAGTCCACGACTGGGAAGGGAGAAAAGCAATTCGTTGACAAAAATAATCCCTCCGCTATCTTGGGGGGAAGAGGGGGAGGAGAAAGGAGAAACGTGAAAGTTTGGAGGCGGGACGGAGATC
>Ga0179593_1556315_pt1 | contig 27527 bp, 39 predicted proteins | sample CZODoug2_1_08_16_FD_185931 | JGI IMG/M metagenome (GOLD analysis project Ga0179593, IMG submission 185931) | Vadose zone soil fungal communities from Angelo Coast Range Reserve, California, USA - CZODoug2_1_08_16fungal (PacBio error correction) | ecosystem: Environmental > Terrestrial > Soil >...
GCAACAAAGGGGGACACTAAAAAAGAGCGGGGGGGGAAAAACGAGGGAAAAGGGGTAGGAGGAAACAACCATGGTAAAAACGCCCAAAGGAGACCAGAATGGGGGAAGGGGGGTGAGGAAGAAAACCCGGAGAAAAAAAACAAAGAACAAAAAAAAGACCATAAAAGGGGGGGGGCAGTCCATCTAATCGAGAAAAAAATTGTATTATGCAAAAAAAAACAAAACAGACAGACAGTTCAAAAAAAAAAAAAAGCCTTCGCAAAATAAACATACATAAGCAAAGAACGCCCGACAACGGTGAACGAGCAAAAAAAAAAAGGTCCTAGAAAAGGAAAAGTCAACAAAAAAAGGGGAAAATGCTGCAACCACAAAGAAAAAACCGAACATTAAAAAACTGGACAGGGTGGTATAAAAAACGTGAATCCCTAAAAAAACAGCTGGAAAAAAAAAAAAAAATAAAAAAAGGTCCTCAGAGTCGAGGAGGGGCTCCGAAAATACGGACAAAACAGAAACCAAAAGAAGGGAAAAAGGGGGAAAATCCACAAAATACGAGGAGGTCAAACAAAAAAAAGAGAACAGACAACATAAAAAAAAACTTCAGGCGGAACTGCCAAACGTCCTGGGAAGGTGCAGGGAGGGGTCTCATGTGCGGGGAACTGAAAAGTAAGACCCGAAAATGAAAAAAGGGAACAAAGAAAAAGTTGGTAGGGAAAGGCGGAAGTCAGTGGTGATGATGGGGCAACACATAGTTCGTGGGAAGGCGGGAAAAAGAAACTAACACCACCCGACGAATGCAAAATATAGGAAAAAAAAAGAAACCATTATGGAAATGACGGGGGAAGAGAACGTTGAGGGGTGTGGGCGAAGAGTGGGGGGGGTGGATGGGGGCAGGGGAAAGTACTCTAAAAACCAAAAAGGGGGGGGAGGAAAATAAAGCAAGATCACTAAAACAGGCGAAGGGGAAAAGGAAGAAAAGCACGAAAAGGATCGGATAAAGTCCAAAGGGGAGAAATACAGAACTTCGTAAGAAAAGGGGGTCGTTACAAAACGTACAGATGGGACGGAAAACAGAGGGGGGGGGGGGACTGGCGATGGTCGAAAGGCAAAATCCACGACCCTTGAGGACCGGGGTAAGTCGGGAATTATCTGCAAAGGGGGGTGAATTTCGCGGGTTGGCAAAAGGGGCAAAAGCAAAAAAAGGGGGGGGGGGTCGTCAACACAGCTTGTGCGGTGCGCCAGTTAAAAAAAAAACTTTGATAAAAAAGGAGTGTCGGGGAGGAATGACCCGCACGACTACAAGCAAAACGATAACCACGTTGAGAGGACACAAAAGTCGGGGAAAGGTAAAGAAGACGTGCGGTGTCAGATTCAGGGCAAAAAAGAACAGTGTGGGTAAGACGGGGGTGTGGGAAGTAAGAATGCAAAAATCAAACGTTCGGGAAACAGGCTAGGTGGGCGGAACCGCAGTACGAGACTGAAAAAAATGCAGGGCTGTCAAATTCAGTGAAGATTAAGGGATCTGGGTCAGAAAAGGAGGACTGTAAGAAGGGGACGGAGGTTCGCCAAACGAGGGTCTCACCCAGACAGTCGTTCAAGCGGGGGGGGGGAGTAAACTCAACATCGAAGAAGGGCTCCGATAATTCGCTTGAAAGAGACGAAAAAAAGGGGGAAAACCTGCAAAAACACACAGCGGAAGAAGAGGAAAGTGCAGCCGGGTCTACACGGGGTAGGTCAAAAAGGGCAACACACTTCTACACGGAAAAAGTCGGGTCGTAGAACGAAAAAACAAAGCGCCGGTGCGGAAAGTATAATGGATGGGGCTGGTAAATCCAAGTCCACAAACGGATGAAGCGGGAGTCGATCCAGAAGGATTGGGATGAAAAAAAGGGGACAGGACGAAATGGGGGGCAGGCAACGAGGCACCGAAACTCCAAGGAGGGGGCAGGAAGGGAAATATGGCAAAAGGACAGCAGAAAAAATACCCCCCTAAACATTGGCACACAGTTGAAACAAGAAGGAAAAATTCGTAACGGGGTAAAAAGTCTACACAAGAGGGCCTACGATAAACAAGTCTCAACATACAAGGGGTCAGGAAAAAAGGTCATTGTTTGGGAAGATGTGGACGTTTAAGCAAAAGGATTGTGCAATTTTCGGAAAGAACCGAGTAATCAAGAAACGCGAAAATCAGGGAAAAAGGGGAACAGCCGAGAAGTGCTTAAAGTAATAAAGGAAGACCAAAAAAAGCAAAAAAAAATGAAAAGTAGAAAAACAGCAGGGTAATAGGCAAAAGGAAAAGGAAAAGTAAAATACTCATGCTGGACTTGGGGAGCGCCATGGGAATCGTGCAAGGGGGGGGCACGACTACAAAAAAGTGGATAAAATCTTGAAGTGACTGGACAGACCTTTGTGGGGGGGGTGCGAAAAAGGGGGCGAAGAGAAAAAACAACGCGCAATCCAAAAAAAGGGGGGTTCAAGGTAAACGCAGCAAATACTCCTGGTGAAAAAAAGGGGTGAAGAAACATGAGAAGGGGGAAGGGGGCGCGGGGGGGAGTGAGGGTTTGGCCCGCATCGTATGGAAAACTAAGAAGTGAAAGAAAAAAATGAGGGGCAAGAAAGTCGGAATTTGACAAGAAGCCAAGCGTACACCAAGAGGGGGGTAAGGAGATGGAAAAACGTAACCAAAATGCTTCTTACTGGTTCACCCGGGGGGGGGGGCGAAATTGGACGAGGGAAGGGCAATCCTGATGGGCTCTCTGCGGGAAAGAGGCATAAGGGCTGGGGAAATTCATCAGGGTTGGGGACGCGGGCTAATAAGACGGGAACGACATAAAAAAAAGGGGTGGGGGGAAGAAACTACCAGGGTTCTACAAAACCACCCCCGAGGTGGACGTGCGGTGAAAGAAGGGAAAAAGGGGGCCATGTAAAGGTATTTCAGGAACACCGGAAGACACAAAAAACGGCGTTGTCTCGGGGACCAAAATAAGGGGCAAAGCTAAGGGGGGAAGTGCGCATTAATACAAGAAACTTTCGCCGGAAAGCAGGCTAGTGACCAACACAAAGGAGGGGAAAAAAAAAGGGAAAAGGGACGTGAAAAAGGGCTAGTGATCAGACATGACAGTAGGGTCCAAAAGAGGGTTGGGGGTGAGAATTCATACCGGCACCAAAAACAAAAGGCAGGAAGCCATCTTTGAGCCCGGGAGAACGGGGGGACACAAAGAAAGAAGACGCAAGCAACCGCTGAAACAAGGTTAAAAGCAGTCGCAGAAAAAAAAAAAGGTCACAGGCGGCGGGGATCGGGGGGGGGGGAAAAAAAAGAAAAAAAGGAGTGCCTGGGGGATGAAAAACAACAAAAAAAGGATCGTCAAAGAAGGAGTTGGGAATTTTGGGGTAGGGTGCTGAAAAAAGCCCGGTAGAAATAAGCCTATCGAGAGGCCTCTGGGAAATTTGCAAACCCACACCAAGCCTCTAAACATAGCTCTTTTGCTCCGAATAGGCGGGGGAAATTTAAAAACACATGGTGGGGTTGGAAAAATTGTGTAAAATTACAAAAAGGACTAAATAGCTTATCGGTCGGGGGGCCGGAAAGGGGGCCCCAATCACACCTGAGAGGGGTTAGCATCAACGCCACGGCTCTGGGGGACGGTGAAAATTGCGAAACGGGCGAGCAGATCAAAAGACCTCGGGGGAGGGGGCCCCGAGAAGAATGCACTAAAACTCGTCAACAAAACAAGCGGATTCGGGTACGACCTTATACCTTTAAAAAAAGGGGGTTGAAGGGTCAGACGTCAAAAGGCACTGTCCAGGTGATCAAGATAGGGGGGGAAAAGGAAGCTTAAGGGGACATAGCGACCAGTGCCTGTGTAAAAATAACCAGAAAAGAAAGAAAAAAAATACGTCTAGAGAAAAAAAAAAGAAAGGGGTTGGGTAAAAAAAAATGCAAAAAGGATTACAACGATATAGCAAAAAGAGGGAAATAAATGAGTCTCAAAAAACTCTCTGACGGAAAAGGCACATGGAAAAAAAACTGCAGGAGGGGGGGGACGTAATGAACCGACAAAAAAACAAAAAAAAGGGAAATGGGCTAAACGGGGACGGAGGGGGAGATTCAGATCAAGTGCTCTAAGTAAATGCTGCAGTTGGAACAGGCGAAAAGATCACAATGCGGGGATACAGTGAAAAAAAGCGACCGTATAAAAGAAGAAAGGAAAGGAAGATACAAAGTACACAAGGGGAATTGAACTGTGGGAGTGTCGGCGGAAATGAAGCAGTTATTACAACCCACACCGCCATACGAGGGGGGGGGGGGGAAAAAGCAGAGAGGCAAAAGTAGGCTATCAACTGAGCAGTGCTAGACATCAACACAAAAACTCACATAAAGAAGAGTGAGGAAAAGATCGGGAGCTTGAGAAAATGTGGGTTGCCATTGCAAAAGCCAGGGGACTGCAACAAATAAGAATCGAAAGGCTCGAAGGACAAACGACTAGGGAAAAAAAATCAGAGATTGCAAAAGGGGGAAAAAAAAAAGAGACCGAGGGGTTAAAAGAATGGAAAGAGGGGAAGGGCCCGAATCAGGGTCACAAAAAACAAAAACTTTGACCATGTCTGGGCCAGCCCAAACGAGAAAGGAAAAAAAAAAAGAAAAATACATACGTCAAAGCTGATGAAAAACGAAGTGTAGGTCGCGGGAAAGAAAAAAAAGAGAAGAATAGGGAAAAATGGGAAAAAAAAGCCGCGGGGAAAGGGGGAATAACTCGGGGGATTCACTGTTGTAAGAGCGGAAGGACAAAGAGAAAAAGAGCGAAACGGAAAATGCCGCCGGGAAAGCAGCCTTTTCAAGTGGACGGCACTCCGTGCACTGGCTCAGGAAAAAGTTATTATTATGCCGCAATAGGCAAAAGGTGAGAGATATGGAAAAGGGCCAAATTGGGGCAGGGGGAAAAGAATAAGGAGCCTGTACTGTGTAGCGAAGAGAGAAAAAGAATTACAAAAAAAAAAACTGGCACATTAGAAAAGAAAATAACACAGGAAAAACTTCGGGAGGGGAGGTCATTAAGGATGCGCGGGGAGTTCTGAAGCATAATGGAAGACCTCTTCCAAACCACACGCCAGTGTGCAGGGGGACCGTCGTGAAGGTTGAGGAGGGGAGACCGAAAAAAAAAAGAGTAACGACAGCAAGGCGTGTTTACAGAGGGGAAACGCATCTGCTTTTTTGGAGTGAAAGCTTGGAGGGTCTTAAAAAAAAAGAGGGAGGCTGGTCAAAGAACTTAAAACAAGTCACTCATGGGGAAAGGGGGGGGGAAAATCCTCTAATTGGAAAAAGTAAAGGAGAAGCGGTGGTCCAGGAGGGAATCCGAAGCAAGCGCCAAAATCCGGCCGCATTAAAGCGATGAGGTACAGGAAAGAAGGGGGGATCGGGGAGCTAGGGAGGGTAAGCAGCCGAAAGAAATGCCCTCAGCCCAAAAAGAATGTGATGGGTAGTTTGTTCAGAAGATGCAACACACTGCACGGGAAGTCTGAAGGCTCGCGGGTTCGGGGCAGATAACCAAAAAGGTGTTGAATAAAAAAGGATTCGAGAAAAAAAACCTCTGGGGCCACAAGAAAAAAAAGTGGGGCTGTCTACACGGTTACAAAAAGGAGAAACATACAATGGTTTAATGGCACGAAAAAACACGCTATGCCACGGGGGAGAAAGTTGGAACGGAGCAAAAGGGAGGAAAACATGTGGGAAAAAAAAACGTAAGAAAAAAAAAACAGGCAGGGAAAAAAGTGCCCGACAACGGAAAACAAATACTTCAACATGGGAAATAAAAGGTCACTAGAGGGATAGGGATGTGGGGGGGTGATTGGAGGAAAGAGTCTCAATCGGAGAAAGGGTCGAATACCGGACGAAAGGAGGGGGTGAGAAATAAAAAAAGTGTGAAGTCTAAGGAAACCACACCCAAAAGCAGTCGAAGTGGGCAGAAATTCCCCCACAGGGGGGATGCTAAGAAGGACCAGGATGGGGGGGGAAACTGAAAGACAGAATAAACACGAAAAAAAGTCTAGAAACGGGGCCGGCATGACTAGGGTTAGCGGTCGGAAGGGGGTAAAAGAGGTCAAAAGACCACGAACAGCAAAAAAAAGCGGAAGGGGGCCGAGGACAGTGACTGACGGGGAGCACAACACGAAGGACTACAAAAGGAAGGGGCAAACGAAGGAGAAAGGGACTGAACAAAAGGAAAAAAAAAAAAAAAACAACCAAATCTTCCTGCAGGGGCAAACTATGCTCCAAGGACGACACACTTGCGCAGACAGACGGCCAGAAGAAGGGGGTGAAAAAACAGACCACAAGAAGCTCCAATTATCACGCGAAAGAGAAGCACGGTGCGCTAACTATAAAGGGCTCCTGTGTCTTCCTAAGAGCGTGGACGGGAAGAGAAGGGAAAAGACGGTTTCGGGACTACGTAGGAGGAAGCAGGTCTGAAAGACCATATAACAAAACGGTTCGGAAGCTAGGGAGGAGGGTGAAGACGGAGGAAAAAAGGCACAAAGAGAGTGTGTGGAACACAAAAAGTGAATTCAAACCCACAGAACACAAAAAAAAAACTAGGGTGAAAAAGTGGCGTCAACAAACAAAAATCCACGGGAAAAAAAAAAACAAAAAACGAGTCACCCCAAGAACGCTCAGTAGTGAGAAAGTATGGAGAAAAAGAAAAAAAAACAGGCATAAAAAAAAAGATTCAAAAAAGGAAAAAGTAACGGAGAGAATGGAACAATTGCACCAGAAAAGAACTGCACGTGAACCACAGGGCAAAAAAAAAAAGGGGAAACAGATAAAAAAGGGGGGCACAACAAAAAGAAAAAAAAAAAAAATAAACAAAAAAAAGGAATGAAAAAAAAAAACGTAATACTAAAAAAAAGAAAAATCCTCAAAAAAAAAAAGAGGGGGAAAAAAAACAACGCAAAAAGAAGTCGCGGTCGGGGCGGCACTAAAAAAGAGAAGGAAAAAGGCCAAAAGGAAGGGGGGGCAAAGTGAAAGCAAGGGCGGCAAGGAAAAAAAATAAAGCCGTCTACCGTGGGGAAAAAAATGCCATAAGGGGAAAGGCAGCGACACCGCGGGAATGAAAGGGACGCTTCAGTGTACAGGGACAAGAGTGGGGCTTGATTCGCCGGACAAGCCGAGGGGGGAGGGGTGTTGTGGGGGTGCCGAGAAGGCAAAACGGGGAAGTATAAGCGAGGGGAATAAAAAGCGAAGATAATCCAATTCAGGAGACAGCGCAGGGATTCAAAAGAACAGAGGGCATGGAAGCAGAAAGGGTTGGCTGGACAGTCGAGGAAAAATCCCAGCTTAGTGGGGACATCCCTCCCTAGGACTCCCGAAAAGGAAAAGGGAAGGACGGAAGAAAAAAAAAAGGAAAAAACTCCTCGGTGAAAATAGTGGAAGGAACTCGCAATCATTGGAAAACTAAAGTACGGGAGGTTCAAGCGAGGATCAAAAAATGGTCTGGAGGAGGATGTAGAACAAAAAAAAAAAGTGAGAAAAAAAAAAAGAAAAGCCAAGAAATACCAGGTACAGTAGGTTACGAATCGAACAAGAGGGGGAAATTCAAGAGAAAGAGGAGACCCAGCAAGCGGGCAGGTGCGACAAAGGGGCCAGATTCGGGGGGTGAGTCTCCGCTAAAAAAAGAAGGGGGGGAGGGAAGACCTGAAAATAAGGAAAAAAACCCTGCTCACCAAGGCAGAACAGGGCGAAAAAAACCACACGTATAAACTCAAAACGTGCGTGGGGGAAACGTGAATAGTGTAACGGGCAAAAAAGTTTCGCAAAAAGAGATTGAAGGGAGACTCGACGGAACGCAAAGGAGGGGGAGGGACGCTCCAGTACGAGAAAAGTGAGATCAGCGAAAAGCGCGCCGAAAGGGGCGGAAAGGGAAAAAAAAACACGTATAGCAAATATGGAACGGCCGGAATAATCTGAACCACAGGCTTCGAGACCAGGATTCTTGGCGTAAAAGGGAGGTGGGTAAAAAAAAAAGAAACTTGGGCCTGAAGAAGGGTGGTGAGGAGCTCCGACTAAAAGAGGGCCGACCACGAAGGGAAAAAAGGTTCAACGCCTCTTCTGCAGTAGGGAAGGCAATGTGAAAAAAGTCAAAATAAAAGCGGAGTGACGTCCAAGGGGGATAAGATGTCACAAGAATGCAGCTGCGGCACTCCACATACCCAAAAGGGTAGAAGGGAGCCCCAAACGTGGGGAAACCCTGGGAGAAACACCTGAAAACGCAACAGCTTTCGTCGGGGGGGGGGGGGTTACTTCGTGGGGGGAAAAGAGCGGAGGACGGCATATGGGGTGGGCGCGGAGGACGGGGGACTAACTCGCTCTAAACCGAGCATACCATAGACAAAAGAAGAGATCCCGTGCACCGCCCAAGAGGGGAAAGAGTTCAAGGGGAAAAAAACCGGAGAAAAGAGAGGCAGAAGTACAGCAAAAGAGCAAGAAAACCACTGACTGCACTCAAAGAAATGTGGAAGGGGGAAAAACACGAGGACAGCCATCAGTCTGGAGAACAAAACTTATCAAAACGAAGGACCAGCGCCACGGGGGGTAAAAAGATCAGGTTCCAAGAACAGTCTGGGAGTGATGAAAAAGGGAGGAAAAAAGGGGTATGCGGGGCCTGAGGGAGAAAGAACAACTACGAAAAAAGTAAAGATCTACAGGGGGGAATCAACAGTTTGTCAGGATATGTTTGAAATTCACGTGGGGAAGAAAAGGTCTGGGGAGCCATCTCGAGACAAAGGGCAGGAAGGTAGGGGGCGACCTGGGGGAGGGGGAAGGGCATTGCAAGTGGGGTGGGGGGGGGTAAAAAAAAAAAGAAAACCAACAAACACAAGAGGAAGGAATAAATGGCAAAACACGAGGATTGATAGGCGGGTTTGAGAGAAAGCAGAAGGGAGATTTAAGGAACAAGCCAAACGCTTCTGGGAGGATATTCTAGTAACAGCGGGGACGATGAAAAAATCTGTGGGCAAAGCCAAGTCAGGACGGTCGGGAAAGATCATCAGTGATAGTCTTGGGTAACTCGAAACGTGGGGGCCGTGAAATACAGAATGGGCACAACAAAATCAAGGGAGGTAGTAACAAGGGGGCAAAAGAAGGGGACGGGTGGCAGTGGTCGCTACGGTATTAAAAGTGAAAAAACTGACCAAACAACAGGAAGGAAAAAAAAAAAAGGGGCGGAAGCAGAAGCAAGATCATCCGTAAATGGGCGGGTACGCGGAGAAAAAAAGCAGAAAGACTGTCAAAAAGGGGAAGAAGGTTCCAGAGGAGGCAAACAATAGGGTCAAAGACAGCAGGAACTGGGGGGGTAAGAAAGTGGAAAAGCGAAAGCGTGGGGGGGGGAAAAAAGGGTACAAAACCCGTCTAGTCGGAGAACATGCACATCCTAAAGCAGTAGGAGGACAGAAACTCGAACAGCAAAAAGGTAACAGAAAACATTCGAAGTCTCATCATCAACGTTGGGGAAAAGAAGGAAAAAAACTTGGATGGACAAAAAAGAAGTTCAGGGAAGGGAAATCAACCGCATGAGATGCATCACAGTTACAATCTGGGTAGACGCACAACGAACGGAGGGAGTGCTGCACGGTTGTAAAGGAACTGAAAGTCAGTCTCCAGGGCGGGCGTAGGCCGAAGAGATGTCTCCGCCGTGGGGACCAAAAAAGAAAACGAGACACTGACTGGAAAGGCCCCGTAAGGGGGCCATCCAGAAAAAGACCCGTCAAAAAAAAAAACTTACTGCGGGCGAAAAAACACAGGAAGGGGGAAAAATAGAGAATAAAGGGGGGGGAGCCAGACACTCTGGGGAAAACACCTCGCAAATGGGGTGGGGAAGGGTCTCGACACCTGAGTTGGGCTGGTAGACAAGGCAAATGCGGAACACCTGAAAGATTCATGAGAAGAAAGCACAAGGAAAGAACAACATGAGGAGAGCTGAATTCCAACAAGACATTCAGAAACGAGAAGAGACTGAGAGTTTAAAAAAAAAAAGCAACGGTAAAGAAAAGAATCTTAGCGACACAAAAAACTAAGCAAGGGGGGATACAAGGGAGAAAAAGAGTTTAACACACGACAACAGATGCAAAAGAAAAAAAAAAGAAATAAAAAAAGGAAACTACATGGGAAACCCAAACAAAAAGAAGTAAGAAGGAGGGGAGGGAAAGATGTCAAATGGAACAAAACGAAAACGCAGGGGGGGGCTTCTAAATGACAGACGTGAAAAAAGAGCTCAAAGCCGGAAGGGGAAAGAAAAAAAAGACCTTAGAAAAGATGTCCGGAAGAATTCTTTTCTCAGGCCAGCGGGGGAAAAGACTGGGAAGTACATCAACAAGACTGTGCCGCCAGGGGGACCTGCACCTGCAGAAAAGAAAAAAGAACGCCGGCATGGGAAGTATACGAACAACTCTTCTCAAAAAAGCGACCATCGAACTACTGTCTCTTAAAATAAAAAATTCAACTCTAACTGACTTCCAGAAGGGGGCTCGACCCAATGCTCTTCGTGAGGGCCGATAAGGGGGACATACATGGGTAAAGAAAGAGAGGTGGGGGAAAGGGGGGGGTAGATGAACGTCATGGCGATTCGTGGTGCCATCAAACGAACAATAAAAGGCTAGAGAGCCTGCCACTGCGATAAAATGGGTGGGCTTCGGGTCGTAACAAAAGTTGTAGAGGATAGGGCGAAGTCTAAGGTGGACAAAAATCTGGCACACGTCGTCGGAAAGAGAACCGGTTGGCTGATCGTGGGGACTTTTCTTGGATGAAAGGCGAGGGGGGGTAGGATAATGTAGGGCCGAACATAAAGGCTCTGGCGGAACGGTATCTCGACGCTAGGACTAGGGGGGAATGTGAGGTTGAAAGGGAATCGAGTGAGAGCAGACTCACGGGGGCTAAAAAGGTCTCACGAGGGGAACGGTCGAAGCTGCACGTGACGAAAAGGATAAAAAGTCCAAAAAAAATATGAATTGGATGCAGAGGTAGTGCCACGAAGGCGTTCGGGGTCACCAGGGCATAGCACGGGTCTGGACAAATGATAAACCACAATCAAAAAAGTCGAAAAATAAAGCCATAAAAAGGGGGGTGGCGTGTCCGCACAGCTGCGTTGTAACGAGTATCAGTGGGGGGGGGGGTAAAAGGGGCACGTGGGGGAAAAACTTGGGGGAAAGCTGGCCGGACGGCATGGTCCATCTGGGGGGGTCTGGGTTATGCGCCCTAATCGGGGGCTGTGAAAAAATAGTGGGGGTATGGAACTCAATAAGAAAAACCTCGAGACTCATAAAAAACCGCCCTTCCCATGGACCAGGTACGGGGCTGTGCCGTAGAAAGTGCGCGATAAAAAACGTCCTGACTATGGAAAAAAAAAAAAAAAAAAGAAGGCGAAAGGGGAGCTGACGAGCGCAATAACAGACGCGGTCAGGAAACTGAGAATCGTGGCGAACGCTCACATGACTCACCCAACAACTATCTACGGAATATCTGGCAGACTCTGCGAGACTCTCGCAAGGGAAATCTGGGTGAAAGTCTCCTCCTGGGGCAAAAAGTCCTCCGAAACGTGCTCTCTCACGTGCTGACGAAGTAAAGATGCAACGATCATGCATGGAGGTAAATCGGGGGCTTAAAGACACCTCCCCAAAACAGGGGAACGGGCCGAAAAATAGAGCTGTCCCAAAAAAAAATCTTGACGTAAGGGGGACGGAGGGGGTCTAGAAAAGCTCGAAGAGTCAGCACCTGCTAAGATCTGGGGGAAAGAACTGCAGGATCGAAGTAGTAAAAACAGAGGGCAAAGAAGATGGGGGCCAATAAGGGCGGGACTCGAGGCTAAAATCACCGCTTCTCTTACTCTCAAAGACTCGAAAACAGAAAACCAATCTGTATGCTGGAGGAAAAACCAAAGGGTCTGCAAAGGGTTCCTCTTAAGGCGATACAAACGGTGTTGAGCGGAAAGGGTGTCCCATTTCAAACTTAGGCCACAGTAAAACAGGACCAGATCGCATCTGGAAACAGAACTTCTGCTCCAAAGGTCAAAAAATCAGGGTCTGCAAGAAAGCTAAACGGGACGGGAAGGGCGGGTGAGAGGTGACGTGGGGGGCTCACCAACTAACTTAAAGGTCCTGGTAAATGGGAATCCTCTAGTCTCAGACCGAAGTCTAAGTCACAAGCGAAGAGGGGCTCTCTCGACGATGATCGACGGAAGAAGAAAGGGGTTCGTAAAACTGAAGAAAACTAGGAAAGTAAATCCCCGAGAAATCACATCTAACTCTTCTCGTCAAACCAGAAAAGGGGAAGGGAGTGCGACACATGGAGGAAATTGTCACTCGAAATAGCTATGAGGGGGTCGGCTATGAGCTCGTAACTGTAGTGCTGGGGGAAAAAGGGGGGGGGGAAAGGGGGGGGCAGAAAAGCAAAGGGGCTAGACACACGGCTAGGACGATTAACAAGGCAAAAAAAGAGTGGAACGGGGCTAAAACACTAACAGGGAGAATATAGCGGGGAGAAAAAACTAGTCGGGGGCCGGTTAGGGAGGGGGGGTGGGCGAAAAAGTGCGGAATGAAGCAATCCATAACGTTGGGAAAACAGCAAAGGTCAAGAGGGGAACAAAAAAAGACAAACACAGCCGGAAACCTGAGCTGGGGGCAAATGTATGCGTGAACTCGGCGATGGGGGGATTTTGGGGTATGCCTCCTGCCTGGGTTTTTTGTGTCTCCAACACCAACCGATGCCGGTCCGACCTCACCAAAAAAAAGAACGGGGTGGCCGGAGGAAGATAGAAAAATCCGCTTTTGGTTCAATAATCAAGGGGGGGGAAAAGATTTGCGGGGGAAGAAGCGTTGGGGTAGGGGGCGGGGGACACGGCTTCCAGCCGGGGTTAAAAAGGCAAGTCTATCAGGTTGGCCAGGCTTCCACGTTAATCTAAGGGGTGAACTCCAAGGGTGGTGGCTCGTAAAACGGGGGTGGGCCGCCTGGGAGTTCTCCTTGGGTTAAAAGGATGCCCCATGTGGCTCAATGGTCCTGATTTTTGTGGTTAAATAAGTAGGCAAACGAATCTGTGAATTCCGGATTGTTCGGGTCGTGGGTGGAGGCTGGAATAAAAACAATGGTTAGATTTTGTCTAATTAAATCTCTAAAAGAATTTCGAGCTGGGGCTTTGTTTTCACTTCGGGTGAGGTTCAAAGCTGTTCCCTGGGGTTGCTTTTCTACCTCGAATTAAAACAAAAAGTGAGGAGTGAAAAAGCGTGAAGAAAAGTTTAAGGGGACCAAGGGTGTCGCATCTCTGTAGGGGGGGGAAGACCGGGGGCGGCTTTGCAAAGTATCTTATAAGTTGGATAAGGTCCTTAAGGTCTGACCGAGAAAAAAAAGGGGGGTAAAGAGAAGTAGGTTTGGGCATATTGGACCTTTTTCGAGGAAAAGTTCGGACGTTGAAAAGGTTGAGGGGCCGAGTTACGAAACCTTCCGTTGGGGTTCCGTGTTTTAGTGCTTTGGAAAGGCCAGAGGGGTCACGACGGGCACAGGACGTGCGTTTAAGGGTGGAAGAAAAAGGGGGCGGCGGAAGTTTTGTGGGGGGGTAAATGGGGGTTCTGTTTTGTTAGCCCTGAGGAGAAGGGGCAATGAGAAAAAACAAACCGCGCGGAGGCCGTAAAGGGAACCAAATCACTATCGATAACCGTGGAGAAAAACAAAAGGAGAGAGCGGACGCGAGGTGACAGGGCTGGGAACAGGAGTTGGTAAATGAGGGGTCAGCGAGAAAAAATGGGAGGAAAAGTCTGCTCTCAAACAAAAGATAAGGGGGTAACGCACGCACGGAGCAAGAGAACAACATATGAACTAAAAAAGGAGAACAATACGATTAAGAAGACAAAGAGAGAGCTACAACATCAAGAAAACGGGGAAAACAAAAATCACATTCCACCAACAACAAAACCCTGAACGGGGTGTAAAAGTTTAATACAACACATAAAAATATGGAAAGGGGAGAAAAAAAAAAAAGCACAGCACAACAACAACACAAATCAACAACACAAATCCCAAAACAACAACGCACCCCAAAGGAAAACAAAACAAACTCAAACTGCGCAACAAGAAAAACAAAAAAAGACAAAGAGGGGCAAAAAATCAAAAGTAATAGGGGAAAAATATACACAAACTAAGACAAAAGAAAGAACAAAGAAAAATTGGTCAGCTACAAATGCATCCATAAAGAAAGGAAAAGGGAAGGATAGGGGGAGGGGTAGTGCCAGAGAGAAGGGGAGGGGCGGACATAAAAACTGCAAAGCCCATGAAGGTCACAGGGGCTCGCGGAGGGAAAGGCGGGGGGCGAAGAAAGTATTACAGCTGGAAGCGACAAGTGTCAGAGGAAAAAAAAAAGCTAACGTCAGCTGAGCGGGCTAAAAAAAAAAAAAGTAAGTCGGGGCCAATAGGTAAACGTATAGGGAGCGGAACCACAAGATCGCGAGTGCGGAGTGTCGCGCCTTGCCTACGTAAACAAGGACACAATCCACAAAAGGACTGAAGGGGGGGGGAAGTAGGAAAAAGGGAGGTGGGAAAAAACCCCAGAAAAATGCTTCAGAGAGAGGAATTACGATGACGCAGGGCGTACGGGGGAAACTGATCAGATAACAGATCAATCCTGTTGACAATCTTGGCGACGAGAAGTCGAAGGGGACCTGAAAAAAGCGAAACCGGCATTAGTCAATCAGGTGGTGGACAAGAAAACGAAAAGGAAGATCGCTTACTGGGGGTGAGAACGAGGGTCCATCATGAGGGGGGAATGCAAAAAGAGCAGGCAAGTATTACGTACACTGGCTGACAAGATGGCACCTAAGGTGGGCTCGAAGGCCACTGAAAAGGGGTTTCTTTCAGGAGGGGCTCGGAGGGGAATTTGGGGTCGTACACCAAACAATAAGGAGGCTGAGTTTCAAAACGGTTCAAGCGGTGAACCCAAGGGGGGTGAAAAACGAGCTCGCTGTCAGAGTCATGGTCGCGGGAGGGGTCAAGACACGAAAGGAACAGGCGACTGCAGGGACACGGTCTGGGGATTGCTGCAGCCTGGAGAACGGGAAGAGACTGCATGACAGACGCCGGGGGAAAATGCGGCTCCACAAGTTGTGACAAAAATCGAAGAAAAGACACCGGGTCGGGGGTGGACGGGGGGAATGTAAATTTACCGGGCGACATGCCTACCAGGGGGGGTAAAAAAGATCCACAAAACTTTGAGGGAATTCTGCCGGTAACGTGTTGGAGCCCACAAAGGTTCCCTAAAGGATATGAAAAGGGAAAAAAGAAAAGGGTCCTCGTCCGTTAAACGGGGACAGTGGGGGGGCAAAATGGGGGGAGGGGGAGAATAACAATTGTGGTTCATTTACGGGGTAACGTCACAAGTGTTGAAGTGAACTTGACCGAAGGGGATCCCAGGCGGGGGTCGCTTGGTGAAAAACAAGATAAAAACTTGGGGGATGGTTCGAGTCACCCTTTTCGCCGTGAAGGGAGGGGTTGGTCCAAAAAATTCACCCCAGGGAGCCTTGCCACAATCGACCCTGACTGGTAAACTAGCCTACTGGTCGAACCTTTTCCCAGTAGTTGGGAGAGGGGTGAAAATGTAGGACGAAAGGCCAGGAGGGGACGCCGAAAAAGCCCTTCAAGTTCCCCCGAGAATGAGGGGGAGCGGGGGATGGGGGTCCCGGCAACGAATGCGGGGACTGGGGGGCCTCGCTGCTGAAGTCGGAAAGCAATTTGTTCAACGAGACTGGGAGTCCGGTGAAGGGAACAGATCTCGGGGGAAGGTTGGATCCGGAATTCGCCCTGCTTTCTAGTATAAGCAATGAAGGTGTTGGGGGTTCCTTTTGTGAGAATCCATTTAATCCCAAAGCCTGTGGGTTAAATTTTTTTCCCTACAGCCGACCGAATATATTTGTCCAAAGAGGGGAAGGAGAAGTTTGGCTGGGCTTTCTGTTGATAATTCAAAATAAAAAGGGTGGGACGGGTTGCACCCTGCAAGACGCGGGAAATCGTCTGAAAATGACCTGCCCCAACTCTGCCACGAAGAATTCGATTCGAGCACGTGTTAGCATGCGGCAACGAAACGGAAAGGAAAGGGCGCCGAGACAGGTCGCGCCTAAAAAGGGGGCGTCGGGAAAAAAGAGTCCAACCACCGACCGGTTAAACCAGAAGGGACGCGGATTCTTCAAAGGAAAGGAGACAATCCCGGACCACAGACTCCTTTGGGTCTGCAACTGGACCCCAAGGTCAAGGAAAAGGTTTCAAGAAAGTGAAAAAGGGACGAAAAATTAAAAGGATCCGAGTCGACGGGGAATCCACTGCCTTCAAACCGCAGGGAGAAAAGAGACCAAGGGAGGGGAAAAAGCGACAGGCGAAAGTTACGTACAACCCGGTCAGCCTCGACATCTAAAAGAGGGTTTTGTCGTGGCATGGACTGTGGTCGATCCGACGAAAAAAAAAGGAAGGGGAAAAAAAAAAGTGCAGCACCAGGGGCCATGGAAAAAGAAAATTCAAACATGGACGATTAACCCAAAAAACTGAAAACTCTGCAAAGGGAAATGAAACCACGCCACCAGGGTCGCTGTGGCGTCTCATCAGAACTTGCTTTTCAAAAGGAGCAGGAAAGGGGTAAGGAAAAAAAGATCGCAATCGAAGAAAAGTCGGAAAGGTGGAGGCGCCTTTCATGATGGGGAGAAGTAGAGACTTGTGCAGGAGGGGTCGAACGAGACGGCATCTGACGGGGCCGTCTGAAAAAGGGATCTGAAAGGTACCGGGGGGGAAGGGAAAGGCCGGCCTAAAAAAGGGGACGTTATCTTCGATGAGTCGCAGGGGACAAAAAAGCAAAAAAGCAATCAGGAAAGGTCGGGTCTAAGCTCGTCTCATCCATAGGACCTAAAGGGAAAAAAAGGGTTAAAAAAAAGTGGTTTCGACAAGACTGAAACACCCTTGAAGCCCGATTCGACGCTCGCAGAGAACGTGAATGCCAACAGAAGGAGCGGCAAAAAAACGGAAGAAAGGGCATTGGGCGGCCGGGGAAAAAGGACCCCTCGACGAGCCGGTACAAGGGGGAACTGGGGCTGACAAGTCTGTAGAGACACGTCGTCGAATGGGTTTCAAAAAGATTGATTTGCAAGGGGGAACGTCACTGGGGATGTCTGCCCCTGAAGTTTCCCGTGGGTTGGGAGTGAAAAAAACGCGCCCAAGGCGACAATTACCGGCAACGTAAGGAACATGTTCTGGGATCAGTTCGCCCCGAAACAGGCGGGAAGGGGGATTGGAAAAAAAATAAAGGGGGCCCGAGCCCAGGCGAAAAGGGAGTCCAATGAACGGTTCACCAGGGTGTAGGGGACATGGGAAAAAAAAAAACTGGTCAAGAAAAAGGGGGGAAATGTGGGACGCGGAAAAAAAACATTTTGACCGCTGACCGTAGACCGGAAACGGGGAATCGGGGGGGGGGAAAAAACAGGCCAAAGATCACGTCAGGAGTTCTCCCCGGAAAAATGAGGGGGACCGAAAGCATGAAATTTCAAAGACCGCCAGAGGTATTTACAGTACTCAGCGGGAAAGCATAAACCGTTTCACGATGCTCTTCACGGGGTAACAACAGAGGGGAAGGGGTGAAAAAAACACTGGGGGGGACGCAAACGGACAAAGAATTGGACGTCTAATATATCCGGTTGAAAAAAGAACGGTGGATCGTCCTGCCTACTAATCCAGTGGGAGAATGCAGCCTTGCCCGGCCCTCCCATAAGAAGGAAAAAGAGCGCCAAATGGGGGTAGAATCTCTTGAAAGGAAAACCGAGCACCAAATCGCATCGTAGGGGGGGACCGGAAGGCTGTGCGGTGCAAACAACCCCTGTCGAGCAGAAAAAAAAAAAAAAGGGTCCCAGAAGCCCCCGTGGGTTTACATAAAATGAAAAGGAGTACCAACGCATGAATCGTCTTTGGGGGAGGTCCAAGGAATGTTCGGGCCAGACTTGACAAGGGCCGCCCTCCCCTCCAAGTTTGGGGTCTTCTTGGAACAGGACTGTATAATCTCTTGTTTATAGCCAATCCTCCACTAAATCCTCAAAAGCAAATCCAATCCCGCATCCTCGCCAAGTTCCTCCCTGGGAAAGGGCAGCCATTTAGGCAAGGGCCATCGTCCCTGAGAGGGAAGGGAAAGGGGAACTCGAGAGAAGTCCTGGGGTGGGGATGAGCAGTTCAATCCGAAAAAAAACACTGCCACCTTGGGGACAGCCATTGCCAGCCCAGATCGGATCGGAAAGACTATTTAAACTGGGTCAAAAAAAAAAATAATCTGGGGAGGCAGTCATGGGATACCACCAAAGGTGTTGTGCTGGTAGGGGGAAAAACTAGCCCCATAAAGTCATGGAAAATTGTCTTGCGCGCGCCGAGGACGTCCAAAGAAAAAACCGTTAGCGGACCGACCCCGGGAAAAGGTTGAAGGGGGGGGTGGAGATACCGTGCTGTACTGGGGATTGCCCTCGAAAAAAGAATGAAAAGGGAAACCGGGGGAGGAACATTCGGCTACTTAAAAACTAAGCCAAAAAAAAGCTGGGTTGAAATAATTCGTCTACCTTAGAAACAATTTCAAGCTACATGGAAAAAATGGAGTAGAAATTAGGAGGGATTTCAAAATGAATCCTGGTCGAACCGAAAGGTCCGGTCCGCTCCTTCCACAACGCTTTTTGCCTTGTCAAAAGCTAAAGTTTGGAAGAGTGCCCGCACCGAAGAACGGTCCGTGGCATACGGAAAAAACCCAAAGGACGAGGATAAGGGGGAACACTCTCGAGAACCTGCATCGTCAACACCTCGGAAACTTGAACCATTTACCCATAAAGTTCGGAAGCATGAAAAGAAAAAAAGGTACCGGCGGACGAAAGAGACCGAGGGATTGGCTAAAGGGCCCAAAGGGTTGAAAAATGTGGGAGATCTTTACAAAAAAAGCCAGGGGGGGGACGGGGGAGGGGGAAAAAGAGCCAACCGGAAATAGCGGCTGTGGGGCGTGGGGGCAAAAACGGACAGCCCGAACCGTTCACAGCCTCGTTAGATGAAACGAAACTGAAAACTGGTGCTGAGAGGGCGAATTCAAAAGCCATCGACTCGGACTTACTAATTGTTAGGGGAACCTCATCGGAAAAACCGTCACCGGGGAAAAATGCCGGTCAAAGCCGGTTCGGGTTGGAGGAAAAGGAGAGGGGGCGGGCAAGGGTGGTCAGTCTCTCGTCTTCTTACCTGTGGGGGTACAAAAAAGGGGAAAAGAAGGAAGAAGAACGGAAGGAAGGGGGGTTCAAGGGGCCGTGATCACCTAACTAAACAAAAAACCCTCTATCCGCCATGTGGGGAAAGGACTTGGAGGCGAGGTGGTGGGGGGGTCGCCCTCGATGGAGAAGCCACAACTTTTTCCCAAAGGGAAAAAAACTCCGGGGGGGGGTATCGAGGAAAAGCAGAGAAAAACAAAACCAAGGGGGGCATCTTAGCGAAGCTGGGAAGGGAGGGGGTGGGAACCGGAGCGACATTCGAGGAAATATCACGTCAAAAAAGGACCCTAAAAAACGAGCCCGCTACTACAAGAAGGGAGAGCGGACAAGAAAAGACTTTGTTTGCAATCAGTGACTCTGGACTCTTACCGACCACGGCTCGTTTTTCCAAACTACCTCTACCGGGGCCAATATCATACAGGGGCATGGACTCCGGCACAACGCGGTCCGAAGCCATTCTCTGCGGAGGGGGATTTGAAGGAAAAAACAAATTAAAAACGGCGATACAGCACAAGGAACAATCAGGGGAGGGGGAAAGAGCCAAAAGAAAGGGGCGGAAAAACAAATCGACGAAAGCGCCTACTGATCGGCCTCTCCGCAAAAGGCACAAAAAAAAGCAGCTGGGGAAATCTGAGGAAAGGCCTAGGAACCAATCAGAAAAAACGTCCTCTGCATAAGTTGCGGGTGGCAGGGGAGAGGGGGGGGAAAAAAAAAAAAAAATTCGGAGAAAAAGGCTCCCAGAGAATCGACTCACTAGAAAAAAGACTCCAAAAAACGCCAGGAAAACGAGCAAGAATACAACTACGATTCGGACCCCGGCAGGAACCCAAAGAAACGACCAACCCCAAGGAAAAAAGAGCGACAAAAAGGTCGGCAACACAGTATAGCCGTGCGACGGCGACACCAAGGGGGGGGTAAAAAGAACTAAAAAAAAGAAGTGAAAATCTTCCCGGCAGCGGAAGAACACCCTGGGCAGCGCCAGCCAGCTTGCAGGAAGCTCGGGGTGGGGACACCAAAGTGACTGTGCACACGTACGGGGGGGGGCCGAGACAACCCTCACGAGGAGTGCGGGGATTCGTGGAAAAAAAAAAGCAACTGGCATGGGGGCAAAGACGCATGGCCATCTATGTAAATCTACTCTCAAGCTCGCATCGTTAAAAAGTGGAGGGCAACAAAAGGGAAAAGAGAGAAGGCAAAAAAAAAACAAAAACGTCCGCCCGCAACCAAAAGACCCAGCCGCAAGAAGGGACGCCGGGATGCCCGGGCCCCTGCCAAGAACAAAAAAAGGCCAAAAAAGCTGTAAGCACTAAGACGGGAGGCCGAAAAATCACGGTCGGGGTCCCTAAAAAAACGGGGACCCAGAGAAGTGCGAGAAGAAAAACTGGTCCGAAACTTTGGTTCGTCGCAAAATTTGGGGAGGAAGGGCCCAGCCCCCGGAAAAAAAAGAGTCCAGGGGAAACCCCAGCGCTGGGGGGGGTTCGAATTTTGGGGGGGGTAGGAGGGATAAGGGCTGGAGGAGTGACGGGGGTGGAGCAGAGGGGAGAAAACTTGAAAAAAAGGGGATGGAGCGAACGATTCCTACTGAGACCCCGAAGGGGGTATCAAACAAAAGACGGGCGGAACCCCAAAGAGCCGCGGTGGAGTAACAAGGTTTTGGGACCTTGGCACGTGCAAGGGAGACCCGGAAAAAGAATTCTATACTGCGGGAGCCCCAAGGATCAGCGAAGTTCTCCTACCAGTAACTGGGGAAAGGCGGGAGGAGACGCCCCCGCCGCAAAAATGGATTGTTCCAAAGGCGGCAAAGGAGGGGGAAAGAGGTTTTTCACGGCCGGCCCCAAAAAGTTCCCAGGCATAGGGAGGGAAGAACGGCCTTGGGTGGGGAAACCTAACAGGGAATGGTCCCAATATATCTAAAAATTTAAGAAGGCAGGGGGGGAGGGGGTAACAGACAATAAAAGTTTCAACAAAAAGGCCATTTGTACTGGGGGAAAAATCGCCGGGGAATGTAGGGGGATATCGGGCCGGCGGAAGTTTCCTTAAGCCAAAAAAAGAAACGAAAAGGGCCCTTTTAAAACATGCTGAAAGAGACCTCCGACTACCTAAGAGGGCAAAAATTCCTGAGAGAAATTGCATCGCAGGTGAGGAACTAGAAGAATTTTCCATGTTGAAGGGGAAATAAAACAGCGAAAAAAAAAAAAAACAGACGGCGGGGGGGGGGGGGCCCGGTACTGGGTCTGTTCAAAAACTCGGGGTGGGGGAGTTGGGGGGGGATTGGAAAAAAAACAGGGAAAAGAAATTCAAAAAAAAAAAAAAAAAATATGGAAGGCGACTCGGAAGGTTTTTGGGGCGGGTGGGGGGGACACGAAAGACGAAAGACTGAATCGGCGGAAGTAAACCGCGTCATGGGGTACAGGAGGGACACTGGGCCGCCAGCCGAAGACGAAATCCCAGGAAAGCTTGACAAGATTAGAAGTGGTGGGAACGATGGCAGGGAACAAAAGGAAAAAGGGCTCAAAAACCATCGAGTTTCCGCCCGATTAGAAGGGGGGGGTAGGTTGAGGTGGGGAAAACCGTCCCCCTGAAGAAGTAACAACGGAAGTGTCGAAAAATCAGGAGTGGGGACGGTGCCCCCCAAAGCCGGGGATCAAAAAGGGCCACAAATGAGAAGGATGGACCTTAAATAGCCGCAGTGGGACCAGCACCGGGGAGGTTATGGGTCTCCGTGAAAGGTCCAGGGAAGGAAAGGCATCAGCGGAAACAAAAGGGTTAAAAGGTGGTGGAGCACGGGAAGGGTGACGTATGGAACGTTTCCGGGAAAAAGAAAAAAGGTTCCCACTACGGGGTTCAGGGGGGGGGTCGGGGGATCAACAGGACAATCCGGAGTTCCTTCAAGGTCTCAAGATAAAAAAGGGGAGGAAGCACAACCACCGACAGGGAAGGTCCGGAAAAGGGGGGGGGAAAAGGCGATTACGCGTAGATTTCCCGCCCATTCACGAAAACATGAAAAGTTAAAGTAAGAACCGGTAGACCTTGGGTTCTCGACCAGAAAAACTATAGATTTGCGGAAAAAGGGATCGGTCGCCCACGATGTGCCGAAAATGGCGACCGCTGCCGACAAAAACGGGGGAAAAAGTCCGAGAAAAGTGGGACAGGAAAAAAGGTCCAAAAGTTTCACGTAAAATGTTGTTACAAGACACGCGAAAGGGGATCAGGGGGGGCGGCAGCTAAGTTTTGGTACGCTAGCAAAAATCAGCCTCAACCAATGGACCGAAAACCGGGCTCAGCAGCCAAAGGGGGGTCAAGGTATTCTCAGACATAGCGAGAAAAGGCGTGGGGGAAACGAAAGGCCGACTAGGGGGGGGGGGGGGGCCCCATGGACAGCTTTCCTATCCTGAGCCGACTGCCCTGGGAAAGTCCGGGAAGTGGTTCGTGGATCACATGGACCTCCGCCCCTCTTCTTGAATACGTCTGAAAAAGCGCATAGCTGAATGACAAATGTGCGCAGAAAAAAAGACATTCAAGGGCTTGAAAAAACTCATTCTTCGTGGAGCACGGGGGATCAGGCTGTCAAAAGCACAATCTAAATTAATCCATGTGGAAAAGGGCCAAAACAAAAGGATTGGGGGAGGGGGAATTGGGAAAAAAAAAAAACCGCGCCTCGGCAAAAGAGAGCAGGGCAAAAAGTTCAGAGGATATGGCAAAACTTTGTCACGAGATTAAGGCAAAACGTTGGGGAAAAAAAAGACTCACACGAAAAACACGGCACGAAGGAACTTCTTTTTTACTGAGGAAATTCGATGTTAAAGGGGGGGGGTGGCTCTTCTTACCTCTCTTACAACGAATAACTCACAAGAAAATGGGACGGCCGGCCGACTATGCAAGGGCTACTTCAATCTTCAGTAGGGGGCCTACATAGAAGGCCTTGGAGAAGCGAAAAATTCAACCAGGAAAGGAGGGGGGGATTAAAGCCCCTCTCAATTAGGGGTGTTTTGTGTTTCACCAGAAAACCAAACCGGTGCTGCACACCTGCAAATAGGCAGGCGGGAAAAAAGGACTGCTACAGGAGAAGGGGACTCCTGGGAAAGGGGGGTGGGAAAGCTTGCGCATCCGGGACGAACGCAAATACGGAAAAAAAAAAGGGTCAGTGGGAAAAAATCGTCAGGTACGGACCCAAAAGGGGGGGGGGAAGCTTCCCTTAAGGACAAGCAACCAAGCGTTGGGACTCGGACCTGGCAGCAAAAAACCCTTGACCGGGGGAACCAAGGGGGAAAGTTGCAGGGGCAAAATTTGGGGGTCGCGCGGAAATGACAATGGAAAAGGATTAAGGTGTGGGAAAAAAGGGGGACCCGAAAAAAAGACCCAAAGGGGGGGACGTTGCAATTGAATGGGCGAAAAGCCAGGGAAAAAAAGGGGGAGAACCGGACTCCGGAAAACGGTCTCTTTCAAACCAAGGCGAGAGGGGGGCAAGAAAAAATCAGACGGTCGAATAACGTTAAAAAAAGGATTGTTCCAATAAAGGGCGGGGAAAAGACTGGCCGGAGAAGGACAACTCGATGAAAAAGCGACGAAGAAAACACGCCGAGAAGAAGCTTGTCAAAAAATTCAGAACCGCAAAAGGAGAGAGAAAAGGTCGGAAAGAAAAAATCGAATGGGAAACGCGCAAATGGAAAAAAAAGGAAATCTGCGCAAACCTCGGAATACAAAAAAGGGGTGGACCGGGCGGCAGGTCACGGCCGAGCGAAGGGTAGAAGGGCGCCTGGGGGATGGTTGAGGGACAAGGGGACACAATGACAACCGAAGGGGGGAACAAGGGCGATAAGAGTCAGAAAAAAAACCTGTCATATGGAGGGAATCTTTCTTGGCACGCAGCATCGGGAACTCTAAGAAGACGTAAAAGGGGGAGTTCAATGAAAAAGAGATCGAGGGCGGGCTCGAGAAGAACGGGAGACTCCTTAACGGAGGCGAATAAAAAAACGACCTGATTCCCTCAACGAGTAGGGGACTAGCTCCTCCTTGGAAAAGGGAGGAGCGACGGGAAAACCTGCGAGGGACAGGAAGGTCGAACTGTACCTCCCTCTCAAGTCAGCGAAAATTAGCCTCAAATAATGGTAAGGTCGCATTTCGCTCTATCGGTCACCAAGAAGGATGGGAGCACCGAGCCAAAAAGAAAGGTTTATCTGAGGAAAATTGCTGTTTCCAATCATAAAAAAAGGGGGGGGATGAAAGGAAAAAGAACGGCCCATGGGGAAATCAAAGGTCGCTTGTCGTTAGAAACTCATCTTGGGGTCGAGCCCAGGAGGCGAAAGTGAATTTGCCAAACGTCTCCGCGGGAAGGGGAAGCTCGGGGCAAAGGGGGGTTCGGCTTCACGTCAAAAAGGACTCCTATATCGGGAAGGGGTGGTTCATAAAGGCAGGCTTAGGGGAAAGGGGTTTGGAGAGGGGAGGGCCGTAGAAGACACGAAGTTGATCCGAACAGGACGGTGGGTGACGAAGAAGCAAAAAAGGCGGGAATCGATCAAAAATACTCAAAAGGGGACTTCCCTCGAGCGGGCTTTCCCTATCTAAGACTCAGTGGGGGCCAAAAAAGGCCAAAAAAAAACCTTAGGATCGTAGGGAGAAGGCCTACAAAAGGGTGCCCATGACACCAAGGGTTCTCCTTGGGGAGACGCCGAAACAACAACGGGAGGGGGAAGTCTAGAAAAAGGGTCTGAGAGGGAAAGTTATGAAGGGAAAGCGTCCACAGGGGAAGAATCTCCTTGCGGGCTGTCCGTAGCCGGGACGAGAACCAGCCAACCTCTGTGTGACTTTCCGTCTTTCAGGGGAATTGCTTACAATTCTTCTGGAAGTCTCTTCAGAAGAGGGGAAATCGGAAAGGGGGGGGAAGTGGTGGGGGCAACCTAGACGAAAAACGCTTGTCTTCCTGAGGGTGTCAAAGGGTAAAAAACGGCCGCTGGAACATACCCGTCAGACTCATCCTTGGGGACGTGTGCCAGAAAAACCACCGAGAGGCTGCTTAATGAGCCCCGGGGGGGGGGGGGGGAAGGGGGAGGGGTCCCAGAAGTCGCCGTCAAGAGGGTCAACGTTCATTGGTTAAGCCCAAATTGGGGGGGGTGAAAGACTGGAAAGGTAAAAGGACGAACAAAAAGGGGGCGGAACTTCAACGAGTTCGCAAAAAAAAGCCGGGGGGATAAAACACAAGAAGCTGAAGAAAAAACGGTACGGGGGACTTTCCCAGGGAGAAAAGCAAAAGAGTGGATTCAAAAAGAATGTGACCTCCTAAGGATTGACCAGGGAAAAAAAAAAAGGGGGGGGATCAAAAAAGGAAAACCATACTTTGAGGGGACTTCTTCGTTCAAAAGGTACTCCGAAAAAAATGCCAGGGGGGCGCAGAAAAACGCCGGTAAAAAAAAAAGAATCTGCACGCAAGCTACGGTGAGCAATCTATTCCACTCCCAGCCCAGCCTTGAGACAGGGCATGGAGTGCCGGAAGAAAGAAAAAGATCGGGAAAAAAAAAAGGTCTAACAAACGGTTTATGAAATCCGCGCCAGAGCGTCATCGGAAAAACCGGGGCCGGGGGGGAAAAGGGGGAGGGGGACATAAGGGGGACGAGAAAGGAAGGGGGCCGGAACGGGGGCTGGGTTTTGGGGAATCGACCGGGGGGGGGGGGGGGGGGGGGGGGGGGGTTGCCAACCCCCCAGAGGAAGGGGCTTGTAGGAAAAAGAAAAAACGCCCGGGGGGGGGGAAGGGCCGAGCGAGGTCAGGGGGGCTCCATCACCACCCAACGGGGTGCAGCTGGACATGAGGTGTAGAAAAAAAAAACATCTCGAAAAAACAAAAAAAAAAAAAACCAAGTCCCATGAAAGGACTCCAAATTGCATCAGCTGTGGCTTTGCCGGCCGCAAAAGATGCCGAGAAAAACAATGTGGTGGGCCCAAGGGAAAAGTGGAGCGGGAAAAAAGCCAATTTCCAAAAGAGAAATGATCGGGAAAATACGGAACCCTGTCCTACATATGACAGCCGGGGGCTGAAGGAACCAACCCCGCCGGGAGGTTGTTGGGAAAGAAAAAAAAAAAGGGGAGGCTGCGAAGAAAAGTTTTGAAACATTGGAGGGCTGTCGGCGAAAGTAGGTTTCCGGTACAGAGGTGGATTTCCAAGGGGGAATCGAAAAGGGGAAAAGAAAAGCCCAAAACTGATAAGGGTCGACGGGGGGGAAACAGAACGAAGGGGGGTACTGGGAGGAAAAAACGACGAAGGGACACTTTCTTCACAGGGTTGACGGAACCTCGGTCAGGGCAAAGAAAAAAAAAAAAAAAAAATCGTGTATCGCAGGGGGCGAACACCCGGCGGACAATTTTTCGAGGTTCACAAACGTGGGCAACAGGAGCCGAATGGGGGAGGAAAAAGCTAAAGGGCAATCGACTGTAATAGGACTCTCCGACAAACTTCCGGGGATTCGGATGCGGTTAGAGGCTCCACGAAAGGGGGATCGGCGGAAAGAGGGCGCGGTCCGTCCTACTAAGAACCAAAGAAAAAGCACAGGGGGGGTTAACCATCGGCCAGAGGACCGGAAAAATCTGTCCACACATCACTCTGTGCGGGGCACCAACAAAAAAAAAAAAGAGCACACTGGGGAAAAGGAACCGGCCGGAAAAGGAAAAAAAGGGAGACCACTGGGGGAAGAATGTCCACCAACGTCTGGAAAAGTTCGAAAGCCAGTAAGGGCACATGAAAGAGGACCCTAGAGCTAGGAAAAAGGAAGCTGGGGAGGGTAGGCAAAGCCCACACCAACTATCGCATCAGAGTGGCAAAAAAAAGGGTGAAGTCCAGGAAAAAGGGGCCACCTGGGGATCGCGAACTAAAGCAAAAGCTAACTGAAAGACTAGAGAAAAAAAAAAAGTTCAGGGGACCGGTAAATCCAAACACCGGGAAAAAAAGCAAACCGAAAACATCAAAAGGGGGGGAAAGAAAAGGGGGTCGTGGGGGATGATCTTCGGCTCGGCAGGCAAGGGGTCGGAAGGGAAAGCGGCAAAGCCGGGGAAGGGAAGGGCAGGAATTCGTCAGGAAAATTCGCGCAAGGATGATCAAGGGAAAAAAAGCCAAACAAAGAAGAAAGGAATTTCGAATGGGAAAAAAGGGAAGACGAGGGCCGGGGGGGGGGGTGGTTGGTCGTAAATAACGCCGATGCAGAACCACACCAAGGAATTAAAACCAACGTTACGGGGAACGGTGAAGAAAACGCAAA
>Ga0179593_1510610_pt1 | contig 27521 bp, 25 predicted proteins | sample CZODoug2_1_08_16_FD_185931 | JGI IMG/M metagenome (GOLD analysis project Ga0179593, IMG submission 185931) | Vadose zone soil fungal communities from Angelo Coast Range Reserve, California, USA - CZODoug2_1_08_16fungal (PacBio error correction) | ecosystem: Environmental > Terrestrial > Soil >...
AGAGATATTTCAATGGGATCCTAGGAAGTGCAAGGAATCAAACACTTGATCTATCAATGCAGGACGCGGTGAAAGGACATGACAGGAAAGCAACTGCGTGAAAAGAGGGCAAAAGAGGGGCCAAGCAAGTTCGCACTGACGGGATGGAGACCGCCTTGCGAGGGGGGGGGATCCACATCTCCTCACGAGGAAGGTCCGAGTTGAAGAAATTCAAGGCCGTGCGAAGGGGAGGTACACGGGAGCTGGCGTCCGGTTTAACCTGTCCGAAAGCGATCACATCCTGTCCGACACTCCGTACTAATCTAAAGAGGAGAACGGATAGGAAAGAGCCGGTAGGGAAAAGGTGCGCGCCTCGGGGATACCACATAAGACTACGCTGAGGAAATGGGGAAATCCAGAGGACAATATAGCTTCTATGTATTGGAGAGATCGAACTGAAGAACGAAGTTGCGCGTTCTCAAGAATTTCTAGCCACCGAACCTACCAAAAATAGGGCTGGGTTCACAAGTCGCCTACAGGACGGCTACAAGCCCCAACTTCGATAGGCTCCAATGCTAACATACAAGTCCGAAGGGGAAAGAGAAGAGGAGAATGGACCAGGGACGTCGCCTACAGGTGGGAAAGGGAATCCGGAGGTAAAAGACAAAACGTGGAAAGAACAAAAAAGTAATGCGACTAAGATGGAACAAAAAAAAAAGACAAAGCTTAAGGGGAGGATCATGGATATAATCACATGGGGTGGATCCAGGAAAACTAGGAAATCAGGTTTGGAGGGCAAAAAGGGGTCACTCGGGCATCAAGGAGGGGTATGGGGTGGGGGGGAAAAGTAAACGAATCTAAGGCAGTCCCATATCTGGCGGAAAGGGAAACGCAAGAGGGGTGCGGTAACGCTCAAAGTCAAGGAACCAACAGAACCCATGTCTGAACTGGGGCCCTGGCGCCAGTAGATTGGTCCGATAGGGGACTGGAACACCCAAAAAAAAAGTACAGGGGGGCTGGCCGATGGGACGTGAAAGAGTAAACCCGGGAAATCGGTCGGACGGGCGGACTGAATAGACTCTTAAGGGGGGATAAGGAAGCAGAAAGATTTTCCAAGATAAGAAAGACGATCGAGAAAGTGGCGAAGGGGAAGATTCAGGCCGTGGTGCCTGCGGCTCACGGCCTGAACGCCGAAAAGTAAAAAGAAAGGCCATCCTCGAGAAAACGTCATCTCAATGAAAATTAAAAAAAGCGGGATCATCAAGAAAACTTGGCCACGTTCACCAAGGCCGGAAAGGAAAGGGAAAAAGATGAAAACTGAATGCCGCAAAAGCGGAAAAGGGAGATTGGACTTCATCACGGAGCGGGTCGGGACAAACAAGCGAGAAAAAAAGACACAAAGTCGAACAGGCAACAAAGGCGATGCAAGAAAGAGAGACATTCCGGCGAACACGGGAGGGACCGAGGTATTATTGGGGTCCCACACGAATCGAGCGAACACGAACCAAAAAGGGCTCACAAGCGCTTCACACCTCATGAGACAATTCGCTTTGCGCATAGGGAGGACGCCTCCGGAGAGGATAGGCGAAAAAATGAAGACCATATTCATATAGACCGCGACGGAACAGAAAGATCCGGATAGAAAGACCGAAAAAAACAGGGTCGATTGGGCTTTCATCTCGGAGTCGGCGAGGCAAAAACATAGGAAGCGGGGGGGACAAACACGGGCATATCAATTAGGACGGACAGAAGGTCGAGCCACACCAAAAAACAATACCGTCTCCATTAGAAACCTGAACCGAATGAAGCTAAATAAAAAGCCATGAAGGAAAATGCCAGCCGGACCTCTAGAAGCTAAACATCTAATGGGTTCCGGGCGCTACTGAACTAAGACGTCGAAGGAAGTTCAGTACGGCCGAACAAATCACAGGTTCCCTAGCATGAAAAAAAAGGGTCAGTAGAAATAGGACAAATAGATTCGCACAGTTAATTCCCAGGCATACAAAGAAGGAGACCAAAGAGGACAGAAAGCCGCCAGCAACGAACGGCGGAGCAAATTCGCCAGAAGTGAAGCGCGCACAAAGATACCGGGATGCTAATGGTGGGGGGTAATAAACAGGAATAGAAAAAATCGGGAGTCCCCGCATGTATGTGCGAGCACCAGAAGCACAGGCTACACTTCATAACCCGAGCAGGACAGGGCGAAAAACACAATTATCTGGTAAAACTAAAGGCGGTGGGTAGAACAAAAGAAATTGCGAGGCGACCACGAAAACCCCTATGGAAAGTCACGCCGTAAAAAGGCGATGGGGGGGAGAAATGGGGGGGACAATTCTCATCTCCGCTGTGTAGCACTCCAAAGCAGGGTTACTCAACGAGAAGGGCGACAAGGGCATTCGTCCCATGGGGGGGGAAAAAGGACTGTGGCCGGGCGTACAGGTCATTAGACGAAAGATGAAGGTCACATCAAATGACAAATAAGCATGAAAACAGCAAAAGGGGAAAACAAGTAAGGCGGCGGTGCAGAGCTGAGAGAACTGGTGAGCCGCGCAAGGGCCGAAAAGTTCGTAGAAACAGGAGGGTGGGGGGGGGGGCGGGGCGGGGGGGGGGGGGGGTTTCGGGGCAGGTTTCGGCATAAGTCTCAAACAACTTTCTCGTATCATCAGATAGACATCGCCAGGAGAACCGAACTGGCGTGCGAGGAGAACAGAAATGGCGACAATTTGCCCATAGAGGTGAGGAAATCCTTCCGGGGTGCAAGCACAAATCTCGGCTTGTGGACAAAACTAGCGGCAATGAGGTGTGCTAATCAAATTCCTCCCAGACGGACTAAGTGGAGGAATCCCTGAAATCATGCTGAGAGAGCGCACGGCAGGCGGTTTTCGAGACACCTTCCATCAAATCACGCAAAGAGAGGAAAAGGTACCGGTCTCACATACAGTCGAGAGAATACAGACAAATAAAGCTACGATCGTTCCCTAGACAAGCGCCGAAAACATAAGGATCTTTAAGCGGGAAAAGACAACGGCAGAGTGCGTACGATGCGTTCCACGCAACTTGAACTGCGCGCGAAGGGACGTGACGCTGGATCAAAGAACTAGACGATTTACGAAGGGAACCTTTTTAAGGAGCCAAGACAGTTCGAAGGAAGCGTGACTCTCGACCACACACCTGGATTGGCATAATACTATGAAATCAAAGGGGGGGCTCTTCAAAAGGCAAAAAACAGCCGGGGGCGGCACGGAAACGGAGGAGTTGATTCTAAACAAGTCACGACTGTAGTCGGGATGACTAAAAAATTTGAAATAAAAACCAAGAAATACAAATGGCCACTTGAAGTTGATATTTCCAAGAGAAGACACCTTTAGGGGATGCTCTTCGAAAAGCCAGAATCGGAAGGCGACAACTTGGGAGAGGTCTGGCAGCATCGAGGGTATCGTGAAAGGTGTCGTGGAAAAAAAATGCTCTGGCCTGGGACCGAGAATCGTTGAGATGGGGAACCGACCAGAAAAATCTGGATACCAGAGCTCCAATGGCCAGGCAGTCACCGGAAACAACTCTCTCAGGAAGGATGGGGCAGAAAACAAACCGGATGCACACAAAAAACGCTAGGGTTAAATAACAAGCCCGACAAGGGTGAAAAGAAAAGAAAATGCCTGACGCGGTCCGACCGAGGGAGGCACATACCATGTTAAAGGTGTTCGGCAAAACGCGCCGGTAGAAAGGGCAACGGCAATGTCGAATGGGACATAGAGCAATTCGCTGATCGAGAAAATGGTGCCGTAATAGGCAAAACGGAAGGGAAAAGCGGGGCTCGGCTCAATGAGAGCCGTGGCGCAGAAAAGTCGGTCAGAAGCGGCACCTCCAGCTCAAGGAGGTAAGGATATGAGGAGCACAGCGAGAATTTTAAGCCAGGGCTGGGAACACACATATCGTTGATAGAATGCCAGGGGCCGGCGTCGCACCCGGCAATGACATGAAGAAGCCGGATCGACCACGGGCCAGTAAAATCGGGTAGGAAATTCAAGCTAGCAGGCGCGTAAAGGGAAAACCCAGGTCCCTCTGCCTTGGAAACGACGGAAGTTTCCTGCGCAAAAGGGCTCAAATTAAAAATGTACCTTGACAAAGGAACCTACGATTCGTCCAAAACTGATATTCCGAGGCTGACAGAAATCACAGGGCTGCCTGTCGGAGGGGCTTGGGAGGTCGTCTCGAAAAATAGAAAGAATGAGGGTAGACTGAAAAGACATTCGGGATCGCGGCCATGGTCGTACACCCCCGGTCAAAGGACAAACAAGACCCACCTGAGGAAATCGCGCGGAGGGGTTGCGCCTCTGTAACTGATAGCCGCCCATCTTCGGGAGGGCGGGTCGGTAATAGTTGAGAAGGTCTGCATGTGGAAAAATGATTCGCAGGGAAAGGTGACATTTCTTCAAGAGCATTGTGCGCGGAAATGTGAAACAGGAGTGTTCCAAGGGAGGAGGGGAGAGAGGGCGAGTCACGAGCGCCCACCCGAAAGGGCCGGAGTTCATGCGGGCCTGGGTATTCATTTCCTGGAGTCATCAAAGCGTCAAAGCGGGGAGGGGAAGCCCAGGAGTGGGGGGCGACGGAGGGCCCAGCTCCCGGTGGAATGGGGTGGTGGGCGAATTACGTAGGGGGAAAAGGGCACTTCATACTCCCAGGGAAAAGATTGGACTCCGCCATCCCTAAGGCGAGGGGAAAGCTCAAAAAAAGTCAAGGTACCGGAAGGACTACTCGGTCAAAGGGAGATGTACTGTTAAGACTCCGTAGAGCGAATACATGAACCTTCATGAGAGGCTAGGAAGCTACGTCCCGACTGCAGATTGGGGGACTCAAAGAATGTCAATTCGCCTTGGAGTCAGGCGGGGAAGCTTGTTGGCGTGAAGTCCGGTGTGGGAGCCTGTTCTGAGGCTATAGGAAAAGGTTCCAGCCAAAAAAAAACAAAAAAAACAACCCTCAAGGACGGGACCCAACAAAGCTCGTCACCCGAAATGACCGAGCTTCCGGGCAGGACCGACCGCTAGTGTCTGGGGAAAGATCATTCGGAAAAAAGGAAATCGCTGCATGGTTGGACCAACAGCCTGCCGTGCGCTTCAAACGATCAGAAGGGACGCCAAAAGGAAAGAATATCTTCAGAAATGGGTCAAAAGACGGCCCGGGGAAAGTGGCAGCATACAAGGGGGGCCTGTACGGGGAGCGCTGAAAATGCGGGTCGGCCGGAAGAAGGCACAGCGACTCCTCGACTGCTGTGAAGGCGGTGGGCCAAAAAGGGCAAAGCGTGAGCAGCAAAAAATGCTGATCTAAAGGGACAGAAAAAAGGGAGGAGACGCCGGGGAGCTATCAATCGAAGTGTACCATCCACGAGCCTCTTCCTTAGAGAGGGAGAGATGTCCACCAAAAATTTCTCCAAAGGGTTGACAGCGCAAAAGGAAAGGGCAGAAAAAGACCCTGCCCTATTCAAAGCCGGCGGTGTCGCCGACCAAGGATAGACAAGCAGTAAACGAACTGAAAAAGCAGCCAAGACGCCAGCGTAAGTCAGACAGGACAGAAGGGACGAGTTAGCCTTCTGCTGACAAGTTCGAAATCACCGGAAAGGCCCGTGCCAGAGGGAAGGATTCGAACGTAACAAAGAGAAATCTCGCCGGATGAAGCTGACCAGGGGGGGATCCCCCGCTCCTGGACATAGAAGAGACTAATGAATCAACAGAGAAGCGGGGAAACTTGTTAGTAGGGTTTGAATTCCTCGAGTAAAAGGATTTTGGCTTCTTTAAAACCACTTTGGGGGAAAAAGGAACCGGATACAATCGTAAAAGGCGCAGTCGCGGCAGGGGATCATAGGGAGACCTGATGGGCAGAGGGGGGGCCTCGACTGGATTCGCAGAGAAGGAATTAGTGCCGGAATGGGCTGCGAAGGGGTAACCATACAAGAGGGGCGCGCGTGAGGGGGCCCGAATATCTTGAGGAAAAGCGCTAAAGCATGCAAGGCCGATAGACTAGAACACAATAGAAGAGAAAGCGGGAACAGCCTTGGACCTGGGGGGGAATCCTCCAGAAGTCAAAATTCTGCCGAAGAGGCCGAGGAAACGCAAAAAGGTTCCAAGCTCTTTGGAACGTCGATCTAAACCAAACGCTAAAATAATCGGGCGTTGAAAGGGAAACACGTCATTGGATCCCGCTTGTTAAGTAAAGGTCGCTCACAATCACCTGGGCGCACGAAGGACCAAGGAGATGGGGGGGAAATTCGACAACACTTTCTACCTCCCCAGCGGAAGGTCAGATGGAGGGCCAACCACAGCATCGTGTAACAAGCGTCAGGCGACAACAGGCTTTCCCCTCGCCGAGGAAAGAAAGGGATTGGGGGCAGTCTTACATTTACAAAGCAAGACTTGAAAAAGCATCTTCGGGGTTCCCCGGGGAGGAGGGGGAGCCGAAAAGCGCGATGGTAAAAGACATATATCTAACGATCAAATCAAAAACAACACGAGTATGGTATGAAAAAAAAAAAAAGAAAAAGGGGATAGAGGAAAGGTTCCCAGGATCAGCAGAGGCGAGATTGTCTAAAAAATAAGGGCGTAGGAAAAGGTTAAAGGAGGACTGAAAAAGAAAAACAGGCAAAAGAATGGTGGGACACATGCGCCAGCGGGGAAACCAGGCGCGGGACGAGGAGGAGGAAACCTCGTGGGGACCTTAAAAAACGAGACCTGAAAGGATTAGAAACGGTGAAGGACGGTGTGTCAACAACGGCGATCTTTCTGAGAAAAAATTAGGAAAGCGCGTCACACCAGGGAACAGGGACACGAAGGAATTACGAAAGCGGCTCGTGCCGGAAGGAGAGCAAACGTGGGAAAAAAAAGCCCTAGAACGAAGACCTCGTGATTGGATTTGCTGGGGTGACCTGGGGGTCTGTCTTAGCAATAAGCCCAATTCAAGCAGTAACCCCAGAGAGGCGGCACGCAGCGCGAGAAACTGGAAGACTTGCGAGAGGGCCTAAAACAGCAGGGCCGCCGCGCGCCCAAAAGTGGGTGACCTGGGTCAAGTGTCACGAAAACAAGGACGGCAGGACCGCTCGAGGGCACTCCAAGAACACCACCAAGACACAGAGGGGACCTAGGTCGCCGACGGAGGCAATGCAGAGCGACGTTATCAAACAAGTACATGCAGTAAAAAACAACCGATTCAAGAACCCCATAGGGATAAAAAGTTGGATTCAAAAAGGACTACAGGGCGACATCTGTGGAATGCAGGGTATGAACGTCAGCGAAGAAAACTCGCACGAAAGGGGGAAATCAGTACGGGGGAATACCTGCAGCCGAGTGCAGGTGGAAAATACAAGTCAAGAGGGGAAGAATTCAAAAGTCGTGCAAGACCGCGACTTCCAGTTGAACGAGGAACAAAAAAAAGGGACATAAATCAAGCACGAAAGAGGCACCATTTGAACACATGGTAGTCCCGTGGCCAGGGGAGGCAAGTTCGAGCCAGCGCCGAGAGGGAGGTAAGAACAGCGGAATGCACCTTTCAGGGAGGAACGATTTTCAAAATCTTCGCCGGAATTAAACAAGTGAGAAATCGGAGGCCGTGGCGGAAATTCAAAGATCACGCGGAGAGAAGAAAAAAGTCTAAATGGGAAAATAGCTCTAAAAGAGGGGGGGCACAATAAAATTTGGGGAGCCAGAGATTCAGGCAGGGAAGTTTGGGAAGCGCGACAAGCGTGCACGGAAAATCAGACAGAAAGTCGCGAGCAGCCAGAAGTTAATAAATTCAAACGGAGGAACAAAAATCCCAACTGCGGAGTGAGAAATGAAAAAAAGAAAAAACCCAGTGGGCCAGGTCAGGCCCGACCAAATAAAGGTCATCACGGGGCCGGTCTATTCCTCAGGAAAGAGTAAGGCGGATAGGAAGCCGAATGCTGAAACACACGAAGAGTACACTAAGCCGGAAAAAAATCGCGTAGATAAACAAAAGCAAAAAGGAACAAGCCGAAAGAATCGTCAGCTGGAGACGGTAGGCTTTGGGACTTTTGAGGGAAAAATCACCTGGAGATAGCTCATCTAAAATGGTCAGAAGCGCGCCAAAACCCGATCAGGCTAAAAAAAGTAGATTGGGCGCCATCGCGGGGCCTACCTCCTCGTACTCGACAATTGTTCAGGTGGAAATCCACGTCGAAGACAATAAGAGAAGAGGGATCATACAAAACCTGTGCCTGACCGCTGGGGGGTGAAAGTACTCGGAGTGCGGGTAAAGAGAATCGTAGGGCGTTACCGAACTGCATCGTCAAAAAAGAAGACATCAGAGGGAACCCAAAACAGACCACCGCTTTAAAGTAGGGACTAAAAATACACCCGTACAGGATTCAAACTAAAAAAACCACCCTGCCGAACAGGCTCAAGCAGGGGAACGCCAACAAGGTCTGGGGCACTTAAAGGGGCGTCCTCCCAGTCCAGGAAAGGGACCGCACAAAATCAGCAATATCCACCGCAAAAAAAGAGAAGGACCAAAATACAGAGGAAATACTAACTAAAGCAGGCGAAAGCGGACTGGTAACTCCACCAAGAAAAGTCTGCTGGAAGTTCCTATGACATAACTAATAAACGAAGGACCGTTTAGTGGGAGGGTTTGTGGGTTCAAAATGTAAGCCGGCTGGCGGGAAAATACAGACCTGCCAGCGAGTACAGATGCGGGAAAAGACAAGATATCTAAAAAGGAACAGATACAGGAGCCCGAATTCGATAAAAAAAACAGGAGAAAAGACACTCTGCCTTTTGGATGATAAGGTAATCGGGGTTAGCCAGGAATTGGAAGAAGGAATAGCGCAATATTGGCATAAAGGAAGCCTTTGCAGGTCTGTTGAAAGAAACCATACAAAACAAGTCGTTTTAGAAAGAAGCAGTCGCAAATCAGTTAGAAAATCCTCGCAGTGAAAAAAGTTATGACTCATGACTGGGACGCATGGCAAAAAGCTGCCGGGAAGAAAAAAAAAAAACAGGTTAAGATAAGCAAAGAAAAATGAAAAGCACGTCCCTCGAGGGGACCGATCCGGCTAGGAACGGAAATGAATGGGGGGAATAAGCGTGATCACGTGGACCAAAATCTCGCAGTTAGGACCGGGAGCAGGGGGGGTAGCGGTTCGACTATGACGCCCAAGGAGAAGTCACGAAGCGACCCAGCCATCGAAAGAGAGTCAGCGGCGGCTACATAAGGGAACATGTCCAAATAAATGGGACGCACGAGGGAATGGCCTTTGCGGCTGAGAAAAGGGCGGGTTAAACGGGAAGAGGACTGCTTGGAAAAAAGACACACTGAATGAAAAAAAAATAGACACACCTGAAGCGGAAAGAGGGCGAAAGCCTCGACATAAAAGGGATAAGCCACGGGACGACTATTCAGGCCCAAGTCAACACCCGACGAGGAAACAAAGCTCCGCGGGACGAAGACCCGATAACACACCTACAAGAGCGAAATCGAAAAAAACATAAAATATTGAATAAAAAAGAACAAAACCGGGGAAAAAAGGACTCAAGCGCGGTCATAGAGAATGAACGAGGTGGGGGGGGGACAAAAGTGGGCGAGAGGTAAAAGGGACGGGACCGGGGAAGAACTCGCCTATTCCGGAGGCATAAAAGGGGGGGGGTGAAGGCAAAAAAAAGTCGCATCGAAGAAAATCAAAAAAAAGGAGGGGGAAAATGAGATATGGGGAAGACGAGGAAGTCGACTGGATGGGGGGGGCTCCTTCAAAAGGTTCCCCACATGCCGCCGGGAAAGAAGGCTGCTGGAAAAACGGAAAGGAGTATCACGGGGCAACTTGTGACCACCCTTTCACAGATCAAAAGCAGACTTTACCAACTTTCAAAGTCGGGGGGAGGACCCTTTGCTGAGCTTGCGCGAAGAGAGAGCGACAAGGGCGAAGCAATTCGGTAAAGGCGGCTCAGAACTTCTGGGTCTTGAAAAGAGATCGTTGAAATGGAGGATAGAGAAAATAAAAAGCCGGGGCACCGGAGCGGCAACAACTAATGTCGAGAAAGGCGGGACCGCAAGAAGAAAGCGAGCTGGGAAAAAAAAGTTAACCGGATAGCACAAAGGAAGGCCGCCGTTCGCATAAAAGAAGAAAGCATTACTACAAATCAAAAACAAGAAGGTTCCAGATGAAAGAAACTCGTAGTGAAACAGGACCATTTAGTCCACGCCTGAAACCGTGTCCATGATCAAAATAGGGAAATGGAATATGCCGGTCGGAGGAGGTGACTTGGAAAAAAGCTTTCCATATTTCGAAGACCGAACAGCCTTCTCTTCTCGAAATTAGAGAGCCTGCCATCGACCCGCTAACCGAGACGGAAAAAATGGGGGTGAAGGGGGACCGTCGCCTGGCAGAAGAGTAGTTGTGAGGGGAACTCCAAATTCGGGGTTGGGCCCTGATCGTGTGAGGGAAGAAAGCACCGGACTACCGCCGCCGCTTCATCGAATACGGAAGTTTCGGCATGGTATGGTAGAGTAGCATTCAGGTTTCATAAAGCTGACATGCAGTGTGCTGCTGCGTCATTGGGCAGACACCATTCATGCCCCGTAGAATGTCTAGTCCACCAGGGCGCAGTCCGAGCAATTCAAGGGAGGGAATCACACGCTCAATGGGTTGAGTAAACACGAATCGAGAGCGACTACCTTCACTTGGGGGCTAGGGGAATAAGGGTCCGTGCATTTCCGACCTAAAGGACTTGGGGGATTACCGAAATGAGGGAACGTGAGGTTCAGGGGAAAGGGAGGTGAACACCATGAAAAAAAAAAAAGCCTCCTTCATCCTCTGCGCTGGAGAGAAAAGGGTAACGAGAACCGGGTCTGAGGGACTTCGGTCTTGGGGCACGCTTAAAAACTGGTTCCTGGCCAGGGAACGCCATAGAGGGAAAATTTTCTTCTGCCTTCAAGGGAGGTCGTTCGATGTGTGGGAAAGAACCCAGGCGCACTGGCTTCAGGAACAGAGAGACGAGTTATCACAGACCGGAGGAAAATTATGACCACAGTTTTAATCCAGTTACCTTTAGTTAGGGGGGGAGACCAGGAGGAATGCAGGGTTTCAATGCCCAGAGTGGGGTCACAGGCAAAAAACCGGCCATTGGGTTGGTGTTGTGGTGGGGGGGCGAGGAAAGTGCTGTCCTCATCAGAATAGGAGCTTGGGACAAACGAAACTTCGGAGAAGGCCAGAAAGTCCAAGCAACCCAAATTCCCCATTTAGGAAGGTCCCTGTGATCCTATCCAGAGGAACTAGTACATGTTCCGGGGCCGTCGATATGAGACATGAACTAATGAGAGAATAAAAGGAGGCGAAGGAAGGCGACGCGAGGCGCAAAGCGCTTCTGGAAAGTATCGCTCTTGAGGGGAGTTTTAGCGTGAAGTAAAAACTCAGATGCGGGCGGCCAACACCAGCTCATCGAAAAAAAGCAAGAAGAGAATCTCTTATCGGGGGGGGGGGATGGCAGCAAAACCGGCCCGCTGTGTGACACGGGTAGGACCTCTTAGGAAAAGGTGGTGCCACGAAGTCGTAAGGAAAAGACCTACTTACCACCGAAAGCAAGGGGATCGAAAGGAAGAAATTGCATTCCGGCAGCGGAGCATGGGACCAGTCGGAGAGGAACCAACAGTGGCGCAGTAGGCGCTAACTCGTCCAGGAGTATGCTGCGCGACGGGACAGGAAGGCAGGTACATAGTTCCAGGGTGCCAAGAAAAAACGGAAAAAAGGCTGAGGGGAGCCAGGGGCCAGGAAATGGATTGGGCAGCCGTGGGGGAAGAATTGGAATCCATCAAGCTAGACCGTCAGGACCGATCGAGAAAGAAAAAACCATGATAGCCAAAAAAAGACTCGATTCGGATTCTTCACTGGGTGGGACTCGGAACTCCCCAGTTTCTCGCTCCCAGCAGTCGAAAAGTCATGGGTTGCGCCGACCTCATTCGCGTTAACCGCTCTAACGAATGGGAAACCATTGATCACTAAAAGGGAAAGGACCGGGGAGCGAAAGCTTGCAGAATTTATGGATCACGATATAGAAAAAAAACCGCACCTTTCACAAAATAGATTGAATAAGTAGATGATTGGAGTTGCACCAAACACTACGGCGCCTGCCTAACGGAGCAATGGGAATACGAAAAAAACGCCCAGGTTCCGGGCAATCTGAACGATTATATCAGGCCCAACAGGCGGACCCGTGAGGGTACAATGGGGAACTTATGGTTCTTGACTCCAAGTTGGGGGGTCCAGTGAAAGGCTTCTAAGCGGTAACCGGTATTCAGGATCTCGTATTCTAACCTTAATCCTCTGGGTAAAGGGCTAGCGAGGGGAAAAATATCGGGGAATTTGGAAGTACTGCGCGCACAATTTAAAAAAGACAAGAGGCGCGCGTTTCAGGCGCCGCGAGCCATGAAGCACAGCACGAGGGAAAAAGCGTCGAACAGCCCTCCAAGCCCGCGTGACCTTCACTAAATGGGCAGCTTGTACGAGATCCATCGTACACGGCTTCGTGGGCGAAGGCAAAGAGGGACGACAGTCCATCTTTTCCGATCAAAAGCACGGTAGCGGTTAGTTGAACCGGAACAGGGCTTGGGTGATCGCAGCACTTGTCGGAAGGCTCCGAGCTGGGGGACCATTAAGAAGAAAGTTAACGACACAAAGGAAGACCCCACACGTCTGGACACATCAAAAGGGAAAGAAGCAGGAGCTCCCAGTCCCCATTTCGATGAGACGGGAGGGGCCAGGGAAAAACCGGCATGATTTCACCTCACCGGGCCTTGAACTATGGTCGCCTCCGGGATGTAGACGGAAAAACGGGAGGCCCAGGTGACAATCGACCTATCTCGCGCAAAAAACGGAGCGAAAAGAGAAAGGGAGGGGGAAAAAAATTCCCAACGCAGTCCGAAAACCATCACTTCTAGACCAAAAACAGGGGAAGGACGAGGTGAAAGAAACACCGGGAAAAAAGGGAGTCTAAACGGGCCAAAACTCCTTGGCTACCTTGGAGTGTTGGCGAAGCTTAAGAGGCAGGAAGGAGTCCCTTAAGTAGATTAGGAAGACGGTTCAAAATTTGAACCATGACCCTGAGAAACCGAACCTGTCCGGAAGAAGTAAATCCGGGATGGGAGAAAACGAATACGATGAAAAAGTCTCCCGCTGCGAAGCAGTGGAAACTGGAAGTGAAGCTGTCCTCTGAGAAAAAACGAAAAGGTACCTTGATTAAGTTAATCACAAGGGAAAGGAATGTGTCAAAAAAAAAAAAATATCAAGCGTCTGATTAGGGAGGCGAGATAGGCAAGCGGCCACCCCATGAAAGCCGATTTAGGCGGGAAGCACAATCTTGGGGGTCATTGACTACAAGACGGAGACATGCCCCGCGCGGAAACCCGACTCAGGGTACACCGCAGAAGGGACCTGTTCGAAACACAGATACGTCAGCGCGACAAGAAAAGTTTGCCCGATGAAGAATCCCGTTAACTAAACAAATGTAAAGAAAACAAATTCTCAGAAAATCACAAAAGGGCCTGGGAGGACAAGGGGATAACTTAAAGCGGCAGCTGAACGACCGCGTTGGGAAAGGGTCCTCGCAGAAAAAGACACGATTGCACGGGGTTGCCAGACGTCATCGAAGAAAATTCCCATCTCTGTCGTGCAAGACTTGAATAGGAGAAAACTCAAAAAGCAGAAAGGAATCCTCTCTAACGGTTGGACAGGTGTAGGCAAATTGTCCAGGAGGAAGGGAAGGAAAGGGACCTTGGGGGAACAGGACGGCGACACACAGCCTGGCAGCCTTCATGGAGCCTGGGGTGCATATTGGCGCAGAGTAAAAAAAAGGGGAAACGTGGGGATGACAGGAACATCAAGAAAGTCGGGAGAAGGGAGGAAAATGGGGAACTCTGATTAGAGCTCACCGGAGGAGCGGAACGCAAGTGCAAGTGAGCCGGACACCGAAATTGGCCGAGGCAATCCCTGAGACGACACATCCAAAGCAAGCCGGAGGGGAAGGGAACAGGAAACGCGGGGGGGAATAAAGGCTTCCCAATGCATGTCGATAGGACAAAAAAAAAAAACAGGGGGAAAAAGGTCCTAAACCAAACCAATCATCGCCGCTATGGGGACCGACAAAACCCAACCCAACACAAAAAAAACAAAAAACCAAAAACACAAAACTCAAAACAAAGAAAAAACCCCCACCAACCAACACAAAAAAAAACACGCACGGAAGAGGGTTGAAGCGAACGAAGCTGTGGTCGCGAGAACACCACCCGCTGAGAAAAAAACGAGGGAACTCGGAAGCCGGAGAGACGCGTGGTGCCGAGGAGGATGTGGGGGGGGTGGGCGAACCCTCTCGGATCCGATCAAAAATGAGTCAAGAAAAAAAGAAATCCGTCTCCAAAGTCCTTGCGCAACAGGCGCATCCGAGCGTCAGGGGAATGCCGATCATGAAGGAGGTAGGCAGATCTAGCAAGCGAACGAAAGAAAGAACCGACAAAGACTGGAGACTTGGGGGGGGGGGGAGACACGGAGGGGAGAGGCGGCGCCAGAAGGGAAAAAACCGGGAACAGCAAGGGAAATAGGGGGAATACTTGTATCCGCTTAAAAAGAAGGAAACAATCAGCAAATATGTGTATAAACCCGGAAGCAAAAGTGGGGGGAAGGGGGGGGGGGGGGGGGGGGAAGGAGTCCGACTCGAAAGACCTGTCATAATAACGAACGCCGCCAAGTAAAAGGCGAGTACTGAAGATGTCGCCGCCAGGGAGAAGCCGCCGGGGACAAATCCGGGGACGAATCAAGCTCAACTCAACGCAGAAATAAACGCTAACATGCCAAGAAGTCACAAAGGCCCCATCTACTCCCCGCCCGAAAGGAAGGATCAGTTCTAGGGACGAAAAGCGCGCCACGAAATAGAAGGAGGGACGTGGATTGTTGGCATATCCGGACTGAATAAACAATGGGAAAGCATTGAAAGGTCAAGCCAGCGCAAAGAGGCAAACGGCCCGATCACGAGCCTCGGCGCCAGAAAAGGTAGTACGTTCGTGGTGGGGAAACTGTAAGGCTATGGGCCAGGATTCCGGCAGAGCGCCAATAGAAGGGCCAGGCCCCGGCCGGCCGTTCAAAGGCGCGGGGTGAGCAATGGTTGCCAATTAAAGGGAGGGCACTCGGGTCAAGCATGAACGGAAGGGACTCCTTAATTCGAACTGGAAAGCTTGCAGGGTCGAGTGACCAGGGAAGAGGAAAGGGAAACAAGGAGAATGCAAAAAAATGGGGTCACGACCAAAAGATCTTCGGGAAGAAAACTGAGCGACGTCATCTGAAAAAGAGGGGAGGGGTGGCGAGCAGAGTTAGAAAGGTTGAGCCGGCAAGGGCAGAGAGTTTCCCCCGAAAAAGAAAACCCTATCAGGTGGGTGTCTCGGCTATGAAGAGACAGGTATCGCAGATTCCCCTGTAGAAAAAGGATCAAAAAGCGCGGTTTTTGAAAAATGGGCAATGTGAAAGACGAGGTGCGGCACAAGAGGCCGGCCTGTGAAAAGAGTTTCAAGTAAAAATTGGGAGAAGACGTAAATCAGGGGGGTGCGAAGAAGGAACTTAGAACCAAAAAGAAGGACAAGCGTCGAAGGCCTCAGAAAAGAAGATTGTGCAACGAGCATCACGTGCAGGAGGGGGAGAGATTGGGAGAAGACCATCGAGGAAGCCAATCGCTAGAGGCCCAGCGAAGGACACTACGAAGAGAGAGTAATCTCCTTGGCAGAGGTATCTGGCGCGAGCGAACGCAAACAAGGTGACGTCGGTGGAGGCGCAACGTGAAAAGAAAAAAGACGTTCTAATAAAAAAAAAAAAAAAAACGAGGTGGGACAAGGGAGTTAGAGGCTACTACAATGACGTGACGCGGAGCAGAAAAAGCAGGCAGATTTCCGGCGAACCTGTGGGTGAAGGCGCAAAGATAGGACGTCCAAGCGTCATCCACACAACGGATCATTTCTATCTGGTCAGAAGGAACAAAGGTTCAAGGACGCCGCTCGCGATTGAAGGGCTCATCTCACGTAACTTTTATTAAGTCCATTCTCGACCGGGAGGCAGAGGAACGCAAGATTACATTACTGGTCACTCCATCACGGAACCCTTGTGCGGCAACGTGAGGGGCAGCCATATCGGAGGAGAACGATCGTCATCGATGTGTCGATATCTATACACGGAGCAGGGGAAAAAAAAGAGGGTTAGGACTGGCCGCCGAGAAGCCGAAAACCGTGAGCACGGGCACAAGCTAGGGTAGGAATACGGGTCCTCAATAAGTTCGGCAGCAGGAAGGGTCTGAAACGCAGCCCTCCTTGGCGAACAACGAGATCCGGGGGCGAAGCCACAGCATGCGAGGACCCAAAAAAAAAACATGTGTCCTACATGGGCGGCGCAGAAGACGCATCGAAGGAGGTCGCCTGGCCAGAGCGCATTAAGCTGATAGAGACCGGGTTGCGCGGATAGCAGAACGCCGACCATAAAGGCGCGGGAAAGGGCGCGAAAAGGGACCTTGCCGAGAGAAAACAATCTTCGTCAAAAAACATGGCCGGGAAGGGAGGGAAGGTGCCAGGCAAGCTTTTGAGTCCGCCATGGCGAGGTTGGCCTATCGTCATCATGCAAAGGAGAATACCGGAATCGGGGAACACTTCAAGGATGAGCCCGTCATGACGGCAAAAACAGGGAGAGAGGCTGCGAAACAGGAAAACCATTGAAGGAACCGGCGCAAATGGCAACGAGAGAACTTCTACATACTGCGGACCTGGGAGCGCCTGCAGAGATTGTTCCAAAAAAGAGGAGGCCTTGCTTCGACGCAGGAATCGAGGGGAGGCCGGGCGGTCCGGGTCTCGTGATTCGGCCAGGTGGGGCTAACTAGGCTGCAACAAGTTGGACGATGGCCTGTTTCTTGAAGGAAAAGGGGGAATGAAACCATAACAACTGCCAAGAGAAAGATCGGAGGGAGAGCTTGCCGGGGGAACTATAAAAGCGGGCTCGGGGAAATGAAAGGGGCCAATAAAAAAATTGGGGATCTGGCCCGGTGCAAAATCAAAGACGGCAATTTGCGGTCTTTAAATTCAGGTGCTAGGGATGTCGCGGCAAATGTTCAACCGGGTGGGAACTGCGAGGGGAGGCGAACTGACATCGAGATCGGGGAGCCCCTAAGGGCGTTTACCTCTGAAAAACTGGGGGGGAAGGCAGACTGGAGTCGCAGCCTGGGATGTCCGGGCTTGTAAAGCGAAATTCGTGGGGTCAGTCCTCGTCCAGAGGAAGTTGAGTTTGTTGGTTGGGAGAGGAAATGAAACTGTACGGCACATGACATGCACGGGAGGGTCACGCGCTTAGATGCGCCCAACAAAAGCAAGCGCACAGCCAAACAAAGTAGGGACGGTTCTGAGGCCGTCCTGGCGATCAAGTTATATCCTGGAAAGGGCTGAGCCAAAGGAGTCATATCGCAAGAGACGAGGAACTGCAGGCAGGATGGCGAGCGCAGACTGAGCTGATCGCTTGATCGAGTAAGTGAAGAAAGGGTTTTGCGCTTAAAAGAGAGAATGAAGGAGAGGGTCGGCAACAAAACCAACCAGAACCCGAAAGCACCACGCGGGGAGAGAAGACCGACTAATACTTGAACTCCGGGTTCTACGTGGTTGGGGCGTAGACCTGAGAGAGGGGGGTGTGGGTATACCTCCTTAAAGCAACGAACCGCACCGGCCGAATAGCCATGGGAAAAAGGGATAGCATAATTGCAGGACATGGCCCCAATGGGGGACGGGCAGGATCACGCAAGCCGTGAAGGCAAGGATCGCTGAGAACCTGGGGAGGAGGGTCGCTCGAGAGGGGAGGTGGGAAAATTCCATCGGTTAACCGCCGCAAAATCAGGGAAAGGAAAATCGATCAGCGTCGACCAAGTTCAAAAAATTAGCTCATAAAGAAAAACAAACTCAATAATCAAGACGAGTCATGAATCCGCCACGAGCGAAGCGATGGCTACACGGGTGGGAAAAATAGCAGCCCGATTGCAGAACACCTTAAAAGGAAGGGCTTGTCAAGGGGAAAGAAGATACAAACCGCTCTTTACAAACGCTGCTAACTGCAACGAACGGTCCAGGAAGAAAGGTTCAAATATTTACGATTTATGGAGGAGAATGGGGAAGGAGAGCCCGGCGGCCCTTTCACAGAAGAAAGGAAGGGCCATTGAAGAGGAAAAGGGGAATGGCAACAAAAGGCGGACGGATGCCGCAAGGTGAATCCCAGGTTCCTGCATCATTCTAGAACTGGAAAAAAAAAGCCCAAAAACAAAAAAGAAAAGGGGTCGCGGTGGGACTGAAAGAGGAGAGCACGTATGGGGGGGGGGGGTCGTGAAGAAAAGTTGGTTTGCGAGGAGGAGGCAAGCGAATCTGAGAGGAAACAACATGAGGTAAAGCTGGGTCGCGGTGACCAGCGCGGACGCAGAGACGAGCGGGAATTTTAGAAGGACTGAAGCGGCACGGGTCCTAAGCTCGGAATTGTCGGAAAAAATGGAGGAAGCGCAAACTCGCCGGTAACGCCATCAAAAAAACTAAAAAATAGAAGGCAGTATTGAAGAGGGACTGCTGGACTGGGGGGCAGACGTGGAAAGGGGCAGCCTCATAGTCAAAACGGGGGGGGAGGAGGCCGCAATGAAAAAGGTGAAAAAGGAGTGCTCCTCAAACGAAAAAGGAAGTCGAAAGTATAGGACAAAAAAAAAGCGGTGAAAGGAAAACGGCTGGGGGGATCGGGCGCTGTTCCGGGAAGGGGTCTGCTAAAGGGTTGAAAAATCGGCCTAATCTCTGTTTGAATTGAACGACAAGGAGTCACCTAAACGCGGATCTGAGACCAAACATCGCAGCCGTAGGGCATCAAGGTGCGCCAGGCGGGCCCCGCTGACCGGCGGGTCAAGGGGAGGATCAAAAGTTGACAAGAGAGGCTGGAAAGAATCCGGGGATGAGGAGGAAAGAAATGAGCGCCAGGGGAAAATAAAGAGATCTAGCCACACACAACGGAAGGGTACAGTAGGGGGAGATTGGCAATGAGCAGCACTTTCAAAAAAAAAAAACTCTCCATCCCCGGCGGAGAAAACCAGAAGCTGGCAAAGGGAAAGCGGTGAAAAAAAACCTGAACCGCTCACGTCCAAACTCCTGACTCTAAAAGTTTCGATAGAAAAGACGGGAGGACTCAGCTGGGGAAATTCAGAAAAGGGAAGGCCTGGATTTTGACCAGGACGCGGCGGGGGAAGAACCTGACTAGACAGCACTTCCCGTTCCAAAAAAATGAACGAGAAGGAGAGAGCTTAAAGTGGGGAATGCGCAAAAAAAAGGAGTCTGACAAACAGAGGCCCGGGACGCGGGAGAGACTGGAAAAAAAAGGCCCAAGGGGGCCAAGAAGTCCGCCCAATCATAGTCTGCGCGGAAGAGAACTAGGTAACGCATAAGGAAGGGCCGACACGCGAAGAACAATATGTCTGTTTAGTTCTCAGACAAGGACGGCTACATTCCCCGCTCGAAAGAGGTCTCAAACTCGCTGCATCCGCAGACCCAGGGGAAAAAGGGGAAGTCGCCACTGATCTCGCCAGAAGGTAAAACTAAATATCCTAAATGTTCAAGGAAAAACCACTTGGTAGTCAAAAAAAAAAAAATACGTGCTCGAGAATAAGGCACCAACGACGACAAGGGCGGCTTCCTGGAGATAGGGGGATATTCATCGGCAGGGTGCCCTGATTCTTGCAGAAGAGAAGATTTCTGTGCCATCAACGCAATCGAATCATTCCCATCGCTGAGGGAACGGGACGCCCGGTGAATAAGTTCGGAAAAAGTAACAGAAGTCCATAAAAAGCTTCGCCCGGGAGCGTCCTGAGCATTATCGGGGAGGAGGGGACAAAAAAGGAGCTCCCCACATACATCATGCAGGGCAGGAGAAGGGGGGGCAATCGGTGCGACGAGAAAAAGGTGATGAGGCGGACTTGAGGGAAAATTGCAGTATGATGGTATCGATGAGAGGCTCACCGGAGATCACAGCAATACACGTGGGCGAAGGGGAGGAAAAAAGTCAATGCCGAGGGGACGGAGGAGCAAAATTGCAGAACACAGCGCGAAAAAAAAATAGTTGCACACAAGCCCAACGGCGTCGGCGCACCAAAAATTTTCAAAGGGGCGGCAAAAGAGAAGGGGGAATGAAGGGTCCATCGCCGCTAGAATACGGACATTCGATAGTTGAAAAACGAATGAGCACAAAACTGAAAAGGCGATCCGAACGCCAGAATCGCAGCAACAGCGGCGATGGACAAAGATAGGCAAGAGCACCGGAGCGCGTTTGTGCCGGAGGGTTCTGTTTCAGAGTCGCTGCGAACGCCGCCACAAAAAAAACAGGGAAGAAAAAAAAGAGGGCTAAGCCAAGGCTCCATGAAGGCGCTTTGCCCAGCAAAGAAGGGGGACGCCACCGGAAACATAAGGCAGACAAGGAATTGATAGGAAGCAGGAACGAAAGATCAGGGCGTATAGAGGCAAAGACCCGGAAGGAAACAAGGCTGAATTGGGGGGAGGTCAGCGGAGCGCCATCTTTCCATGCCCGACATTAATGATGCGCCAGCAGGTGAAAGGGCCCAACCACACATCCACCATGAAAGAAGGGCAGAAGCAAAGGAACGCCTATCCAAAGGGAGAACAGGAAGAGCGGTAACGCCGACCTTGGGGAGCGACTGGAGCAGATCTGTCGCCGCCAGTGCGCCGCCGCCGATCCGTTGCCTAGCAAACAAGAAATGGGCCAAATCAATGGGGGGAAGACATGCCCGCCCCCAATAGAACGGGCCCCATCAAAAGAAAAAACGCCAGACCGCAGCGGGAGGGGAGACCCTTCCGAGGAACAGCGAGAATAGCCGGTCGTTATGGGTTCAGAAGCGCGACTCCATTCAACGGTCCAACCGCATGTCGGGAAGCAAAAAACTGCATAGGCGAAACGGCCGATCAACAAAAGAAACGACAGTCTTCCATAAAGGAGGTTATCAAGCAAAGAGGGGTCCGCTGGTGCAATTTAAAAACCCGGCAGAAGCTATTGGCGGACCAGAAGCAAGGGGTGCCCAGGCTCGGGGCAGCAATGTTGGGCTTTGCATGGACGGAGTTAGCACTAACCGAGACAAGCCGGGACTACAGAGAGCTGGCTTTCCGTGTCTAGTAACCAGGGCATGATGAAAAAAAATAATGCAAACAGAATGGGAGAACTCAACAGCTCACATGCACGACGACGTGCCGGTGTCTGAGTTAAGGAAGGAGAAGATACGGGAGAAATCGCGCAAGACCGAGCAGGGAGTTCCGGCGGTTCGGCGAAGACGAGGAAAAGGGAGACGAATCCTATTGGGCCAAAAGAGATGAAAGTGATCAGTCGTGTCGGAACTAAATGGGTGTGAAAAAACGAGTTTCGGGAAAGTAGGCAGGCCTGTGAGAATGCGCAATGAGCTCGGCTTGTGCGAAACCGGGTTGCTAGAAAAATGAGCCCATGAAGCAGTCAGAAGGGACTCTCCGAGGTGACGAGGGAGTAATGTAGAGGAATGTTAAAGGAGGACCAAGACATAAACCTGGCTAGGGAAAAAAGGGACAGAATCGTTCGAGTCACTAACACAGAAGAAATACGTGATGCGGTTCGCAAAGCACCAAGTGACGTCTTGTAAAGCAACATCAGAATGCGACGAGGTGGGACAAGGGGGGAAGGCGCGCGAATACAAGACGGTGAACATGGGGGCAAGACAACTCACCGATGGGCATGGAGGATGAACCTGGGCAAAAAAAAAAGGGGTGACACAACAAAGGGGGGGGAGGAGGAAATGGCGAGATTCATGACGTCGACTGCTTTGAATTCACCGGTCTGACGAAGAAGGAAAACGAGGGGGATGCTCCAAGAAAACGTCCGCTGCATAAAGGGAACTGAACAGATCACGGGAAGGACCGGCTCTTTGTGAATTCCAGGTTGCGGAATTGCAAAAATCGAAGGAGAACACGGAGATCTGTTCTAGTCACGGGTAGGCTCAGTTGGAGAGCGGGAATGGGAAGGGGTGATCGCCGGAGGCCGACCGTGCGCGGGGGGCCAACAATCATGAGGTCAGGCAGGCGACAGCAGAGCGCTTAAAGAATCAGCAGGAGAACAAACACAGACCGAAGGTGAAAAATAAAAACCGAAAAATCAGGAAAGAAGCCAAAAACTCTTCCAACTCGTAGGGCAAAGGGTTCTTAGTCCGCCGACCGCGGCCGAATCACGGCACATCGGCAGGATGGACGAACTTAAAGCTTCGCTGATAAGCATACCTTAACGAACCGGACAAGAAAGCTCGCTCGACGCAGTGCCTTGCGGCGATCAATTCAGGAAGGCAGAAACTTACACCTCCGCAATCACGTCGGGTGGCGAGGTCCCCGGAGCTGATGACCATTTGATGTTGCCGGAGTTTTCGTCAAAAGAAAGGCAAAGGAACTCAGAAAAGGGCACGCGGGTCACAGGACTAAGAGTAAACTGGCAAAGACGAGGGGGGGTCTGAAACGGGGCAGGAAGGCGTGCATTGGCAAGACAAAGGGAGGAACCGCGCATGTGCAAGGTTTCCAGAAGTGTAGGAGCAATTCCTACATAAAAACCTCTGAACCCAACATCACGCGAGCTGATCCTCACATGTAACACTTGGTCGCCTTCGTTCTCGGAATAAAGAGGCCTACGGAAAAATCGCTTGTCTCGTTACCATTATTCCGGCCGCTTCATGAACACCAGCAACGCCTCAGGGAGGAGGGCCGCTGGAGAATGCAATCAGAGTTAAGGGTCCTGAGTCCGGGGTGTCAATAAAAGCACACGCGGAAGACGTCGGGGGAAGGGGGGCAGGGGGACCTGGGCGCATTCTCGAAAATTGTCCGGAGCTAGGCACGATTGTCACCTTTGACGGCGTCTGCGCCGGGGAGAAATAATCAGGGGCGCAGTCGCAGAAGGACAGGAGTCCGGCTGACATGGTGGATTACAGCCTGTCAACGGGGGCACTGTACATGCACTAGGCCCACAAGGGATGGGGGGTGGGAGAGGAAACATTAGTCCGTAAACATGACTGATTCCCGTTGGCGTGAACTAAGAGGGCTAGTAGAAGCGATGGAAAAAAAAATGCTTCTACTGGACGATCTCAAGGAAGCGATTTTCCTGTTAGTCGCCGGGCTAATAGCCCGAACTTACCTTGATCAAGGAAATCTACCTTCGAAATGGCAAAGCAATTGGAGCCTGGATAGATGGGGGGAGCTCTTTCGGGACGCAAGGTTTCGTGCTCAAGAACAAAGGCGCTTAAAAAAAAACTCAGCACAGGCACAAGCGCGCTCGCCGGGACTGCGATCTCGGGTTCAATTCTGCTGGGAAGAGAAGCAGTAGGGTGTTCGTCTAAGAAGGAGGAGATTGGTGGGTTCCCGGGACCACCGCCGTCGTTTCGCTAACTATCCTCCTGACCCTCTGGACCAGGGAAGGAAAAAAATAAAGGGCGGAGGGGACGCTTCTCTAGGAAAAAAATTTTGGAAGCGATGACAGCGCCGTGAAGCTTGCAGTAGCGCGGGAATGGGCGCTAAAGGCCTGGTGCTTTCAGTCGCATTGAGGAAGGGCAGTGGATGGAATCCAAGGCAAATCCCAATCTCGACTTCAAAAAGGGGGCAATTGAGTGAGGAGACTGGTTGACTAGCCTACTGATGAACAAAAGAATCGACAAAAAAGAAAGTACGAACCCGACGATTTCGTTACACGTGGGTAAAAGAGTGCAAAAGAACACCGGAAATTGGATCGAGGGGGGGGAGCCGAAGAAGTCCTATAACACCGATAGGGGACCGTCGAACGAAAGGAAAGGTGCCAGGGTCTGAAGGGCGCGAGAAGGAATTGCGATTTATGACTTCTCTGACCTTTGGGGGAGAGCACCGAAGGGTGCAACAATATTTGGGGGGCCCTATGGTGAGGCCAAAAACACTCTAGCCGATGCACGAGGAGTGCCATTGCATCCACCACGAGTGATCTTAAAAAAGAGAAACTATAAGAAACCAAGGGGTAAGTTTTGAGTGGATCAAGGGGGCATGGGGGGTGAGGATCCCAGTTTTTTGTCGAACGCGGACGTCAAGCGTGAAACCGTGAGGCTAAAGGATCGAGCCCGGGAATGATGTGAAACAGGTCAAGACGCAGAAAGACGAAAAAAAGAGAAGGGTAGAAGAAAGGTGTCGCGCACATAAACACAGAGGGGCTCTACTTGAGATGAAGGGAAGTATTAATGGAACGGCGTGCGAACGAAAAGTACGAAGGACAGCCCGAAGCAGAAGAGGAGCGTGACCTGCGGGGACTGGGAGTGTGACCTCAAGCGTACCAAATAGGGGTGTCCACGTAAGAGGAACGGGAGTAAAAAAAAAAAAATAGGAAACGCCTCAGTAAAGGAGAAGGCCGTTGAACTTAAACAGGGTGAGCGCGGGGAGTTCAGACTAGACAGCGCCGGATGCCAGGAATCGTGAATGGAAAAAAAAAAGTTTAGCACTCCTCGCCGGGAGGAGACCACATCGCAGCGTACAAGCATTCGCCCGCTGGGGACACCGCTGCGATGAAACAGCGGTCAGAAAGGAATGACATCAACGAAAAAGAAGCTTCGGGTCGCGCCAGGGGGACAGAAGAATAGACATGGGAGCTCCTCTATCCTCTACAAAAAACGGGAGGAGAAAGAAAAAAGGGAAGAGCCGCAGTAGATCCCCGGCGCCGGCATGTACGAGGGAATAAGAAAATGACCCGAAGGCGTGTCAGCGCCAGCTCCGGGCGAAACGCTGGGGCTTAAGGCATGTGACTCCTTACGGTAAAGGTTGTCAAACGACGCCGGGAAATGCCGTTAAAACGGACAAACTGGGGAAGAAGGGGGGAACTTGACGGAAAGCGCCGAGGCAAACCGGGAAGGACTCAATAGAAAGACGAAGTAGAGAGGGAAAAGGAGGACGTTCGAACTGCTCAGTAAAACAACAAGACAGGAAGCTGGATGGTATTCCAAGCTGAACCAGGTCAAGCAAGGGTCAAGGGACGAAGCGTCGAGGGGGACGTAATAAGCAAGATACCCGAAAAAAATTCAGTAAGATAGGCGAGGAGGGAAACGCAAAAGCCAATCTTTCGGGGTTGGGCCAGTGACGCCCCCGGAAGGTAAATCACCGCTCAACGGACGCTAGGTCGGACCCAGATTACCACGTCTTAGGGAGACGAGGCCAAAGGTCCGCGCGAAGAAGGGTGGGCAGAGGAAGAATCCTCGTAAAAAAAAACTTGGAGATGAAAAAAAAAAAAAAGAATACAAAACTGGCGCTTCGATCAGGGATAGCTGGTTAAGCGCCGTGAACGACGGGGGATGGCCTGGGTACATCTCTGCGAACCTTGTTAGGGGTCCAGAATTGAGCAATTCCCAGAGACGTCGTGAACGCCCGGTGAAGAGGGCAGAAAGCGGCAGCAAAAAAATACACAAAGTCATGAAGAGTAAAAAAACTTGGCAAAGAGGGAAGTAGCAAACACTATAATCGGGCGGAGTCGGAGAACCCCAGCCCGCAGGCAGCAGGCCCTGATGCGGGTTCGGAGAGTAAACCCGTGAAGAAAAAAGCGGACGGGGAATTGCGGGGAAGACAAGAGGCGATTAAAAAGAAGTCTGCGGAGATCGTTATACAAAAACGATCGAACTCCAATGGCCCGGGCGAAGAGAACCAAGGGGGTGGAAGGCGACTTCAAGGAAAACTAAAGGAAAGGCAACGTCTCCACCACGCCGACGACGGAGAGGCACGAGAAAAAAAAAAGGCAAGGAAACCACGAGGGCCTCAAAAAGCCACTTAAATGCCGAAATTGGGTCTAGCCGCGGCACGGAAAAACAGGTAGGAAAGTGCATCTGGGAAAAAATAGTTGGAAGGGGAGACTGCGAAGACTTCTAAAAGCAGAACGCCAAGCCGGAGATAGCCAGCACAGTTCGCAATGCCGACTCAGTCAAGACTTCGCGTATTGGGAAAAACACCGGTCAGATCATATCCTGCCACCACACCCATGGCACGAAACTCAATCCTAGCCAGAGACAAAGAAATGGGGAAGTTGGCTACAGAAAGACTCCGAAACTATAATTATTGGGAATGTAATTCGATATAGGAGCCGGGTAACGGGGGGGGGGGTACATGACTAGCTTAAAAAAGTAGATAGATAACCGGCCGAACCGATTTGGGGGCTGTGGCCGCGCTGGGAGCTTCGCCAGAGAACACTGAAAGGAAGAGGAGGAAGCCTCCGTGGAAAAACACGCCACCTTCCGTTCCTGCACGGAAGGGAAGAAAAAAGGGAAAAATGCCATACTAAACGAACTGCTAAAAAAGGCCTAGCAGGAACGCCTAGCGGCAGACGCTGAGGTGGGCTGATCGAAGGGCCCAAGTCCGAAGAAATGCAAAAAACAATAGCCGGTCATGAGAAGGGAAACCTATCTTCCGACAACATGCCATCTTACAAAATATTACAAAGAACAAAAACCAAAAATGGCCGGAGACATCCGATCGACAGAAACGTAAAGATAGCCGGAGTGTGTATGGGGACTCATCTCGAGGACTACACCAAAAAGGTCGCACAAAAAGTCTCATAGGCAACGCCCGATCCCGGATACCTAACCGTGGGGAAACACTCGACAGGGGAATCAAGCCTAATAATCTTAATACAAGTATATTCAAAAGTCTCTCGCTAACAAGAAGGGGGAGGAAAACAAAAAGTGGACACATCTCGGGATAATGTGGTCTAAACTCATTAACTCAGAATGTATCAAAAAAGGACGTTTAAAGTCACTCGTCAAACCCTTGCCCGATCCGTGATGACCTAAGCTGCCGGGTAAAGGGTGCCCTAAGAAAAGGAAGAAAAGATAGGCAAACAAACCTGCGAAGAAAAGAAAATCCTTCTTGGGATCATCGAAAAAAAGTTTTCTGGGTTCAGTTGGAATCGGCAAGGGCAAAGGAATCGGCAAAAAAAAAAGTACCGAGCAGGAGGGGGGGTAGGGCGGTTCGGAGAAGACGCCAAGGTAAGGCAAAAAGAAGGAGAGTGGATGCAAAAAAGAAAAAAGATCTGGGGAGCGGACCTGCCAAAATCCACGAAGGTGCAGAAAGAAGGACCGCCTGTTGGGAGGGCCGGAGCAGTGAGGCTAAAAATTACGCGAACAGAACGGGGAAACGTGTTAGACAAAAGGCACAGGCCACCGAGTCGACGAACTCGACAGATGATTGGGTGCGCAGGCCGTCGGAGGATAGGGACGCGAGGAAAAGTAACAGACCCTCAAGGGCAATAAGAAGCAACGGGGAAGAGGAGAAAACAGTCCTAAAAAGAATCAAAGAAATCAGGGAGAGCTGTCAAAGAGCCCACTTAAGAAAAGCGCAAGCAATGAAAAAGAAGGGTCGGCTCTGGGAACGAGGTGGTCACGCAGAAGAGACGAAGGACACAAGGAGGCATCAACAGAAGGGAGGACGGAGCATTAAAGGGAGCCTGGGATCGGGGA
>Ga0179593_1336465_pt1 | contig 27519 bp, 41 predicted proteins | sample CZODoug2_1_08_16_FD_185931 | JGI IMG/M metagenome (GOLD analysis project Ga0179593, IMG submission 185931) | Vadose zone soil fungal communities from Angelo Coast Range Reserve, California, USA - CZODoug2_1_08_16fungal (PacBio error correction) | ecosystem: Environmental > Terrestrial > Soil >...
AGCAGGACGACTCAAAGAAAATCGGAGTTAAAAGGTTAACTCGGGAACGAGCTTGTCACCCATACACACGATTGAAGTAGTCCCCCCACACTCCAAACCCCGACCAGGAAACAGAGCGAAAACTCAAGGCGAGACGCAGGCGAAAGAAACAATACCTGGGAGGGGAACTGAAAGAGCCTTCGAAAACAGTAACACGGAAACCTGCAAAAAGGCGGGCAACCTACAAGGAGAGCAGACGTCGTTTAAACAAGGGGGACCACCGAACTGGTGGGTGAAGCACCGTCTTCTGCAGGAATTGCGGGGGGAGGACCTAAACGGAATCCGAGGTGACGGGACAGACAGGGGGGCTACCAACGAAAGGCCGGTGCCACATGCTCACTTCCAACATGACTTACGCGAGACCAGGGGGGGGGCCGCCCAATGGCCCCGGCAACCGTTATGGAAAGAGGGCTGAAAAAATACGGGGGGGACGAAAGCCAAGTTGTGAACGAGATACAAAAGAGAAGAAAGCGGTCTCTCACAACCGTCCCGATAGGCTTAATCACCAAGAACCGTGGGTGGGGAGGTGGGGGTCAACCCAAAGGGTACAGGGGAAACAAGTGATCACGTAAAAGCGCAAGGCTTGGACCCATAAACCGTGCAGTTAGCACGGGAAACGCAAAGAATCTATGAGGCAAAACGAAGGCAACCCAAAGCATAGGGATCGTCCGCCTGGGACCGAAAGGGACGCAGTGAGAGACCACGGGACAACAGAAAACAACCCGTCAACCGCCGCAGAAATTGTTACCAAAGGGTTAGGCCGGGGAGAGGGGGAATGAACCAAGTTTGGAAGGCCAGACCCAAATGAGGAAAAGAGTAGTGAGTATAGGTGCAAAGAGTGAAACCCTGATGAAGGAACAGGATACGAAAAGGGGGAGGGGGAAGGGGGCCTGGAAGTCGACCACTGGCTCTCAAACAACAAGGTAAAACCGGGGTGATTAGTGAAGGAGATGCTTGGTCAGGAAGCGGGGCTCCCTGTGTCCAATTGAAAAAAAAAAGAAAAAAAAAAGGTTAGGAGAAATATCCAGTTGACAAGCATTTGAAAATTTATCACTCCAATTAAAAAGGAGGAAGAAAAAGGGAACTGGACAGGGAAAAACAACGAAGGGTACTGGGGGGAAATGTTACGCAAGAAAGGGGGTCTCGTAAAAAGCAGGTGGCATCAATGGGGGGAAAGGGGGGGAGCAACGCCGCGTGGGTCGAAGGTGTCCTCGGTGCACCAAATGCTGCGGGGGAAAAAGGAACCAAAAAGCAACGCGAAAAGGGGAAAGATGGGAGGGGGGTAACGGGAAACCGGGTTTTGCAAGGGACAAAAAAAGAGGACACCCTCAGGCAAGATCTCCATTTTAATAAAAGGAGAGAGACAAATCGGTGACCGAAAGCCCGAATAGGCGAGTGTTCAAACAAAAGCTCACGTTTTCACGGCCGAGAAGGTTTACCAGAAGCAAACAGGGCGGCAAGGAGGCCTCACGAGTCCTCAAAGTTCAGGAGATGGAAAAGGTAGGGAGGGGAACATGGTTCACCTGGCCCCGGACAAAGCGATGACGGGAAAAGGTCACCACAGACCTCAAGGAAGGGAGGTCGAAGTACTTTGGGGGGGGGGATTCCAAAACACACAAGGGGGAAACAGGGGGAAGATGGGCGTATCGACTAGGAGAACGATAAAAGATACCTCAACACAATCTCAGCACACCAAAGGCGGGGGCGTGACAAAGATTTACATTCAAAAAAAACCCGACAGGAAGCAGAGGAGGGAGGGCCGACCGAAAAAGAAAAAAAAAAGGGCGCAGGTGTTAGTTGGGGTCCCACGGGATGAAAACGGGGGGGGGGGGGCATTCATTTGCAGGGGAGATAATTTCAACAGGACTTATGGTGACGGCGTATGGGTGCAAAAAAAGTCCTACAGCCGGAATAAAAGGGTTACCGAGGGGGGCGGGCATCAGGAATTTCAGTGGTCATCGCTGGGTCGGAGGTCGGCAGCAGCTTAGCTCCATCGAAAAGGATCTCGGTGACGCACCGCTTACCAAATTATGGGCCCTAGGTCTATTGGGGGAAAACCGGGGGAGACGAGAGCACCAGGAAAACAAGACGGCCATCCCGAAGAATGGTGGCCAAAACATGTTGTGGGGGGGTTACAAAATCGTCGGGGTTTCAACTGGTGAATAGTAGTTGTAGGTCAAAAGGAGAATTGTGAAAAAAAAAAGGCGGGGGCGGAATTCGAGTTTGGGGGAAGGAGGGTGGTGCCTACTTGACAAAAAACTAAAGTAACCGGAACCCCGATTACCCCTTCCAAAAAAAATCCAGAAATGCGTGCGGGCCGAGGGGGATCCTTATCCCGCTTGAAGGAAAAGGTTGGGCAGAAAGACAAGCAATGATAAATGGGCAGTTGAAAAGAGCAGACAGGGGGGGTTACGAAAAAGGGATAACATGGTATTGGAAAAACGTAAGTGAAAAAAGAAGAGTAAGGCGCACCAAGCAAAACGACCAGGACACCTGTAGCTCCCAAATGGGGAAAGGGGTCCTGAAAAAAAAAAAAATGTATGAAAGCTGAAAAACACGGCTGCATCCAACCAAAAACTGCAGAAAGAAAAAACGCCATTGAAAACCTTGGACAAGGGAACCGGGCACCAGACGATTCCAAGAAGGCCCCAAAAAGGAATAGCCATTTTTTTCCAAGAAAAAAGGGGATTGTGAAGCGCCATTGGGGAAGGTGGAAAAAGCCGGAAACACGCGGATGGGCTGGGAATGGGGGGGCGCCATGAAGGGAGGAAAAAAGGAAGTCTCCGAATCGGGGGGTCCATCAATGAAAGGGGGCCGGAAAAAAAGAGTTAAGTCGAAATGAGGTGAGAAGTGGGGGCGTGGCCCTGTATCCAAGGAAACGTTAGCGGGCCCTCAGGGGGTTGTGGGAGAATGGACTGGGTCCCGGCGAGGGAAAAGGAAAACCAAGGTGGGGTTGGAGTATAAAAAAAGAATTGACACACACAGGCAAAAAAAAAAAGAGCGTGAAACCGGGGAAAGGGGGGAGACCAGGGCAGGGTGATATCGGACGGGTTGCCTCAATGGGATTCACTAAAACCAAAAAAAAGGTATTGAAAGAGGGGATAGGAAGGGAAAGAACCCTCAGATAAAAAAACAAATGTGCCAGCCCGAGGTACCCGCGGTAGTTCCGGTGTTGGAGACTCAGGGGAAAGGCCCGCCCAACCTCCCCTGGTCAAGGGGGAAACGTAACCCAAAAACAACCGACTAGCCCAACGAAAAAAGCCACACTATTGGGACCTCTTCGGGGACGAAAAACGCTGAAAAAAAAACGAAAAAAACGAGAATAATTAGGGGGGTGCCTGTAAAAAAACCGCACCAGGGGGTGGGGGGTTTTTGACAATGATGCTGGAAGAGTTTGAGAAACGGGCCTCGCGGCGGCCAGCCCCAAGAAAAAAGAAAAACGAGCGGTGGGTGTCCGCCAGGGGGACCGAAACATGTTCCTGGGAGGGGCGGATGGATCCACAAGAGTCGGGGGAAAAACATTTCAAGGTCCTTTGGGAAGGCTGGAAGGGTATGGAGTGAAGGTTAAGGGCAAGGGGTAATGGCGTTGGGGTTTATTTCTGAAAAAGGGTTTTGGCTGAAAAAAGGCGCGTGGGGGTTCAGATGGGGAACCAATCCCGATTCCACGCTGGTGTGCAAAACGTCACACCAGGACTCAAATTATCGCAAGGCCGGGATGGGCGCAACCTATAGCAAATTGGTTGCAAAAAGCGCCCGCGCCAAACAAAGTATTCGGGGACCGCTGTGGGACGGTACCAACACTTCGGATTTAGGCACCAAAAGGTCGAATGAACCGCACACTTGGGGGAAAAAATGTGTTCTACGGGGTCGTGAATGACACAAAATCAGGGGAAGGAATCCGCCAACGAAACGCCAGCCATTAGGGATAAGGGGGGCGAAACCAATGGTGCTACAACAGGCGGGGGGGCTGTTCGTAGCAAAAAGGGGGCTCCCTCTGGGACAGATGAGGCACAATGGCAGCTACACATAAGGTTCCAAGGCGAAACGCAGCCGTACTCTTTACCGGGGTGGCACGTAGGAGAGGAGAACAAACTGCTTGCAAGAGAGGCCGCCCAAACCCGAACTGTGGAACACAAAGGTGGTGGGGGGGAACAGACTGATGTAAAAAAAAAAAAAGGAGGGGAAGAAGAGGAACAGGGGGGGGCATCATCAGAACTGAATTGGCAGGGGATATGGGGGGAAAAAAACGACAACGAGGCCGGGGGGTGGTGGATGGAGGGCGCAGGACAAGATCGGTCTCAATGAAAATAAAAAGAAAAACACCAGCAAGTACCGGTGCAAAAACTTTCCAAAGGAAGTGGCACGCCTAGGGGGGAAAACAGAGGCGGGAAACGGATACCAGATGGACAAACCTCCGAGTCAAGAGGAAGGGAAAACGAGGAAGAACCGGGAAGACAGGACCCCTACACCGGGGCAAAGGGAAGGGACGACCCTACCAACTGCAAAACGAGAGGAGGGTAACAGAAAAAGTAATGCTTCCGGTGCCAGGGGGTCCTACAGGGGAAAAAGAGGGGGGGACCAGGTGCAAAAACCATCAGAAAAGCAGCAATAGTAATCTGGAAAAAAAGGGGTAAAAAAAAAGTGAAAAAAAAAACCCAGAACACGGTTGTGGGGGTGGAACATCCCACCCCAATTCACAGCAGGAAAAGTAGTGGGGAAAAAACTAACCTAGACCCGAAAAGCAGTGGACCCAGGGGGACCTACATTGGAAAAAGCGCACAACGAGAAAGCAAACTCAAATTTAAATATGGAAAGAGTCACAAGAAGCGGGACAGTGGCCCAAAGGGAGTCCCCAGAAGGTGGGGGGTGCAAACCATGAAAAAGCGAAGGGCCACGAGAACTAAATAGGTTGGGGGTGAAAAAATATACGATGCGGGAGAGGTACGAAGGACGTCTCTCTGAAACTAAAGGATAAAAGCGCCAGGGAAAACTCAGGACTGAGAGTGTGGCTGGGGATCGAGGAGTGTGGATGGACCAAGTGAAAAAACCCTGCTGTGATCACGGGAACATCCATTTACGTGGCCCCTAACCGCTTGTGCATACTGAAAGCAGAATTGCAAAAAACGAGCCCAACCGACACCGGCCACGACACGAGGGTGGCCAACCCAAATGGACAAAAGACCCGGGAACCAGTGAGCCCCCAGAGGGCAACCCAAAAAACCGCCAACAGTGGTCACCACTTGACGGCAAAACGTTTTTCAGGGTGAAAAGAAGGTTAGGAAAACAAGAAAAAAGATACAGAAGTCAGGGGGATTGAAGTATTAGGGCACGCTTTTGAACAATTGATATGGAACACGAAAAGCAGACAGGAATGCCAAACAATTGAAAAATCGCTCTCACAACGGAGGTAGAAGATTGAAGGAAAAACGAAAAGCGAATCCCAGGGACCTCAGAGAGTGCGAATCGAAAAAGTCAAAAGGATTAAAAAGAGACAGGAAAGGCAACCATTTTCTTGTCAAAAGGAGGCCTCCCTGAAACTGATCAAAGGGGGGGAAAATAAACGCACGAGGGGGGGTTGGAAATAAACGGGGGAGGGGGGCGAAAAGCTTTGGACGCCAACTTGTCGTCGGGCCAGACGGCGACAGAAGGGGAGGGAAAGGGAATCCAAAACAGTTGAAAAAAAAAAACGAACTGCCGTTGGGTTAGGAATCTGAAAAACAAAAAAACAGAAGGGAAGGGAGGGGGAGAAGCACGGGTTTTGCAACGGAAATTGGGACTCACACAGAGGCCACGCGCCCAGTCCGTAAATCCATGCAGTTTGAAAGGCCGCAGGACCGGGAGCGGAGGATAGAAAAAAAAGTGCCGGGATTCTACACAAAAAAAAAAGGGGGAGGGACGCGTGCACACGCCTAAAGACAGGGGTAAAAAACAAAACCAATGAAAAAGCTCAGGAGAATGAGAAACAGTTGTACATAGGGGGAAAGATGGATGGCCAAGGTCGGCCGGAAGTTTTTTCAAAAAAAAAAAATGGCGGCTTCGAAGAGGGGGTGGAGGTTCAGCAACGACGACAGGGAAAGGAGGGAGAAGAGTGGGGGGGCCCCAAGGGTGTAGGGGGGGGCACACGTCGGTGGGGCGTACGGAAAAAGAGGTAAAGGGACTGGGGGGGGGGGGGGAAAGTGGGGGGGAGAGGGGGAAAAGGTAAAATGGTCCAGAAGGTCACAGCACAGACAAGGGAAGCATGCTTCAAAGTAGCAATAAGACCAAGGGAAGCAAAAGGGTTCGGGGGGGAGGGTGATGAAAGGAACCTTTCCGTCGGGCCGCACCAGGTAAAGAAACGGTCAAAATGGACTTAAAGGGGAAAGCCTATCAAGGGGGGGGGGTTGAAAGAACATGTGCAGGAACACCGGCGAAAAGAGTGTGTTCCTAGTCTGGGTTCAAGAAGGGGACGTTGTTCTCGGGGGGCGGGGGGGGTAAATTAAGAAAAGGGAAGAAGGGAAGGCCCAGCGTACAGATCAGCAGAACACTGGGGTTATCCTCGGGCGGGAAACAAGAAGAGGAAGTTAAGTGGGGTGGGGTGAACAGTGATGACCGTAAAAAAAAAAAAAAAAAAAAAAAAAAAAAAAAAAACGATAAAAGCACCATAAGCAGATGGGGGGCCGAAGGTGTTGTTCAAAAACAATCAAGGGTGGGGTGCCGACGGTAGGATCGAAGGGGTTGGTCAGGGGAAACATTGAAAATTCCAGGGGCGGGAAAGAAGGGGTGCGCGTGCACAACCAAGATTCGTTGAAAACAAGCGCCATAAAAGCGACGAAGCCAACAAGAACGAAAAATGCGACACAGGTATACAAACGCGTGAAGGGAAGGAAGACCGGGAAAGGATAAGGAGTTGCATCACGAACGGTAGAACAAAAAGGGATAAGGAAGCTGGGATTCTGGTGCTGAAGTAATTACAAAGACCATAAGTGAAGAGTTGTATTAACATGGATAAGAGGGGGGCGACAACATCACTGGCCGCTGAAGACGAACTTACGCAACACTTTTATTAAGGTGAATAGTAGGAGCACATGTCAAAGTTTCAAGTCAAAAACTCAAGGGTAAACGCACAGGGGGGAACGTTTGCCCAATGGCCAAATGGGGAATCCTCAAACAGAAACTTCCACGAATTCCCAAGGAAGAGACATGGTTGAAAAAAAAAAAAAAAAAAAAGTGATGGGACTCAGGGCCTGCTAAAATTTGGGAAAAAAGAGGGGGGGAAAACCAAAGGAGGATGGGAGGGGGGATGGTCGCCAAGAAAAAGGACGGAATAATCCAGGAGAAAACGTAGTACCAGCAAGGATTGGGGCAAAAACACAAGGGGAAACCACTAATGAAAAAGAGGTTGGGGAAGATGGGACCGCGGTGGGGTCGGGGTGTGCCGCGGACGAAAAGGAAATGAACAAGGAAGACGGGTTTTGGGGCTAATTTTCACGGGTTTGGGGAAGAGCTTGGCCCTCAACTAAAAAGGGTGGTGTCGGGAATAGAACTTTTGCAAGGAAGGAAAAATAAAACCAGTGCACCTTCCGAGGGTACACAGGGTCGAGGGCCGCAACCAAGTGGAAGAAAGTACGGGGGCTTAAAACAGGTCACATACAACAAAACGGGATATTAGGAAAAGAGTATATAAAGAAGGGGGGATGAAAACCAGAAGGTCCTCCAACCCGCCAGTGGGGGGAAAAATGAAAGGTACAAAACGCTTTAGGGGGACTGGTGTGTTTCCGAGGGCAAGTGGGAAGAAATTCAACCCCTCCCAACGCATGGGCGTCATTTGGAAAGAAGAAAACGGGAAAACCCAAACCTACAAGATAACCTAAGCCCGAAAACCACCAAAAAGTTGGGTGGGAAAACTTCGGTTTTACGGGGAAACAGGAAAAGGAACCCGAGAACCATAGGGAAAAAACGCAATTTATGGCCGACCCTCTTTTGTGGGTGGGGTGGGTTTTGTTTGTTCAAAAAAAGGGGGAAAGAATGCAGGGGAAAAATGAAGTGTTTTTCGCAGGTAATTGAAGGGAAAACCGTTAATGTCAGGCGCCAAAATCCCCCAGACCCATAAACGAGGACAACTTTTCTTTGACCAAGCCCAGTGGGCAGACCATGGGGGGTTTACCAATATCCCACGGGGACGGCAAAGGGGGGGGGCACAAATCCAGGAAAACAGGCTCCTTCCTGTGGGAACCCCAGTAGGGGAAAAGTTCGTGGAATGCCATGGGGAAAGCAAAGGGTAACGGCGGGGGGTTTAAGCCGAAGAAAGAATTTGTGGGGGGGGGAATGGGAAATTGCAAACAGCCTTGTCCATACAAATTGCGGGGAAACCCGCCTAAATACACAAAGGACTGACCGAACAATGGGAGGGGGGGAGAAGGTGGGATTCAAAGCGCCCTGTCGCAAGGGGGGTGGTGAGGCGAAAAAGGCCCGTGGTACGGAAAACTCCCCCCCGAACACCCCCATAATTCTTGGCAAAACGTTCAGTCTGGGTTTCCCGTCACAATAAGATAAGAGATATGTATGGGCACCAAAGACCTCTTAGTTTATTAAAAGTTGGTCTGGTGTTGAAGGCCGTGATGAGCAACTACCAATCAGTAAGAGGCCCGCAAACGTCGCCCCACAAAAGGAACGCCATGTGAAAAAAACGGGGGATGTAGGTGGTTAGCAAAGTGGGGGTTCGCCCAGGATACCCCAATTTGGTATTAAGAAAGGGTGGTCCTTCCATTGGGTGGGGTCAGGGGAAATTGTGAAGGGTACAAGCAGAACTACCCCGCATACAGATAGGATTACCCCTCCGCGACATTTGCATAGGAAAAAAAAGAACAATACTATGAAGGGATCTGGCCTTTGAGCATACCACCCCCGAAAGAGGGCGGGGTGGGAACAAAAAGGGGGTTGGGGCAAACCTGTGAGGTGACTTATTTAATAGTCCTCCCCAACCCCTAGAAGGAACCTATCTCGAAATGAAAAAAAAAAAATCAGAAATGATATGGGGGGGAAATCTTTTTTAGTCACAAGAAAAAGTCCGGTGGGCCAATTATTCCGGGCTTAACTGAAACGACGCGTAAAGTTTGAAGGCGAAGTCCTTACACCGGAAAAAGAGGGGGGAAAAAAAAACTTGCAACAGTTTTGACACGGAGGAAAGGACTGACTAAAAAAAAGCATACGAGTGAGAGTGGACGGAAACGTTACAAAAAGGGAGGCGGAAAATTGAAATAAACTCGTAAGGATACGGGCACCATAAGAGCGCTGGGAAGGCCCTGTAAAAAAGAATCAAAGAACTCAAATCGATCTAGAAGAGCGGTAGCACTGCAAGCATGACCTTGTGGAAAGGCGGGGCACGAAAGAAGAGGAAAAAAAAACACAGTACAGTGACAAAGAAAAGGAACACTAAAGTTCGGTCCCACACCACGCCCAACCAAATACGTACCGGATTTTGTAACCCACACGGACACCACCAGAACCCGGTTGGGTGGGTTGACGCACCACCGTACGTGGGAAACACCCGCAATGGCGGAGAGGAACCTGGCAAGATGAACAAGACCACGATCTGAAGTGACGGAACGACAGGGGAAAGACGCTGGGGCCCTGCCAGAAGTAGGATTGGTTGGGTTTTTTGTTTTGGGATTTTCCCCCAAGAGGGGGGGGAAAGGGGAATGAAAGAGCAGAAACCGAAGGGGGTCCCCCGCCCATTCCCACCAAATTGAACCCCCCGGGCGCCTGTTTTTTTTTTAGGGGGACAAAAATGACTCTGAACCGGAAAAAATACGGCAAAAAAGAACCCTACCTGGGTAAAAAAGAGCAAGGTTGCGGATTAGAAAAATACAGTCCCCACCCCCAATTCCCCCTATCACCGGGTCATGCTCAATTTTTTAAAAAAAAAAACACAATCAAACAAAAGGGAAATCGGTTGATTGAAACCTAGGGAAAAGATTTGTTTCACACCCCATGCAGATCCCAACATTCCCCGTTGTGTTTGAGCCACAGTCAAAGTCAAAGGGAACCCCCCCCTCACCCACATCACGAACCAGGTGGGGGGGCCACGGCTGTTAAGCACAACATTCAAAAGGGGGGAAAGTAAAATCTAAAGAACTAGGGTGTCCAACCCAGGCCACCGTTAGACACGCCCGGGCAATGAGAAAGATACCCAGAAATCCGTGAAAAAAAAAAACGTGGATCCCAGCTTGGCCCAAAAGACCCCCGAATGGACCCTCCCCGTAGGGTGGGAAAAAAAACACTTTCGGTTTGTTTTTCAAACAGGGAAAAAAAAATGGAAAAAAATAGGGGGGAAGGAAGGCCCCCCCCCAAAAAAAACTCACTGTGAAAAGAGGTTGATTGGGGAAGGAATCTATGGGACAAACAAGGTGAAATGGGTTGGCGAATAGCGAAGAAACGAAGGGGGAAAACCAGGTTGAATTCCTATTGTATATGATGGACAACTCTCTTCCCTCAAAACAAAAAAAAACGGGGGGAAGAAGTGTATCAGATTGGCACACGGAAGTGAAGCATAGGCCAAGGGAAATCCTGGGGTAAAGGTAAGGAAAAAAAATTAGCAACGGGGTTTGAAACAAATTTGGCGGAGCCCTGGTGGAAAATGTCAACGAAAAGAATTGACTGGTGGGGAAGAAGGAATCCCTGAACGGGGGAAATACATCGCTAACCGAACGAAAGGGGGGGTGACAAAAGGAGGCGGGGTGCGGGCCAATTGGAAATAGGGGGGGGGCCTTAACTATCAGCGAAGGAAGGCGAAAAAAAATCTTTCGGCCAGAAAAAACTTGTAAAGGGGTCCCCCCTCGGTAAGTGAGGGGATGTTGTTCTTGAAAGTACCTGCAACGCCAGGAAGGAGGGGGGGTCTCTAGGATTGATTTTGGGAAAAAAGTGCAAACTAACAAGGGGGGGTGGGGGGCCAGGGGTGGAAAATGGTGCCCACAATCTTAAAAGCGCCAAAGCAACTTCCGGGAATTGAGTGTGGGTTTTAAAGGGACTTCACTGCAGGAAAGTACAGAAACGGGACGAAGACTGGGTGCCCGAATCCTCCCGACGGACCCGAGTGGTATGCAAAGAGGGGGGATGCCCCTGCAGAGTGTACTCACGGGGAATAAAAGGGTTCCATAACAGAGGGGGCAATGGGAGGCATTGAGACGACGGCGAATACTTTCATACGGGGAAAAAGAGAAAGTCGCCAAGAGTCGGGAGTTCAGAACACTGTCGGGCAACGTGAACTGATGTTTAATTATAAAACACCAGGAAGGGCAGGGGGGCCGGAAGAAGGGGTTGAGTTACCCCACCCCAACGGGTCCACGTGGGGGGGAAAGGTAAAAGACGAAGTTGAGAAAAAAAGGAGCGGTTTTTGGGGGTATTTCGGGGTTAAGTGGTGCCCCGGGTATTGGTCACAACCCACTTTGCGTGGTGAACACAGGACATGTAATAACGAAACTAAAGTACGATACACAAGGCTCGGGGGGGGATGGGTGGATGGAAGAACAGTGCCCAGTGGGAGTAAAATCACGGAAACTCCTTGAAGTGACAAAAGTCGGCGGGGTCCTTATGGGTTTCAAGGTAAAACCTAACTCCAACCCTTCAAAATATGCACTGTTACTCGGCGTGCTGAATCACAGGGGAAAAAAAAAAAAAAAAAGGTTGCAAAGTGGGGTGAAAAAGAACGCGGTGGGGGGACCTCTTGAAACTTCGGCAATGAAAAGTCAAACTCGAGCAAGGGGAAAAAAAAAAAAGCTCTGTTTTTGAGAACCGCGCCGGGGTTGCAAACCAAAAGAGAATCGCAGGGGGAAATTCCAGGGGGGGGAAAAATGAGACCGGGTACTAAATGCAGAACTCTCCCATCCTCCACAAAAGCAAAATGGTGCCAAACCAAAAAGTTTTGGGAAACCAAATAGGAAGGGGTGGACTAATCTTACCTCCATTTGGAAAAAAGTTTGGGGGTTTCGACACAAAGGAAGGGGGGGGCCGAGGCTGATGTAGCATTCAAGCGTGCAAAACAAATAAGAGTGACCACAAGGGCAATCTAACAAAAAAAAAAATGGGAGAAAAGGGCGAACAAAAGGTTAAATATCACAGAAATGACCCCCGGGAAAACGAATGGAAGACGGGGCGAAAGTTTGAAAGGTTTGGGACACAGCGAAAACAGTAGACATAATACTTCGTGAAGATAGACCGGGTGGGGGAACTAAAGGACTAGATTGAAGAACCAGAAAGGGAAAGGGGAGGCGAGTGGTGAAAACCTTGACAAGCCACCATAGGGGGAGCATCCCCAAAAATACCGGAACGAACTCCCGGCCCGCGCCAAACAATGGTTTACGGGGGGAAAATAATATGGGATGGGGGCCGGGAAAATGCTGAACCACAAGGAAAAGGCCATCAAACCAAAAACAACTCCCGAAAAAAAGCAAAAGGGCCCTGAACAGTGCCGGGGGGAAAAGGGCCATTGGGGGAACTCGAAATTTCCCCTGCCCAGGAAAGGCAAAAAAAGGGGAAAGAAAAGGCATGAGGGGAAAAAATGAAATGTGGTGTTCCCGCCCATGCACAAGGAACAGTGGAAGGTAAACAGCTAAAAAAAAAGGGGGATTCATTGGCCTGGGATGACTCAACAACTGGCCCGCGAAAGGGGGAATCAAACTCACTAAACGTCGTCAAAAGAAATCATTGGAGGAGAAAAAAAAAAACAGCTTTAAAGGAAAATAATGAATCGTTGTGGAAAAAGATTGGGCCCGCGGGGGTGTCAAAAATACCAAAGGGTTCGTCAAAGGAAAAGGGAAAACCATGTTTCATCCACGACGGGGTGGTGGATTTCATGGGGTTCCGGAAAGGGACCCGGGAAAAGAGGTGGGGGCCCTCTTACCGGAAAAACGAAGTCCACAACAGTCACCTAAAGGAGGGTAAAGGCAAAAGTTCACAAAAAGGGCCCAAACCTGCAAAGGGGGGCCCGGGGGGGGGAGAAGACGGGGGGCTTTGCATAGAATGGGAATCGGTTCAAAAAAAAAAAAACGGAATTGAATTCGAAAAAGAACGAAGAGACCCAAATGGGGGGAAAAAAAGAAACGGATTTGACCAAAACGTGCATTCAAAAACCCCAAGGAAAGCTTGGTAACCAAAAGGACGGTAGGGTTTGTCACCCGGGTTTTCCGCAAACTGAGGGGGATGAAGGGAAAAAGAACAAAAACTCCCCTTTTTCCAAGGGGGGCATCAAAGACGGGGAAAAAAAACAAAAAAAAACATCAGAAACACAGAGGCTAAGAAGGAAACAAAAAAACTGTTTAAGGGGGTCGCCTGGCCGTGAGCGAGTAGGTGGGAACGAAAACCCTTCCACCAGCTAACCCCCATGAAACTAGAAAAGTTTCATAAAAATTGACTCCCAACTGGGGGGACCGCCCTTTTGGTGGTTTTGGTTTTGCACAGACAAAAATGATGTGAAAGGGATCAAGAAGGGTTTTCGGGGAAGGGTCGGACTATGGCTATTTGTGGTCGTGAGCCGTTAATGAGTCTGGCCTCGGGGGGGAGCACCCATTTCTAAGAAACAGGTGAGGGAGCGAGAAGTGTGAGCAGGGACTAGTCCAGTGTAGGCATTCCCTCGCCATTAAACACTCCCCCGGGACCATTTTGTGTTCCGACTGGGGGTTGGGTACCGAAACTTTGGTTGCATTGCATGAGGCCTTGGGGGGAATCCACGGGGAAAAAGAATTCCGTGTTGGGCAAACGGCGGGCAAGAGGCACTCGGGGGGGGAAAAGGAAGGGTCAGGCGTGGGGGGTTGATCTGAGGGGGTGAGGGATGTTCAAGAATTATGGTAAAACGGGACCTGTTGGGACCCAGGTACCAGGTTTTGGGGGACGTACGCGTTTACACCCCTGGGCGCCCTTATAGCTGTTTTCTAGGTGACTCGCCCGTACTTGGACATGGGGCGCCCTCAAAACCTTGTTAGAGGGCAAATGTTTGCCCCGCCACAGAGCACAAGATCACCCGTCGGGGCCGTCAATATTCCAAAACCGTCCTTCGTCAACGACGAAGAGAGTAGCAAAGTTGTTAATCCGGTGGCTGACTGGGGGGCGTGCAAAACGTTATTCAAAAATTTAAGAGCCTACCGGCCACACCAAGAAAATCAAAGAAAAACAGTTGTAAAGAAATTTACCTTTGGTGGGACACACCCCCCCGCTGTGGTGTACGCCCCATGCTTGAAACCACGGGGGGGGCCACCAAAAAACTTCCGTAAACGTTTAATTCCACAGATGGGGTCAAGAATGAAACATGGCCAAACGGCCAGGGGGGGGGGCAACTGGAAGAATCTACACTGACGACGACAACATTCGATACGTTAAGAACCACCCTAGTGGAGGGAACAGATGCTTCCCCAGTGGCCCCCCCCTGCGACTTTCCTGGGGGAGGACGGAATTCATGAAGCCCCCCCACCAACGACGATGGGGGGGAAAAAATGGGGGTTTCAAGCACAATGGACCTGAAATTGGGACTCATGGGGTCCACACGGCATAGTGTTAAAAGTTAAACGTTCACCATGAAAATCTTGCCCTTAAACCTTCCGTCTCAGTAAAACACAATGCTTTTTTTCAAATGCGACCGGACCTGCCGAAGCGAAAACGTACCCTTGGTGTCAAAGAAAAGGTAACCTTTGTAAACTTCTTCCAGGTTCGAATGCCGGCACGGAACACCGAAAGGACGCCGAAAAGGACACACCCAAGAAAGTTTAGCAGAATGACCCTTCCAAAAATCGATGGCAAAACCGGGAAAACGCATGTCGGGAGGGATGGAAACGGGCCCCCAACCAGGGGTAAGCGAAAAACAAACTGCAGGGCACCGTGAATACAGGGACCCTGAGTTTAAAGCTGGGGAAAGGTCCCCCGGGCACCCCAAAAAATCAACCGACCCCCAACAGACCATAATGGGGAAAGGAGTGTGCTGGGGGGGAGTGGGGCTCGCAGCCCCCACTTCATAAGAATCGGGCAGAGACCAGGAAAAAAGGAATTTCCTTTGTGAAACGGAACTTTTCCAATGAAAAAAATAGAGGAGGGTACGCCATAGAAGAACATCAAATGTTCTGTAAAGAGATTAACGCGTCAAATATAAGCAAAGTTCTGGAGTTTTCGCCATCCTACATAACGCGAGGTACGTGAAATGTGATTTGGTCAGTTTGCAAAGCATACAAAAATACACACCAACTCCTCTAACAACCAATACGATGTTGATAGGGTGGCATCGTGATTCACAGGGTAATGCCCTGTGCAAACAGTTTTATAGTAAAATTGGGTGGGTGAAAATAGGAAAAAAACCGGGGCTCGACTGGGGGCATGAACTTCCACGTGGTGCCAATAGGCACCCGCGGGGATCTGGCGGAGGGAAACAGGGTCTGAGTAGTGACTGCTGTAACGAGGATAGGAAGACGCGGCAGGGTAAACAAATGGGGGCAGTGGATGACCATATAGGGTCTTTAAACCTACCGCAAGATTGTGAGAAGATGAAATAGGGGGGTTCAGGACGCAGAAAAAAAACGAGAGAAAATGCCAACGAAGGGGGAGTATTGAAACATTTGGACACACACTCTCCTGGCAGAGGGAGTAGCATAATCTGGCGGGTATACCTACAAGGCCATTCGCGAGACAAAAGACCAGTTTGTTACCTTTGGTTAAAGAAAACGAACAAGTTTGACTCCATAGGGTTAACAAGCCAAAGTAAGGGGAGAGAAGAGCTCCTTCCTGTAAGAAAGGGCACAACGATCGTAATTCAGTGCGCAGGGGCACCGCCGGGCCAAGCTGTCTAACGGATAGAGGCAAAAGCTCCTCTATCCGGTTTTAGGAATAAGACAAAAAGTGGAGGCAAAAAACAGCCAATCATGATAATCCGCTTATCAAATTAAAACCGGTGGTTTTAGAAAGAAAAGCGCGGTCAAGAGATGTGGTAAGCTTTAGAAAAAATTAAAAAATTGCAGTCAGGGTGGAGGGACGAAACAAAATGCCACGCCCCATAACAAACGGATGGATAAAGGTTGGGGCTAAATTCATCAGCTGCGATGGTGAGTGCTATAAAAGAACATGTGATAAAGGTGGAAACGAAAGAATTGCCGTAAAGGGAGAAGGCCTCTCATGAGAAACGGAGGAGCAGGCGGTTTAAGGGAACCCTTTAGGACGGGGCAAGGGAGGCTCCTAAGACTGAAATATGGAGGGGGGAAAAAAAGCCATTAGCCAGGAAAGGAGTATTCGCTTTAACTTCGTGGAAAGAGTCCAGAAGAAATCATTACAAATCAGAGGATCAAGGATCATATGGGAGTCCCTCACAAAACAGACCTTCCGAAATATTCACGAGGAAGAGGGGGTGTATCCAATGCGGCGAAACTCGCGGTAGGAAAGGGGGGAATGTGCTGGGGCAACAGAACACATGCTCGTAAGAGTGAGATCCGGGTGGCGGGAGATAAGACTCAAGTCAAAGGGGAGGCGTGCGTTAAAGAAGATTCCTGAGCCGCGGTACCACCACAACCTAGGCTGAGAACGCCACAAGTGAAGATGTTCCCTAAACCAGGGGGGGCGAGAGTCGTCGATTTTGCCGACTTTCAATCCAGCTGGACGTGAAAAAACGCTCCAGGGGGCTATATTCAAACAACTTCCTTCCTGAGGGGGAACCTACAAAATCGAGTTGAATAGTCTCATGCGAGGTGGGAGGGGAAACGCATCATATGTTTCTTATTGAGAGTTCTTACTACACAGCGTCATAAACCAACTTCTCTGCGAGCACAGTCTGAAAGGGGGGGGGCAAAGGATGGAGAGAAAGGTTAAAAATCTGGTTCAAAAGAGGCAAATTTACGGACATATAGGAATCACGAAGTCTAAAAGGCGCTCTCTTACTGGCTCCCTTTTACTTTTAATACAGCTATGTCAGAAACACAAGGAGAGCATTTTGTCAGCTGCTGGCGAAAAAAACGCTCTTTTGTGAAGGTACGCCGGGGGGGAAGGAAAAAATGGATACTGCCCTTTTAGAGGGAAAATTCTGGTGGCAGGAAATTTTGAAACCCGAGGAAGGGGGGATCTAACGGAAACAATATCCGTTTTTCTTAAGTCAAATCTTCACCGGACAGTCATCAAATTGAGAAGGAACTGGTCTCAAAGCTTCTAACGTCCCACGACAAGTGGCTTGGTAAGAACGAAGAAGGAATCGGAAGCTTTTAGGTTTCTCAGGTCAGACCGGAACGAGCGCGCGTTAAGGCTTCGGGGCTTCGGCGTGACCTGTAATGAGACGCTAGATTCGAGGTAACGACTTGGTTAATTGGGAGGCAAATCTCTTTATACAATTCGGGGGGAGTGGGGCTCGAAAGACGATAACGGGAAGGTCCAACAGCGAAGGGGGGAAGGAAGAAAAGGATAAGCCGTAATTTGAGCTCGGGCGGGAAAATAGGACGAAGTGAGATAAAACGTATGAGGGGGGGGACGTAGAGGGGCAACACCATTGAATCCCCCCTTGCGGATAAAACGGCCATCAGCCGCCTCGGCGGAACTTGACTTGTCGCAATTGGCTTCGCCGGAACGGTGTGAACAAGCAACGAAAAAAAATACCTGGAGGATGTTAATCCATCTGGGCCGCAACTTGGTCAAGAACTAGAACCACAGGTGGTGCAACGGGGAATTTGAACCTACAGAGGAAATGAACGTAAACAAAATCCAAGCAGGAAACGGAGCGGGCGCTTCAGAAGGAAAAAGGTCAGGGTCAAAACCTGTGGCATCCGGAACTCGCAATGCTCAGGAAGGTTGGGAGGGGAGGGGTGAAGAGAAGGAAACGGTGACCGAATCTTATGTTTCAAGTGCCAGAGGTCTGTATATCAAGGAAAAGAGGAGGTCGGAAAGGAAAGAGAGAAAAAAACCATAAAGCGCCTGAATTCGTTCTTATCGTCGAAGAAGAACGGAGAAGACGGTGGTGGTATACCAGGGTTAACGAGGCGAGAAAAGAAAAGGGAGCGGTGGCCGGGTGGGAAGAGTTGCCCACATGCATCTGCCAAGCTGGGCGAATAAGTCGTACGCAATGCATCTGGGGAAGAGCAAGCTTGCGCAAAAGGGGAAAGGACTAGGTGATTCGGTCCAACTATGGGGGGGGGGGGTTCTGCCTCTCATTGGACGCGCGGGAGATAAAGATGATCATCTCGACGTCGAGATGGGGGGTGGCGCGACTTTCGGTTTCTAGGAAAAGAGGAAGTAAGGGAGAAAAGGAAGATACAAACAAAACGGATATGAAATAAAGGATATGATCTTGGTGTCAATCGTCTGAGTGAGAGACAATTCTCGCAACAATATATAGAGGGAAAGAGGGGCCTGAGAGCTTCAATCAAAAGGAGAAGAAACTGAGGCGCTTCTACCCCATCTGGACTGGAAAAACCGAGATAACTAAAGAATCAACGAAAGGGAGGGAAAGGTCTCAATTCGAGGGGAAGGTAAGTGTTCAGGTACGCGCTGCAGCAGAGGGCATTCAAGGAGCATCCAAGAAAAGAACAAAGGCTTCAAACTTTTACAGTGCGAACAATGTCGAAAGCGGAGACGAAGGAGGAAGGAACTTCACTCAAAACCATCTAAGAAAGCGACTGGTATATGGGGTTCTCATACTGTCGAAAGTAAGGCGCGCCTGGCTATCATCTCCTAGAAAAAGAGAGAAAACACAAGCTTCGGCCGAGACATCTCATTCCAGGAAAACGGAAAAAGAAGATCGAGATAGAAAAAAAGGTCCGAGCAAGGAGGGCGGGGAAATGTGGAGGCCTCCCGAAAGTGAGGGGAGGGGGAGGCTAAAATGACGTCCTGAAGGAAGGGGGGTTAACTGGGCAGGGGGCGTTGTGTGAAGTCAGTTCTGCCGCAAAAGAGTAGCTGGCGGCAGCGTTGGAAAGTGTGCGCCACTTGGCTAAATAGGGGTCACCACTGGAAAGGGAAAAAGAGACCCACTGCTCTCTCGTCGAATTTTGGAAGACTTTCCTAGGCGGAACGGAGCTGGGAATGGAAAAGGATGAGCTGGGTGGCTGTCGAGCAAGGGCGGGGGGGGAAGTTATATGGGGAAATGAAAAAAGCTTCGATAGTTGCATCCAAGGAAAGGAGAAGAAAAGAGCGAAATGCTGTTGGGCATCCCAATGGGCAGACGGGGAAATAGGATCGCGCAAGTTTTTCAGAGCAGATGAAAAACGAGAAGGCACCTGAGCGGGGGAGGAAAATGGGAGGGGAAAGAATTTCAACGATGTACATTCCTTCATAGGGCCGGAAGTGTGCAGCCGAAGGCCAAGAAGAGAGAGGGTCGATCGAAAGAGAAAAAAGCAACAATCTTCCACGATTCCGCAGTCATTGAAAGAAAAAAGTGGGGTGCTCCTGAGGGGGAGCGGTAATTCGAGAAATGAATGGGGGAAGGGAAGAGGAGGTGGATGATCGTCACAATGAATGAAAACCTTATGTTGCCGACATTCAGTTGACCATACTGAAGTGACTGCAAAAAGGGGCGCGCGTCACCGAAACGGGCCCGGAGGAACAGGAAAAAAAAAGGCGTTTTGCAAGGAAAAAGGGGAGGGAGCGGTTGGATGTGAGGACAAGGTCAATCGAAAAGAAAAAAAGTGGGAACCTCCTGACGACCGTGAGGGATCAGAGAGGATCGGGGAATGGAATATTTGTCAACACGATGCGAAGCTGGTCAGACGCAAGAAACGAGACGAGAGGGGGGGTCTGCAGAACGGATTTCCGAGATACAGAAGGGAATACGTAGGGTAAACACCGAAGTTGACCTGATGAAGCCGGCGCTTCAGAGGGGGGGTGGAGGGGAACGGTGGGAAGGACCGGGAGGGGTAGCGCCACTGTGAGAGTTTTTTAAACCGGGGAAGGGGCGGCCCTTGAACCACTCGCGAAAGACACCTCGGGAATTTACCAAGTTTAAAAATTTGGGCCGCCGATGAAGAGAAGCGTGGGAAAAGGCAGAATCATTTGGACGGAAAAGGATAAGGGGGTGGTAATCAGGCGTCCTTCGGAAAACAAATATCTAAAGGAATTTAGACTAAGGACGCATCCTTTTAAGAAAAAGCAGTCGACTGGGGCGAAGGGACAAAAGTAATTAGATTCTGACGCGGCTTTGGAAAGAAAGAAAGAAGAGAGCAAAGTGACAAGAGGAAAATAGAATGATATTCTTATCTAATGATCTGGGATCATGGAAGAGGGGTCAGCGAGTAATGCACTTGATCGGAAAGGGCAGGGGGGGTCAAATAATGGGAGAAGGAAAGGGGTTCTGGAAGGAAAGTGCCTTAGGAGCCGTAGGGACCAAAAGGAGAGGTGGTCTACACGCCGTAGGAGAAGAAGGAGGACGAAGATTGGGGGGGTTCCATCGCTCTTAAAAACGAAGTAAGATGGAAAAAAGCCAGAATTCTCAGTTGGAGAAAAAAAAAGGGGAAATGCGTGAAATACAGGCTTTTACCGGTGTACAGAAGAGAAAATCAAAGGTATCCTCGAAACCTAACCGTGAGGTTGATAAGAAAAGGGGTGGCAGGGAGAATTTCATAAGGGGCAGGAAAGGGCAAAGCCGATCTTGGGGGACTGGTGCAAGAGGGGGTGATAAAGGGAAGACAGGGTACTGAGGTCTGCAGGAAATTATCTCATTTACTCAACGAGGGGAAAACAAATAGCTACGGGATGGAGGGAAGACACATGGAAACCAGAGATATAAAAAAAAAACAACTAAGGAAAGAGAGGAGGAAGGGGTTTTGTCAGACGTGGTTGAGAGAAATGCGTCAATAAGCAATTGAACTGGTAAAAAAGCGAGCGAAAGCGAGAATGCAGCACACAGAAAAGGCGCAAATACCGATCAGTAACCTTGATGACACGGGTAAAAGGAGGAAAACAATGGAAACAGAAAAAGGGGGAAAAAAAAAAAAGGCAGAGTCAGGATCACAGAATACGTCAGAGTCAATCAGCCCCGGAGTGTGAGACGTCAGGGTATTTGGGCAAGCTCGGAACTAAAAGAAGGGTCGTTAACGGGGAAGGTCCGGCGAAAAAAACCAGAAGGAACCCTGTTTAAAATGGGACGAACTGAATGAAAATACGAAACACCACTTTTAGGTCGAAAGGCCGCGTTCTCTACAAAGGACTAGAATTGAAACCTGGAGGGGGGTCGGTCGACAATAGGAAGAGAAACAATGGAATCTAAATAAGGATGGACAAAAGGGGTCATCGAATATGGGTGCCTTAAAGAAGGAAAAAGAAAGAAGAAAGAATACAGATACAGAAAGGATCTGATCTCTGTGATCTGATCAAATCTGGGGAGTCACTCAGCAGAGCCACCCGCAGAAAATAGAAAAGGAATGTTTAGCGAGGAGGGGCCACAAGACTTGAGATGAGGGAAACCAGGAAGGAGGAAGTGGAACCGGCCAAAATAACGAGGATTCATTCCTGGTTGGAAGGGAAAGGGGAATCAGGGAACACAGGAGGCTGGCGGCGTGGAAGTAAAATGATTCTGAAGCAGAGGTCACAGCATATAGGCAAAAGACAAGGGGAACTATTTTAAAAAAGACTGTGAAAAGGGTGATTATGTCGGAGTGGAAGCAATTTCATCTAAAAGATGGGCGGGGTCACAAAAAACCAAAAAAAAAAAAACGCGAAGGGGAGGTTCAAGACCACAACGGCCTGTCAATTGATTCAAGAATCACCAGCGCGAAGGGGAAGGTGCGCAATAAGTCAAGTTAACTTAAAAGGAATAAAGGGGTCTGATGAGGATGCCTAGCTCGCAGCAGGGACGCCGTCTGAGAACAGAACTTCATGCTAGCAGAGGAGTGGAGGAAAGAAGGGAGACTAAGGAAGTGTCATCGTCGGGAAAAGTTTCCAGTTCGAACGGGAACGGATCGGAACGGGGGGGCATTAGCTGTGCTCAGGTGCAAAAAAAAATGGGGTACTACATTTGGGAAGAAAGAACAGAGCGACATTTTCAAAGAGGGAATTCGAAAAAACTCCCTTTTTGTGAAAAGGGAGCTCCCGGGCAAATTCTTCGACATGGATCGCGGTGCGCGGGGTGTCATGCATACCAAGGGGGAAAAGGGGAGTACTCGGCAAAAAAGAACGGGGGGGATTCTTCAGAAGAGTGCACCCACTACGGGAGTCATAAGCTGGAACAGGGAAGGGGGCAGGGACTCCACTAAAAAAGAAAACGAAAAAGGGACGGTTATGTCATTTCACGAAGAAGGAAAGGAATGGAATATTGTGCAAAGGGGGATAATGTGTAAGAAAATAAAAGAGAGAGTGAAGTTCATGTTCTAGGAGGGAGCACTAGTAGTAGGCAATTCAAAAGGGAAATCGACTGGAGGGGAAAAAATTCCGGGAAACAATTTGGATCAAAGAAGGGAGGGGTTTTGTCAATAAAAAGGAAAATCAAAACGGTAGAGCCAAGAGGTCCACCTCAGCGACATTGGGGGGGAAAATCAAGGGCGTCGGTTGGGCGAGGGGTCCCAAAGAAGAAAGGGAAAGGTCGCAAATCGTCGAGGGAGACAGGGGATCTGACCCAAGATCAGAAAAAAAGAACCTGGCGGCACGTCAGGGGGGAATCCTCTTGGAGGTAAATTTCGAAAATGGATTAGGCCGAGAAAAGATAAGGGAACTAAAAGGGTTCTGCAGAAAAAGGAAATTGTAAAGTTGTAGAATGATCAAAAATTGCTTACCTGAAAGCAACTTGGAAGAAATCTAAACCAAGAGGTTAAGCGGCTGGGGCGCCCAGGGAAAAAAAACATTTGAAACTCCAAATGGAAAACACTGCCGAAGGGACAGGCCATAAGGAAAACAAAGACGAAAGGTAGGGGACCGTAGGACGACTCCTGGGGTGAGGAAATCTATAAGAGCCGCTATTCGAGGGGTCGGTGGAAATATTATCTTCCAAGAAAGGGGGTCGTGCCTATCTGTTAAAAAAGGGAGGGGAATGAGAGGAAAGAGCGACAATTGTGATGAGCCAACGTAGAGGCAAACCAGGAAGACTCCGCGTCTTCAGATGATCAAAGGTCGGAAGATCGGAAAAGCTAGATGGGGGAGACATACTCTGTTAAAAAGGAGGTCTATGATAATACTGTGTACAGGTGGTCTCGGAGGAAGGATTGGCAAAAAAAAGATGGGGAGATCACAAGGCGGAAGGGTGTCCAATGGACCGGGGAATCAGGAAAGGATTGATTCAAATCATCCGCAAATGGATGAATTAAGTTCAAAGTCACAGATGGCGGGATGAAAAGGGTGGTCTGAGAAGTGGCGACGCGGAATCATAAGGGAGTATGCGTCAGAAAAGAGGGTAGAAGAGGAGGGGGAAGACCTAACGTAGGTCAAAAGATGAGTATCTAAACAAACAAAAGTTATTGAAGAGAGAGATTAAATGGGGAAAATGAGGAGAGCGAAGAAACTTAGGATGTCTATCGTCGTCGACCTCTTCTGGTTCATCAAGGGATCGAACGGAGCTGACATCGGAATCCAAAAGACATCCCTAACTGGAGAGTTGAGAAAAAAAAGTTGTGTGATAAGAGAAGGGCTAAAAAACTACGTAAGTTAACGTGGTTTTCACAACGAGCTGGAGGGATTTTGGGGGAAAAAGTAAAGACCCTCCGCGAAAATCTTAATAGAAATCATCGTAAAGGGATTCAAGGGTGACTAAACAAGCGACGGGTCGCCAGAGGAGCGGGGCAGAGAAAGACGAGGCTTTTAAAGAGGTTTGAAACATTGAGGGATGGCGAAGTGGTCGCGACGGCTAGAATATATCTAACAGAGTAGAACAAAAAGAAGAGGATGTTAAAGAAAATGAATCCGTCGACACAGGAAAAAAGGAAACGAAGAAAAGGCAGGCAAGAGGCCTATGAAACATGAGTAGGGCTGTAGTTGAAAAAAGGAGGACTTTGGGGGGAAGCGAATCTGGAACGGCTGACAGTGGGGGTGGGGGGGGAAAAGGACATTTCTGAAGAGCCAAGGGGGGAGGAGGGTCAAACAGCGCAGAAGGGGGAGCTTGTCGAGTAGAAAAGTTGCGGCCCTGGCATCAAGGTCATTACGAATGAGGGAAAGGTAACTAGGTGCCCGGGGAAGAAGGCTAAAACCGTTCAGCGGCGGAAGAGGGGTCGACCATTATAAGTAAAGAAAGAATGTCGAGGGACGGTAGGACTTAACCCCGACTATTAGGGGGAAGTAGACACGAGAATCGAAACGGGTCTAGAAATAATACGTCTAAGAGGCAGCCCTAGCACTAAAAGGAAGAGAAATCGGAATGAGGGATTGGAAAAAAAGGTCTAGTTGGGGGGGGGAAATGGCTCCTTTATTGCAGGAAGAGTGAAAAAAAAGAAATGGAAGACCGAGCTGCTTCACAATGGAATGGGGGTCTAGTTAAAGGATGAAGGCTAAAAATTGGTTCAGAAGGAAGCCCCAGGTTAAGCAGGAAAAAAGGGAGGGGTGGAACTTAGGGGAAAAGGAAGCCCCGACCAAGACCTTTCAGAATAAACTAAAAGGAAAGAAAAGAAAAAGGGGGATTGTCCGTGGAGAAGGGTCGTAGCGCGAAGAGGCTGACTGTCTCAGTACGAGTGGAAAAAGGGTATCATCGTAATTACGAAAGGAATATTGGTTCCGAAAGGAGACCAGGTGAACTCCGGTTGGTAGAACTGAAGGGCAAAAAAGAGAGCAGTAGCGGAACCGGGGCTCCAAGGAAAAAACTAACAGGAAAAAGGGAGGGTGGTTGGGCGCTCAGGGGAAAGGCTGAAAAGGTGAGGTCGAGGTGATTTAGACAGATTCATTGGCAGACAATACTACGGGATCGGAGAAGAATTACCCGTCAAAAACTCTAGGGAATCGAAGGGGGGAATCTTTCCAGAAGAAAATACTTCTCTAATAATCGGAAAGAGGGGGAGGCGCGCATAGAGGGTCGACGGAAAACCTTCTGAAAGGGATTAGCGTCCGCAGAGGAAAATACATCATTCTCGAGGGTTTCAGGGGAACAGCCTTTACCAAACGAGGGTAGGTCTCAGAAGAGTGGGGGGTTACCAAAAAGAAAGGGGACAAGGAAGGTTCACTTTCAACGAGACTCCAGGTGAAAGGTTGCAAGAACAGGAAGGGGGCCTGGGGAGTTGCAAAAAAGAGAACTAAACCGAAAAAGAGGGGAAAATGGAAAGGGTTAACATCTGAACGGGCGGTTCCGCCGAGGATGAGGACCCTTATCAAAGAAGGGGTCCACGGGAAAGCCGGACCAAATACAGGGTTTTGACGGAAAGTCTTCATTCGGAAGACCACACGGAACCTGAGCCATTTGGGGGGGGGAAGGGGGTCCGGCCGAAGTAAAAGGGGAAAAGAGCAATACTCTGGGGAACGAAGCAATGGACCGAAAAGGAAAGCTTTAGAAAGGTCAGGCCAGCTTCGGGGGTTGGAAAGGGAAAAATCAAACAGAAGATGATCAGAATAAGAGGGAGCAGATGATATAAGTGATCATGATAGGATATCTGATGGCGGGGAATTAAAAGTGAAGAGAGGACGTATAGAGCCTGGAAGGGAAAAGGGTGCTGTAAACTAGATTGAGAGGTCCGGGTTCGAAGAGATGGGGTGCTGTTTCCTGGGCACGAAGGGGGGTCAAGATAAAAAGTCTAGCGAAGCACGAGAAAGACTGAGGAGCAAGGGTGTGTTTGACACAGAGGAAATCAAGGGGTCTTTCGCGAGCGGGTTGAGGATGAAAACATGGGGGGAGGGGGTCGAAGGGAAAAGCCGAAAGATTTTGTCAGTTTCAAGACAAAGGAAGCTAAAAGAGAGCGTCAAATAAAATCACGGGGGGGAGGGGATGAACCTTCGTGTGGATGTGAAAGAAGGGAATCCCTGGGGTAAAAAGGGGTTCAAAGAGAAGAAGGGGAAGCTGGTGACAGGAAGAAGTTTTGTCCAGCAGATCTATTTGAGGGAGGACTGGGAGAAGATCGAGAGAATTAATCCAGGTGGGAGGATCTTGTGTTTACCAGTAAGATGATAAAAAGAGTTGGGCGCAGAAAAAGAGGAAAACATACTTGAACACAACGGAGGGGATAAGAGAGTGTGTGCTGTCAGTCCTCGTAGCTCCAGGGCATGGAAAGGTTTAAACAGGCGCAGTCCACTTATAATCAAAGATCAGGTCGCACATAAATAGTCGAAATTAGAGATAAAAAAAACCCTGCGCCTTCAAAAAAGAAAGGCGGCTCTTTACATGAATTTCAAAGGGAGGAAAGGAATACAGAACAAAAGTCCGCGGGCATAAAAGGGAAAAGGGTATTTGGAGAACGCTCCTGATTGGAGGGGCTAAAAGCATTGGCGGGGCCAGTAGAAAAAGAAAGGCTGTAGGGGGTCGATCTAAACGGAGCAAATTGAGATGTACAACCCAGCTGCGAATATGGCTTAACGAGCGTGATCCTCGATCTCAGACTACGGGGAGAAATGACGTGACGGCAAGAGCAGGAGAAAAATTAAAGAGGGGGAGGATGGGCCACCTAAAAGGGGGGAGGAAAGGATAGATATTCCAGTGAAAAGGTCTGTGACAGAATTCTCATATCGAAGGAGAAAGGGATCTGATCAGGGATCAAGGAGGAGCATTCGGGGGACTCACGCCGATAAGAAATCTTCAGTGACGAGGGGTTGGAAAAAAAAGGATTGGTGACGAACATAGGAAAAGCGCAGGGCGTCAGGAAGCGACCGGAGAAAAATCCACAGGAAGCTCATATTTTCAAAAGGGCGGGTGGCAGGAATGAGAATCGAACACACTGGAAATAGGGGAGGAGGGAAAGAGGATGATGAACCAGCGGGTGTAACACCTCTCGCAGCAGCGGCGGAACGCCAAAGCAATGAAAGGGATTATTAAGAAGGGGGCATAGGAGGAGGATGTGTGTCACAGGGGGAAGGTCCATCTGTGTGAAAAAACGAGCACAGGGGGGCGTATCTTCCACAAATGACCAGTTCCAAAATTCGACAGGAACCAAAAAAAGGCTCGAAGGCCAAGATGCAGAAGTCAAGGGGCCCGTTAACAGAATCAGATTCTGAAAGTCCGCCAGGGGCTGACTAGCAGCAGGGACTAATTGTCAGAACGACCCGATAGCTGAGACTCAGAACGAGGACAGACGGAGGAGAGGAGTTGCTCTGGAAAAAATGATAGTCACTTGGACCGGATTAGGATCCCGAACGGGGGAGAAGGAGAGTACGGCTCCGGTGGAGTGGGGGACTACCGATCTGGGTCCGAAAATCACTCCTCTCAAAAACATTGGGTAAGAGAGGGAAGGAGAAAAAAGACCAATTTTGGCGGAGTACCGGGGGCAAAACAAAAGATCGGCGTAAGGGAGGAGGGAAGGGCGCGGGAAGTAAAGGTGATACACCATAACAAAGGTTCTCTGAGGCATAGAGGGAGGGTGGACGGAATCGGATGCGTACAGTCCCCACTTCGTAAAAAAATGAAGAAAAAGAAGGAGCAGGAAGCTTCAACAGGAAAACGGAACGAAC
>Ga0179593_1460063_pt1 | contig 27516 bp, 30 predicted proteins | sample CZODoug2_1_08_16_FD_185931 | JGI IMG/M metagenome (GOLD analysis project Ga0179593, IMG submission 185931) | Vadose zone soil fungal communities from Angelo Coast Range Reserve, California, USA - CZODoug2_1_08_16fungal (PacBio error correction) | ecosystem: Environmental > Terrestrial > Soil >...
ACGCGAAAAGGACGGGAAGAAGAGTTTGAGGAGGGGGAATTCGCCCGCCCCTTAGAGAACGCGTTCGCGAGCAACCACAAACAGGGTAGGGGGAGAAAGAAGATAGCTGGAGCACGGGGGTAGCCGGAATAACAGACGAAGGGAAAGAAAGAGGGTGTAAGACAAGAGACGGAGAATGGCATAAAGAGAAGGAGGTCGCCGCCGCGGATCTACCGGGGCTACCGGGTTATATTTCAGGGACTGGTTGCGAGGGGGGGCGTAGAAAGCAGAGGAAGTTGGGGGATGGGGAAAGCAACAGGAGGCGACAGTCGCGGAAAAAACTAGACTTTTAGGCAGGAGACCACACGTACTCAAACCGGAACAGAAGAAGAGGAGGAAGAGGGGGCGTCTGGATTTTCGCACCACTGGCACTTTCTGATATCAGCGAAACACGGCAACCGTGAGGGGGAAAGCGGGGCATATACCGAGGTCCCCTGGAGTAAAAGGGAAAAAGGGGAGGGGGGGCAGAGTCGATCCACCAACGACTGAAGGAGCGAACTACCGGGAACACTTGTGCTGCAGGTCAGGTCGTCAAAAAAAAGTCCGGGGGAGAGGACGTGAAGTCTGCAAGAAAAGGGTGAACTCTCGTGTCAGGACTCGACGCGTGAACAAATGCATACAGGAAGGGGCTATCACAGACATCAAGGTCCTGGCCTTTGGAAGACGTCGATACGAAGGGAAGGGCGGCCCAAAGGGGGGGGAGTAGTTAGCAAAAATATCTTTTAAAGATGGCCACGTTACACAATGTCGACCCGCGGGGGGGGTCTCGCAAAGACGGGTGAACCGCAGACTGGAAAGGGGAAAAGGACTACAACCTGGGGAGGACCGGCGCGGCGAAGTAAGGGGGTAGAAAAAGGAAAGAAGAAAGCAAGGCAGCCCGGAACTTCGTCAGCTGGCTACTGAAAGACGAACTCCACTAGGGACACCGATCAGGGGATCCGGTCTAAATAAGTATAAAGGGCGGCGGATGCAACAGGGGGACATACGAGGACGCGAAAAAACGAGAGGTGCTAAACCTGTTTTTCATTTAAATCACTCGTATTGGTCTGCGTTAGGTGGAGGGGAAACGCTAATTCATCGGGTGGGGTGTCGGTTAGGAGCGACCCTTGGGGGTGAAGAACAAGAGGGGGGATTAAGAGACATTAACGTCCTATGGGTACTCCGGTTAAAGGCAGATTGGAGGACGTCCTGTGAGGAAACGGTACCGGGGAAGGAAGAAAGTTCGCTGTGGGACGTGTTCCTACTTTGACATGGCGGAGGGGTACAAAGGCTGTAGCTGGGTGCGCTCCAGAACGAAGTATCTTGTCGGAAAGAAAATAGTGAGTAAGAATACAGTGTCGAGAGTCGATAAAGCGTCAGCTAAAAGTGGGGGGGTAGAAACGGCCGGAAAGTACGGGGTGGGCACAAAATCGAAAGGAGAAAAGGCTTGGGGGGGGCATTGTAGTTTCGTCACAACCCCATATAGGGCTGGGGTAACGTCAAAAGCAGACGCGAGGAGAGAAAGAGGGTATAAAATACCGACGTGCATACATTGAAAGCCCCTGTACTGCAGAAATAGGGGGAATCGGAAGGAGTCAACAGAACGAACACTGCGGGAGAAACGGACCAGGGCTCAGGGGATGACGGGGGAGAGGGTAAAAACGCTCTCCACTACCGAGAGAAGGTACGATCAATCGGCTGTCGAAGCGGAATGTGGGTAAAAGACACGGGGGGGAATCTCGCCTATACTGACAGGGGGGAAAGCGAGATCGTGATCAAAATAGGGATTAACCTCCGCTAACGGGGTTATAGACTCAGTGGCCCAACTTGAAAAGGGCACCGAAAGGGGAGAGGCAGGGAGTCGAACAGAAACAAACTTGGGTGGTTGTCGAAAGAAACATTAGGCCACAGTCACATCGAAAAGCCACGGCCGAGCACGGGAGAAAATAAAAGCGGGGAAACTGGTGGAGGAAGGGGGTGAGGCGTGTATCATGACAACCCGCCGGTAGATTCGGTAGTTTAAGGGTTCACGAATCCCGCTAGTACGGGCGGAGTGTGTCACGTGCAGGAGGCAGGAAGGTACTGGGGGGAGGAGCGACGAACAAAAGAGATCGGCTGAATAGCACAATGCACTCAAAAAAAGGGTGTGGGGAGGGGAATGGCAGGGAATAGGAGAAGTATACCGGAGGAGAGTCAGATTTCTATAGGGGTAAAAGGGTTTCGGGACGGGGCCGTAGGTCGAAGTTTTCCCATGGTCGAAAGGTGGACTTTCCGGTTTCATACTCGAGGGGGGGCCCACTTGGTGGGGCAAAAATAGGCCGCAAGGTCAGCACCGTTGATCATGAACAATGAGGGAGCACGCATTGGGGAAAGTTTTCTACCGTATTTATGAGTTGTAGGAAACCTTAGTTGAACGGGGTACAAAAGGAAAGTAAAGAAGGAGGTACCAGTATTCATTGAACTTGTTGCTGTCCCAAGGGGTACGCAGAGGGCAAAAAAAAAGGTGTGCGTTCAGCGGATGCATGTGGGGGTTCCATGATTCCATCATGGGCGGGGTAGTGGTCTCGGGTCTGAGATATCACCTCAAGGAAGATCGGGCAGAGGTGGGGGATCGCAGCAAAAGAGAGATCTGTAGGTCCTCTTCGCTTGGATGCGGACCCATGAAATAAGGTCAAGTTTGATCTTGGCGGGGTGGGGGCCGTATGATGGTGCGCCGAGTCAGCTCCGAGACGCTAAAGAAAGGCAGGGCCGCGAAATAGTACAAACAACAGGGGGCATTGTAAAAGGGCCGGGGGCGGAAAAGGGGAAACTTATGGCGTGGGGTCGGGGGAGCGCGCGGAAGCGTGTAAAACGTGAAGCCAAAGACTGGGGGCCTCGGCACAGAAAAAAGTCCGAGGGGTGGTAGGAGAGCTCTTCAACCAACAGAGGAGGATGTCCCCCAAAGGCGACGACACTGAAGATGGAAAAATGGTGTTGAGGACTGGTCTAAGCAAGGGGGGCTAGTAAAAGGCTCGGTCGGAAGGCAGAACTATACATGGGTACGAACCCGAAAAAGTAAACAGTGGAACACCATTGGGGGGACCCGTGCAAAAAAAAAGGGAACGAACCGTCCCGTGGAAGAGACAGAGTCAAACGCGGACCAACAGAAATCCTTATCAAAGGAGGACATCAAACTGGCCCGTTATGGTCCTGGGAACTAGCGTCCCACACAAGAAAAAGCGAAATTGAGGGAAATCTGGGGCTAAGACTGCAAACGGAATAAAGGCACCAAATGCACGCACACAGAAGAGCACAGGGACAGGACGAGGGGTCGCAAGCCTGGGGTTATGGAGGTCTAGGGGGCACCCGCTGGTGAAGGCCTAAAAACTTGACGAAAAACTATCCGGGCAAAATCCGCGGGGCTCTTTAGAAACGCGTGGAAGCGCATACAACAATCACACAGAAAGATACAGCGACCCTGCGAATCATCTGATACAAGCGGATCTACGGTGGGAAGAGTCTATAATGGACGACGTGATCCATGGAGCATCCTTACAAACGCGGGAGTGGGTCACTCTCGCTCTAAGAGGAAGAGAAACGAGTCTGAGTGTTCCTTTGACCTAATATATTCTCACTCAAAGGTAAGAAATGCGTAGCTGAGAAACTCCAATAAGGGCAGGTGGCCTATAGGAGAAGAAGGAAAAAAACAAAGGTACTTCGAGCGGGTCATTTGACGAAGCTCAATCCTCTCTCAAGCCGGCAATTTGAATCGCGGGCCCACCCTGTGCGGAAGGGGGCCAAGACCTGAGAGAAGAGTGAAGCCTGCACTGATCTTTCCCCAGATTTTTCTATATGCTGGGCTCTTAAAAACGGCCGCCTGGCGAGCACGGTTGTGTTGAAAAAGGGGAGAAAAAGTCAACAGCCTCCAAAGAATGACCGGCGGCCGGATAGGCATCGAGGAAAAAGAAGACAAGGTCCGGGGCTGATGAAACTTGCCCGAGAAGACTTCGTCTGGACACGGTAGAGGCTTTAAACAATCGGAATACGGGAAAAACACAGGTTCGGCAGGGCCAGGAGGGTGGGGGGGGGCCTCTTCAAGACCGGGGGGGGGAATTCTATGAATATTTAAAGACGGCAAAAGCACCCACTATGATCTCGGTCTACGCGAAGAGGCCTGGGTTGGTCCTCATGGTTCATACGAAAAAAGGAAAGAAAGTCTGTTACTCGAGTAGAAACGGGTGATGATACCTACCGAAAAACTATCCGATCAGGGAGGTCCGGAGTGTCGTGACGGGAGGAAGGAGGGCTCTATCAAGACATATTCCGACGTAAAAACGGTCCCTACAAAGAGGAAAGATCTGAGTCCTAGGGTGGAATGCAAAAAAAGTCGGAGAGTAATAGGATAACAGGCACTGTAGGAAGAATCAAAAACAGGGGGGGGGTCTACACCAAAGATCTTGCAACGCTGACCACCACAGAGCACGTGTGGGTGCTTTTCAGTGGGGGAAGCCAAGGGCCGACAAATGTCGAGGAAGGCCGGAAGGTGGGGGAAGGATAGTGCAAAAAAAGCGTCAAGGGGGAGAAACGGGGGGGTGGGGGATCGGTAGGAAGAATCGCAGCGCCACCAGGGGAGAGGCTTGGCAAATAAAAAAAGACTTATTTAACATATAGTGGACCTGGCAAAACAGGTCTTCGAACGGGCGCAAGGCCCCAGATCAGGGCCGGATGTGTAAGGACTGGAAGAGGAGGTTGGGGAAGGTTTTAGGGAAGGACTGTTCGCGCGAAATGGGGTGCGAGAAAAAAAAACCGGGGTCAGAATCCGAGGCGACAGGAAGGGACGTCACACGGGAAAGGACGCAATGAACTCTGCTACGACAATCGTGGTAGAGAGTTTGAGGCGGAGCCATCCTACGTTGCGGGCGTCAAAAAAGCAGATACCAGTGCTGATATCACTCAAGTACTGGAGCAACTAGGGGGAGGGGGGGGAAAAACGGGGGCGAAGGAAGGAGGTGGGGCGGGGATTGTCGCCATTCCACACAGGAACGTCGCAGATGAATCGGGGTAACAAGGTACCTAGTTCCAAAGACCCCAGGTGGGGATCAAAAATAAGAGAGGGGCCGGGGAGACAACGGGACTTCAAAGCCGAGTGACTCGAAACTGAAAAAGGGGGAGGGTGTGGTGGGGGGAATGGTTTACATACGTAAGGGATTTAAAAGTTCATTTTGGGCACCGGTCGACAAACGACAACAGGAGAAGTAAAGCCGTTAAGCGACCGTACGGTCCTGAGCCGCGGTGCGAAAAGAAACACGCAAGGGCTATTTCAGGCTAGTCTTATTCCGACGGGTCATCGAATAAAAAAGGGCACAATGTCGCCAATCTAAAAGACGAACGTCCGAAGAAGGGGAGGAATACGGAGGGTGGCGATACCAGGCGCAAGCGCAATTCCTTCTCATTTAAAAGGGAAGGATGTTGCCGAAGTTGCGCTTAGAATGAAAAAACCGCGCAAGGGTCGGCTCAGAAGAAGAGAGTACACAAACAAAACGGGAGGGGAAGGGGAGGAGAGAGTGAAGGGCTTAGTGAAAATGGCGCAAAACTTCTTACTCCTGGAAAAGCGGTAATTCAATGATCAAAAAAAGGTAAAGAGGGCTCGTCGGCTAACGCGAACTCGGAGGGAAGCGCGCGGATGGGAGAGCACAGGAAAACAAGAAGACGGGGGCTGAGACGTGTGGGCGAGGGACGGAATGGGAGGAAAAGAGATAGCGTCGATAGGAAGAAAGTAAGCTTCGACCTTGTGTAGGTTTGTCTGCCTGCCTTCAGGCGAACTCAGTGGGTAGACGTCGAAACGACTGTCGAAAGGTCAAAACGTGCGAGGGCCGGCACACGGACGGGGGGGCGAAAAAAGGGAAGAAGCCCAGTTCCAAGGGCAAAACAAAAAAAAGGCGGGGGACGCGGGACGCAATGCGCCAAAAGCGCGGCGGGATCAAAAGAAAGAGAGGAAGGCAAATAGATACTAGCCTGCGAGTCGGGGGGGGCGGAGGTTAGCTCCAAGAGGGCCCGAAAAGAATAAGCCTCAGCATTAAAAGGAAAAAGAGAGGGAACTCCGAGAGGGCGTCATAGCGACCTGCCATCGAAGAAGGTAAGACTTAGATTAAGGACAGCGTGGACATGAGGCCGGACACTGACCACGAGAAAAAAGCAAAATATCCGGGATCGAGAATCATAACACGCAGGACGTCACAGGTGAAGCGAGGAAAGGGAGTCCCGGGGGGAGTCTTGTGAAAAAAAAACAGCTCCTCTGTTGCGAAAAGTGGTTAACGCACCCTATCAAAGGAGCGGTCCCTCCGACAGCACATCGGAAGACAGCGGAGCCAAAAAACGGGGCGAGTAAAACGGAACAGCGCTAGGAAAATCAAAGTCAATAGTAGAAACAACTCAGATGCAGGCGCTGGGCGAAAAAGAACTAAATGGCATTCCAGTCTCCAAAAAGGGACGGCGCTCGCAGGAGGGCACGAGTATCAACCAAAAGGGAGAGGCGAACCAATGGATTACGCTCTCAATCGTCGGATGGAGGGGGGGCCACGGTGAAGGGCACAACCGCAGTGAAAGGAAGAAACTGGGGGGGAAGGCGGAAAGGGGTGCGCAAAACGACGGCAGTGGGTTCAAAGATAAGGCCGCCCTGGGGGTATCTGAAAAGAGTGGGAAGCAGACACAAACAATGCGCAAAGCAAGGGAGCGCGCCGAGGCATACTCAAGAGTCGTTCCTGTCCGAATAGGCGCGAAAAAATTGACTGGGGGGGTCGGTTTGGTTGGCTTCATAGACGGGCACGCAGAGAAAGAAACATACTAAGCCACGCCAAAAGAGGCGGAGTCAGGAGAGAAAACCCAATAAAAGATGAAGGGGGAACGAAAAGGTCTGTCAAAAACTGAGCTTGCAGCAACCGTGCGGAATCCAGGGCTACTCAAAAAGAACATGGCCGGACGAAAACGTATCGTCGGCAGAGATCAATCTGACTGGACCCAAAACTGCGCATGGCAGCCGCGAAGTCAAGAGGAAAAGAAAAACACATCCAAATCACACAGCAAACGGGGTGTAAAGCCTCTCGCCCGAAAAAGCCTTCGGCAACAAACCTCTTGTAAAAAAAAAGACGCGGTTAGGAAGGGAACTCCGAAATAACCTCCAGCTAGAGCGGGAAACGGGCCTCTAAAAAAACGGGGTGGCAAGGCGGAAAAAAGAGAGGTCTACAAAGGGGCACAAACCTACGTCCACTCCCCCCATACAGGGTCGAAGGAAAGTGCGATACGAAAAAACAAAATAGGCGTGGGCGCGTCGCAACAAGATAAAAACTACCCGAGGAAAAGACCGGATCAGTAAACTAAGGGACCAAGTGCGCGTAACCTTTAAAGGAACTAACGCAGCGGGGGAAAACCCGAAAAAGAAAGAACTCGGGCGGGGAAGAAAAAGAGGAGTGAAAAGCGCCTTCGAAAAAAAAGATGGCTGCCGCAGAAAAATTGTGTCTCGGGCCGGAATACAAAGGAAACGTGGAACAGCGGCAAGAACGCGTAAGGTTTGTCGTAAGAGAGTAGGACTCTTATCAAAGCCCAGATTGGCGGCGTGTACACGCAGTACACAGGCCAAGAGGGGAAGGAAGGAGATCGAGCATCTTTCGCGGAATGCAAACACCAGAGTTGGACCGGGGAGTGAACATCGGGGAGGTAACTGCGGAAGCTTAGGGAGTGACCCCGTAGACGTTCGAAGTCAAATAAATGAGAAAACTTGGTGCACCCGCTGCGTGGCGATGAAAAGATGGCCTACCGGATTCCACGTGCTCTAGCTGGCACGTGGTGTTGGGGGATGTCCCTCAGAGGCTGTGCACATGGGGAGGGGAGTTGCTCGGGGTGTTATGGATCCGACCCTAAATATGAGGGGCTTTATTAGCGTGAGGGGGCCGCGTAAAGCACTGAAGGGAAAGGCGAAGGTTGCGGAAAACTCAGGGCGGGCATCAGTTGCGAACTATCCTTCTAGACGGGGGAAAAAAAGGAAAAGGGATGGAAATGGCGGAGGGGGGGTGAAAAACAACCGAGGGGTCAGGTGGCTCCTGATCTCGGGTTGATAGACCTGATCGATCTTGAAGGGTCATCGTTTGAGTGGATCTTTAATAAACTACCGAAAAGTTTTGCTTGGGTCGGTTGGGGGGGGAGTGTAAATCTGGGGCTGGAGAGCGGCGGATAATCCCCATGCCAGGGAGGCATGGAACGACGGAGACAGTATCTAGTTAGGCTTTGTCTGACAAGGACCTGCACCCAAGTTGAAAAAAAGGTCATCGAGGGCTGGAGGATCAGAAATCATACAAAAAAAAGGAGGAGTAGGAAAGAAAAAAGAATATTATATCCCCATACGCGTCAACTTTTTGTTCAATTCGTGAAAAAACACGGGAAAGGGGGGGCGACCGGAGAATAAGAGATAATAGAAATTTGCCTCGCTGCAAAAGCCAGTGAAACCCGGACGGAATCACATACAGACCAGTCTAAAGTCCCCCGGGGAAAAAAGAAAAAATTGAAAAAGCAACCGACCACGCAAATCAAGAGGGACGCGTTTGTGTCAGGGCCTGATACCCACAATACAAGAAAAACACCAAGATGAGATTTCAAGACGGGTCATGTGGGGATAACCCCCACTGCGCCGATAGGACCGAGCCTCGAAAATAAAAGGAGTGGGAGTGGGGGTTGAAACCGAAGAACGTTCCGCCAGGAAGTATGAGACATCAGGGGACAGACACCTAAACACACAAGGGGGCGCGCGGGCGCAACCTAAAGTGCTCACTCATGTACTAACATCTTACGAGGAGACTGGGGGAACACATCACAGGGGTCGAGAACTCACAGAGCTAACCCGAGCGAAGCAAGCCATGCACTAACCCGAGAAAGGCGGTTCAGAAGATCAGAGAGACCGGGGGAAGCGGTCGTCAATGTTACCATCCCGTAAAAAAAGGGAGAGAAAGTGGGGACTGGGACACCGTCCTTAAGAAAGCGACGGGGACGCAAATCTGAAGGGATGCCAGACTATTAGTGGTGCTCTACTGCTTCCTAATGCGCGTGGGGCTACGAGGACCGGCGAATAGCCCTATCTTTAGGGAGGATGAGTGCAAAAAGGGACTGCCTCCAAAAGACCCTTGGCGGGCGCGGGTATTGGAAAAAAATCACATAATAAAAGGTTCGTCTCCTGATCTATGCGAAAGCTGGAGAAAAGATACCCGGGCAGTGTGGGAAAAATGGACGGGGCCGAACCGAAAGAGCCTCAAAAGGCCGAGGTAGAAGAATTAATGGCAGAGGGGAGTCGGCCGAGCCCCGTGACGGCGCGGGGAGGGCACGGGAACAACGGATCACGGGCGCAAGCCGAAAAACAGGGCGTCTGGGAGTACTTCATCAGGGTTCAGCGGACCCGACTGGACCAGAGGGTCACACGGCAACAGAACACGCTAGAGCAATAGAGAGGAATGAAGGGCCGCCTCTCCTGAAACAATCCACCAGGAAAAAAAAGAAAAAAGCTGGTAGACTGTGTGGAAAAGTGACCAAGGGAGATACGTCTAAAAAAAATCGCAACAAAAGAAATGAGCGCGGCGGCAACGCTCAAAAGGCGAAGGCGGGGGGGAATCAGAGGGGACGAGGGAATACCCGCGCAGACACTCTGGAGGGGAAAAAAGTCCAGACGGCACATCGCGCGCTAAGTAGGGGGAAAACGACCTGTGGCTCGGGTCGCGACGGAGGTGTGTCTGGGAAAAGATGAGAGGAGGAGAGCGAACGCGGTAACTGCGAAAAAAAGGGTCGTGGGAAAACCGACGCCGCCGAAAAAAGGAGGGAGCACGAAAAACTTCGATCAACGAAGTGCTGACGAGAACGGTAAACTCGCGGGGGGAAAGAAGACGGGGGAAAAGTGCGAACATAGGCACAGGCGCCGACCTCAGCCAGAAGAGACAAGAGGGGGGAAAGAAAAAACTAACGACAAAGGAGAGGGGAGAGTACGGAAGCAATGATCAACATCTCTGAGTACATGCGGGGCGTTCGGAGAGGAGAAGAACTACCTGGACGCTCATACCAAGGGCGGACAACCACTGACGTCGCCCCCTAAAAGCACCCAAAAGGAGCAAACACGGAGGGGGACGGGGTCAGGAACCCTGCCGCCTGTCGATACAGGTTCATCCGGGGGGAGCTGGAGAAAGGACAGAGTACTGATGGGAAGAAAAGGCGATCGGTAGGCCGATCAGGAAAGGCGTGGCAGGTAGAGTAGCGGGCCCGTAAGTATTTACAGGCGTTCACTAGCCGTGCGAGGAGGAAGAAGGGGGCATCTAGCATAAGGTCTTTTCAAGGCAAAGGGAAACACAAAAAGGGACCGGGGGGAGGGCAGGATGTGTTCAAGAAGCAGAAACTGGGTAGCATGCCGACGGGTTGGTTCACGACAAATTGGTGCCTTCTCAGATGCCAGGACCATCAAGCCTACTCAAAAAAGGGAAGGCATCGCTGTGCGGGGGGGGAGGATCCGGAAGAGGGAAATAAGAGACAGGGGAAGAGAGTCATGAAGCTCTACACGACTGGGGAGAAGGGAAGGGGTTATGGGTCTTCTCTCTCTTGTATTGCTGAATAAAAAAACCAAAACAGGAAAGCCGTCAGCCCGGGTTTCATCGGGGAAACTACGTGGGAGAGGGGGGGGGCCTTTTTGATACAAGCAGCCTAGGGCGTAGAGCCCGCTCCAGGGTGTATCAAAGCGTCACTACCAGCGCCAAAGCCGGCGCCTAGGAAGGGGGGGAGGAAGGCCATTTTCGGAAAAGTCAGGGAAACTAAATAGACAGAACGAAAGCTCGCCCGAGGGGCCACCGCTAAGGGAAAATAGACCTGTCAAAGTGGGGGGAAGGAAAAACACCTCCAAAGAGCATTGTCCGAAGAGCCGCCGGTGAAAAAAACGATATAAAAAAGTACCAGTGCCAATCTGAAAAATGAGTCGCCCCCGACAGGAAGGGGAAAGTAAAGGATAGAAACTTCCAAGCGGATCTGCAGAAGGCCATGTCGCGCGCGAGTCCGGGGGGAATGAGGGCAAAAAAAAAAAAAGAGATTAAGCCCGCCACACGGGGGGAGGGATAAGACTCATGGTGGCATCTCAGAAAAAACACAACATACGTGGAGATAAAGAAAGAGAAGGGGATCTGCTAATGACAGTGCGGAGCACTCGCAATTTGTCACTATGTAGCTTCGGTACGGGAGTCGGGAGATGACCAGGCAGTTCGTGGGGGAGGAGCACGAAAATGCCTGGGTAAGGCGATCGACAGATGCTCGTGGAGAAAAACGTGCAAGGGGAAGTGGAAATTAAGGTGGGGCGGGGTAGGTCCGTATATAAAGAAGGGGGGACGGGAGTTTTTCCCCTGCAACCAGATAAATAAGAAGCAGACGGCGGAACTCGGGTACGTTGCTGAGGGGAACGAACAGGAATGTTGGGGGCTCACTCAATGCCCATCCAGACGGGGGCGTGTAGACAAGTGCAACGAGGAGGGTACGGGGAAAAAATACAGGTAACGAAAGGAAGACGCAGGCCAGCAGCGGCGAGGGCGAAGGAAATTTCACAGGGGGCAGCAACCGGGCATATACCGGGGGAGAGGGGGGAATCATAAAGTTAGTCACAAAAGGGAAGGGCGGAGGGGGAAGGATCGCAAACGGGGCAATACCCCGCTCAGAGAAAAAACGAGAGCGAAAGCCCTCAAGGATTCTAGTTCCCAAGTCAGTACGACTTCATAGAAAGCTCACAAATCGAATAGTGGAAGGAGGGAGTTCGGGGAGAAAACCAGCCGAAAGAGGCAACTATCTGGCGTAGTAGCGCATAAAAGGTCAGGGGGTACCTAGACTAAAAGGGGGGGGATAATTGCAATTGTCGACCCGAAAAACAACAACCAAACTGCAAGCCCCGAGGCTTCAACGACCTGCTCAGGGGAAGCACGGGGCACGAAGCGGAAGTGGCAAGGCAGCACTCTAATGACGAAAATGGCTAAGTGGGGCAGGATCCACCCTTGGTGGAGAACTGCACTGTAACTGTTCGCACCCGAAGGATCAGGAGTAGTTCGCGAAAAGAATCAGTACGGGTTCAGTCATGAAAAGGAAAAACGCGCACGATGCAGGAAAGCCAGGGAGAGGTCTAACACCAGTGGACAAATGGGGAAAACGGGGAAATGGCAGAAGGGGTGACACGTGAGATGAAAAAGGTGCTAGGGGGGTTCGTCGAAGGGAAGACGCTGACCTTAGGACAGTTTCACATCGTGTGTCAAACTTGAGAAGGAAAGGGAGAGTATGAACGCTCAAAGCAAAGGCAAAGGGGGCCAACCCAAAAATCAGGGCACAGAGAGAGGGGGAGTCAGTAAAATGAACTTAAACTGCTGTGTGGATATGGAGAAGGGTAAAGGGTAGATTTGAGCCCTCTGGGAAGGACCGAACCGAGGACGCGGAGCGGCCCGAGCCAGACGCCCGAAGCTACCACGTTGAGAGAAAAACACTCGGGTAAGGAGTTTGCAAATGACCACTACCGGCGGGAGGCAAGGAATACCGTGCAAAGACCACACAATACAAACCGCCCGGATCGACGGGGCGTATATTCAAAAAGTAGAAAGCGTCGCGCTCTACAGAAGATCAAGGAAGGGCCGCGCTCGAAAAGGCTAGCCGGGACGGAGAAAATAGGGGGACAGAACCTAAGGACCAAAAAAAGGGGGCGGTGAATAAATCTATCAGCAGCTCCGGAAGGGGCGGGCAAGCGGCAAGACAAAGCAACTGTCCTCACGGAAACGCTGCATTGGATTCCGCCGAAAACCCCTCCGATCTCCCCGAAGCATAAGGCAATGGGGAGGGAAAAGGGAGCTAAGTGTCAAAGGGAACAAAAGCTCGACCAGTCGTCGCCAGAAGGTGAGGTGAAATTGTCCGGGGAGTAGGATCCTCCCCAGGGGGGAATGTATTTCGAACATGTGGGCAAGAGAACTGGTCCGGGGGGGCTCGCATTGAAAAGTTGGGAAATCCAAGGGCACCTTGTAAGTCAGCTCGGTCACCTGGGGCTTCATTAGGGAATACGTTCAAGGCGGGGAAGGGGGGGGGGGCTGGGGGGCCGGAGGTCAAAAATTCCCTCTCCGTATTTTGGCGAGAAATCGAAGGAGCCCTATGCTTCGTAAAGAGGAAAATGCCAAGGTTGGAGATGGAGAATCAACGCAGACTCTCAGGATGTTGGGGATCATAAAAGGCCAGGCAAAGCAGGAAACCATAAAACCGAACTGTTATCAGAGCAAGCTTTCTATGTAGCGACCCTTGGGGTAAAGAGTTATGACGGGACTGGGAACGGGGGGCAAGACCTTTCCGAGGGGATCCTAGAAAAAAAAAGTAGATCCATCTGTAGAGCCTCGGACAATTAGTGTTCTGTATCTTCGGACGAGGTAAAGGGAGAACAAGCTCGGAAACCGTCGGGAGAAGTGCGAAATCATGGTGGTCGACTCTAGTCTGTCTACCTTTTATCAGAGGGATAACCGAGGAAGCTCGTTGCAATCTTATCAGTTCACCTACGGGCTAGGGGGGTAGGAAACTGGATATAAGAGATGAAGTAAGAGGGGGGTGTCGTGGAGAAGAACACTCGGAAGGTTGCTTTTTCGTGTACGTTGCGTAGGCAACGGCACGGCGAGGAAAAGGGACTTAAAAAAGGGGAACGAGTTGAACATCACTTGAACTGCTCTAGGAGTACTTTGGCGTCCTCAGGCCAGAAGAAAACGGGGGGGGGGGAAAAAAAAAATAAAGTTATGGGGAGAGCTATATCTCTCCACAACAACGGGGGGGGTACCAGATATTATCCTCACATAATGAGAACAGGGTGGGGGGAAGGGAAGGAGTGGGGAGTCTCTTACAGAGACAACCTCGAGTCCGTAACAAGTGGGAGGCGAAAGGACCCCCGGGGAAATGCGCAACGTCGACCAAAACTAGGGGGAACAAGGGTAAAAAAACAAGCTCACAAGATTCTGGTTACTTCACGCTCCGACGAACCATGACTTCAAAAGACGGCATATACGTCGGGAAGAGCAGGGGAACCGATCCGCGAGGGGGCCACGCGATAACAGGGCATGGTTAGTGTAAAAGAGCACTCAATGGGAGCGGGAGGGAAACTCGTTCCGAATTCTCCGGTTGTCCGCGCGGGGGGGGAGTTCAAAATGGTCAACAGAAAAAAAGCTAAAAAGAAACTCATCCAGCGCGCCAGTATCAGGGTTACCTGGCATCGGAGCTCCGGGGGAGGACCGAAACCCTGGAGAAGGGGCCAAAGAAAAAGCGGGCATAGGGGTCACGTCGACATCAACTACGAGGAGACCCGAGGATTCCTGCGCTTCGAGAAAGCTGGGGATCGTGATTAGGAAAAATTCCGAACGAGGGGGAGGATGAGAGGGGGGGAGGAAGACCAACCGGAAAATTCACCGATCGCTAACAAACACTTGAAAGGTCAAGTGGAAGGAAAAAAAAAAGGAAAAGCAAGCAAGAGATGCCCGAGTCAGGGGAAGGAGAAAGCGGGAGGGACCGCCACCAGGGAGGCCGCCAACGGTCCGCACGCCGTAAAAAGGCGCTTGAACTTACACCAAAGCAGTGAAAAGACAGGGGGGGAGTCAAAGATTCGAAAGGAAAGTAAAAACCTTCTTCGACCTGTCGATCTTGGGAAAAGATGCCCAAGACTCAGGCTCAAACGCGTATACTCCGCTCTCTTATAGTCTTTCATCGGGAAAGGCGACCGCTTCAAGGTAGAAAATTATGGCTTCGCGTGAAAAGGAAGGGCAGCTGCGCGAGGGCCAACCCTCCCGGTGCTATTGCATACTAGGGGGGAGTACAATCTTCGGAGAAAGGGCAGCGGTATATCTACGTCGCCAAGAAAAAAATAGATAGTGAAAGAACTGCCGTGCCTAAAAGGGACTGTTATTAGGAAAACTCGATTCCGTATTGGGTATTCCTAGCGGACGAAACTTCAAGAGGGGAAACGAAGCAGAGGGGGGAGGGAGCGGGTAAGGAACATCTTCTTCTCCGGGCGCAATGCAGGGCGGCCACTCCCTGAAGGAAAAAAAAACTCTCGCGAAGAAAACAGAAAGGGAACAGAGAGCTGAGGAAGAGTGACGAAGTTGCGCCCGCGTCGCGAAGTAACTAGATCATCACTCAACGTGTTCTGAAAAGGACTCCGGCCAGGGAAAGACAACACCGAGAGGGGGAGAACGTTTCACAGGAAAAAAGAGGCCGAAGAACCAATGGTGAGGGGGAGACGGGGTTCGCCGAGCGGAGTCGCGCCAGAGTACGGATGACGAAGGGGCTGATACGTAAGGAACGATCAAGGACATCTCTGCTGAGGCTCAAAGGAGAGAGAGAAGTGACGGGGGGGGATGTTTCCGAACACTCTTCAGGAGGTAGGGGGGAAAGCGGAAGTTGAGCGGGGAGAGGGGGTGAAAAACTATGCTGTCCGGGGCCGCGCGGGTGGATTGACCAGGGGCCTTCAGGTTTCAATAAGAAAAAAAGTTTCACGTCAGCTGGGGAGGATTCACCGGAGGCCGAAAAGAGGATCGCGAAGAGAATCGTGTGCACGCGGGTTTCTGCGTCCTAAAGAGGACAACTCTTTATCTAGGTTAGCTCAAACTCCTAGGGACGCAACAAAAAAGGTTGAGTTCCCGGGAAGGGGGGGGGGGGGGGAAAAAAAAAAAAAAAAAGTGTCAGATTAGTCGAAAAACTCCTCCCCCGCATCGCCCAGTGAAGAGGCCCAGAGTAAAAGATTTCACAAAAGGTTTCATGCCTCTCGATTTTGATAAGACCGAGAGGATTCTGGGCCGTTCTCTCCAACCAAAAACGAAGGAAAGGAAGAGAAGAAACGTGGGAGGGAGGCGGCGGGGCTGGAAGAAAGTCAAGGGTGGGCACCGTTAAAAAAAAAAAGGAAACGGGTCTCACGGAAGGATGCCATAAAGGTCCTGAAGGGCGGGGGGCCTCAGCACAGGTCATAGGGAATACTTCTGAGGTGGAGAAGAAAAGGCTCTTGGAAAAAAGAGAAAGGGGACCCCGAGGCAGCCCGCCTATACAAGTCGGCGCGCTTCTAAAAATACTTAAACTTACGCCGTATGCAGACTTTTGAGGGGGGGGGGGGGGAACGGAATTAAGGGCCTAGGAAAAGAAGGTCCCAAGGGAAGAGAGAGAAACAAAAAAAAATGGAGGAGGAAATAAAAGAGAGGATGTCCTGAGAAGGACAGGGACGGCTCAGCGAATGGCGCACAAACGTACTGTCTTCTTTCGTCTGTGCGGGAGAAGCGTCTCCTCAGGCGCGGATCGCAAAGATGGAGAGGGGTCCGACTGGGGAGGCCAGTGACTATCAGCTGACCGTCGGATAAACTCATAGGCAATCGAACTTGGGTGTTCGCTGCACAGAGGAGGGGAGAAGGGCCTACGGCGAGAACCTGGTCGGTGAAAAGAGGTAAAGGGCCACACAGGCCGGGGTGAGGCAACCATTCAGAAACCAAAACCTGTCTAGACTGCTCGTCGGGAGGACTTGTTGGTTTCAGAAGGGGAAAAGGAGGGGGGCAATCGGTCCAATAAAAGGGGGAGGCTAATTGGCAAAACAGGAGAATTAGGGGAAAAGAAAGGTGGTCAATATACCGGGGTACGGAGACGGTTCTGAGTTTCATACTAAAGCATATTTCAGCCTATCGTCCCAAGAAGAAAATGGGGGAGGGCTCCTCGACTAAAGGTAAAAGGGAAAGGAGTAGAGAAAGTCGGAAAGGGGGAAAGCGAAGGATCCAAATAAAAAAGCAGTGCAAGACTGGCAAGTCGGTTCCTGCGGGACGGAGGAGGACGAGGTTCCAGGGGGAAGGGGGTTACCACGAGAGGGAAGGAAAAAGGTCGTCCGAAAACTCACCCGCGCGTTCCCGCCGGACAGCATCGGACACTACCAGCATATAGGGGAAAGGAAGGAAAAGTATCAGGAAAACGGCACGGGAGATCGGGAAAGAAATCCTCCGAAAGAGTGCTATCAGAATCTCTTGGAATGTAGACTCATTGTCTCGCATTGATCAAGGAAACACATTCGTCACTGTCGTTCGAAAAAAAAAGTGATACCTCGAAGGGGGGGCCGATTCGAGGGGGGACAAGTGAAAAAAAAGGAGGGAAGGGGTTGGGGGGGAGTCGGAATGTCTGCCGGACGGCATTGTGTCATACGTTAGGCATCGACGTCTCCTCAATGGGCTCAACAAGGTACTACAGATATAGTTATCATCGTCCTACGATAAGTGTAGTCGGGAGCTTGTGAAATGCGGAGCGAGAAAAAGACCATATCAAAGAGGCAAAGAATAGGAGGCCCGAAAAAAAGAGAGTATCACGAAAGAAGGGCGAGAGCTTCAACACCGCCGGAGCGTGGTCGGCGAAATCGCATTATTCTTGTTTCGGTAGGAGACATATAGCACGGTCGGGAGAATGCGAGAGAAAAAACTCTGCAGGCGGGAGGGGGGAGAACGAGCTAATAGGGTAAAAAATCAATCTCCACACTAGCACGTTCGGGGGAAAGCCTCAGAGAGCGACAAGAGAATGCATTATGGAAAGCATAAAAAAGGCCTCGGGGAGAAGTGGCGGGTAGCATGTCTTGGGACTCTAATCAACCCCTCCGAGGAGGGGGACTCCAGGAACATCGCAGGGGGAGGAAGAGGAGAAGGCGCGAACCAGGGTAAGTTGTCCAACGCCGACCAGCAGGCTCAGCAGGTGAGTTCTTTCTCCCCCACGAGGGGGGGAAAAGGGGGGAAAAAAGGAGGTTGCAGGTGTCCGAAAAGAGTCAAGGTCCTAGAAAGGGCTCGCAGGACCGTGGTCCAAACTCAACTGTTTTCACTAGGTCACCGTTCTCTGCCGGAATCTTGACACCGAGGCGGACTTCGGGGGGCCGTAGTCAAGTAAACGCCGTACGGGGGGGAGCCTCGTAAGGGAGAGGGGGGGGGGGGGAGCCCGGAATGGGTAGTAAACCAAAAAGCCGCATTCACTGAAGTGGTCCTCTCCCGAATGATCGAGCCCACCGGGGGGGGGCAGGGGGGGGAACCAGGGAAGGGATCTCAAGGAATCGGGAGCTGGAGATCGGGGGAAAACAAAATTGCCAGAGAAGAAAGGGGGGGCGGCCCCATTGGGAAGCAAGTGCTTCCTCGGAGCTCGCCACAAAGGGAAGGCTGAGTCGGGAAGAAAGGGGGGGAGGACGCTCGGGGAAGGGTCGTTGGAGCTGGTGTAGCTTGACCAGTGTGCTAAAGAGAGGGGGACAAAACGGATAAAGGAGAACAGTCGCCCGAGCGGACAGAGATTTATCCGTATCACTATTCATACCGGCTTGAGCTGGGGAGGGGGGGACGTGGGGAAACTCTGGGGGTCAATGTGCTCCGTCTCTCTTTGGACTCCGAGAAGGGAGTATAGTGTCGTGGTAGGAGGGAACGAACTGAAGGGGGGTAGTCTTGGCCGGCCCTTGACTCGCGTGCTTGGGGCGTTCGGCAGGAAAAAGGGGGGAAGTGGCAGGCGCATAAAAACTGACGGGCGTCGGGGAGGGGATTAAGGGTGCTGCACTAAAAAGGAAGACCACCAAAGATGGAGGAAGAAGGTCGGGCGGGAGATCGAAAAAACCACCACCGGGGGATACATATAGAGAAATCTTCTCAAGAAGAGCAACTTGTGGTTTGGCACTGTACCCGGAGTTGGACGCGACCAAGATCTCTTCATTGATGAGCAATGGAACCACTGTAAGGGGAGAAATCAATGGTTCATCAGAAAAATCTTAACTTACCACGCCATAACATCTTGTTGCTTTTCATTCAATCAGCCACCTGAGGAATCAAGTAGCGGGGCTCCCCAATGGATAGACTTCCCTTAGAAGGAGTTGGAACAAGGACCACGCGGGTTCGACCTTTCTGGGGCACCCGCATGACTCCAGGGGGGGGGGGGGGGGGGTCACCAAAATGGAGCTGACTCCGACGTGTGAAGGGCGGGAGAACGTTCCAATTGGACTCCTACAAACAAGGATCCCAAACCTCATGCCCCCGCATAGAGGAGAGAAACTTAGACCTAAAAGTCGCGGGGGGTTCATAGGGTCTGGGGGGGCTTTAAGAAATCCCAGGCCTGACCTGGGAACAGCCGTATACGGGCTAAACGGGGCAATAAGGGAGGAACTATCCCCAGACGGCTTTGATTTGAGCGGAAAGAAAAGATGTGAGTCTGAGGAGAAAAGGACCTCACTCTTCATAGGGAAGATTTGCACTCCAAGGACTTGAATACGTCCGTATGCAAATACTTACTGCGGTCTTGGTGGTGGTGGGGTGGTTGGGTTTGGGGGGCCCCCAGGGGGGTTTGGTTTTGGTTAAAGAGGTCCCTCAATAAATCCGAGGTAAAGAAAAGGAGTCAGACCTTTGGAAAGAGGAGGGGCTAACGAAAGAAATTCAGGGCCACTGCCTCCATAAGGAATGCAGTATTTCGTCACCTTAAGCCCTACTAAGGGAACCCTCTGGGAGGAAGAGCCCAAGGAAAAAGGGAACAATGCGCCAGCCTTGGAGGATGTGACACTATGTGACCCTGGTCTCGTTCTCCGACATAGAAGAGGTAAACTTCTCTCGGGTTCTATGCGCAGAAAGATCAGGGAAGACACGCTTACCTTATACAGACTAAAGGAGCGAAGTTACCCTAAGGGTCGTCGAGTGCTTTCACCAGAAAAGTCTCATTTTCATACTTAGTGTTTTCTCACTATCAGGATAAGAGACCGAGGAGGCTGTAGAGAGGGGGCCAGAGCGAGGGGGGAGCGGGAAGCGAACGATAACGACGCCTCATGGGCATGAAGAGCTAGAAAATATCTACGAGAGCGGATCTTGGGAACTAAAGAAGGAAAGGGTCAGGAAGAAGGGGAAAGCGTAAAAGTCTGGCTCCGGCCTCGAAGAGGGGCGGCTCTGAGCGCCAGAAAATCCCGGACCCTATAAACCTGACAGGGATCAAGAAAAGGGGACGAGGGGAAGGAATTAGGAGCGTCTCGTCCTGTCGCACCCAAAGGAGGACACCCCGCTCCCCTTCAACCACGAGAAGGCGTGCGGGGCACTTGAAAAAGAACCCCAAAGGTAGAAGCCAAAAAAAGGGTGCGCAGGGAGGGGGGCCGGAGGGGGGACGCTAGAGGCCGGATGCCGCCGACTGTCGTGGCAACGAAACGGCGGATCTGTCAGTCAAGTGACGGAGGGGGGGAGACTCATTGCGGAGAAGATGCGCCGTTGAGTCAAGGGGCGCGAAAAAGACGTGAAGGGGGGGGAGTCCGGCGGGCTGCTCTCTGGTAATGTTCGAAGACCCGCAAGCGGGGGAACGACTAAAACCAATTTGGAACCCTGCGGAGAAGAAAAAGGGAGGACAATAAAGGGAAAAGACGGGAATGACGACGCAGCTCGTTTGCGCTGGCTGTGAGATCCGAACGAGGACACTCTGGCTTATAGGCGGAGACAGCCGAGGGGCTCCTCTTATCTCACGTTGAGCCGTGGGAGAATAGTCCTAGATCTTATTTTATTAGGGGGGGGGAAAGGCGGGGAAACACGACCAAACGCCGCCGAAGGTTCCGGCCTCTGTTATATGCCCTGGACATCCTCTCGGATGTGGAGATATGGGCCCGCTCGGGGGCGGAGAAGGGGGCAGAAAACTCACCGAGGACGCGGAAAGGGCCGGAACGGTATTTTGGGCATTCGTCTTGAAAAAGGCAGGGGGGCACCGGGGAAGAACACCCTGTCAGAGAAGGGCAGGGGTAATCCTCTACAGGAAAGTAACGTGCCGGTACGACACCCCTCAATGTCTAATTGTCTGTAAGTACGACGGTCATCTAATCCAAAAGTCCCCCACTTCGACCGAGCAAGCCGGGGAGTCGTCTCTAAAAAGGAGATCGGTTCGAGCAGATGAAAAATGGGAACGCCGTTTACCTTCAGAAGACTGGAGGGCGACCTCGATGAAGCGATTTCATTAAAAGAAGGTCATCTAGGAACAACACAAAGTAGTAGGAAAAGTTATAACTTCTTATAGGCTCTTATGTAAAGCGAAGAGGTAGCACTAACGGAGGAGGAGTAGAACGCGGGACATGGCAAGGAAAGAGAAGAAGACGCAGCCTGGAAGGATAGACGTTGCGCGCTACTTTTAATATTTTTCCATACTGGGGCAGCAGAGGATAGAGATATAATCAAGAGAAAAAGTTTTTGTTGGAGAGGGAACAGACTGACCTAGAAGCTGGCGCGGCGGAAAACGCAAGGGCCCGGAAAATATTCAATCCAGGACTCAAAGAGCCATAAAAGCTTCGGCTCATGGCTTCGGTGTCTGTCTTAGAAAGGAAAGTTGACTGCCGCTTCGGCGGGGAAAAAGAGGGAAGGTATATTCCCATGAAAAGGGGGAAAGAACGATTGATAAAGAACTTTCTAGGTGAAGTCGATTTCCACTCCAAGCAATATAAGAGTATCCTATGCCCATGAGCATCCGCAGGAAAGGGGGCTATCACGATAGGCGGAGGATGCTATTCGTAACTGACCGCAGAATGGTCGTGGCATGGGCAGCAGCTGCCAACTATCTTTCTCGATCGGGGAGGTCCTTGTCCTTCTGTTACGGTGGAAACCGCCTGCGGAAACATGGGGTCGTCGCCCGATAGGGGCGCCCTTGCGGAGACCACAAGAAACAAGGAGGGCCCAAGGAAAGCTCGGCACTAGGGACCTGGAGGGCGAATGCGTGCATCGGGGCTCGCACCGAGAAAGTAGTCGATCCGGTAGGAAGGCCAATCAGAAAGGTGAAGCTCGGATCGGAAGCAAGAGTCAGAAAGTGCAGCCGACGAAGAGACGAAACTGCGGCCAAACTGCTCGAGGAAAAAAGGAGTGGACCAAGAAAGTGCGGATGTGAATGTTCCCGAAAACACTCCGTTCTCTTGTTTCGCTGGGAAGGGATTGGTTGTTCATCCCGGGGGGGGGAGAGAGAGAAAAAAGGATGACGAGAAGATAACGCAATTACCCTCGACTCAGAGGCATTGGATAGCGTAAGGGAGAGGGGAGGAAAGTGTCAGGGGAGGGGGCGAGTGGAAAAGCGGGCCTACGGGAGCGCACCGGCAAAGCCCAGAGGTCCCCGGGACCAGGACACTACTCGGGAGGAAAAGAGACCGAAAACGGAAAGATCGACGGGAAGCTCACCACCATTATGGTATCGAGATACCTGAGATCAATCTGGGAGACTACCGACGCGAAGAGGAGATGGCGAGAGAGCGAAGGTTCGAACACCTCAAAGAGCCAATCAAGTCGTTGAGAAGAGCTTCCAGGCGGGGGGGGGGGGGGACTTCAAATCTGCGAAAACATATCCCGTGTTAACCGAGGGCAGGAAAGGTAATGCCGCGAAAGAGGCAGCTCTACGGCCGCGTTCTCGGTGGAGACACTGGCCGGATATACACTAATTTTCACATCGTTGGGGCAGCTCTACAAAAGGCAGCAGCAAAAGTTGAAAGACTTCTTAGAAGGGGAAGGCAGAACCGACGGAGGAGGATGAATTTCAATAACGCTGCTGTGAAAAGAAGGGAGCGCAGGAAAGGGTCCCCCGGAGCATTTTCTGCTCACACGGGCACAGGTCTCTGAAATCGGGAAGGAGGGAATGCTTTGCGGATGCGTTGAACCGCGCATCGTACGGTGTGGGGCGCGTGGGCTCCCTGAATGGTCAGGCTTACACGAGAAAGAGAACGAGGGGGAGTAACTTGAAATCCGAAAAAAACCCCAATGGGACTCCATACAGCACCGCACCGGAAGAGGGGGAGCTCTCTGATCTGGCGGATGTCGACTGACCCTCGTGGAGCACCGCGGGGTGGCATCCATTGAGAAAGGGGGGGACCGTAAAAGGAAGGGACTAGGGGGGAGGAAAAATATAAAGGCTTAGACATCGAGGGGAAGAGCCCTGCTGCTCTCTTGAGGAGGGGCTTGGGGGAAAGAGTGGTGTGGGATGACATGTGAAAGGGAGAAAGGAGGAAAACGTCTGGAATCGTCTTTGCAAGACAGCGTTGCTAATGGACCGAAATAGAATAAGCGGGAGCGTGGGCACCGTGTGCTGGAAGGCTAAGGGCTGTGAAGGGGGGTTATCGACACTCCTATCTTAAGTCATCGGGGGGTGTTAACAAGATGTGATTACCCTAATGAGTGGATCTTTTTCAGGTACCGTGGAAAAGACCAGGACTGAAACGGAGCGCCTTCTGACAACTGCCAGTTCTCAGAACTTACTGGGGGAGAGAGGTGGTAAAGGTGGCCGAGAAAGAAGGCCCGGAAAACAAGTTGACTGTCGGTTAAGGAGAGCAACAACAACACCGGAGGAAAGGATAAAAAAGAGAGGGGGCAGAAAAGACTGACAGCACTTGGTGGGTAAGGGATCGTGACACCTCTACCTCAGAGCCATGAAAGTGGATGAGAACTGCCCAAGGGTGAAGAAAGAACGACTAAGGGGAAGAGAAACCGGACGGCCCCGCCAGATAAAATCCTGTTAATTCCAATCGAAAACACAGATGACGAGGCGGCAGGGCCACCCAACTGCTCATTAGAATTAGTTCCTCTCGGGGGGGGGACCAGAACAGCTCTCCCTGGATGACCGAGTTGGGGCTCGGAAGCAAACACCTCTTTCTCGCAGTTGCAAACTCTTTCGCTGAATCCGAATTTGGGCCGCGAGGGGCGGGGAACCATGGTGGGACGAAGAAACAAACCCAAGGGAAAGAAGAAATCGCGCAAGCGAGAAAGCAGGATCAGCTAACTTTGTCTAGCTGTACGGGAAGACACTTTCGGTACCATGGTGAAAGAAAAAGAAGCGGGATAAGGGGGGGAAACATCGACACGCCCAGGAAAAAAAAGTTACTATATTATACAACGGGTCTGTAAAAAAAAAAGGATTGGAGGAGATCTAGCCAGAGGGTAACGTAGTCAGAGGGCCTACCACTCTTGGGGGATTCTTTTGGTTGGGGGTTTTGGGTTGGGATTGGCGACTCCAAAAAACCGGGGCTTCGAAGAAGGGCTCCGGAACACAGGCTTGCAGGGCCTTGAACAGACGGAAACAAATCCGAGGGGCCAAAAGGGGAGGAGAGAAATTTTCAAAAGAGAGAGGTAGGACCGGGAAACCTGTAGGGGAAGGGACAACGGGAATAAGCGAGACATTTATTTTGCAAGGCAATAAAGGGGAGCCCTTGAAAAAGCTGGCGTCAAAGAAAGAGAAAAGACAGGATCACGGGCAGCCGCCTGCGAAAGTGGACCGATGTGGCCCTTGTAGAAAAACGCCCTCTCGGCGAAGGGAAAAGGAGGGAGATATATATTTGGGTTGCGAGGAGGGGAGGAAGTATCGCGAAAAGCAGTCCGGGAACAGAGGTTCTGGCTGCTCTTGCCCGACGGCCGGCAGGGCTGTTCATGCTCGTTTGGCAATAAAGGAAAGGGGGTCTTGAAAAAGCGGGGGGGCTGAGATCGACAGAGAAGGGTCGGAGCGCGGAGAACGCGTTATCTCGGAAACGCGTAACATCATGTGAGAGGGAGAGGAACGTAGGAGTCCGAGGGGGGGGAGAAGGCCAGGGGAAGAGGTGAGAAAAGGGGACCTCTACAAGGTTCTCGAAAGATGACTGGCGGAGGCTCTTGCCGCGTCGTTCGCTCCACTACCACGACACTGAGAGAGCTAATGGACGAATGAAGAAAAGAGATGAGGACGAGGGGAAAAAGAAACTGGAGGAGGTCCACGTTGTCGATCATCCCCAAGGTATGACACAAGGTCAATCCTTAACCGAGCCGCGGGGGAGGGGACGGAACAATTAGAATAAGAAACAATCGAGGGCGAAATGGGGTAGACCGTAGCAGGTTGGGAAGGGGATCAGGCGGGAGCGAAGGGGAAGGGGGACAGCTGAGGCAATGCTACATCGTTATTCGGCGCCATCTGGACTGGCGTTGTGGAAGGCAACGAGGGACCTTACGTCACCCTGGCGTCAGAGACGTGAAGAAGGATTGAAGAGGGACCGTAAAGGGGGAGGTTCTAAAAAGGGGGCGCAGGACGAGCAAAGGTGGTCCTAAAGAAATGTGTGCGTTCTACTAAAAGTAAGACAGTACGCGAAAGGAAAAAGCCTACTAAGAAACTGGGAATGAGGGGGGGGCTTCTAGCCATTAACTAGAAAATCTGAGAATTGAGATCGGTCGAATGCTCCTACCCAAAACTCTCCACACTTCCTTCTTTGAGATCTGCTCGAGCGGTTGTGGAATTGCCAAGAAGCCCAAGACGGAGAAAGGGGGCATAACCTCGTAGTTGCCCGTTCATGCTATAGTAAAGCCGCTCTCGGCAAGGCGCCGGGGGGGAACGAGAAAAAACGCCACCTGGCCTACTCAAAGCCCGAAACTGTGGGAGGGGGGGACAGGGTCCTGCTTGGGGAGAAAAGGAAGGGTGGGTCACCGGGGGCCTCATCACAAATCGCAGTAGTCCATCTGGCTCGATCTTCATTCCTGCCCACTCCAAGTAAAGAATGAGGTCGACGTCTATCCTAGGTCAGCGCTCAACCAATCCCAGGGAAATAGAAAGGAACGAGGCTTTCTGAGGAGAAAGAGAAAAAGGCGTAGCTCTTCGGCAGTACTGGAGGTCAGAAAAAGGGGATGCCGAAGAGAAAAAGGGGACTCCGAGGGAAACAACGCACTCCGTTAGCTAGAAAAAAAAACCGAGGTGATGAAAAAAAAGAAGGATGAACGTCAGGAAAGACAGGGAGAGTCTTGGGCACCATCTAAAAAGGGCGGAATAACGTGAGGCAGGGTACATGCTCATGGTCACCAAAGCTCAGACCGCCTTGTGAAAAGCTCGATAGACATAAGGGGGGGGGGGGGAACGTGTGGAGGGGGGGGGTGGGGAGTTAGGGGGATCGCTGAGGAGGATAGACGTAGACGCGGTGGTCTGCTGCAGACCGAGATGGAAAAACGGCGAGAAAGCGGTAGTGCGGAAGGGAACTTACCGGACTGGGGCTCACAGCCAGCCATTAAACACCATACCTCTTAGGAGATTTCTTCTTGGAGTTGAGAAGTCCTGGAGCCTCGGAAGCGCATAGACCGCAGGGAGGCAAGGAAAAAAACTGGTCAATATCGAGTTAAACGGGCGAACGTGTAGAGGGGGCAGAAGTCGAGACATATCCTTCCCCATCAGGATAGTAGGCAGAGACCTCGGAGCATCCCTATCTGACCTGAGGTGAGACGGAGGGGGCGAGGGGGGTCCGAGTTTAGGAAAAAAAGCAAGCTGAAACGAGACCTGGGCGGCGATCGCGTGGGGTTCTACCCTGCGGCAACATTGGGGTCTTCGTGAACGATCACGGGCAACAGGTAAGGCGAAAATCACACGCCGGTCCCCACAGCATCTTCGCCCGGAAGAAAGGGGACGAAGGAGCATCGTTAGAGAGGGACCTTCCAAATTCGGAGCAGTCTCCTGCAGCCAACGCTGGATTCGGATCGCGGCCATCAGAAGGGGCCGAATAAGGCGCATAGACTCGAAAAGAATCTTCCACAAAAATGCTGGTCGAAAAAAAGGAGTCAAAAGAAAAGACATGGTCGGATGGCGAAATTGGGCCAGTGGAAACACAGCGTTTGGGTGAGGAGAGTCGGATATACAATTTGGGGGATGATCGAAGGCGTGCAGCTGAAGGCAGACGAGCAGTCACCATAAAAAGAAAAGGTTATCAGGACGGTATATCTAAAGTGTTGGGTACTGTGGCTAGAAGAGGGCCAAGTCCTCGAGCTCTACACGCCAGATCCGAAAAAGAATCTGAGGTGGAGAGGAACACATCTTATTATTTAAAAGATAACTGGGACCTTGATCCATCAAGATCAAAAGAAAAGAAGTAATGCGTAAGGTTGCGACGCAAAGAGAACAGATTCTCGTTAATGGGCTCTAAAATATTGGCGGGACTGGGAGCGCATCTGTCGCGTGGAGAGACGAGCGAAGTTTGGTCCATAAAAACTTCCTTCTTCCGAGCAACTCGGGCTTTAATCATATAACCGCGGGTAGGGAAAAGCAAGATAAAGAATAGGGGAGACCGTTACTCCGGGGACATGATCCTCTAATCGGACCCTTCTCCGAATCGCTGGCTCTTTTCTAGCTTTCCACCGGGGAACTACCGGGTAAATCGTGGGACAAGAGAAGGTCTGACGAGAGGATAAAAGGTGGAGATCCGCGCTGCCGCCCGAGGGAAAACTTGGGTCTTGTGGAAAGCTCAAATGGCCTGTAAGGGGAAAAATTTTTCAAAGCGCAACAGTTTCTATTCAATACAGAGATGGAAAGCTGGAATCTTCCCTCGCTTGGCAGTGCAGGAAGAGAGGGGGGAAAATGCCCCTCTCAAGACTTACGGGGTGGGACGGGGAAAAATATCGGCGAAGCCGGAGTCGTCGTAACGATACCACTGGGGGGGGAAGAAAACTGGGAAAAAATCCTGCCCCGAGGGCTCGAATCGCAACTCATGGAAACTCCTCT
>Ga0179593_1311481_pt1 | contig 27510 bp, 31 predicted proteins | sample CZODoug2_1_08_16_FD_185931 | JGI IMG/M metagenome (GOLD analysis project Ga0179593, IMG submission 185931) | Vadose zone soil fungal communities from Angelo Coast Range Reserve, California, USA - CZODoug2_1_08_16fungal (PacBio error correction) | ecosystem: Environmental > Terrestrial > Soil >...
TTATGTACTGGAGGGTAAACAAAAAGAAAAAGTACATCAGAAGGGAAAAATAAGACGGGTTCCCGGGGGATGTTTTCGGGGTCACGCTTAAAAATACGAGGTTGTTTCAAAAGAATTTTTTCCAGCTTGGGGGGAAAGAATGTTTTGGGAAAGTAACGTTAGCGTGTAATTATAAAGTATCATGCTCTAAAAATTGAGGAAGGGAAAACGATCATCCCGCGTTGGAGAAAACCAGGCTGAGCTGTTAGGGAGGAGCGGGAGAAGCGCACAGACAAGAGAAAGGGTGAACGTCTGGGCGGGGAAAATTTGAGAAAAAAAGGCGCCTTGGCTGGGGGGGGCACCTGGAGTACTGGTTTCAGAGCGAACAGTTTACCGAAGGGGCGAATCTTTAAAGTCAAAGAAGGTGGAGGACTCAATCGGGAGAAGGAACAAACCCGGCGTTGTCAAGTAGAGATTCTGTTTACTCACGGATAAAACAATTCAAAACGGTTTGCGCGAAGAAGGGAGAAGGAGATTTTACCGTGAAAGGAAAGGGAGGAAGGAAGCGAAAGATGAAATCGCGAAAGATCAAAAAGAGTTCGGCAGGGGGTGTGAAACTCGTTCAGACTCATTACCACAAAAGACGATGAAACGAAACGGTCGGCTAACTTTCAGCAGGGAGGAATTGTCCGTGGTAGGCGGCCTCACAGATCCTCTCTATTGAAAAAGAGGGAGAAACAAATTAGCGCCTCAGGAAGCATTCGGGGAAAACTCGTGGAGGGGGGGGCTGCATGCAGCACTAAAGGGGGGAACTTGGGAGGGAGGAAGGTGTCCGGGGGGCTACGAGGGAAAGGGAGGGGAGTAGTCTTCACATTCTGACGCAGATTTCAGATGACCTAGGGAGGCAAGGGGTTCTTGGCTAGACTTGATGGTGGTCAGATAAATCGGAGCTTAGGGGTTATCTGTAGCGGGTGAGGGAGGGGAATTCATTTTAAAAAAAGGACCACACGAAGGCATAAAATGAAAGTTGGGAAAAAGATCCAGATCGCGGATACCGCACCTGACTAGGAGGTAGGGCAAAAGACGACAAGTCCAACCAAAGAGGGGAAGGGGGAAATCATTCTATAAATACAGAGCGTCGGAGCTGGACTTCTAAGGAGGAAGCTTACGGTAATAGGGCTGGACGGCTCGACTGGGGTCGGGACAGTCCTCTGGAAAACGGGCTGTTCAATGGGGGGGGAAACGGAAAAGAACATAGCGAAGAGTCAAAGGACGGAGGTTTATCGGTCGAAGGTACGAAGGCCTCCCACAGTTCCGGTGCGTGCATTGGGGGCCGAGGGTCTTCCGCGGGACGGAGGAAGCACACCATCTTGGGACGGTGTGCCAGCAGAGGAATTGCAGCAGGGTTTAGGTAGTGGTTCAGGGAAAACCGGGAGTGGTCAGGTACCGGGTGGGAAAAAACAAGAAAAAAAGGGGGCCAGGCAACACCTAATTCGGGGGGTTAACCCCCGAATTCTGAAAGTCGGGGGTTTCCGGAAACAATAGGCGTCAGTCTGAATGTAATCAGGGAAAAGAAAAATTCGCTCAAAGAAAAAAAACCCTCCATGCGCAAGCGAAAAGTGGCCGGGTCGAATACCCCGGTCCAGGTTAAAAAAAAGAACGCGCAAAGCCGCACAAAGTCAAACGCGAACGAAAAGGGGAGAAGAAGGGAGTCCTTAACCCTGGTCAAAAAACCAGGTAAAAAAGCTGCAAAGAAAGGAGTTCACATATCAGCCCGCCCGCGATTTCCTAGGCCGGGGGGTATCACACACGTTTGGAAGAAAAATACAACTACCTTACCGAAGCAACCAAACGCACCTTAAAGCCAGTCGGAATTCGACCGGGGTACAAAATCCTTTTACGAGGCGCGGGGATAGGCCCCAACCACAGGAACCAGAAAACGGCAACTCAACCGGTAACAGAAGCCAAATAAACGCAAGACGCTAGAAGCGTACTAGGGTCAGAGGAAGTCAGCCAGACGCTGCCAGTCGAGAGGATTTAAAAAAAAGTCATCTTTTCGGGGGCCAGGGGTCCAGGGTCAGGGCTCTAGGCATCGGATCCCGATCCCTGGCGCCGTACAGAAAACGGGACTTCTTCTGGGGAAACGGGTGAACGAAGAAAAACGCAAACGAGAGAAAGACGAGATTCCGTTATGTGAAAGGGCAAAGCAAAAAAGGCGCTGCTTGCGAAAAGGAAGAACAGGCGCAGTAAGAGAACTAAGAAAACGCCGGACGGGGACGACCCTACGCGCGGTGAAACTCGTCGAACCCACTGAGGAAAACCTGCAGCACGGCAGTGACCGATCTCAAATGCCCGGCAACACGAAACTACGGTCCCCTAGAGGACACAAGTAGCAACAGGGAAAAACGGATTTGTGTGCGAAAAAGCCTGTGAGGGAGAAATGCTCGTAGCAAGGACGGAACGCCACAGCAAGAGAAATTACGGGGAACAGATGGGGGGACCCTACCGATTGAGGTTTCAAGAGGAATCTGACGAAAGAGTGGTGGTCACAAACATGGCAGAAAACTTGCGGCGAGAAGGTCCGATGGGGGTCGCGCTCTGCGAGACTGAAGGGTCGTCTGGAAGAAAAGCAAAGCTGCGCAGGCGGGACAGGGGATCACTTGAGAAAATAATATAGAAAACTGGAAAGAAAAAGAATACTGGGGAAAGTAGGGACGAGTGAGGAAATCCACATCTCCTCACCTCAACAAAACAGTAAGTAAAACTGTGGAGCGGGGGATCATGGACAGCATGCATCAAAAAAGGCACGCCTAGGTTGAAGGAAAAAAGAATGAAAAAAAGAAAGCTCACCTCTTGCCACAAGTGTCACCAAACAAAGCTTCATGAGGGGGGGGGATGGCGCGGATGCCTCAAAAAACATGACCCGCGCCAACGGGGTCAGACGAGGGGGGAATTATCTCACTGAGGGAAAGAGGGGAAAATAAAACTACGCGCGTTAGAACATTTTCGGCTGGGCAAAACTAGAAAACATCATGCAATAAATCGCAGAGGGAAAAAGACTATTTGGGCGTGACAACAATCTAGAACGTGAGGGGGTATACGCGATTGGCTGGTCGTGGGTAAACTTACGACATACCTTCGAGGCGTCTCCAAAAGAGAGGCGCTCTCTCTTCTTAAAACACCGTCGAGATCGTGGGGGGAATCGACGAAAAAAGAGAGCGCGGGTCTAAGGCTTGGTGTTATAGTTGTAAGAGAAAGGGAGTATGCAAGGGGAAGAGCGGTACAGCTATCCTCGTCAAGGGCGTCAGCATAAGATCCGGCACATGTCATAAAGGGAACAGGCAACTGGCATCCTTGCAAAAAAAAGCGTTGGGAAGAGAATTCAAAAGATGAAGGTGTCATAATAAAGGGGGTTTTTCCCGAAAACGGCAACAGGCGAAGAGTCGCCGTCTTTGCGGAACTAAAGAAATAACTTCCGCTGGTTCCTAGGGGTATTATACTCCACTACTGATATTAAAGGGACGGCTAATCAAGCTCTTCATGCGGATCGTCTGATACGCCAGATTCAATTAGCAGGAAATAAACAGCACGAAGAGTACAGGGAAGGAAAAGCGCCATTTCATCATTGGGAAAAAATCCCGGGGGGGGGGGGTTATAGCAGGCATAAGGCCGCGAGTATGAATACAGAAAGAAAAAGAGGACAAACACTGCCTTGAAGGTTTAACCATGGGACGTTATTTTCTGGGGGTTCATATGGAAATCCATCAAGCAAACGATATGAAAACATCAAAGGAAACCTTCCGGGGGCGAGGAGTCGGTGAAAATAGCCCTAAGGGGATGGACGAAGGGTTAGAAATAAGGTCAAAAAGGGGACACAATCATTATAAGGACAAAACAAAAAAGGGGACTGCAACCTACGCGAACATCTAAGATCAGGGGGAATGTGCACGCTCGTTAGAAAAAGGCGCGAAGCTTATTGCGGGCTCCCCAAAGAAAAGTAGGTAGGCAATATGTTTTTCTAATTAGGGGAAGACCATGGGGTGTGAAATTCGATTCACACGCAAGGGAGCAGATCGAACTGTAGTGGGAGCGAGGGTCTAAATAGAGAGATCGAACGACGCGCGCCGCTCTCCGCACCAAAACACACGGGCGTAAAGGAAGGCAGCACAAACATCGGGGTGGTAACTCAGCAGAACGGGTGAGGGGGGAAGACGTTGGTCATCTAGTGTAATCTTGGGGGCGACGCGGTCAAACTCTTCCTCAAAGAACCGCTCCTCTAAAAATGAAGTGTGCAGGTTCAAAGCAAGACTAGGCGCCGACGGTCGCAGGAAAAAAGAGAGGACCTATGGGTTTGTTGTACCGTCGGCAATTGGGAGCAAGGAAGGGGATGTCTGGCACCGTCATTGTCTCTCTTGAAAACGCAATCAAAGAATGCGTAGGGAGGACATCGGCGAAAGTGTACAATAGCAGTGACAAGAGGCATGGACAAGAACAAATTCGGATCAGGGGAAAAAGAGCGCTGCCGATGTGTGCGGGGTACTGACTGAACTCGGGAAATAAGGGGGGGAGAGGGGAATCTTCAACCAAAAACGTAGGAAAGAGAGAGATCACATTGTAGACAAAAAGTGGGTGTACATGGCAGCTACCGTAAAGTGTCTGGAAAGGAAACAAGCCCGGCGTAACACTTCCCGAAGTGTAACAGGACAGGGGAGCTTTCAGTCAATGTGAAGTGGGTCAGATGAAAGGAAAAAGATTTTGAAAGGGAGCACGGGGGGTGATGCAAAATGTTGGGGGGGAGGAAAGCTCAGGGCGCCACCTTCTTAAACTTGAAGTTGCAACACGGCTGAGTCATTGTTAGGGAGATCCAACATAGGGTATTGAAGGGGCGGGAGAGAAAGGTTCTGAAAGGAGGTGTGGGAAATATCCTTCGCGGGCCCCGGGAAAAAAAAATATTTACATCTAATTTCGCTTCCCTGGAGAACTTCACAAGTCACAAAAGAGTGGGAAAAAAAAAAAAAACAGAACGTAAAAGTCAAAACGTGAAGGGGGGGCTGGCCTGTCGGGGTCCTTACTACTCGAGCGTGGGGAGGAAATTGGAGGAGGCAGGAATGGCTCGTTCGGTCTCGATGGGGACAAAGTAGACCGCGGTTTCCAAGGAGACCGGGAAAGAGAAAGTCAAATACGGGCACTGGGGGGTATCAAGGCACTATTGGGAGTGCCGGGGGGATAACCACTGGTAACTGGGGAAGTACTGTGGGGGGAAAAGAGAGATTCAGGTAGGCCAAAAACGAAAAGAGGAAAGTCAAGTCCAATAAAGAATTCAGGGGGTGTTGTATTACCATTCATGGGAAAGATTGGTGAGAGGATTGGGGATTGTATCTACAGAAACACGAGATGCGAGGGTGAGCGGGGCATAATCAGGGAGGGGATGGGATTTCAGGATATCGAACGGGGGAATTGTGCTTCGGCGGGGGGCAGTCACGACTGCGCGCGGTGGGGCCCGAACAAACTCAAAATAACGTGAAATAACGGGACAGAATTTGCACACTATATTCTGGTTAAAAACCGGATGGGAGAGGAGGGGTCCCACTTAGGGTCGAATTGTCTACTGTCCGAAATACAAGCGGTGCCGCATTTTAACCTGGAGCGTAAGAAGGGGCTTGAGTCCTCGTAATGGAGTCGTTTGGAAGAAGTAACGCGGGGAAAAGGGAGGGGTATCAAAGAAAGATAAAGCGGAATATGGGGGGAAACGACGCGTGAGGGCTCGATTAGCTGGGGCATAACAGTTGGGGAACCGAAGGAGGTCAAAACGGGGAGGTGCTTATTCCAACGAAGGGCGTAGTTTTTCCAACTGGTGGCAGGGTGTGGAGGGGAAAAAAACCTGATACCTGATGGGGGGTCTGTCTGGAGAGGGTGGGGAGAGAGAATGGGTACCTGAATTCCAAAATGGGAATCCGATAGACGGAAAGTCGCGAAGAACCGCCTTTAATCGGAGGGGGATAAAGCAACGTTTGACCTATGATACAGATCCTGGGTGGGGGCGGGTCGTGGGGCTTGGGTGGTAGCGGGAAGACGACCAAAAGCTCGTGCATTTAAAGGCGCTAAAGGGGCGCAAGCCCGCATGGCAAGAATAGGGAGGAGAAAACTCGGGCATTTCTCCGGTGCTGATAATGTTAGACCAGAAGCTGCTTTAGAGAGAAAACGGGGCTTGGGGTGGATGGGGGGAACCCTTTCAGTTGGGGACTCCACGAATCACTCTCTTAATCCCTCTCATAAAGCTAGTTCGCGTGTATTTACTGGCCGGCACGAGCCGAAGACAAGAGGGGGGCACACTTTTGCGAAAATTGGGGGGCCATGTGGGGGGCAGCATCAAGCGTTGGAAAGAGCGTAGCGTGATGTCTTACATGAGACCTGGGCTGATCAAAAGTCGAAAGTGCTGATTGATCACATGTCCGAGTGTTCGGAAAAAATGCGTGGCTCGGTGTTAAAAAAGGTGGCGGGGCAGAGCCATCCTAAGTAAAATGGTTGAACGGGAGGGGCTCTTTTCCTGTGATTGAGGGAGGGGGGGGAGGGAGACACGAACCTGGGTCGCAGGGATGTCTTGTGTCACAGTCATTTGCAGAAGGTGTCAGCCGAACGGCTGTGTACGCTCAGACGTTGCGGGGGACGGGGGGGGGGGGGAAGCTAATAGAAGGTGGAGTGAACACGAAAGCCTGGAAAAAGCCGAGGTCTTTTTCTTGAGACGACTAAAACAGGACTCTGTGGAAAAAAGAAAACACTGGGTACCAGGAAAAAAAAAAAAAAAATAAGTAGGGTTTAAGAGCAGCTAGCAAAGCGGCAGAGCGTTTACTGGTTGGGATTTACAGTCATATCGAGCGATCAAGGAAGTAAAACGTACGATTGCAGCGGCCGGACTGAAAAAAGATTGGTTTGAACATGAGGTTAAGATTCACAAAAACAGACTGGGGACCAAGATGGGTAGAGCGTCGTGAGTCATGGTCGGAGTGGAAATGGGGTCACGTTCGTAGTAGCGTAAAAAGGAGAGAATTTACACAGCTCTTTCGAACAAATCCTCGGGGAATGGCCGATGGGATGGGCCCTGGAAAAAATGGAAGAAAACGTTCGTTTAGGTCGAGGCGCAGCTGTCAAATGACGGGACTTGAAAATTGAGAAAACTCGGTGGCAACCGAGGTCAGTCGTGGTAAGGTCTTGCAAAGTACTTCGGAGTAAATGCGGCTTAGCGGGAGCGTGGACTGCACCTGTGGTGATTGCCGAGGGGTAGCAATGGAAAGAGACTCTCAAAGGTGCGTTCAGGGAAAACACGGAGGCTGCGGGGAAGTACTTTAGCATGTGTGGGGGGCTTTTCAGGGGGGGTGGTAATAGGTGAAACCTCTCAAACTCAGCGAAAGCGATCAAGGGAAAATGGCGCGGAGAAGCTGCTTCGGAGACGTCTAATCGACAGAAAAGAAGAACATGTCCATCGGGAACGGTCAGGTAAATCAGTCAGTAATCATTACTTCAAAGCGCGCAGTAGTGACGTTCTTAAGAAGCGTTACTTCTGAGGAAGGAGAAAGAGAGTTCACTTACAGTGCGGGCCGTTCAGGAGGGGGAAGGGGGGGGTGAAATGGGGGTTGTTTATACTTCTTCTGCCAGGAGAACAGGGGGGTTGTGGAGAAAACGTCGGCATTGAACGGGGGAAAACCCTGCCGGGCGGAAAGGGGATGCAAGTGCATTTGGGTTCTGCACAATCTTGGGATTAAGGGACAAAGTGCATACACCTCCAGGAGGTCTGATCTATTATGGTCAGCGAGGCTTAAAAATGCTGGCGAAACGGAGGTGGGGTTTTCGTGAATGTTAAAAATGAACGAAGTACGACAAAAACCAAAAACTAAAAGGGAAAGGGCTACAGGTTTTAAACCACAACTATATGCTAGTAAGAGCGGATTGGTCAAAAGGAAAAAACCTCATGAGGGCTAGAGACTTATAAATAAGCGGGGAAAAAAACCGCGGCGGAAGATCAAGAGACACATTGCGCCTCCGACCAGGCGCAGAATACAATATCAAAAATCAGGTATAAGCAAAGAAATTCAATCCCGCCGGGGAAAGAGCCCTAGACGCGCCACTCCTGTGAAACAGGAAGAATGACGCCCAGGAACTCCTTAGATAAAGCTTTTCCGAAAACCGGTAAAAGATGACCAGGCTGGGGCCATAGTGCGGTCACAGAAGGAGGAACCACTGCATTATTGCAAAGGCAAGAACAAGTGGAAGCACCTGGACGTGCGAAGTCATCCCCGCGGACTATAATGAGAACTTGAGGCGATGAATGATACAAAAATAGGTTTACTCTGCTGGCAGAGGGCTCGTTCATCAGATAAAAACTCCATTTACAAAGCCAAATGAGGGCAAGACTAATTCTCTTAAGAGAGGATCCGAGATAAGAGAAAGACAGGGCAAGACTTGGTACCGAGCAGACAACTTTTAGGAAGGGGGGAAAAAAATGGGGAAATGAAAGATGGGAAAAGTTGTTCCTTGGGGAGGAGACTCGACCTCCAAGGATTCTAACTCGAGACCTGGATCGAAGTCAGCGGTCGGAATTCGGTTTCTAAATTGCCACGGAAAAGACCGCCGTTTGGCATGACAGAAAGCAAAGGGGTACCGTGATGGGGGTCATTCACAAGAAGGCTAGGATGGCCCTGTCAAGTCCAGAAAGGTAAAGACTGAGCTGCTCCCGACTGCCTGGTACCAGGGAGACCTCCGCGGTAAAGACTGGGTCGAAACCATCGGAAAAAAGGACCGCACTTGAGTGACAAGCTGCGTCCGGAGGAAAAAAGAAAAAAAATCCAACGATGGTCCCAACTTCTATTTTCTTCTCCATGAAGGAAGATTGACCAATGGAAGAAGGATCACGGGGGGGAGGGGAGGAAGACCATGGGGGGGGGGGGGGGGGGGGTGGGGGGGGGGGTAGGAAACTTCCAAAGCGGAGAATAGAATATCATACCCAGAATGGCGTCGGAGCGATGTCGTTCATCGTTATTTTTCTGTGTGAATAGTTACGGAAAGAGGTAGAGCTACAACGCATAACTGCTTCAGTGTCTTCGCTATCAGGGGGCGCGAACGCGGCTAGGAGGCGTAAAATCTCCAGACCAGCGGCCGCACGGCAAACCGAGGTCCTAGTTAAAAAGATAAAAGTGAAGGAAGAAGCGGTGTGCCATGGTAGTTCTAACACAGGAAAAAAAACGCTGCGAAGGAGAATTACAACGGTGCATGCCTTACCCGTGGACCAAAGCCAGCTTAATCAAGGAAGTAGATCGAGGAAGCATACCTAGGCTCAGCGCGAAATCTCAAGTGGAAAACAGAAAAAAAGGGATGAAAGGTCGTTCAGAAAAAAAAAAAGATATAAAACCTCCCCCACGCAGCGGGGGGGGTGCAAACGCGGTTAGATGGGAGGGACCGCGGGGGTCAGACGGTGGGTCAGAGGCAAGAGCACTGCTAATGTAGAAAAACATCCCGACGCTCTGAAAAGAGCCAACAAGGAAGGTGTCCAAGCGGTCCCCTCAGGTTTTTCTCAATGACATTTTTGGAAAGCGTGCCATAAGACTAGCAAGACTGTAAAACCATGCGGACTAAAGGGGGAAGGGGAGGGGATGGCTTTTGCGCGGTAGTAGGAAGGGCAACATCACACCGCTGCTGGATCTACACTCTGCGCGGGGAAGACACTTCTCAACTGTCATAGACGGTCTCGGCTCTGATGAGGGGGGGCGCGTCAGCATTCAGTTTGACGCGCTCAAAAAAAGTCGACGCGGGAAAAGTACCGGCGGGGTGAACTGTAGGGAGGCGGACACTATGGGATATGTTCACGTAAATAGGGGGGGGGGGGGGGGGGTTTGGGGGGTTGTTAGAGCAAGGGGGAAAAAAATCTCGAAACTATGCAGGGGAAAAAACAAAAGCATTCGTCATCTTCCAGGTCAAGACGGATGTCCAAACTGCAGGATTGTAAACGGCAGAGAAATACTGGGGAGAAGAATAGATGAACTATCAAGGTACGGCGGGTTTATAGCGGACCTGAAAAAGGACCGAGATCTCCTAAAAGTTGCGATGTAATCTGAATTTAACCAGGGGGGGAGACAAAACTGACTGAGCGACAAAGGGGAGAGAAGCAATTAAATCTCAGCTTCTGGCTTAAACTGGGGTAAGGTAGCTTGAAACATGACCCTTTTTCTTCTCAAGGGACACACGGGGAACGGACGAAAAGCCTCATGTTACGGAGCAGGTAAAAAAGGCCAACAAGGGTTGGGGAAGGATAAAGACTCCCGAAAAGGACTCAGTAAGAAAAAATCCCGGCCGTCATAAAGAAAATCTGATCGAGTGAAACCCTTGAATGCACTGGCGGTGTTTTTTAGTCAAGAGGACAGGTAAAGTGATAAAGAAGGAGAAGAAAGTCAACTGGAGGCGTTGTCGATGATTAGTCTGAAGGCCTGCAGGCGATGAGTCTGTGTTCCAGACCGGCTTGGGGCGATCAGTCAAAAAGGGAGGTAAGGAACGGAAAAGAAGCACCCTAAGAGGAGGGTCAGAGGAGGAAAAGGGGTGCAACATTATCGGTCGGCGAATAAAAAGAACAAATTCCGCGTGCCCAACAAAAAATACGGTCTTCGAGAGGACATGTGGTTCGAGAATCGGCCAGAGTAATATGGGGTGAAAGTCGAATCAAAAGGCGAGGTGGCTTATAAGAAAGAAGAAGGAAACCCAGGACTAGATGACTGTCAGAACGAGCAACATGTGACTGCCTTCGAAACTATCTGCAGCCAAAGACACGTTAGAAGCACCGCCGGGGGGGGGGGGAGGGGGCAACCTTGCGAAAGTGGCGGAAACTCCTCAGTAGGGGTCAGCCGAGTACTAGAAAAAAAAAAGAGGGAGAGGTGGCTAAACGCGGGCAAAGTTCACAAAACCGCAAAAAACATTCGGATAGGAAGCAAACTGTCAAGCGAAAAGAAGAGAAGAAAAGAGGGGATCAAGTGTGAAATGGGGGAAAGCAAGCAGGAATGGCGCCGTTACTTTAACCTTCTCTCAGGGAATCACCCGCGGAGCTATAAAGAGCTTCGATTAGTTGAACGGCTAAGTTGTAAAGGGAAGGAAGCTGATAGGCAAAAACAAACAAAACAAATTCGGGAAGAAAAAATGAATATTCGGTCAGATTGGTTTGAAGGACATTGGGTCACGAATGACGGGGGGCTCACGATGAAAAAAAGTTGATCGCTTCCTAACCACAAAACGAAAGGAAAGGCGACCGACGTTTCATCCGGTTGCTAAGTAGGGAAAGTGCTCAGCAGAATGTCAAACCATAACGGACCTCAAGGCTCCGCGAAGTTGGAGGGACTTTGCCGTTCAGGCGAGCTGTAGGCAGTTGTGCCGAATTGGGGGCAAACTACGGGGGGTTGTCTGGCGACACAGGGTTGAGAGACTACAATGACCGGACGAAAGGACAGCAATGGGGAGCCGTGGGGCGGAGAAAAAAACTGGATGCAAAGGGGTTCGAGACGGAGACAGAGGTTGATCGTTAGCGGGGACACATTGTTGAGGCGTGTTTGTAAAAAGGCAAGGACAGAGGGAAACCGGTCTACCCGCTTAAAGATGGAAAATAAGATGTGAAACTTCCCAAGGTTCTTAAAAGAAACACCGAAGAAGTTTCAGGTCAAAAAAATGCCTTGACTGGTAGTGTATGCCGTAGGGTACTACGAAGGAGGGGGGGGGGGGGGTGTGGTCTTAGTAGGGGTGGGGTGTTTAGCGCCTATCATTGTTGTGGGGGTGGGTGTTCCGGGGGGACCTGGTAAAAAAAAAAAAAAAAAAAGAAAAAAAAAAAAAAAAAAAAAAAAAAAAAAAAAGAAGGCCTCAGCGGGGTTCAAGAATTCGAGAAAGAGGTCAGTCAGAGGTCTGCCTCGGCAACGGTCGAGAGCCTCCCCGCAGGTTTAGTTAAACATATGGGTCAAGGGGAAGGAAGGGATGAAAATTCGTGAAGACTGGGTAAGAGTATGCTGTGTGGAGCTAAATTAACCCCTGCAAAAATCAAAACGAGTTCACGCCAAAAGATAGGGAGTAGGATGAGTAGCGCCGTTCAATGGGGGGGTAAATATGATCGTAAAGGGATGAAAGAAAAAAGAGGGAATAATCAAATAATAAAAGAAAAAGAAAAAAATAGAAAAGGGGGAAACAGGAAGGATCATCTACTAACCCGTATCTTTGATCTAAGACAGCGGCGATGATGGGGCGAAAAAAATCAAAAGCGAAAAAAAAGATCTTTCAGGGGTCACAATGCGACCAGGGGGGCGATTTGGGAAACTTGGTGGTGGTGTTTCGCTTCGGAGGAGACTGGGGAAGGTCGCATTGTATACCACGGAGGACGGTTTGGTCCAGGAGTTTGGGGGAAAATTAAAAGGGGATGGAGGGAGGGGCCATAAGTGTGTTTATTGTTGCACTTAAAGCCAAGGGGAAAGCAATGGGAGCAAAAAAGAAGATGTAAAACACCGGGAGCGTCAAGGGATTGAAGACCGGTATAGTAGGGGGAATATAAACTAAAACGTAAGCTCTCAATGGAGGGAAGGGCGGTAGGAAGACCAGAAACGGACGGGTGCAGGGGGTGTGAGGCGAAAACCAGTGGCCGCGTAATACATGACTGCGTGAACGAATGACGCATATCGCGGGGGGGAATAGGGGGAAAAGTCTGCATGACATCGCGGGTGGGTACCAGAAGACTCGGAAGAGCCTTATTCTTTAAAAAAAGGCCACGAGCTGAAAGCGTGAAGTGGGGATCGAATGGGCGCGAGAGAAAGAATTCAAAAAGACACTTTGGGGAGTAGAGACTAAATGAGGAGATGGCTGCCAAACAGATGGCGCCATTAAAGGCACAGGGTGTCGAGAGCGATTTTTATTGGGAGGGACCCATTGGGAGTGACACACCTTAGAAGAAGACGCGCTATCGAACGTCGGGGGTCTTGGGATGGGAAGGAGAGGGAAAGAGTAGTCGCGCGTGTAAACACTGACGGGAAAAGAATATTGTTGTACGTCTTTGTTGGGGAACGCGGTTTGTGGAAAAACCTGGGAGCGTAGCGGGAGGTCTAAATAGGTCTGAGGTAGGGAAATTCAAAGCCGGAACTATAGACTCGCGGTGCTGAAAACCGGGGCGTGAGAGGGGGGGGGTGAGTTCAAGAGCACCCCAAACTCAGAAGGATGACTGTCTTTTGGCGCGAGCCTGTGTTAAGGGTTTCTGGAAGGTATCTCCTGTGACGGTGTAAAAGGGCTGTGTGTAAGAGTCAGATCAGGGGGGACAAAAGGGGAACGCGCTGCCTTAAGGGAGGCGGCAGCAAAGTAGGGGCAGTAGGGATTTGGCTTGAAAATGCGCGGGGAATAGAAAGGAGGGGGGAGGGAAACTTACCAATCCTTTTTTTAGAAGGGGGGGGGGGGGGCAACCAGGTAAGAGGGGGAAAACAGGCGGAGGGGCCCCGGCGCAGGAGGAGGCGCGCTGGCATGCGGCAGGCGCAGAGCGCGATGGGAAACTCGCGAAGAGAAGTTGAGGGCATTTTGTACTTCAAGCTATTAACAACGGAGAAAGATGTACTCTAATCAGAGGACAATTGACTTTTTTTAAAAAAGTGGAGTGGAGCGTGGGGGGTTCTTCTACTATCGAGAATTGTCAAAAATGCCATCCTGAGAAACTGCAAAAAAAAGAAAGAAGGTCATGTTAAAAAAAGCTTTTAAAGGGGAGTCGAATGGGATCGTTCACGGACCTGTGAGTCTGCTAAGGGGGGGGCGGGGGGCGATCGTCGAAGGGGTAGAGGGGGCGAAAATTCACGGCGGCGGTTTAATGGAAGCGTGACCGCTAGCTTTTCTGTCTCGAGAAACTACCGGATGGTGCTGTGGCATGATAGAAGGAGACGGCCAGGAGGGGGTGTCGGGAAGAGGGGGGGTGGCCAAATAAACAAACTCATGAAAGAAATACATTCTGACGACTGAAAAAAACAGGGAGTCAGGCGGGACAGGCCGAGGCGACATCAACTAACGACAACTGAAAAACAAAAAAAAAGGGTCATTTAGCATCGCCTAGCGAAAGCTGAGACTTGGAAACTTTCTAGATGTCCCAATGAAGACTGTAGTGAATCTTGAACGGAAGAAAAGGACTTGGGTGAGTTCCAGGGCATGCGTGCTTGACTGTTGCCATTGTTTTGTATAAGGAGGGGACTCCTTACGAGACTCGATGGCAGAAGAAGGGATTGTAAAAGTAACTGGAAGGGGAATGTTCTCGGGGGTAAGTTTCAAAGACCTCGAGGGGTACTAGGAAAGCCGGACAGGTAGAGGGCTAAAAGTTGTGGAAGAAACTCGAGGAACTTCATTCAGGCGTGCTAAAAAATCGATGTGAAGATATGAGAATGGAAAGCGGGGAGGTTCAACTAAAAAATGGAAAGGTGTGGGTGGCCTTTCAAAAAAAACAGGACAAGGCTTAAAAAAAAACTAAAGTTCAGAGTTTTAAACGCCGTAAGCAAGAGGCATTAAATGGCGTGGCGGATGTAATTAACCAGTCGGCATGGCGAGCTGATGGAATCCGCAGACTGCCTAGAACAACTGGGGTACGAGCGGCTACTACCAAAAAACGGACCGCGAGGATCTATATTAAATTTGATCTTTGGGTCTAAGAGGGAAAAAGATAGGGAAGAGCAACCCGTTCGCTCGCGCGGTCGATTAACTGCTAGTGTCTTCGATAGGAGAACCAATTTCAAAGAAGTCCTATTTCGCTCAGATTCGGCGAACGTAAAGTTATGAACTCGAAAGGGGGGAAAAAATCTGAGAAAAAGAGAGGTTTCACATATTTCAGCAAAGCCCGCTGGGAGTGGGTAAATGCCAGCGTCTGTCCAAAATTTTTCAATTAAAGACTCTGCCTTACTATCACGGAATTCCCTGCGAAGGTTGGGGGGGCGGAGAGGCCTGAGGGGGCTTTGTAGTACAGGGATCAAGAGACTGGACCGGCGAGGGGGAGACAGCACGGGCGGACATCACTTACATGTAACACAGCAGCATAGCATCCGTGCCAAGACGGAGAATTGCAGGTATCCGGGTCGCAAGATCACAGGCGAGTTTGAAGCAGGGTTTCTATATGGCACGAGAAATACGAAGTTCGAGAGGTGCGGCAGATAAGGTGTTGGGGAAGGGAGTCGAGCTTGAACGCTAGCGTCTCACTGAGGGATGAAGGGGGTGGGGGGTGGGGGGGGGGATCAAAGTGAAGCGGATTTCTTGAAGGACTTTTTACACGGGGGGCAACTAAATCCACATTCTGTGCAGCACGCTCGCAAAAGAGATCAAGTCAATATTTCATGCAAAACTAGAAAGGGTTTGGCTCGCTCGGCCCGGCAAAACTCTGCATCTGGGGGACCGCTTAAGGGGTTCTGGGAGAGTTAAAACTTACTCGTACCTCTACCGAGCAGGGGGAAGAGTCGACCGTCCCCGAAGCACAAATAGGACGCACGGCTAAGACCAGCTCGGCCAGGGGCGCCGCCTAACCAGTAGCCTTTTTACCACATGGAGCTTCCAAGTCTGAATGTTCTGGTTTTTGGTGGGAAAGAAAAAGGGGAAAATAGAGAAAGTCGTTCGAAAGCAGAGAAACCATAAAGAAGGAAAAAGTTCGAAAAAACAGTCTCTGCAAAAGACGGATTGACGTTCAAAGATGAGGCGATAAGAAAAGTGGGTGCAGCACAACAGCGCGCCCAATTGGGGGAGGAATACGCGAGTTTCAGGAAAACTGCGGCGACAGGAGTTGGCGTAAAGCTAACTAGAAGCGAGGGCAGGGTGGCAGAAACAGAGGACATTTGAGAACTTTGTTTAAAATTAAATAATATAGGAACGGAGAGAAAGAAACGACTCTTTGACATGGGAAAGCGGGGATAAAAAAACCACAGAGGGAATGCGGCGTCAAAGTAGTCGGGAAAGGAGAATTTCCCCCCCTTTCCAGAACAGTATACTGCAGGTGTAACTATTTAAAAAATCAGCTCTAGCACAAAGAAAAAGGGGAATAAGGCCCAACCGAGAGGAATCACTCTTCACGTCAAAAAAAAATGGCTTCGGTGTCTTCGTTCTGCACGACTAGACATGTAACCCAAAGGGAAAGAAGCTTTCATAAAAAACGAGGGGGGGGGAAAGCTAAATAGATCGACTGGGGGGGCATAAGAGAGGGACTCACAAGAAAGGACGCAAGCTGACAAACGTCGGTGCACTGGGACACGGAAAGGGAAAAAAAAATTGGGGCGAGCGTACACTCTTGGGGGCGAGGAGGAAAAGAATAATACAGAAGAAGAACTCCAGCTCGAAATAGGGGGGGGGGACGGTCTGCTGTCGGGGGAAGCGGTAGATGAAGTTCAGTCATGACCCGGCGCGATTCACGAACCGAGGGAAGAGGGACGTTGGATCAAACCGAGAAGGGCGTAAAGGAAATCAAGAAAAAAAAAAACCCAAAGGAAGCTCGGAAATCAGCAACATGAGGCGGGCTGAAAAGGGGGGGGGGGAAGGATTCAATTGAGAACCCAAAAAAGGCGGAAAAAAAGATCAACAACTTTCTAACTAGCATCAGAAGGAGGGAGGAAGATGTTCAGCTGATTAGCACTGATGGGCGACCAGGGTCTGCGATTTCGAGGGAAACATCTGTGAAAGTCAAGAGTCGAGGTACAGCATGTACCGGCGTGTTTCAGTCACCTAAAAGGAAATCAGATCTTCTTCGTTGCGTCTCGCTTCACTAGTGAAGAAAGTCGCGTGTAGAAGTATAGGCGACGACAGAGAACGTGATATAAAGGGTAGGGAAAATCAATCTAGGAAGGATATGCAAGATCAATTTAGTCGTCATCTGAACACAGGGGAGGGAAACAGGAAGGAAAAAGGAGGAGAATTTTCTGAAGTTTCCGCATGTTACGGACCAGGGTAAGGAAGGCTGGAAAAGAAGCGTGTTTTCTGGGTATATGGACCCGTCAAAGAAACCGAGTCATACCGTCTATACATACAAAGCATCGCCTGAAAGCGGGGGAAACTCAGAAGTATTTACACGGGGGGAGGGGTGGGTCGGATCAATCGCGCGAGGCGATGCCAGAGCATTGAAATTCCCTTCCGAGGGGTCGAGGAGGATAGGAAAAAAATTCAAGAAGGGGGGACGATCGGTGGTGGCGTGGGGCATATCAGGGGAAAAGATAATTAAATCTTGAACCTTGGGATAACCGCTTGAAGGAAAAGAGGTCGTGCGGAATTGACTCCGATTCAGCGTACCCTTCAAACATACGCTTAGTATGCGAAAGGTTGGCGTGCAGAGACAATATGGTGGTGAAATGCGGGGGGGCCGAAAGGTAGCAGACGGCGCAAAACCTGGCACATGAAAAGGCGAAGCGGCGACATTCGCCGATCGCAATTTGTGCTCCAAAAAAAGACACGTGCGGGAGGTACCTCGACGAGACACGTTGGCGGGTTGTGTAAAGAAAAGAAAACGCGTGTGTGGTTCATGCGGTGTTCAAGAGAGGTATTGCGCGCGGGTAACCCCCCGCGGCACGCGTCAATGTTCACAGAAAAAAACGAGATGATTCGCGTGTAAAATGAAAAGGGGAGGCAATGTGAGAATAAGAGAGCAACAGCGTCACGTGTGGTGGGGACCGAGAGCAACAGGCCAGTATGGCGCAAGACGCGCGGCATGGTCGAGAAGGGGGGGGGGGGTGGAGACCGCCTTGATCAACCACAATCAAAATCTTAGAAGGCAAGATTCAAAGAGACCAGGGCAACCAAAAAAAAAAAATTACGGAAGGCTAGGCAGGGCTTGCCGGGAGGGGTTGATCATCTGGTGTCCAACACACTTACTTTCACAGGATGAAAAAAAGGGGGTATCGGGGATCTAAGAAAAAAAAAAAAAGGGAGGGGAAAAAATTAAAGGGGCTAAGAACGCGTGGGGGACAATGCCAGTCAAATTAAGTCTTCACTGTCACACAATCCAAGGTCAGGCCTGCTCGAGCTTCCTTTGCTAGTACGTTGTTTCGGTCAGGAGCTTGTACACTTTGTGCGTGATAAAAGGGAAAAAAAATCTTTGGTGATTTAGAGACAAAACACCACAAACCCGGATACAACCCCCCACAATCCCCACCCAACACCCCCCCAAAAAGACCCCCAAACCCAAGAAAAGAAAAAAGCCCCACGAACACAGAACCCAACCCCCACCACCCACGACCACAACAAAAACCCAAAACACCCACAAAAAAGGGCGCGAAGGTCATAGAAAGGGAAGGGTCGTAACGGGCCGTAAGTGATCACGCTGTGAGAGATTTTGAATGTCTAGGTGAACAGAGAGATTGAGGGGGGAGAGGGGGGAAATAAAATGGGCGTGTTTGAAAGGGAAAAAAGGAAAGCGCCCGTAAAAGACAAACAATATTTCACGAGATCCTCCTTTCAAATAACAGCATCTGATGTAAAACATAAACGTAAGGAGTTGATGTTCGCTAGGGGGAAAGGAAAACTGTGGCCGGGGGTAGAGAAAAAAGGAGAGAGGGAGGGCGGAATGGGAAAATTCGCCATTATGAATGGTCAGGTAAAGACCACCGGGGGGGGGAATGACAAGGTCTTCTAATATTTCTGCTCAACCAGGCTGCTTGGGATCGAAGGGAACAACATATTCGCGGTTAAGAAAACAGATGGGGAAAACTTAGAAACTCGGCTGGGGGTTGGACGCGTAAAAGTCATGATCTCTGGTTCGAAACGAGTCACGGAGTCAAGAGGGGGACGGAAGAAAGAGGGGGAGGGTGCACTGGGGGGCGGGTATGGGATTGTAGTACCCGGCAAAGCTTCCTGGAAAAAGTAAGTCATGTCTCCGTCATATAATCGGGGCAACGTACAACAAGGGAAGGGAATTTCCGAGACTGGGGGGAAGAGCTCTCCTGCGGCAGTTGGGGGGGGGGGGGGGAGGGATGTCACTTCTTAAAGCGCCAATACGTGAAAAGAAGAAGTTTCACCTCGATCCATTCGTGGGGAAAGTTTGGAAGGATTTTCGCGGAGGGCAGGATGAAGGAAGGCAAGAAAAATTCGGGATTCGGCGCATGGGGAACGGCAGCTGGCAGAGGCACGTCGTCGAAGGTATGTGTGTTTTTAATTGGAAGGTAATACCGGATTTTTATATGACAAAAAAAAAAGAAGAGGAAAGGGAGGGTCATCTTTAAAACCGTGATATACGGAAAGGGGGGTGGGGTGGCAAAGCGCTTCAACTCTGGAAAACGTCTCGAATTGACAAGGTGGCAGGAAAAGGCGCAACGCGGAAAAAACGGTCTGCAATTTTGTGAGGAAAACCAGCCGGAAAGCGGCAGGGGAGAGATTGTGGGTATTTCATGGGAAGATCGAAGGCCTCGTACTCTAGCAAGTAACAATTCCTATGGCTCTAAATGCCATGCTCTGAACAGACCGCTGAAAGGGGAGGGGAGGGGACGGACCGACGGCTGACGGGCAAAAGAAAGTGGGAGAGTGTAAAAAGTACGTTACTGAAGCGTTCACCACCCACAAATGATTATCTTGGGGAGGGACTGTCAAGAGCGGAGGAGGGCTGCCTGAGCTCGGTAGGAAAACCACGCGTTTGCGGAAGCTAGGTAGTTGATGAATTGCGGCGTCCTTCCATCGTCAGAGCGTGCAGGACAAGAAAGAAGGGGTAACGGATCTGCTGTAGAGAGGGGGAAAAAAAAAATGATGTATTATAGACACTCTGCTCAAATCGAGGGGGTAACTGAGAAAACAAGGGGGTTGGGAACGGTGGTGGGGGCAAACGGGGAGGGGGGGGGGTAACGAGTTCGTAGCGTGGGGGGAAGGATGGGAAAAAAAAAAGGATGCGGTCGAAAGGCGTGATCAAAGCTCCGCGCGGGTTCGTGGGTAAAAAGGGAGGGGCGAGGGTATGATGGTAGATGAAAACGCCAACAAATAAGAAGAAGGGTGAACTGTCTGTAGAGTGTGGAAAAGGACTGTTTCTTCTGTACTGGGGCCGAGCATTCCGTTAGCAGGTGGGCGGGGGGAGGGTTTCAAGCCGGGAAGGAGAAGGGGTTCAGGAAGACCGCTTTGAGACATGAGGCGACGGTCAGAGGGAAGGGAATGCGCGTGGCTAACCAGCACCTGAGGGCAGAGAAGGTGCCAATAACTCTCTGGCTTATTGGTCAAAGTTCTCTTCAAAACTTTCCTGCAAGGGGAAAAAGTTAAAGCGGGGGAAAATCGGCCTAAAAGAATTTTACGACACGGTCCGATGACAGCGTAGCTACGACGACTTATTAATCTCTCAAGTGAGGGAGAGAACGCTGTGGGGAGGCAGGTGGAACGTAAGATGAAAAAAAAAAAATGAAGCAAGGGTTCGCGGCCATTCTGGGAGGCAGGGGGGGGGGGGGGCGAGGCTTGCCGAGGCAAGAAAGACGCGCATGGGACTCTAAAAGTACTTAAGCCAAAGGAGGTCGAAGCCTGCTGAAGGCCTCGCATGTAGCTAACAGGGCATAGGGGAAAAACGCAAGGAAAGAATTACATCGTGTCGGGCAGGGGCTTTGCGACGAGGTTGAAAAATCAGGCGAAGGGAGGGCGGAATTAGGGGAAGGGGAACCTTCATGCTGGAAAGGCTGACCGGTACTGGTTGGCAACTGATAAAAGCAGGAAAAAAAGCTGTGCAGGTGCTGGGAGCAGACAACGGGAGTAAAAGAAAAAGGCGTGCAAAAGGGGCGGAGGGGAGGGCGGGGGCTCACCGTTCTCAACGAATTTCAGACTCAGGGGCGGACGGGTCGGTCAGAGGGTCAGAAAGCTTGGGATAAATAACCCTCAGACTCCATACTGTCCTAAAAGCTGGTAAAAGGAAATCACAGTTCAACCATTCGCAGCGAAAAAGGGGGAGGTGCGGCGGAGGAAAGATGACCTGCTTAAGAATAACTCGGGGGAGAGATTTCTGAGTCGACTTTTAAGTACGGGTCTAAGGGGTCAGCGCCGGGGCTGGGAAAGGGGGGGGGTCAGTGCGCAAATCCAGGGAAAGTTTATCACGTTCGTAATTTAGAGGAAGGGTCCGTCAAGTTTTCACGGAGGGGGGGACGGGGAGGGGGAAAAGGGTCGGCAGGTGGCATCTCCGGGGGAAATAGTAAGCACTCCCAGAGGAACGGGCGAATCGTCCGTTCATGTGAGATGGCAATCGGAAGTCTTCATAATTATCGCGACCAAGAAAGGAAGGGGGTGGTATAACGTACTTTCCAAAAGGGGAAGAGGAAGCGACGAGGAAGGTACAAATACGATATCTTTGCTCAAGGGGGGAAAAACCCCAAGACATGACGCAATCTAATGTGGGCGAAGGAAACCTCAAATGAGATAAGAAGACGATACTGTAATCGAGAGCAGGAAAAACCGCGTCCCACTGGGGCGGGGAGAGAAGGAAACCAAAAGGCGCCTGCCAGGGCGCATCGAAATATGCTCGTGCAAAGAAGAAAAAAGGGGAAGTTACCCATCCCAAGGAAGAGACCTAGCCCGTCAAAAAGGGAAAAAAAAAAGAGAGGCCGCCAGTGGGATGCCGGATGGATCGGGAAAAAGTGTAAAGCAACAAAGAAATTCGGGGATCTAGAGAGGGGGGTTCAAAAAGGAGGGGATTCCAACTCCGCTAGGGGGAATGGCACAGGCGCGGGGCCACGTCAAACATATAAAAAAAAAAAAGGGAAGGCAGACGGGAAAAAAACACCCGTGCGCAAAAATTCCGTCCCACCCTATCCCCGACCCCCGAACACTTAAAGGTAATTCAATTCACCGTGAACTACTAATTTGGAGTTAGGCAGACTTATGAGGGCATCAGTGTATCCAAAAAAAAATTGAACTCCAAAAAAGTCGGCAAGCGCTCACCTGACTCTTCTACTCCTAGGATCCAGTAAAAAGACTGTAGCGGCCGAAAGCTTCAATCAAGGAGGAAGGGGGTATTCAGTAGCGACCATAGAAATGGGAATGAAAGTCGTCGAAACTTCGGGGACATCCATCGGCTTTCTGGTGGAGCGGGGTAGGGTCAAAAGGGAAAAACTCCGACATCGGGCTGCGAGGGAGGGAATCATGGCATAGCAACGGGCAGACTAGGAGTTCCGTGGGCGGTGGAAAAAAGTTTGGGTATCCGGAAATCGGGACACCATTTCGAGGCGTACACGGGCCCGGCATACTAAGTTTTCTTTAAATTCTCGCGCACTAATCATAGCAAAAACGTTTAAGTGGTCTGCTGTGGGGATTGTGCTGTCCTTAGCCTTGCAATTATCTCACCTGACTTGCAAGGTGCTGGTCCTCGTTCGGGTCTTCCTGGAGAGGCGGACGGGAAGCCGGGGGCCGTGTGGGGGCTAAGAAAGGGGGAACTACAGTAGTTGACCGCTCTTTTTAACGTTGGGAAGGGTTACCATCAGTGGGGTGGGAGCACAAGCCTCAGCATAGATGCTTAGAGGCGGTACCGGACGTTGTGAAAGAGAGGTTGGGGGGTTTGAGTGACAGAGTGACTGTCCTTGCCGGGGACGAGTTCACCATCCATCAAAAGGGGTCAGATACCAGGGGGGGGGGGGGGTGTGGGGGGTGGGGGGGGGGGGGTGTTATTGCATTGATTCCGCTGATCAGTGAGGAGTTTTTGCACAAAAGGGGGCAATAAAATAAAAGGAGTCGCCACTCAACTTAAAATGCGCCTCTTCTACCATGAAAAAAGAACATGTTAAGAACATTGTTTTCTTATAAATAGGGGAAGGGGTAATCAATTCGCCATTGTGCTTAACTAAAAAGGCAAACCGCTACACTGCGTCTTCCGGAAAAATATTCCTAGTCGCGGCAAGAGGGAAGATGGCAATGAGTGAACTCACTAAACTTCGGCGCTCCAGCAACAGAAACTTGGATTGAGTCCGTGATTAAACTCTAATAGATAGTTTCAATTCCGCGGGTAAAGGGGGGGGGGGGGAATTAAGAGAGAAAAGCGCGAATGCGCGAACTGCTATTTTCGCAACGTCTTGAAGTTTAAAACTTGGTTCTCGAAAGGGGCTATTTTCCTCCGGGGGGGGGGGAAACACGCCAGTCCAAAGGAAATTTTATGCCAACAAAAACAGCATTGCTCACAAAATAAGCAAAAAAGTGTCAAACCATCCAAAGGGGAGTCTGGTGAGAGGAGGGGCTTCGGACCGCTGCCTCAGGACAAATTAGGGGTCCTCTGGGTAAAAACGGCCAGGAAAAGTTTTCAGAACGAGTGAGGAATGCGAGGGGGGGACACCTTTACTCTGTTGAAAGCTAAAGAAAACGAAAGGGGAAAAATCAACATAACAAAGCACGGAAGAAAAGAACCTTTACGTTGGCACAATAAATATAGGCCTAACATTTGTCCGGGAGTGAGTTTTTTGAGCAGCGGGCGAATTATTCAAGGCAAGCAATAACTCACGTCGGGGAAAAGGGGGGTACGGCTGGGTGGCTTGAGACCGCGGTACGGAAGGAGGGAAAGAAAAACTACGCAGACGCAGAGCGGCTAGCGTGGACGGGGGGCACCGGCGGAAAAACGTAAGAAAAGCACAGATGCACTATAAAAAATAAGCTGGCAGGAAGAAGCAGGGGGGTAGTGATTCTTCTCGATCTGCGAGGGAATCTCTCCCAAGCGATTTTTCTGTTAAAAAAAAAAAATTAAAACAGCCCTGTATTGCGTACTAAGACAGAATCTTAAGTATTCTCATCCTATCTCGGGGGGGAACGGGGGAGTCTATCGCGGAAGGAATGATTTGACGGGAAAAAAAAAGAGGTCTGGGGGTGCATGCATAAATAGGAAAGCAATGTTCAGACGAGATGGGTTTGGGGGAACCCTCGAGCAAACAGGAAGCATGGGCCGAGCTCCATGACGGGGGGTCAGTCGGAAAAGGAATCCGAAAAAAACGAAGAAAGTTTGTATGAGGACGACAACTAGAAGGAGGGAACGGTCGTTCTTAAATGCAAAGAATCGCGACCGGGGGAAAGAGGGGAAGCAGTCAGGGATGAAGGGTGCACAAAAAACAGGGTCTGAAAAAGAAGAAAAAAACACTAAGTGGAGTCGAAGGGGACTAAAGCCTCATGTTACGGGAAACTAAGAAATGCCGAAAAAAAAGAATACAGGTGGGGGACGGGTAAAGGGAGGACTAAGGCCCGAAAAGAGAAAAGCCGCGTTGAACGACATAAGCGCTGGAGCGGGGGGGAGGTGAAAAAACTTGGCATGTAGTTTAAAAAACGCTTACTGGGCATGGGGGTTGGACTCGGACATAAAGGCGTGGGCGAGGGCGGGAGATGACGCAACTGGAAGATAAACCGCAGTGGAAGTGATTAGCGAAATTCTCAAGCGGACCAAGATTCTTGGCTAAGAAAGGGGTAAGTGTGTGCGTCAAGGGAAAAGGGCCCACATGATGGAAGAAGACGGGGAACACAAAATCTGTCTAAAGGACGTGACTAGTGCGCTGGATGTCGAATTCTCTTCTATCCCAGGTCCCCCCCATTTGCAATGAGCTCATTACACAAAGTGAGGCAATTCACACGTGGGAAAAGGGGTCGACATTCGACCCGTCGCCGTGTTTAGCAATAGGAAGAAAAATAAGGAAAAAAAGGAAAAAACTGTAAAAAGCTACTCTGCGCAGAAGATGCAGAGAAGGGGAGGATCTACGTCAGCTTAAACGGAAAAGGGTCAGCCTACTTGCTAAGAAGCGGTAACAAGATGGTTACGGGGGAAAAGAAAAAGGTGAGGTGAAGCGACTGTAGGAAAGAGTGAAATGGGGGGCAGAAAGGGGACGTCCCGCGTCAACTACTATGCAAAATTCAAGGTATCGAGTCAGGAAAAGACTATAAAAGGGAAAGATGAGCAACAGGCGGTCGTGACGGGTGGGGGAACAGCAGCGTTAGAATGGGCGAACTGGAAGAAAGGTGAGGGTCGACAAGTGGAGAACCCCGGGAGAAATAAAGAGGAGGTATGAGTCATGAAGTGTACAGCTCATAAGAGAAAGGGCAACAGGGTCCCGGCCAATCCGGAAGCTAGGCAAGGGAGGAATCGGAGGGTGACAAGTTTGCAAGCACGGAACTTGCAAGGATAAAAAAAAGTGAGGGAAATTAAGCTCAGAGGACGGGGAAGAAGGGCAAAAATACACGCGTTTTTTCAATGTGGTCGGGAACATAGTCAACCAACGTGAACTAGAGATGCATGAGGGCTTCCGAGGTTGAAGAAGTGAATTTTATGGAAGTCTTGGTGTAACGGAAAAGATGAAGGATACGTTGAGGGGATCCCGGTTTGAGGCAAATGCGACCAGCCGGGGGGGGAAGGAAGAAGTCCGGGAACTGGACTTGGAAAAGCAGAGGCAGTCACACACCGGGTGAAACGCTATGGTTGGCGTCGGGCGGGTAAGAGGGAAGTGCTTCGGAAAAAAGTGTTGAGATGTGTGACTGGAGGTTCGGGAGTTCACACGAATCGCGTCAAAGCAAGGAGGGAAAAAAGAAGGAAGACTTCAGAACTTCATCGTAGCGGAGGGCCGTACGCTGCGGGGGGCTGGCCTTCGGGCCTACGACGTTAGCCGGGGGAGGGTTATATTCCGAGGGATTCCTGCGTCGGCGTATGCAAGGGGAAAAAAAAAAAAAAGGAGAAGTAAGGGGAACGCAAAAAAAAAGTCAAGGAAGAAGGGCTCTCACCCCGCTTGGATACGGAGGACAAAAAAAAATATGGGATCCGGGTAACAAACATATTCCGGATTTAAACGAAGGCGTAGACTGTGGAAGAGAGGCGAGATCCTCGCCTAACTACCAGGGAAAAAAGGCGAAAAGTAAGGGTGATGAAAGGCTGTAAGTAGGTGTGCGCCTTGAATTGATATGGCCCGGAAAACCGCTTCGTAAGCAAGTCGCTTGAAGTGGTCACGATAGACAACGCGGAGGATGGGAACGAGGAGGGGGGGCACTCGCTGCGCGAAAAAGGATGTCCCGAAGAAAACATCAAAAAAAAATACTTCACTGCGGGGTCAAGACCGAGTCGTCATGGGGGGAAAATGTGGCGGTGTAACCGGGGCGCTTCGCCTTAGGAGGGCGCATGGGGGTAGCGAGCCGGGATTACTTGGGAAGAAAATGGGAACAGGCCGAAAACGATTGGGTGGCTTGCCGTAGACGTCTCTCATTTACAGAGGTTTCTTGAGATGGAAGGATCCCGGTGGGAAGCAGGGAAGAGGTAGAAGTGTCGCGTAATGTGGAAAGGGTCGGTCAAAAGTCGGTGGTAACGTAACGTGCTGGAAAGGCGATGATTTAAAAAAGTGCTGCCTCAAACGAAGGCGAGATGGAAGGGGTCGGGTACAAAAAGTACAGTCTGGGCTCTATGTATGCCTTAAAAAACGAGGCTAGATAGAAATCGGCAGTGAAAGAGCGAAAAGGAAAAGTAGAAGAATGGGGGCCTACCGCTGCTGATGAACGGGAAGAACGTGACCAAGGAAGTTAATCTATGTAGCGGTTAGAAGAATGGTCAAAAGACTACTACTGCACAAAGAGGTTCATTTCTTTAGGCTCTATTCTTGTGCAATGCATCGTCAAGGAGGGATGGCTGAGAAGGAAAAAAGAAGAAAGGGGAAGGGGATAACGCCGCTCATTAAAACAAAGTTAGGATGGCCTCTCATTTGTCTGTGTAACTTTTCGCCACTACAGTGTAAAGCTAGGGGAACTCAAAAGTACTCGGGAGGCCTATGGAGGGTATCTGGGGGGTAGGAGAAGTACCAATTGCGGGGCATAACGAAAAAATGGTGGACCACTGTTTTAACAGCTTTTGGGAAAAAAAAAGGCGAGTGGATGTCTCAAGGTTAGCCTACTCGAAAGTAGAAAGGGATATGGGATATTCATACAGAGTTTGGAAAGGGGCGCTGAGGGTAGGGGGTAGGGGGGTCACTCTGAAATATCGCGCAAGTCGCTTCTTGTGGGTTCCGTCTGGGCGTGTGGCTCGTGGAGAGGTTGCTGGGCTCTGGGCCTATGCGAACGGAGAGGGTGGGCTGGCGGTTAAAGCGGGGGATTAGGCTACGTTGAGCGCTACAAAATGTGACAGGGTCAAGAATGGAAGAGAAGGGGGGGGACTGTCATGATGGGTGGAGTGGAAAGGGAAATCTTCATCGGAAAATACCATGGAGTTTATACGTTCACTTGGAAGACTTAACGTGGGGGCCTTCGCAGGAAGCGAACCATTAACGGTGGTAACTGCTCGAGAAAGAGAGTTAACCGCATACGCTGGACACGCTGAAAAGGAGCAGAAGGCGGCGATAAATCAGTCACCATCGCCGAAGCAGTGGCGGCATGGACTTCGTGAAACAAAAGGGCACAAACGCAGTAAAAAGGATGCAATTTCTTGGGAAAAAAAGAAAGGGAGTTGCATGCGGGGTATTTGGCGAGGTGTAGGTCGGCAGAAGATCAAAGGAGAAATATGGAAACGGGCTGTACTAAGAATAAGACGAAAGAAGCAGGGAGTATTCAAAAGTTTGAAGCTCACTGAACGTAGTGATATCTGATCTGATA
>Ga0179593_1385035_pt1 | contig 27499 bp, 39 predicted proteins | sample CZODoug2_1_08_16_FD_185931 | JGI IMG/M metagenome (GOLD analysis project Ga0179593, IMG submission 185931) | Vadose zone soil fungal communities from Angelo Coast Range Reserve, California, USA - CZODoug2_1_08_16fungal (PacBio error correction) | ecosystem: Environmental > Terrestrial > Soil >...
TGTAAATCGGGGGGGGAAAACAGAGCGTGGTAAATGTCAAAGCAGCAAACTTGTTAGCTGGGGAAAGGATGAGTCATGCAAATGCAGGATATGCGTAAGCCGTGCGCGAGGAGTAGATTTTTTCAAAGTAAAAGGAGAAAACAAAGTTTTCGTTGGGAAAGGGGGCGGCCTCAAGGGCGGTGGAAGAGACTCTGGCCCTGGGGAGCGATGGTGGAATCCAACGAATCGACGAGGCCTCGAGGAAAAGGGCTTGAGTAAATTCGGAGCGCAGGACAAAAGAAGTTTGGCGAGGGACCGGGCTTTGTAAACTAGGTCTTTGAAGAACGAGAAGACTCGAGTTAGGGCCTGACTGTGGTGGGATCTGGGGGGAGTGAGTTTCAGGAAGAAGGAGAGGAAAAGAACGTTCTTGATGGGATGCGGGCACTGGTTGAAGAAGATCTTAGGAGAAAAACGGGAAGGAGAAGAAGCGGGCATCACGAGTTATTCGCGCCTGTTCCTGAGTCCATAAGCGAAAAAGGGGTGCGCGAACAGACTGGTGATGTCAACGGGGAGGAGGAAAAGGGGGGTGCGTGGCGAGGGGATCAGATCGAGAAAAAGGCATGGGGACGAACAACCACAGAAGCGGTAGGAATGGGCGGGCCCGAAATCAGGAGTGGGGGAGAAACGGAATTGCCAAGTGGAGGGTTGCGGGTTTTTGGGGGAGTCGAGGGAAGTTTGGTGCGGCATCTAAAGGGGAGGAGGGCGTGCAACTTGTCGATTTCAAGTGTCAGTGTCGAAGGAATAGGTGTGGGGGGGGGGGGGGTGTGGGGAAAGGTGAAACACGACGAAATGAGGGGAAGCCAGGAAGGGAGGGGGAGACGAATGCGGGAGGGCAATGGGGTAGGAAAAATGGTCAGAAGAAGCTGCGATCGCGACAGGACTTCTTTGCCTGAAGTTGGGTGGAAGAAAAAGATGGATTAGGGAGAAAGGGTCAGTAGACTAGGGGTGACGGCGTAGGGGGTCAAGAGGTTTATCTAAAGAAGGCAAAGCCACCCCGAGCTTTGGGATTGATCTTTAAAGGATCACAACAAGAAAAAGGTTTTGGGTGCAATGGGGGGGGGAGGGTATATGTTTGGCTCAAGAAAACGGAAAAAAGGAGTTTGGGGCAAATCCTGATAAAAAGTTCGCATATTGTTTTGGGGAGTAAAAGAGAATCACTCAAATTAACGTCGCATATATTGGGGGGGGAGGAGATTGTGGAAGATGCGGAAGTATCAGAAGGCCACAAACCAAGCAAAGAAAAAGTGCAGAAAAGAATTTGACTGATCAGCGCTCAACTTATGAAGTAAAGACTGGTTATATGGGCGGGGTGACGCGCAAGGGGGTAGACAGTTCTGAGGGGCGGACAAAAGACACAGGACCAGAGGGACTGAGGGGGCTATTAATGCAGCCTCAAATGGAAAAAAACATGAAGAAGAAAAATTGTGAAAAAAAAAAAAAAAAAAAAAAAGAGGAAAAAAAAAAAAGAAAAAAAAAAAAAACAAAAAAAAAAAAAGGTACACGGCTGTGTCTCGCTAAATTATTCATTGCGAAAACACCTTGAAGGGGAAAGCGGAAACAAATCGATTTAAGAAGTAAGAAACGGCGAAGTCGTGGTTGAGAGTTCCACTGCTAAAAAAAAAGCGCAAAAAAACTGTGCAAGCTGACAGCAGGGGAAAGGGAGAGCACTCCCGAACAGCGAAAACAGACAAATTCCAAATTTTGAGACGTAAGAAAGAAACGGTGCAAGGGAAGGGGAATGGAAAAGAGTCGACTTCCGGGCTCTCTGTGTATTCGTTCTGGGGTCGAAAGGAGAGGGGGGGGGCAGTCTCTTGGGTTGGGGGAGACTTTATCTGAAGAAGGGCCGCATAAGCAAAGGGTTACAAAAGGCGCGACAGGCCTTCGCGGAAGTCATGGGAGGAAAACTTCAAACAAAAGGTCGCAGGGGGACGAAACTGACGAGGAAGGACAAAGACGAATGAATACGATCTGTGGGGATCGTTAGAGGGAAAGAAAGGAGGGGGGTCAGTTGTAGAAAAAAGGAGCTCAAAGTAGGATCACGATGATGTGGGATAAGACCCATGAAGGGGGCTGAACGGAATGGCGAACGGGGTTTATCTATGAGGAGGGGCTTAAAACCTGAGATGGGGAGGAGTGGGGTTTCCCTGAAAGGGGCAAAAGCAAAAGGGCAGACAGAAAAGGTTTCAAAAGGGGCGTTGGTTTTCAGAAAAAAGGAAAGAATCAACAAAAACGGAAGGGACAAATGCCCGGGTCTGCTGTAACAACGGCGTTTGCCGGAGGGGGGTGAAACTACACAAGACGGGGGATTTGTCTAACCGGCAGGTCAAAAAAGGAGAAATCCGGCGGCAAGAATTTTGGGACAAAAGTGAAAGACGACGGTTCCCCGGCCAATGCACGGGAAGTCAGGAGCAGAACATGGCGAATGACCGGAAAGAGTCAGACGTGGGATCTATAAAAATAACAAGCATTAGGATGTGCGAAAAAAAGAAACCGAAAGCAAAACAAAGGTCAAAAGAATCACCAATAAGGAAGGCGGGTCCCTAGAACTCCTTGGTCGGGGAAAGTTTGAACGCAAGAACACCGGGGTGCGCTGCTTCTGACGAAAGAAGAAGCTCTCTAGGGGGACCAGGCATGGAAAGAATAAGGAAGACTGCAGGCCGTAAGCTCACAAAGTCTCCCACAATGAAGCACCGATAAGGCGCCGCCCCCGGTACAGTCTGGGAACGAGCAGATGCCGAGGGAGGAATGACACAACCCCAAAGGTTTGGTTCGTGACATCGGGGTCATTTTTGCCTGGTAGGGGGGGTCTCGGAGGCCTTCAAAGAATGGAAAGTCGGGTTCGAAAAAAAAAAGGGGCGGTTAGTGTTTGGCTAGGGAAGGGGGCCAGTCGGCACCGCATGTGTGCTCGTGGCTCTACTGGGTGGGTGCGCGACTGGTCCAATCCGTGACTTTTCATAAAAATATTTGGGTAGGGCGAGAAAGTGAAAGGACCTTGCCCCATGGGGATTGAGGAAAAATCACTTTTTGCAATTCCTTCCTCGGGGTAAGAAAGGACAAGAGGGGGAGGGGAGAAAGGAACGAAAGTAAAGAAAAATTAAGGGAGGGGGCCGAAATGCAATCCATAAATCAAAAAGTAAAGACGGAAGGAAGGAGAGTTTACGAGAAAGGAACAATGGAAAACAGAACCGAAAAACACTGTCTGAGGCATGAGACTTTAAAAAAAGAAACCCGTAAATAGACGATGGCGGGGCGAATACTAAAAACACCTTCTGGGTGCAAACCTACAAAGGGCCCAAAACGGGTTCGGGGATTTCCCAAAAGGAGGAAGCGAAGCTCGAAAGACTCAGACGGAACCAGCCGCCCGTAGCGCCGCGACCAGAACTCGCACACATTGAAAATTTTCGAAAGAGGGCCTTATAAACAGGCAAGAACACAAACATCAAGACCGCACCAGTCCTGAAAAGAGAAAGCCAACAAAGCGAAAAAATCACCGCAAGAGTAGAAATCGCAAAAGAGTGCAGCACCAGAAAGGCATCCGCGCAAGCAAAAATTTGGACCCTTTCGCGCGGCCATTCAATTAAATGGGGTCGCACCAGTCACCGGTGCTCTTAGGGGAAAATTTTTCGTAGAAATCCCACGTCCAGAAGAACAAAAAAATCACCATCCTGGGCAGGTGGCGCCATCAGGGCAACAGTCTTATAGTAAACAGCGGGAAAAGTAATAAAATGTCGCTCAAGAGTCGGTCTCCAGGTTCGCGAGAGTGGATAATTTCGCCAGGAAAATCAGGGGAGCTGAAAGCCCGAATCCAGGAAGCGCATTCATTCAAACCGAGCGTAGTGGGGCAGAAAGCACTCGAGCCAAAATGACAGACGCGCCGGAAGGTGAATCTCACACGAAAACAAAAGCGCGACCCTCTAGCGGCGTAATAAGGAGAAAATTATCACAAAACTCATCGAGCAGGCCGGAGGGCAAAAATAAACGTTGACCGGAGAAAGCGGCGCGAAGAAGCAAATATTAGCGATGACTAAGAGGGCACTAAAGGAAAAAAAAGACGGGATGTATATCTCGAGTTATAGAACAAGCCGATCTCGGACTCAACACGGAGGAGGAAAAGGCGCTTTCGGATTGAATGCAGAGATGGATAAAGGAGAAACTTGGAGGGGACTCTGAAGAAGGCAGGGAAAAAGATCCAATTTCAAGCGTTAAAGATTTTCAAGTGGACCGGACCATTTTGTGGGGGGCAGTGGGGTGCCGGAGAAACTGGGTCACGATCGGGCGAGCCCAAAGAGGGGTCTCGCATTTGAGAAGCGAAGTGCACGGCGCTCCTTAGTCACGGGGGTCGGGGACGTACGCGATTAAGAATTTGGGGCTCTGGAGACACGCAGGAAGAAAATCCTGAGGCTAAAAGGCTGGGTTGTGGTTAAAGACTGAGGAAATACCGAAACGAGGAGATCGTAAAAGCGAGCAACGATTGCCGGATAGGCTGGGGTACAATACGAAAAAAGGAAAGAACTAGGTTCGAGAATGGGGTAGCTGAGGTAGAAGGTCGACAAATCATAGTAAGGGAAGGATTGCGAGAATTTTTATGGCGAGAGCGGAACAAAATTTTGAGTAAGGGTGAAGTCGTGGGGGAAAAAGTGGCGTGGGATAGGGATGTCTAGGGGGTCCGGTGTCAGGGGCGACAGTAGATTTTTGGGGTTTTGAATTAAGCGTAACTCTGGAGGAGAGAGTGGATTCTAGAAACGGTGGTCGACCGCGCTTCGGGCGGAAAGCGTTTGGTCTCGTGGAAAAAATAATTGGGGGGGCGTGAGCAGCCGATTTTCTCGGCAATGTATGACTACGTCAAAGCCACGCCGCTGTCAGATACGTAGTGGAAATGAAAAGAAAAAAGGGGCAGGGGGTTTGAGGTTTTGGCGAGAAAGGACAACGGAAGGTCTTTCCCATGCAGCGAGAAAGGTGATTTAGGTGCGGGGACGTCAAAACCAACGGGAGGGGATCTTGGGTTCAAGCGGAAGGAAAAAGGGAAAACCCCTTCAAATAAGAGACGATATTAAGACTCGAAGAAGACGCGCCAACGCGGCTGAAGACTTGGCAAATTGGGTGGGGCGGATTTGGAAGGGCCGAGGTCGAGACACATTGGGAAGGGAACAAAATCCTAAAGTAATGGGGGGCAAAAAAGACACTGCGGTGGCGAGCACATACCAGTGCGTACCAAAGGGGAAGGGAACAACAGTGAAGGGGATGTTTGAGGGAGGTGGGGTGATCACCAGAAAAGAGCGCAAACTTGCGCGCCAGCAAAAGGTCGTGAATAGGAACTAAACCTGAGCAAGGAACGAAAAGAGGGCCTCCATTACTAGTCGTTCCTGAATGCTGTGGAGCGCGGGTAGAAGAGAAAGGGACAGATTGGCGGGGGGTTAGACTACGAGAATCAGCAGGGGGAAAAAGAACCTCAGGCTAGGAAGAGTGGGTCGACTCACAGGTTGCGAGGGGAGGGAAAGCGAGCGCGTGAAAAAATTCGGGGTGGAAGAGGGAAGGGGGGGGGGGGAGGAAAAAAAAAAAAAATCATATTCTCGCTAAACGAATGAGGGGGCGGTCATGCAATCAAGCGGGCGGGTGGCGCGACGGGGAGACACGAGTCGAAGGAAAAGCCCATGGTGTGGGGACCCTGCGGTACTGGCCAGAATGCAAGCGGCGTTGTTTACACGAACAAAACGGTGGCAAGCAAACTAGAGGAACTCAAAAAAAACAAAAAGGAGTAGGAAGGGCCGAAGTAAACACCGCGAGTTTTGTAAACCCCCCGGGGCATTGGTAGATCTGCATGGGGATTCGCCTCCTTCGAGGGGAATTGGGAGGGGAGAAAAAGCGACTCGGCACGTTCCCCAACCCCCGTCAGGCCATTCGTGCCAAATGGTAGGTGGTGAGCAATCATAGAAAGGCAATTTTTCTCAAACGCCGGCCGACCCGAAGAAATCCAAAATCCCGGGTCGCGTTGTCGCGAAGGAGGGAAAGGACGTCGCGAACCCCATGCCGCTAGGAAGGCAATCGCGAAGAGACGTATATCCTGGGCCAGCGAAAGCCAGAGAACCCGGGACGAACGGCGACCGCAACTCCGGCTACACAAACCCTCGAAATTGCGAAGTCTTCGAGTCGAGCCTTGTTTTTCGCTGTACGGTGATTTCATCAAGTAGGCAGGAGGTTGCTCGAGGGGAATGGTAAAAATAGTAAAAAAGAATTCCATTGAAGTAACATCAGATTTCCTGGTTTTTCCGAGAAATGCTCCTCAACTAAGGAATGGAGCTCAAAACGTAAAGGGGAAAAACCCTTGCATGAACATCTCCACTTTTTTTTTGGCACCTCCCAATGCGGACACTGAGTGATGTTGGGGTCACACGCACGAACAACGAGAAAGGCCGAAAAAGAAATATTTCAAAGTTCCTATAAGACAGCGTTTGGCGCGAGGGGACGGATCGTCAGAAGGCGCGTGTAAAAAGACCATAGAAAAATTAGATTCAAAAGACCCAAGTCGCGTTCATTGTCCCTCGTAGAACCGTAATCTTCCTTGAAAAAATGGGGGGCGCATTCGGGAAAAGGACCCATCCAGATTTGACTGTTTCGCCGAACTAAAATAAACCAGGCCCCCAAACAGGGAAGGGGGTAAAAGACGACTAGTAAATCGGGCAGGTCGTCTATGCGGGGGCAAATCTCCTCGGCCAGATCTCTGAAATTTCTCCAAGAAAACCCCCACAACACTCATGCCTAAAGTCCGAACGGGTGCCTTGAATCAACAAGAATTGGGGACCCGTCGGAACCAAAGCGGAAACGGAAAAGGGAGGCAACGCACTAAAAAAAAGCCTGTATCGACACCAACTGACCCCGCCATCGAATCGAAAGACGGCACAAAAAGCGGATCCAAAAACATGGGGAAACACCCTCCAAACCATTGTTCAACGCGCATCAATTCTTGATGTTGGAACCAAATCCCATTCCAATGCCTCTGAAGGGCGTTCGCCCCGACTAACGATAGGAAAGCCAGACCTCACCAGTTAGGCAGTGTGCCGGAACATTGATAGAACTGAAGGAAAAAAAAAACTTCAAGAGATTTCGGTCTGCGGAGGGAAGAATCCAGAACACAGGGGCGAAGAATACCTCGGTGAGGGTTTCCTGAATAAGACAGAGCATCGCGCAAAAAATTGTCCGGGCCCGAAGCCCGAAAAATAAAGAAGGTCGTGTTCGGATCCAAAGGAATCGCGACACGCAAAACAGCCGAGGGGAGATTCTGATGGATCGGGCGTCTTCGATTCCGGCTGGGAGGGGGAGTCATCGGAAAAACGACCCAAGGAAACATGGACGAAAAAAGGAAAAAGGGGTACTTTTGCTGCTCCGAGTAACGAAATATTTCCGCATCATTAAGAATAACAACGAGAAGCGGAATTTAAAAAAGGGATCACGCGGCATCAAGATCGTAAGAACACAACAACAAAGAGGGAGAAAAAGATAGGGGCGGGCAACATACGGCGCGGGGGTCAATCGAGGTAATTAAGGAGGTTATAACGGCAACGGGTCTTTCACGGTGTCATACCCGGTGTTGGAAGGGGTATGAGGACTCCAGGGAGAGGATGGCGGGAAACTCAAATCGAGACGCCGCGGGGATTGCGGAGCGGAGCTTTGAAAGGGGAGGTCGAAGAAAAATCCTGTCGGGAAAGGGACGCGTCGTGGGTGGTGACCTACTGAGGGTGGCAGGAACTTTGGCGCTGGGGGTTTGAATTCAGATTTCAGCGGAAGCAGCGGTACGAAAGGGAAAACAGGGTAAGAACACGCCAAACCAGAGAGGAGCGAGCGTCTTTCGGCGCGGGCTGTGGAAGGGCGACTATGAGGAGACCAGGGAGGGGGGGGGTCCCCAAGAGGGGAGAGTAGGGGGGGAGGGAAAAGTGCGAAAAGTGTAGGAACGGACTTTGCGCATCAAGACTTTTAATAGCAGTTGGAATGAAAACGTGTTGAAGTGTGAAAACGGGGCGTGTGCAAAGATCGAGGGCGATTCGTGAGGCACGGGGCGGAGGCCGGCGGGAGGTTTTTGGGGGGGGGGCCCTTGGCGCAAGAAGGAAAAAAGTCGGCCATAAATATAGGGTATATGGTGCAATGGGATTATTCGGAACGGCTTGAGCGAAGAAGTTGAGGGGGGTGATAAGGTAGGGCAAAGGGGAATCGGCAAAGTGTCCTCGGCTGAGTAGAAGCCATGCCCGCCCCTTTCGATGAACAGGGGTGGGGACGGAAAAAAAAAAAAAAAGAAAAAGTTTGGGGGTTTGAAGGTGGGGCCACAGTCAAAACGATTTGGGGGGGGGAACATGGTCCTAATGAGGACCACAAATTTCGAAGGGGTTGATGGGGAAGTAAGCGGGCTCAATTAAAGCCCAGACATTTTTGGTTGAGCTAGGGGTCCGATTAAAGTAATGGTCTGCAGTCCAAGCAACTCGTAGAAAAAATTAGAGGAAAACGCGCGCATAAGACGAAAGAAGTTGAATTTGCGCCTGAGGTTTCCAGTTGGACGTAGGGGGACATAGCACAGTACCGGCATGGACTATTAGGAGGAATGTCGCGCAAAAGTGTAGATGGGTCAACGACATAAATGGGGAAAAAAAAAGGTGTCGACGAAATTGGGCTGACCAAAGGAGCGACACCCGGGGAGAGGAATGGTTATTGCACGAGGGGTGGGGGGTTTGAAGTCCCACTGAGCTAACGGGGGAGGTGGAACCCTGAAAACACTTTCAGATGAAATCCACTCGCAAGGGGGCAGGCCCATAGCAAAGGAACATGACATGGGGACAGCAAAAAATGCATTGAGAATGGCGTTCGCGGGGGGAGGGGGTCGGTAAGGATCGTGCTACGGGGGGGCAAAGGTTGCAGAGGAATGGTCCTCGCCCCTATTAAAAGCAGCGAAAAGAGACGTCCATTTTCGGGAGCAGCGCCACGGTGGGCGCGACGGAAATGAAAGAAAGGCAAGAGGCGATCGCAGGAATCGCTGCGGGGGGGGGGGAAGAAGAAAAGACAAGCTCTGAGACGCAATCCCGATGATTGGTCATGCCAGCGCAAAATGAGGGGGGCGTAAAGACATGCTGAAGAAGGCCATAGGCTTAGCAAAGTACGGGGGGGGGGGGAAGTGTTGGACCCCTGCCTTAGAAATTGCCAATCGGCCGGGAAAACGCTCGGGCAACTGTTGGGGGGAGAACCCGGGAAATCTCGAACACTGGGGGAGGAAAAAGGGGTCCTCTGGGCAAACTTGAAAAAAAAAAAAAAAAAAAAACAAAACCGCGTGCCGGTGAAACGAAGTAAGAAGGCATTCAATTCCGGCCGCGGAACCGAGGCAAAAGGACACTGGGGAAAAACGAAAGGGTCAAGCCAGCAAAAAGCGGAGGTCGGCTCGCAATCAGGAAAGGGCCTGACCCAAAAACGAATCGAAAATCATAAGGGCAAGTTTGAGAAACGCCGAAGAGATAAAAGAAAAAAAAACACGTAATCTCATTAGGAGGGTTCCGCGCCTTTAACGCGGAAAGTTTTTTCCTGGAAGCGAAAAGTGGCTTCGGGAAGAAACACATAATGAAAAGTGGCGCGGAGGTGGAGAAAGAAAAAGCCCACGAAAGCACCGATCGGCGAGAGTCTCCCACAGCGGGAGATTCGAAATCTAAAAAGGGATATGTCGGTTTGGGGGGGGAGGCTGCACACAGGGGGGGGGGTTAGTTTTCGGGGGGGAGGTGGATTAAGTAGAATGAAAAGGATTCATCGCAGCTGGGGTGGAGACGGGTTATTTTTGATAGAAACGGGGGGGGGGGGATTATCGCCCAACATCCGATCCTGGTTTCCTCGTTAGGCTTTTCTTCAATTGTGGGCAAGAATAGAACACATGTAAGGAATGGGCATCGGGATCCTTGCAGACTAGGGGAGAGATTTAAGCGCCATCTTTTACTAGGGGAACTTAACGGAAAAAAGGAAACGAAATATTTAAGCCAAGTGCGTTAGCTTCATACGAGTTACACTGCTGGGGGGCAGGGACAGAGGAGGAAGGTTGGTAAAGGAAAAAAAAAGCCAACAAAGTCGGCCTTAATGCAAACCTGAAAAAATTGTACTCGGAACCGGGTAAAGTCTGCGAAATCGGAAGACGACCAAACTCCTTGAAAATTCGTGAGAACAATAAGGACGGAAAACCATGGCATCCAAAGTGGTTGATTTCAAAATAAGCGAAAAGGGGGGGTGGAGGGCGGGAGGGAGTCGTCTAAAAGCCGAGGGACACGCCTAACCCCTAGATTTCGGGAAGAAAAATGACAACAACAGGTTACAAAAACAAGAAGGGCTTCCAGAGGGAAGGGGCGAACCTGACTCAAAAAAAAAAAACGTTGCAGATCGACCCCAAACCCGAGGGTGAAATCAGCCTCGCATAAAAGCGAATCTCCAAAAAATAGAAGTCGGCCCTCCTCGGGGGAAAAGAGAACTAAAACAAGAAAAGAGAAATCGCCGAAACCACAAAAAGGCATCATTTTTTTTTCACCTAAGAAAAAAAAGAAAACATTTTTGAAAGGAGAAAAAATTCCAAATTCTGTTTCGGCCAAACTGGCCCGCCCTGAGGGAGAAAAAGTGCTTTACCCCTCGAAATACCACCAAAATTCTCACGGGGATAGCCAAAGGGCAGTTCTAGGGAACTGTGAGATGTACCAAGGCGCGGGAAGGAAGAGGAAGGATGCTAGCGAAAGCGCTGGTGGAAGAAATTCGGCGTACGGGCTAAAATCAGGGAGGATTTTTTGGACACAGCCTTGAGCAGGAAATACCATAGATCTGAGAACCCGAAGAAGACACAGAAAACAAAGTTACGCCGAACCTAGGGTATCGTGGGACGAACGCGAAACCACCTACACAGAGGTACTCGGAAGTCCAAGGAAAAAACGCGTACCTCTATTCCCCGAGCTCATCGCGTCGTCCAAGTCGAGGAAAGGGATCTCAACCAACACATGGTGGAACTGAAGAAAAAAGAGCGGAAAGTTGAAAAGAGATGGCCTTACAAGACATCAAGAGAAGGTAGAAAGTGGAGCTTTACATGAGACCCAGAAGAAGCCAAAAGATCATGATCGAAAACAAATTGGGGAATGGCTGTCGAATTTAAACATCCGCGTAATTCAAAAAATTGAAGAGGTGCCGAAAACCAAAAGGTCAAAGGGGGAAGAAGTACCTCTTTCAAAAACGGAATTATCAATACAGACAAGTTCTTTGCATATGCTGGAATAAAGGGATGAGAGGCAACATCTAAATACATTGGGGGGAACATCGAACCGGAAGGGGGGGACGACGGAGTCGAGGGTGACGCGCTTGATTCGTTGATCGGGTCAGAGGTAAATTCAGGAAAGGGAAGCTCCTTGAGAGGGGGGCTTAAACGGCGAGGTCGGGATGGGGAATTGAAAGATGGTAGATGTGATCGGGGTTCAAGAAAATTTAGATGATCATTGACGGGGGGTACTGGTTGAAAGAGGCGTTGAAGAAAAAACCAATTAGTAGGGGAAAGTCTTCCGCGCCACGGTTCGAGATCCGACTGCCAGAAGGGGCGTGCCAAAATTCGGGAGTGGGTCGTTAGGGGGAAACAGAAAATCATGGCGTAGGGAAATCTTGGGGGGCCTCAAGAATTTGGAATGCGCGAAAATTTGCGGGGGGTGATAGTATTCTGGAGCGTGTGCTAATCTGGGAGTAGCGAAAGGCGGAAGAAAAGGAGAGGGGGTTACTAGGGGGGGGGCAAGGTGGGTTGGGGAAAAGGGTGAGCCTTCCACACTCAAGGATGATGTGAGAGCTGTAGGGGCAACTTTTAACTCCGTCTGAATTGGGAGGAGGAAAAAGATATTGAATGGGGGGGTGAGAGTTAGTGTAAGAAATTAAGGATCAAAGATCGGCCGAGTGCCGTCGCGCCCGACCAACCCAAAGAGGTTCGGGGGGGGGGGGGGTGTAAAAGTGGGAATCGTCGACCACAAAGGGTTGGGGGGGAGCCGGGGTATTTTAGGTGGCACCAGTAAACGAAGCGGTTCAAGGTCACGCCTTCCATGGAGGGGAAGTGGAGGAAGTGCGGGACGAAGACGCTCAAATGAAAAACGAAAAAGGAAAACGTATTTTCCATGGTTTATAAAGGGGCCGAGGAGTGAGGCCTGGAAGGAAACAAGATTCCCTAGGAGAAGACAGATGAGAAGGAGGGAAAACGAAAGAACGCGCTTAAGCCAAAGAAGGTGTCGAAATATGTCTTTAGCGTGCAGCGTTCTTGAAGTACAGTTCAAAAAAGGGGGGGGGGGGGGCAGGAAAGGAAAAATAATTTGATGCTTAGAGGGGGATCGACTGCGGGAGATTGCAAAATGCAACAGCAGGCTGTTCATTTTCATTGGGGGTGGGAAACTAAAGAAGGATGTGAGAAGAGAGAACGCGAAGGGGGAGGGGGGGCACTAATGAAAAAATAACGAGGGAAAAAAAAGATTTGCGCAGCCAATCTTTTCATTCAATGACCTCCAGCGAACACAGCAAAGAAAGAAAGGCAATACTGAAGCTGGGGCAAAAGAAAAAGAAAGATTTCCAGGGAAGTCGTCGCTGTGGGAGCCGAGGCGAGAAGATCGGTGATTCCGGATTTGGGGAATACTTTTGTCTGAGTTGCCAAGTAGACAGACTCGAGAAGGGGAATGACGCGTGTGGGAAGATCGAGGCACGAAAAAAAGGTCCAAAAAAAAAGGAAGGAAAAACCGGACACGGAAGTGGTAGAGGTTTCGCATCAGGTGTCTCCGGGTAACTAAGGAAATTGGTCTAATGAAAACATGGGAGAAGAAATGCATAGAACCCGCATGTTGCTGGGGGGATACGTTGGGGGAAGAGAGTCGACGTTGGCGGCAGCCGCGCGGCTGTTGGATTGGGGAAAGGGAAAAAGGGAGCCAAAAATGCCGCGAGGGTTACAAAAAGAGCACGCGTGGGTTTGGACAGAAAAGGAAAAGGGAAGAGACTCAACACAACGGGAGGAAAAGAGATATATAAGGTAGCAAAACCGGGGGGAGAGTGTAAAAACAGCAAGAGGATTTAAAGAGGAAAACAGGAAAGGGATCCAAAAAGAGTCATCAGTCAGGGAAACGGGGGGATGAGAAAGAGCTCATGGCCACTAAATTAGACAACGGCCGCGGCTTTGATTGCATAAAAAAGGGGAAAACCCAGGGAGAGATTCAGAATGACGCAGGAGTGTTTTTTCCTCCAGGGACGCACAAAGAAAGAATAGTCCCAGATCGGGTAATCTTCAAAAAAGGGGGGCCCTTCGGGCCAGAAGTTGTCCCGAGTGAGCTGGCTTTATAAAAACGGGAAAGCTGCAGGCTGGTAAAAGGGAGGGACCTGACTCGGAAATGAAGCAAAAAAGTCTCCACGAAAAAATCGAGCACTCGGGACGGCAGGCCCCGCCGGCTTCCACACGAGGAAAATCGGGCCGAGGAAAGGGGGGGGGGGCGGACTTCCATAGAAAGGCCTAAGAATTGAAAATTTGAAATTGTTGGAATGCGAGTGGATTTCAAACATACGAATGAACAGGCGTTCCACTGCGCAAAAGTTAGACGCTGTATTGGGGAGGCGCAGTGGAAAACAGGAGGGCCGTTCGTCTTGGGAAACAATGGTTGGTCCGAAAAGGAAAGTGGGAAGTTTCAAAATCAATTTGGCGCACCAAGGAAGCGAGACACACGTGTGTTGGCCCCAGAGGGGGGGACCAAGGATTTTTGCAGGAATCAAGATTTAAGGGAAGGGTGCAGGTTCGACTGGTTAAGAAGAACTGCGAGAAAAGACGCGGAACTAAAAATTCGCCAAGTTTCCGAAAGGCCGCGCAGCGCGAATCAGAGCATGCAGGGGGAAACTGAAAAAAAAAAAAGCTTCATTAAACCAACGTCAAGGGGAGCGGGGTAAGTGTAGCGGCACTCGTAACCGCTAAACTAAATAGAGGGAGAAAAAAGGGGGGGAGCATTTTAGGGAAAAAATAACTCAGGTTAGGCCAACAGAAAAAGGACAACCCAGGCCCCCCAACCCTTGGTTCAAACTTGGGGGCGACGAAGTTCACACTAACCTCCTCAAAGGGCAGTCGGCGGGGGGGGGGGGAGGGAATAGATCGCAGTATCAGGTACTGAAATTTCTTCCCGAAAAAAAATAAAACCTTCAGGCGCCCCCCCCCACCACTTTCCGAAAAGGAGGAGCGGAATCGAATTGAAGAAAACAGGTTGCAAAAAAGAACGAAAAAGGGGGGAGAGACAAGGAGGCATGCAGCGCCATGGTAGGAATGCTCAACTCACAAATAAGTCGCCCTCTCGGTAACCCAAAACCGGGGAAAAGGGGAACACAAAGGAAAAAAGAAAATCGAAGGAATCGGGGCCCTGAAAAAAAAAATCAAGCAAATCATAAAGGAAAAAATCACCCAAAACAGGTGAAAGGAAACTGGTCAAAACCGAGGGGGTCTAATAGGGGTGGCCATGAAAAAGAGGGTTAGGGTCTCTCCAAGTCCGGAAACTTCCGCCAGGCGAATAAGTCCGCCAAACCAAGGGGAACGCCCCCTACACCCGGAGTAGGAGAATTTGGGTCTAGAAAAAAGAACATCTCGGGACGAAGTAAAAAAAAGTTATAAGGCGGCTACAGGCGGCGTGGTTATGTACGAAGCGCTGAGCCAGCTTTGAAATACCGCAGGGATGTGGGCTCGATTCGGAAGCCATCCATCGCAAGGAACAAAGGGTGAAGGCCAAAAAAGTTCGTTGAAGAAAAAATACAACCCGCGGGGGAAAAAATGGCCACAAAAAGAGACAGAACTTCGCTCCGACCAGCACGCCTAAGAAGGGAAAGACTAAGGGCAGGACTGGTTAAAGGGAAGAGAATCAGACACCAGATTGCAGCGGAAAGACTCACAGGCAAAAAGTCAAAAGACATGTACTTTGAAGGGTCGAAAATAAAAGAGGGTCCAGGCTACCGGGTAAGAAATCCACCGAAGAACTAGGATGGCGCTCGGAAAGTTATCAATCCAAAACAAAAAGAAATAAAGGGCAATGGAAAGAAGAAAAAAGAAACAAAACCTTTTTAACCGAAAGACAAAACAACGGAGGGGGAGGGAAAAAAAGATCAAGGGGAAGCAAATTGACAGCCTTGGATAAAGAAAAAGAGCATCTTGGGGTGGGACGAAGGGAGGCGGTAAGTTCGAGGAAATACCTCGGGCTCAAAAATTTCAAGGAAAGTGAGGTTTTGAGGTGTGGAGGGAAGTGCCCTGTAGGCGAAACTCGGTCACGCATTGAAGACACGAATCGAGAAGGGGGCGAGGGGGATTTAAAAGTGGAGCTAGGGGAGGTCCGACGAAGGGGTCAAAGAGTGCGGCACGATACCTCGAGGTGCGGAAAAACTGGGGGAAGGGCGCGGAAGGATCGGCGCAGGTGAGGAAGATGCAAGGGGAAAGAAAGGAGGTATTTAAAAGAAAAGGGATGTTTTAAAGGGGAGGGAATAAAAAAGAAAATCAATAGCAAAGGTAGGAGGGCCGCGAGAAAACTGTTACGGAATGGGGGGCAAATGCCAGGGGGGGGGGGGGAGGCCAAGGTTAAGGGTAGGGGAAGGATATAGAGCTGTGTCGAACAAGCTCATAGGCTGTAAGGAAAGAGCTAGATATCAGGAAGTCAGGCTGACAATGGTTGGGGGGACGGGGGGGAATGTAGGAAGTCATGGAGGGGCGTGTCTCGGGGGGGTTAGGAATATAAAAGAAGGAATAATCTTATTGAAGATTTTGTGTTTGAGATGGTTTACAAGGGCAGGCCTCCAGAAATGCGCGAAAGTTTAAGGTGAGGATTGTGGCCAAAGGTGAAGTCAAGAGCCAGAGGGGGCGATGAGAGCGGTGATGTTCAGGGAGGGTTTTGGTGAGAGGCTTAGGGAAATTCAGATCTACGTAATAAGATTATATGTGGCATAGGAGAAAAAAAGGCACCTCCCAGTTGGAGGGGGTGATACGGTAGGGGGAAGGGGGAAAGTTGGGGGGAAAAAGGGATATTTTGATTGCGGCCAAACAGCAAAAGGATTTGGCAGTACCTTTATCCTTTCGAAGATGGAAAAGAAAAAAAACCAAAACGCCAAAAAATATGGGGGGGGGAAGCGGGGGGGAAGCTCAATGAAATCCAGAGGGGGGTGGTGGACGGGTGTGATGAATTCTGGCCGCTAAGTATCACCCGCAAGAAAAATTAATAGTTCTGAGACGCCAAAAAGGAATTGGCGGGTTTCGTTTTACGAGGATGTCCAGTTTTTGTAAGGGGGAGGGGAAGAAACAGTAAGAAAGATTGGACTGCAAGGAAGGAATCGCCTAAATTGAGATGTCCGGGAAACAACAATTAAAGAAAAAAACTACCTGCATGTGCACAAGGGAAGAGGGAAAAAAACGGAAGGGAAAGAAACGATGATTTCAAGAGGCGGGGAAAGGTGCGGGGGTGGTGGTGCACTTCGCAAAAAAGAGCGGCCCTGAAACGAAGGATTCAGAAATTTAAACTAACAAAAAGGAGAGAAGAAACGAAAAGGGGGAAGGGAAGAAGGCTATGCGATTTCAAATGGCGTCGCATTAGAATCTGGCGGGGTTCTTCCAGGGGTGTTGGGTTTGGGGGGGGGGGGGGGGACGTTGGCAGAGAGGGGGGACATCCAAGGAAAGCCCTGCGCTCGGAAGGACGCGAAGTCATGGGGGAAAGAAAGGCGAAAGCAGCTCCTGGGTTAAACGTTCCCGCGAAGACGTGAAAAGAAGGAAAGGATTACGATGAGGGGGTGGGCTTGAAACGGTATGAAAAAAAAAAGAAAAGCAATGACTAAATCAAGATGGGTGGGGAAGTCATGCCAAGAGCTGAGGGGAGACGTAAGTTTCTGGCGGGTAAAGAAGAAAGAGAGTGCCTTGTGAGATAAGTTGAAACGAAGACGGATGACAATTGTTGGGATGACACGGACCGGGCACCCCAAAAAAACCAAACAACGAACGCCAAAAAGGAAAAAACACTCAGAAGTGGTTTGGTGAAAAGAACAGAAAAAAAAAGAAAAAAAACACAAGATCAAAAAAACGAGGATGGAGGAAGAGAATTTTACCGCATCAGAGGGTAAAAAAAAAGCGCGTTTTGTAAAAAAATCCAGGGAGAGAGGAAAGCCAGACCGCGGGCCAGCTCGTCCAGAGTCAAAAAAGGGGAAAATTTTGCATAAGCAAGATTTAAACGGAGCCACACACCTCGCCAGGAGTGGGGGGCTTAGAAAAAAAGCCATAGTGAGGAATGAACGCGCCAAGAAGAGGTGGTTTCGCGGAAAACAAAGACGCGCCAGCAGTTAAAAGGCCAAAAAAAGGACCAGATAACTTCGTGTCATCAGTGACGAGCGTGAAAGTTGTTCATCGCCGGGTTGTTCAAAGCGAAGGAGAAGGAAGAAAAAGGAAGGACGCATGCGGTAATAAGTATGCGCAGGAAAAGAGGAAAAAGAGGGAAAAGTTCTGCAAGCAAATCGGATAAAATGCGGGAACAGAAAAAAAAAAAAAACCAAAGAAGTCGAAAAGAACGCCATGCAGATCGTCGGAGTAATAAGAAAGGAAGGAGTTTGGTCTTCCGCGATACGGATATTGGCCTTTTTTGGCGTGGGAGGAGGGCGAATGAAAAAGAGAAGGCAAGGAAAATAGGAGGGGGCGTTTTGGGAGGGGGAAAGGTGCAGAAAGGAAAACACTTTAAAAGGAGAAGGAAGGTTCAAAATGAATCCGGGGTGTGAATCGAAAAAACTTTGGGGTTGTTTTTGAAACAGAAAGAGGGGTATCCATTCAGAAAAGAAGGGGGCCTGGGGAAAATTTGGGAGTGTGAGGTCGGACATCTCGGTGGGGGAAGAGGGTCCCTGATCGATGGATCTGAGAGGTGAGGGGGAAGGGCCGTCCTTGAGAAAAAGGAGAAATCAAGAGAAGATTCGCACATGACAGAAAAGGAAGGGGGAAGCGCGGAAAAGTCCTGAGATCGTGTGAAAGTGCCGTGGGGAGAAATTACAGGAACCAATAGAAAAAAAAGAATCTTCTAGGAAGGGGTTGGCTGTCCTCCCGCGAAACGTAAGAAAAACATCCAATGTCCACTGGTGACAGCCTAAAAGAAGGGACTGGGGCGGGAGACAAAAGACTCAAACCAGGGACAAAACCAGGGTAGGGGGTAAGCGAACATCCCAATACAGGAGATCGCCTCGGCGGGGCAACTGGGCGCGGACGAAACTCGCAAGAACGTCGAAGAAAAAAAGTGAATTCCCGACAAAAAATTAAAGAGGGGTTTTCTGGAAAGACGGCCCAATACGGGTGACCCACGGGAAGTCAAGGAAACCTGCAAACGTACTACATCTGCGACACATGCCTCGCTGAATCGGGATTAAAGGCGCAAGAGAAGGTTCAAGATCTAAGGAAAAAAACCCTGGGGGGACAGAAAACCTCGCATACTCGCCGACGCGCAGGGGAAGCACCCAAGGCAAAAACATAGGAGGAAACAAAATTTGGGGGGGGAAAAAAAGTGACCAAACCAAAAAGAGGGAAGGTCGTTGCAAATCGAAAGAAGGGCACAGTCCCCTGGTGAGACGAGAATTGATCAAGGGAGACCCAATATTCAGAGGGGCTTGAAAGGGGAAAAAGTCTTGATACCGGAACAGGCGCGCGAGAAAAATCGAGGGCCTAGCCCGATCTACTCTTCGCCGTGGGGGGTTACGCGGAACACAGCGTAAGGGGAAAGAAATATTCTGGGAGGGAGAAAGGAATGAATAAACGACCAGAGCAATGACAAGGAAAAGGAAGGAATACGAGAGTAATACTTGGCCAGCCAAAAAAAATACCGCAGTAGCGAGATGGGACTTGGAGCTAAGAGGAACTAAACGCCTCAAAAAGAAACCGACTTCCTCCATTCTCGTTAAGCTGTTCGTGGATCAAGAGAAGGGCCAAAGAGTCAGAAAAGGCAGATGCTCCTCCAAAAACAAAAAAAAGGTCCTTTGAAAAAAAAAAGAGAAGGAGAGCTACATCTCAAGAGGGAAGCGGTCTGACCTACATAGGGTCACCGGGGGGGGAATAAAAGGGGGCGCGGCCTGAAATTCCAAGAGGAAATTTTTGCATTCACTCGACCGACAACAACAAACAGATGGAGAAAGATATAAGGGGTTAAAAATGTCGAGCGGGAGAAGGAGCAGATTGAGAGGGGAGGAAAAGCGTCCTGAATCCGAAAGGAGAATCAGGGCAGCAGAGATTAGATGCAGACAGCACGGGTTCTTGCTGTTGGAGGAAGGGGACCTGGGAGTTTTGGGAAGGAGAATGGAAAGTGTGTTCTCGATTGGGAGAGAGGGAATCTAAAAAGGGAAAAAGTGTCGAGGTCGCAGCCGCTTTTGAGGTCTGAGGAGGAATCTTCGAGTCCTGAGTAGAACGGTCCTTTTTGAATGGGCATTGAAAAACGCGCTCGAGGAGGTTGAAAAGGGGCTAGGAGTTCCATTCCAGAGGCTAGGAAAAAAGAAAGGGCTGGGGGGGAGCTGCGAAGGCTGTTTCGGAGCTTGAGTAAAAACCACGCGAAGGAAAGATTCGAAGAGGGACACAGAGACGAAGATCTCAGGGGGGAAAGATAGAAAGGTGGAAGTAAAAACACGGGGGGGAAAAGTCAGAATCATTGGGCGCGCGATCGAAAATCAGGGGAAAAGAAGAGGTAAGGGGGACTTTGGGCCCTCAAGATTTAATTGAAGAGGAAATTTTGGGAGATGTCGAATGCAGTGTGGAAGGGGTGCAGTCATCTAGCGTTCGAGATGGAGGGCGAGGGTCAGGTGGGCGGAAGCCGACGAGTATTTGTTGGACTAAGGACCAAAAAAAGGGATTACGGGGGGGAGGGAAGGGGTAGATGGTGCAAAGTTGGTAATTCAGGTCGAAGAACCTTTCCTTCGCAAGAAGGAGGGACGGAGGGTGTGTGGTTTATTACTGGGTTTCAGGCAAGAGAAAATAAGGGGGGCCCCTTTAAATGCCTGCACAACCGGAAGAGGGAGATGAAAAACGGAGAAGCTGAAAGGTTGGGTGACAGGGGTTTAAGGGGAAAAATACCAAAAAGGGGGGAACAGTCTTTCACTCCAGTGCGAACCGGGGGAGGCAAAAAAAGGGGTGATTGGGATATGTAACCCCCACTCTGGCAGCTCAAAGGAATATCCAAGGGTTGAAGGGGGGCGAAAGGACCGATTTATACTGGTGAAGAAAAAAAAAACGAGCTGAGGAGAAGGAAATCATCGAAAAAGCGGGCGGAAAGACTTGGGATATTTTTGGAGGGGGGACGCGAGATTTTGGGGGACTTAAGTTCTCGTAAGGGAGGGAAGACAATTTCCGAAGAGGGGGGGAAGGCTTAAGAGGGGAGCGCAGCTGAAAGGTAGAAAAAAAAGAAGACATTCACATAATGGGGCCCAAAAGGACACGGAATGGGTTCTATTACTTCCATGCAAATGGAAAAAGGGGAGTAAAAGGGAACTGGGGGCAAAATAGGTGATGTGTGGAAAAAAGGAGAAAGGAAAATTCTGGGGGGGGAAGAAAGGACACTTACCGAAAAAAATAGGCGCAAAAACCAAGAAAGAGGGGAATTCGAAATGAAATCCACAGGCGAACTTGCCAAATGGTATCGGGGAGACCGAATGGCGCAAGTTCAGAGGGCGAGATTGGGACCTTAAGGGTAGGGAAAGGGGAGGGGTTCGGCCGTTCGTTGCTTCAAAGGTTTCTTTTGAGACTTTTGGGGAATCGATTAAGGGCAAAAGAGCCGGAGATGAAGCGAGACTTGGAAGGAGGAGGAAAGTCAGGTGGGATAATGAAAGCTAAAGGGTCAAACTGGAAAATCACCCTAAAGACGGGGGGAAAAGGGGAGACAATAAGGAGACTGTGACAGGGTAGGGCCGCGTGGAGGAGGTTGGGGGTGTGTTTAAAGAGGGCGCGCAGAAGCATTATGAAAAGAAATTCGGGTTGGGCGGTCATGCCAATCGAAAAGCAGGGAGTAGAAAAGGGGAAGACATTGCAAACGGGGGAACGTGGTAAAAGCTTCGGCCTTCTTGAAAGAGGCAATGGGGGGGGGGGGGGCAGCTGTAGCAGGACTCTTAGGGGGGGGGGGAAAGAAGAGGGGTCCGAGGTGACAAGCAAATGAGGGGGAAAGAGAGAAACAACACAATGAGGTACAAGGCGTCAACGCGGGAATAAACAAAGGAAGGATGGGCATTTCTGTCCCAAACAAGACCCCAAGGAGGGAAGAAGTGAAAAACGGGAACTGGCTGTAAGAAAAAGAAAGCGATTGAAAAAACCGTACGGCGCACAGCGACGCGGCTCAAGCATTTAGGAGTTGGATTAAATCAAAAATCATGATAATAAAATAGGAAAATTGGAAGGGGGAGAAGGACAAAATATGCCTCAACAGAAGAGGGGGGAACTACGATCAATCGTGAAAAAGTTCACGGAGACCAGGTTCCGCAGACAGGAATTCCGGGAAGGTGAAAATAAGGTTAATTCGATGAAAAGGAAAGGGCCTTAAGGGAAAAGAAGAGCAGGTAATAGAAGGGCTATCCTGCGCGCACGAGGGTAGCGGAAAAAGGGAGAACCACGATAATCACAGAATACAAATAGCAAAAGCGCGTCGACAAAAAATCAAAAGCAATCTCTCCCGAGTGGACATGAAAAAAAAGGGGCGGTCTTCGCTCTCCCATTTGGGACTTTTAGTGGGGGAGAGGAAGTTGATGTGATGAAAAGTTGGCTGGGACAAAAAGCAGCAGAGGGGGGTTGAAGGGGGAAGGGGGAAATTGCAAAAAAAATGGAAAGGTGGGGAAGAAGTTGGCACGGGCACACATCCGGTCCGTGGGGGGTGGCAGAGGGGAACGTGAAGTTTCATCCTTCAATGTTTTGTACCTATGCAGAATGTGAGGAGAGACAAGAAGGGGGGAAGGGGTCCCCAGGGAAAGGGCGGGCTGGAAAGAAAAGAAAAGTTTGGCGAGATGTCCCTTCCAATGGGAAGATTCAACAAGATTGAGTAGGGATGATGACCTTACCCAAAATCAAGAAGACAAAGTTGAAAAAAAAAAAAAAAAAAAAAAAAACTCACTACCGTCAACCGGGCAAGGGACGACGACGATCTCGGGGAGGAGAAAACTGAGGAACGGAATCGGTTTGCCCAGATCATACAAAATCGGGCCATCACCTGAATATAGGGGGAGAGTGAATTTTGAGGGGAAAAAAGAATACAGCTACCAGAAGAAACAAGCTTTCTAAAGGGGAAAGGGAGTGAAGAAATCAAACTCCGTGGGGAAAGGGGGAGTGAAGGGCAAACCTAAACACACCGGTCCCAAAACGGGATTGGTTCGAAAAATAACTGTAAAAAAAGAGAAAAGGGGCTCGGGAGGGGAAAAGGTCGTCCAAAAGAGGGACAAGAGACCTTCCAAGATAAATCTAAATTCTGAGGACGCTCAAAGAAGAAAACTAAACAAAAACAAACAAGATGGGAGGGGAGCCAAGCGCCAAATCGAAAGTGAAGTCCCAACATTACCCATGATAAGAAACATCGTCTACAGCCGCAAAATCAAGCCAGGCCTGAAGCGGAAAGATCAAGGGAAGGGAAAATCAAAGTCAACCCTCAAAGGGGTAATCGCCACGGAAGAAAACCAAAAGTAGAAAGTCATCGGACAGAACTAAACCTGGTGGTCGCGCGTAGAGAAAGAAAAACTTGATGTTAGTCAAGGTCAACCGGGAAAAAATGAGGGGGTGCTTTTGCCGAGTAACCAAAAAACGAACTCTAAAAGTTCTCGGCCCTGGTACCGTCGGGCTCTCGCCAGGAATCCGAAGGGAGCACTCGAACTAAAGGAGCGGAGGACTGAGACGGTTCTGAAAGAAGATTAAAGGGAACCGCATTGAACAAATCCGCGGATTTTTAGGGCCATTAGAGAAAAAAAGCACAGCTCTCGCGAAAAAAAGGAAGGCAGCACGCGTAGGTTGGGGCAAAAGCAAAGAGGAGACAGGGGACCTGACAAGACGAGGACTGATGAAAAACTCCGAAAAAAAAAATCGTGAAGGAGGAAGAAGGCCTAGGGGGGTCTGACCAAAAATGGAGAGCAAAAAAGAGCCAAAACAAAAAAAAACTGGGTACAGTTGAAAATCGAGCAGAAAAAAGAAACGAACCTCGGACCGAAGACAGACGGGGAAAGAATGAAACCAGAGTGCGGGAAATTGGAAAGAAACTCTATTTGCAATTGCCCTCTAAAGCTCAAAAAGGGAGGGGTATGGGGGAAATGGATTCGCGGCAATGCCGAATTTAAGAGGGAAAATGGAGGAAGAAGATAGTACGGTGAGAGGGAAGGAGGAAGGAAACAAGCAGGAAAATCAATTCCTCTTAACGCCGAGAAGATACAGAAAGGGGAGGGTTTGCTATGTGTTCCGTGGAGGGGTGGGGAAAGAGGGAAATGTCTCGATGTTGATCCACGAAATCAGGGGAAAAACAAAGGAGGAACTAGAGTCGATGGAGGCGTTGGGAGGCAAGGTGCCAAAGAAATGATTCGAAGAAGTTGGGAGTGGAGGGGAAAAAGGGGATCCCTCGCGTTCAGAAAAAGGGGAAATTTCTAGGGGGGAATGGGGTCGGTTCATTCAGAATGCGAGAAACGAAAAGTTGCGGAGGTATTGCATATGGACAAAGGCTGAACAGAAATAAAAAGGCTTCTCAGGAGAGAGATTGGTCGCCGCGCGAAGGGGACTGCCTACAGGAGGGGAACGCGAACGGGGGGGTCAAATCGGATAATCTTTGTAAAAAAGGCAGGATCGAAAGCGGGGGATAAACCCTCACCTTGGACTTGCGAAATCAAAAGAACTTTGGGGGGGGGGAGGTAAATGAAAAGTGATGTCCGCGGGAGGAAGGGAAGTGGTCGGCATCCGAGATTGGAGGGGGGGGGCGTATGGGGAAAGAAAAAAAACGGGGGAGGAGAGATTGGGGGGTTGTGGATGCCGCCGTCAAGGACCCAAGGGATATGAAGAGTCTCAAGGGGACCTGGGTCGTAGATGTGGGGAAATTCGAGAAGAAGGGCGATGAGCGGAAAGGACCCGACGGAGGGGGTGGGATCTTTCGGCAAAAAATGGTCAGAGCTAACCGGTGTAAGACGGAGGGAGAAAAGAACCAAGCCCCGAGCTTTTCGATGAGACGGTAGGGAAAGAGGAGGAAAAAAAGGTTTGGGTGCCCTGGGGTAGTAGGCGCCAAAAAGGGGCCTTCTTTTGGGGGCAGGTGCCTAAAAGAACATTTTGAAACAATATTGGCAGGCGAAAAAGAATCAAAATTCACGCGCCGACTGATTTGTTGAAAGGGGGAAGGAAGGGGGGAAGAGTGACGACTGAAGGACACCACCCTGCATAGGACTACGCGATTAGGGCGACAGACACGGAAAACTCGGAAGGGGGCGAAGAGGGGGCGGGGGTGAACCGGAACATTGTTCGCATGCTTTGCAAAGGAGGGGGAAAGGGGGAGGAAGTTCACAGGAGCAAGAGGACAAAATTCGGGGGACAAAAAAACTGCAAAAGCCGGAAAAAACCTCAGAAAAAAAACGAATGTCGAGCTACATTCCAGGGAAAAGGGAAGGGGGCGGGAAGAAATTCAGGAGGACACCATGATGTGTTGGTTCAAGGAATCAAAACGGAGGAATGGACAGTCAGGTTTTGCAAAAAGCAGAAAACAAAATAACGCGGCGAAACTCGGGGCGCAGGAAACACACAGTAAGGGAGGAAAGGACGACAGCGCAGCGAAACCTAAAACGCCGAAGAGGAGAGGAAGAAAAAAATTGAAAGGCCTCATATTCAGATTCGAGGAAGACCGGCGTCTCTTTGGGGGGTTCGCAAGGGAAGAGGAGACCGGATTGCTGACGGAGGAAGGAATCTCAAAAGGATCAAACAGGGTAAAAGCCGGAAAAAACACTGCCTTCAAAACTTCATTGGTCTCCTCAGCAAAGTGTTCGCTACGGAAACTACGGCGAAAAGGGTCTCTGGAAAAAAAAAGAAGTACTCTTCTAAAGGTGAAACGGCAAGAATCAAGGAGAGGAAGGTATTGGGAGCGAAAAATCCTAAAGGAAGGGGGAGGAGTAGCTCAGATATACCACGATGATTTTGTAGGAAGGCCGACGGATCCACGGGTAGGGTAACAAAGGAAGCTCGCCTTTGTTGAACGCGAAGAGGGGGGTGAAAACCCGCCGGTCTGGCCAAGACAATAGAGAACGGACAACGGGGAAACCAAAAACTGCGATCTAAACAAACAACACGTAGGGGGGGATTATGTCCGAGGCAAAAACACAGAAGGGGGGAAGGCCTTTGTAAAACTTGGCAAGGGGAGGGGGGAAAAAATACAGGGTCAAGACAAATCGTCCATAAGATCGAAAGGGACTGTAACAGAGACTCGTGGAAAGGACATTCTCGCCGGTCCGCGAGGAATAAAGGACTTTGCAACGACCAAATGAATCAGGGGTGGGAGGAGAAGATAGAGAAAAAGGAGACGCGTTTTTTAAAAGGCACCCAAATAGCCCCGCCCGCAGAAAAGAATGGGACCCTATCGAACTGGTCGTTGACCTGAGAGGGGCCGGCGCCGCGGGAAAGTTTAGAGGGGAGGGGGGGAAACCGGTGCTTCGGGGGAGAGCCAATTACTGAAAAAACTGTAGCGCAGGGGGGGATGCAGTTCTTCTAAGAAGGAAAAAGTAGAGCCTGGTCCTCCCAAGCAAAAGAAATCACCTATCAAACGACCGACCCCCAAGAAAGAAACAGGAAATCTCAAAAGTTGGAAGAAAATGCAAGTTTTCGGGGCGAGCACATTGTTGAAGGGGAGGGGTTCGAATTTAAAGTGGGAGGGGAACAGAAAAGTGAGGGCAAAAAGATGGGGGCGGGGAGTTATTTTTTTCGAGTGGTGGCCGTGTGGCAAAACTAAGGGGGGAATTAAGGTGGAAACAGAACGGAAAGTAAGTGTTGGGGCCACCCGTACGGGGAACAGAAGAAAATTTGGGGACCAAGCAGAAAAACTCAAAAAAGCAAGTGTCCTGGGTGGCCTTGATTTGTCAGGGAGAAAATCCACTTTGAGGTCAAGGAAAGCCTAGCAGAAAAAGAGTGGGGAGGAATGTGAATCGGTCCGCCCTTCAAAAAGAAACCGGAAGAGCAGGTAAAACGAAAGGCCAATGGAGGAGAGAAAAATACCCGGCGCGGAGAGAAGGGAAAGGTAATCATACTCAACCGGCTAAGGGGGAAGGCGAGCCAGGGGAACCAAGACAATTAGAATCACAAAGGGGAACGCAGGATCTTCATTGTTGGAGCTACCCCTCTAAGAAGGGAAGATAATCACAATCTTGAAGGGCGGGAGAAAAAGCCAAACCAATTGTAAGGGACCTGCAAACCGAATAACAAGAAAAACTGGCATGAAACAAAGTTGTCTGGAAAAGATTGTCCCACTACATCGGAACTCGGGAGGAGGGAAGGGAAGGTACCTATAAAGCTAAATCTGAAAAAGGAGATGAAAATCTGAAATACCACCGAAAACTCTACAAAAAAACCCGACAAGGAATCAGTCGTTTGTCGAATCAGAAAAAAAAGCGGCTAGGAAAAGAAGAAAATTTCAACCATCTACCAAGGAAAAACAATAAGGAAGGAAAGGAAGCGCCATGGAACCTGAACTCGAAAGAAAAAAGAGAGAGTCAAAGCTCGACAAAAAAGTCACCAAACGACCCTCTACTGAAAGGAAGAAGAGAATTAAGGCACACGCAAAAAAAAGCAGACGCGAAAGCAAAAAAAAAGTGGGTCACTTCCGCGGGACATCAAAAAAGAGGGTGATTGCAAGGGCCGAGAAAAGCCTGTTTCAAAAGAACCAAAAAGAGCGCGAACACATGGCAAGAGGGGAGGAAACGCGGAAATCAAAAAAGAAAGGCTCCTTCAACACAGGGACTGAGAAAGGGAGAAGGGACGCAGGGCGAAGACTCAAGATTTACGCTCAAATGGACTATTCAATCTTCTTACTAAAAAGGAGAGGGGGGAAAAAAGATCCTTTCCAGAAAGCCGAAAGGAATTTGCACGCATTCTGAATAAAGAAAGAAGCCATCTACAGCGCACGGACTGCTGCCGAGAGAACGTATCGTAGGAAAAAGAAGAAGGGAAAGTCTAAGCCCAAGGAGAGCGCAAAATCAATGAAAAGCGAGACCGGGGGGGGGGGGGCGAAGGAAAATTCCACAAGACTATTAAATGGGGGGAGGAGCACAATCGAACCAGCCAATTGCATAAAGAAAGACATGCCCGTCGCAATGAGAAAGAATGAGAGTGGGATGTCCTTAATGGGAGGGCTTGACGGGGGCGAGAGGAAATTAGATGGACCTAGGAAGAAGGGGGTTAGCTGATGGATCATTGCGCGTAGGAAAAGGGAAACACGCTTCGAAATTGCAATTCCGCGAAAAA
>Ga0179593_1623169_pt1 | contig 27496 bp, 40 predicted proteins | sample CZODoug2_1_08_16_FD_185931 | JGI IMG/M metagenome (GOLD analysis project Ga0179593, IMG submission 185931) | Vadose zone soil fungal communities from Angelo Coast Range Reserve, California, USA - CZODoug2_1_08_16fungal (PacBio error correction) | ecosystem: Environmental > Terrestrial > Soil >...
AGTAAGAAGTATACGCCGATAATCATTCAGAAAGGGAAGACGCCGTCATTCGCGCGTGAACCAGGAAGACTAAAAAAAATTCGACCTACCGAAAAAACGACCTCAGCACTCAAAGGGTGGAGACAAGTCAAAGAGGGTAAGTGCCCTTACATCCTTCCCAAAAAACGAGAAGTCCAAAGCGAGAAAACATTCAAACCCGTCAATCGAAAACAGGAGCACAGGCACCAACGCCTCGCTTCCGGAAAAAAGGGGCCGCGCGCGCGACGAAAATGAGAGCAACGTCACAAACGGGGTAAGAAAGCAAAACGCTATAACCCGCACCTCACACCGAGCCACATCTCTTCAAAAAAAATATTCCGCAAGGAAGAGACACTTGAGAAATCCAGCCCCGATCCACGCGTCGAATTAGCGAAATAGGCGCAGAAAAAAGGAAGCCGGAAATTCCGTAGAGTCAACAAAAGCTTTCGGAAGAGGGGAAACCGACTCCGAAGAAGCAAAGAACGCCGCCGCCGAGGTCGCACAGACAGTCCCGACGAGTCATCTGACGGAAAAAGAAGACGAGAGGAACCACAGCAATCCGCCTATTTCGAAGCGCTCCCATAAATGCGGAGAAAAAAAACGGAGGGAGTATATAGATAGCGAAGAAGAAAAGGAGGGGGGGTCAAAACTGCGTCAGGGGTGTTGGACTAAGCGAATGGTCAATGGGGTGGCGTGAGAAATCGGGCCGGAAGAAGTCGGAGGGGGGGGGAAATGGACCAGAAGTAACAAAAGGAAAGAATCGTCATGGCAGTTGAAAGTACGTGAGGGGAAGGGCTCCTAAGAGATCATGCGAAAGCCGCTGAGGAAGGGGGGGGATTTGAAGGGATTCAGATGATGCAAAAATTAAGTGGATGAGAAGTAATCGAACGTATGGATGGGGGATTCACAGGGAGGGGGGGTTCTGGATCGGTTTGCAGAGAAGGCGGGTGCGCCTGTTTGAGATTTTGGGCGTAACGCTCGATAAACAAGGAAGGGAAATAGGGTCGGAGTTGGGAGGGAAAAAAAGGACTGGGGAAGGCGGGGGTCGATGGTACTGGGGGAGATTATTAATTACGCGGGCGAAGGTTGACGATGGCTGTATGATGGAAGGGGCGATTTGACCAGAGGATAGGGGGAAAGTGAAGGGGGGCCCGACTCGGGTCGTTGGCGTAGTTACTCGGAGGAGAGGTCCTGAGATGAGGCGCTGCCAGTAAAGGGATAGCGGCGGGGGGGGAAGAGAAAAGTTGAAGAGGAAAATTGGAGGGAACTCGGGAGCCAGGGGGAGGAGGGGAGGGGGAGGCGCTTGGAAGTTTCATAGGAGTTGCAAGGCCTTAGAGTCCTTTGTGGGCCTATTCGCTTAGAGGGCAAGGTTCATTCGTCCTTAAAGAAACATGGCATTCAAGGTGGTCCCTGAGAAAAAATTTAGAGAGCGGTGGGCCAGGGGGAGGTGATCCGCAGCCGGAAAGGGGGCTGGGTTGTTTTGGCAAATTCAAGCTTCAAGATGGGTGCGGTAACTTGTGGGGTGCAGTCATGAGGTGGGGGGGGGGGGGAGGGTGACGACGGCCTAGAGAAATTTTTTTGGGGGGTGGTAAGAGGGTGAGAAGCGTCCGTTGCTGCGTGGGGAGGGTGTGGGGAGGAGAAGAGATGCGGAGGTCTTGGAGTAGTGGGGAATGGTTTTTGTTCATTGGCGGAAAGGGGGAGTCGGTTTGTCTTAGAGAACCGGGTGGCTGCAGAGACTGCGTCGAGGATGCTTCATTAAGGAACGAAGGGCGGGAACGGCTTGGCGTTGTGGGAGAATTGAAAGAATGGGGCGCACAGCCATGTGGCTACCTAAAATTTGGGGGGAAGGTCGACAGGAGAATGGTAAGATCCAATAAGAAGCTGGGGGGGAGGAACACTCCTGTGCCAGGGAGGCTGGGCGCCGGGGGCGTTATTTAGGGTTAGTGATGAGGGGGAACCGTCTAAACGAGGGGGGGGTAAAAGGGGTGTCAGGCACCCAGAACGGTTTTAAATTTATGGGGGGTGGGGGTGCCGTGGGTTAATGAGAACCTCGCCAGAGTTTTTTAATATGGTCTGGGTTCTATGAGGAACCTGTGCCTAGCTTTGGAGGGGAATTCAAAGTTCGGTGCAGAAGAACGAAAAAGGGTTCTTGGGGCAAGGTGAATTTGTTGTACGGGAGGTTGGGGGAGTAGTTGGGGGTTGGCGGACGAAATGGTTGAACAGTGCGTAAAACAAGACTCGGTGCCGACATCATGACGAGGACTGAAAAAAAAGGGGTGGGGGTGGCAGTAGGGTGACCTGTTTTGAGACAGGATCACAGGAGTCATGTGAAGGAAATCAGAAGCTTCACACCCCCACGTGATTGAAAAGATAGATATCTCGTTGGCCACCCTCTTCCTAACAAGTGTTCTCTAAGGAATCAAATTGTGGAAAAAAAGGTCAAGGCAAAACAAAAACCAATTCGTCCTCGGCGGAGGGAAGCCATCAGCCTACTAATCGGGAAGGCCCTCGTAAAAGGACTGGCGCAACCCAAACATAAGAATATCAAGCCACGTAAAATCGAAATCCTACGAGCTGAAAAGAAAACTAAGGGGACCCGGTAAGCATGCCCATCTAGCACTCAGGAGACTGCCACAAATTCAAAAAACATCGCCTCGAAATTAGGGAAATCTCTCAAAAACGGTCCACTTCCAATCAAACAGCAGATTCGGGAATAAAAAAACAATACAAAAATAAGGGAGACGGGGAAAAAACATCGCAGGCACTAACCACCTGCCTATCAGCAAAGCCGCATAACACGGGCGGGCGCAAATTATACTTCGGGTACTCCATAAAACCTAGGAAGAGTAGAGAAAAAAAAAAAAAAAATCGGCTAAGAAACTAGAAAAGACGCACGCAAAGCCCTCCTATCTTCGAAGGGGAAAAAGGCAAAAAGCAACAATGCTCATCGACGCAGAGTCTCGCATAAAAAAGGGGGGGCACAGCGCGAAAAAAAAACTCTCCTGGTGCCTCACACTCAGAAGGGCAGACTCCGGAAGCGTCCTTGAGAGAAAAAAAAACCACCCCAACTAAGCAAAGTACGATCTCCAGATAAAAAAAAAAAACCGTCGGGAAGACGAAAACAGGGCAAACCAAACATAGCGCGCTACGCCCAAGGGGAACGAATCGAACTTCTAAGTCTGAGTGTAGTCCCGAAAAAAAAAAGAAAATAAGGATCGTAAAAGAGGGGGAGGGGGCTAAAAGGGCTTTAAAGGGCAACTATCCGCTAGAAGCTTTTAAGTCAGGTGGGACAAAGAAATAAACTTAAAAAACGACAATCGACGAGGGAGTTTGTCCAAGAAGACGGGATCTCTTCCAAGACTCAATTAAAAGAATCTTAGCGAGTCCGAAAAAAGGAACGCCGAAAATCGAAAGACCGACCGAATCCGAAACAGGAAAAATCTACAGCCCTCCGCGCTAATCATTAGCTGCACTACTTCCTTCATTCAGCGCAGCCAAGGAAGGAACAATGGAAGAGAAGAACCAAGGAACAAAGGGAAGAGGCCATTACCAGACGGTCACATTGCGGTAAATTGAAGTGGACTTCCAGTACAAGAATTCTTTCAAGGAGATGGGAAAAAAACACCGTGACAGGAAACAGCATCGAATCTAAAAGAAATCGGACCCAGTGTGGGGGAAGAGAAAAATCCAACGCCTGCCTAAGCGGACTTCCGATTCCATCTAGAAAAAAAAATGAAGCTCTAAAAGTATCCGATCAGGAAAAAAGACAGGAAGACCACCCACCTACGAGGGGAAATAGAAAAATAAGGCACAGAGCAACTCACTGTAACTAGTCAAAACGTTGGTTCAAGTCCAGAAAGAAAAAGCGAGGAGTGATGTGATCGGGAAAGCCGTAAAAAATATTCACTCGGGACGACGTAGAATGAAACAATAACGCCTTCTTGAAGATGAATCTTAAAACGTCAAGCGGTACAGCGAAAACCGCGACAAATGGAAAACTCACATCGAACCAAGACAGGCTTCGAGCACTCAAAGGGTCGGGGTTTAAAATCACTAAATAGGGCGTCAAAGAGACTCCCCACCAATGTAGCCCCCTCCGGGAATCATTTGAACTAGTCCGGGGGCTTTCAAAACGACGTCGTCGCTTGATTGGGGGACGGCACGACTGAGGACTGGTAAAGGGTTCATTCAGCAAACGGCGGGCGTAGTCTGGTACGTCTTCGGAGGGAGTTGAACGTCAAAAAGGCCGCCGGGAAGGTAATCTTCCCTTGGGGATATCCGCCTGCAAAAGGGGTTTTGCGATCACGCACCAGACAGCGAGGGGGGGGGGGTCGTTTTCAGCGGATCTACTTAAGTCAAAGTGAAGTGGAGTCGGAGGATGGGAAAAAGGAAGAGTTTCTCTGGATGTTGGAGTTAAAAATGGAAGTGGCATCGGGCGTTTGAGGGCAGGAAGGTAAGGAGTTCGGGGCGGCTCGCGCTACATCCGCTGAAGTCGAAAGACAAATTGGCAGTCTTTTAAGCGTGTAAAAAACGAGGTGACGGGGCGTCGAGGAGAAGGTTAGAAAAAAAGGGGGGTGAGGAGGAACGAAAGGACAGTCTGTAAGGGCAAAAGGAAGTACCGATGGTGTCAGGAAAGGGACTATTGGTACTTTACCCGTGTGGAAAGGGGGGAAAGGCCAATCGAATTACCTGGGGCGCTCTTAATTAGTGGGGAGAGGGGAAGTTAAAAAACTTGAATGATTGAGCGTTGCTAGAGAGTGTCCGACTGGCATAAAAAAATCCAGGTGGGCGGAGGGAGAAGGGGGGGGGGGGCGGGGGTTTCGTATGATAGGATGCTAGAATTGGCGTCGGAAGTCCCATTCAAATCTTGGGAAAACTTCAAGGGTGCTGGGATTAGCGGTGGAAAAAAGCGGGCCTGCAGAAAACCTTTTCCCTTAGGAAAAGTTTAAGAGGATAGCTGGTAGGGGGGAAAATGTTGGTATCCACGGAATATCGGATGTGTGTTTTTGGAACGGGGAAAGGCGTCAAAATATGCGGTTTTGGTTCGTGGAGGGAGCATGGGTTGGTTTGGCAGTTGGAAGCCGCGGCCTAGAAAAAAGGGGAGTGGTGTTGGTCTCGCCTTTCTGAGGAAACGTGGCTTTTGGGGGATTGGGGGAGGAGATAATTAAAGGGGGGTCGGTTGGGTTAAAGATGGTGTGCTTGAGGGTGAGTGGAGGAGTTTGGGTCCTTCGGCGTTGGTGGAATTCAGAAGATATCTGATAGAGGGTCCGGTACTTTTGGCGAAGAGAAGAAGGGGAGGGATGCTTTGACGGACGTGAGAGAGGGGAGGAGATGGGGTTGGAGATACTAACGCGGGAACGAGGTTGGTTTAGCGGCCCCATGGGAAAAAATAAGGTAAAATATGGTGCGCCGGCCGCCTAGGATATTGTCATCGGAAGTCGCTTGCGGGGGGGGAGTCGGTGGGGCGATTGTCCGTCGCGGGTGGTAGTGGGCCGGTGCTCAAAGAAAAATTGGAAGGGGGCGCCGGGGGGTGGAAGGGTTGGTGAGTGCCTATGGAGAGGGGCGGACCGTTAAGCGAGTTTTGGTGGTTGCAGGGCGGTCGTTTGAGTCCTTCTCAAAAAAAAAGAGCCGGGCGTGAGTGTTGAATTCAAAGGGTTGTGAGTGTGGGAAAAAATCTACTCGGGATTGGGCGAATGGGGAAGAGGGGGGGTTTGTTTTAAGCTAGGAAGGTGGATGGCAGGGGGGTTGGGGGGTGGCGGCCGAATTGGGACAGAGGCTGCGATGCACGGGAAGCAGGTGAATACCATATGCAGCAAGTGTGGTGTGTCAATAAGACAGTTTTTAACAAAGAGAACAGAAACGTTCGAAGAGGGGCGGGGCAAAGAGATCTACTCACACAAAAAGGATAGGAAGACGATTTGAAAGCAAACTCGTAGACAGAGGTTCGAGGAACAACGTGTTGTAAAAGCACCCTGGACATTCCAAAAAAATGCAGGCATGATGTCCAGTCACCCTCCAGACAGAGAGGGGAAAAGAAGCAGAAGTAAAAAGCGGGGATCACCACCAACGGACAACTCCGGGCAATTAACGGGAAACCTTGCGGGTAAAAAAAAGGTAGAGAAAAAAGCAACCACCAAAAGGTGGGGAAGCAAAGCACAACTCCTCAGGGGCCATGAAGAAACTAAAAGAAAAAATAAATCACCAGAGAAAAGTCTCCAAAAAAAGCCCAAAAAATCAGAAGGCACCGAATTTATGTTAAGAAAGAAACAACTAACCAAGAATACGGTTCACAATTCACTACCTACATAAAACTAATAAAGACTCCCAGCACGAAAGTGAGGACAGCGCACCAAAGGATAAGATGGGAGAAAAACATCATCCTGAAACTAGGGACATGCACGCAAAAGACATCTGACAAGTCATAAGCAAACCCAAGCAAACGAAGAAGGGCTGGAACGGGGGACACTAGGCCCTTCAACAGCCAGACGCTCTGAGTCGCCATTCCCACAAGGAGCAGCCGCTACTAAAAAAAACTCGGGAAAAAGCAAAAGAAGAAGCAACGGCAAAATAATACGTCCTATCCCCACAATCCAAAGCAAGAAATACGGAGAAGGTGAAAAAAAAAAATCCTGGCAGATAGGCAGGAAAGTCAACGCAAAAAAAACCAGAAGGGAAAACGCCCAATTGCACCGCACTCTCACAGTGATCTAGTTCGTCAGGAAAAAAACTATCACGGGAGGAGGCTCAAAGGCGACACAAATTAACCAGAAATCCGCGCTACTGAAATGAAAAGTGTCCAGACAAGGGATGGGAGATGCACTTCCAGCAAAACCCGTGAAGGAAGGAAAAAAGGGGAAACATGCGGGGGGGAAATGGAGAGAATACCGCACCACAGACTCAAGTCAATCTATACTTACTGAACAAGACGAAAATAAGACTCGAAAAGATCCCCTCCTCCAGGCTCGAAAGAGGGGGGACACGCTCCTAAACGAAATCATTAACTCACTAGAGGAAGTCTTATAATTCAGCGGGAAAGGTAAAGAAGAGGAAACCAGGGTCTCTAAAAGGAAATAAGACCTAAAGTCCCCGCCGGGGTTAGGAGGGAAGGAAACCACAAGAACCAATCAAAATTCTGGGCAAAAGAGTGTATTATTGTGAAAGGACATAAGTGCTACCCGCCCGCCGTCACCGAGAAAACTGAAAAGAACATCAGGGAAACAACCCAGTAAAATATCGGAAGAAGCTTCTCCCAAACCGAAACCAAGCATCGACGGCGAAGAAGCTTGCTGCGTCCGAAACTGTCTCGGAGTAACTGATCAGGGGGAAACGCAAAGCCACAAAAAGAAAGCACTCTTCCAAAAAACATCCGTCCAAGGATTGAGCAATAAAAGGTAGAACAGCAGAAAGTAAATTAAGGGGGGGAATCATAAGCCCAGCCTAACATCCAAGGCGAGTGTCCGAAGGACCAAAATAGGAGCGCCATTAAAACCAAATCCTATGCCGGGGCAAATTCAAAAAAACTTCTCGATTGGTCCCTTGCCCGGCATGCCCAATCAAGCAGAAAAACTATTGAGCCAAATAAACTGAAGGGACACATGATTAGGAAACCCAGACCAATATACTAATCGTGGACCCCGAAGAGGGGGGGTGAAGCGGAAAAATTACTCTAACCACTTTGGAGAAGAAGAGAATGCGCAGAAAGAGGGATGGGGCGGGAACGAGAGTCCTATTGGCTGACTAGCGGATGTTCCTGAGAGATGGATCGTCGGAGGGAGGTCCTTTTGTGAGGGTGACATTCTTCCTTCCTGCGGCTGAAAAGGGGACCAGAATTCCAGAATAAGCGGGGGAGGAGGAAATATGTAAGGTTAGTTGTAAGAAAGGGAGGACCTAGGTGTCGGGAAAAGCCGAATTGGGGATTTTGTGCTGTTGATGGATATGACAGTTTACTCGGCGGAAGTGGTGGAGGAAGTTGTAAGAGGATGGGGGCCGAAGAAGATGAAAGTGGGATGTGGGGCGTTTTGAAAGGATGTTGCTAGGTCGCAGTTTATCAATTTGTGTCGGGGAAAAAGGAACTGAGAGGCAGGGAACGAATAGTTCTAAGCTTGGTTGTCCGTCGGTTGACTAGGGGGGGCGGGGTTAAGGGTTTGGCACGTCGATGAGGAGTAGCGATCTAATGGCGGGGATGGGGAAAAAGGAAAATGAAGTAATGGCCCAAGGGAGAGTGAAGTTCAAGTCCCTTTGTCATTTCGCTCTGAGAGAAGGACCCTGCGGCACGATGAAGGTCGCCGTATTTGCAACTCTGAATGAGGGCACGTTGTAGGAGATGGTCCTGGGATTTGCCTAAGAAGTGCGCCGTGGCTGGGGGGGAAGGGAGTGGATGGATGGGCATGATCCGGATGGGGCAGGAGCTTCAAAGGGTTCGTCTGTGGGGCCGCACGTACGAAGTGAACCGCATGGCGGTTTCCTTGGGGAGGATGAAAAAGGACCGCGGGTGACCAGAATTAAGAGCGCACGCTGCCGGGATAGTACGGTTTTGTGAAAAAACCGTAAAGGAAACTTGAGGGAGGTGGGGGTTGTACGAAAACGAGACGATGGAGATGAAGGGGGAAAGGTTTGAAGGCTTTTGTTGTGAAGGGAAAAGCTACCTGCCGATAGGGAAGGTTTGGGGGTGTAAGCGGCTCCGAAGTATGGGCCCGGTGTATTTTTGGGGGATGGGAGATCGTTGAAAAAAAAAAAAAATCGGTTGTGCAGATTGCCAGAGGATCTTGCCGGAGGGTGGGGGTTGGTTTTGGTCGTAGAGAACTTCGTTGGGTTGCTCGAAAGAAGAGAAGTCGGAATGTTTTCCCTGGGGGCGCCGAGGCGAAGATTCGGAGTGTTGAGTTGGGTGCACGGGAGGGAGAATGCCGTGGTGGGGAGGGCTCAGCTATTTTTTAAATCGGAAAGAGGTACAATAGGCACTAATGGTGATACACTGGGGCCGCGAGTTACAGGTTCAAAATGGGGGGATAATCGCTGTGGGTGGTTCTGTTTTCGGGAGGGAAATTGTACAAAATCTAACGTTGGGGTGGGGGAGGGTTCAGGGCCAAATTATGAGGATTGCGGCTGGTTTGGGAAACGGGGCCCTCTGTGGCGACGGGGGCAGAAAAAATAGGGTGAGTGGTTAGTTAGAGCTTCGCCCGGCCGATGCGGAGTAGGGGAAAGTTCACCGGGGTCCGGGGGTCAGCGAATCGTAGAGGGTCCTTAATGTTCGGAAAGTTTGGGGGCCAGGAGGGGTCTATGGGTGTGCAGGACAGAAGATTGGGATTCGAGGGCCTTCGGAAGGGAACAGACCCGGAGGAGGAACGGGGGGGTGGTCAGAAAGGGTTACAAAAAAGATGACGGAATAGCACATAGGGATGAGGTAGTTGCCAAGACGAAAACAACACAACAGGAATAGAGAAAGAGATGTGACTTCCAAAAGCGGAAAAAATCGCTGCGGCCTCAGGGTTAAAAAACCCTGTGGTCAAAGCAAAACCAATAGGACGTGTGCATTATGTCCGGCACCTCACAAGAAGAGCCCTCGAAAGGAAAGAAGAAAAAAAAAGATCAAACTCCCCCCGAAAAAAAAAAAAAAAAAAAAAAACAAAATGGTCCCGCCGGCTAAAGCCTACAATAGCAAAAACTGACAAATGAACCCACCCCCGGGAATTAAACCAAAACAAGTCCGACAGGGATAAGAGGCAGAAACAAAGCATGAAACTAAAATGGAAGTCCGCAATCTGAACGCAGGAGCAAAAGATTCAGATAAAAGAACTTAAGTGTGGTGGTAGAATAAAGGAAAAAAAGACCTCTGGCGTTACACCAAACGCACTAACGAAATCAACAAACAGCACCGAAATAAGAAATCAAACACGAACAGGGCGCCAGTTTGATGGGTGTACACAGCTCGCGGAAAAATAGGAAACGTAAAAAAAACATATTCTTCATCACCGAGGCCCGCAAACGCAAACTACTACAGAGGCCCTCTCCAACTTAGGAAACATGCTCATCTACGCTCTTCGGTACAAAAAAGCTGGCCAGCGCTAAAAAACGCAACAGCCTGCAGCATCCCGCACTACTTGAAAGACTCCTGAATCCTTATGGAAGGAATCAAACAGCAACAGCCGAAAAAAGGCGGCTCTTACACAAAAAAAAAAACTTAAAGAAAAAACAAAACCAACGACCTGATCCGCACAACTACCGCAGCGCAAAGAAAACGCGAGCTTAGTACTGCCAAAAAACAAAAATCCAGAAAGCGGAGACCGTCGCGGCTAAAAAGGGAAACGGAAACGAAGTTTGCTGTTTCCCGAAAGGGCCAAACGCTGTCCCCAGAGGAAAAACGACGGGGTGTCACTTGACGAATGCCAAAAAAAACAGAAAAGGTAAGCGCCGGTAGGCCAAAGGCCGAACCTTCAAAAGAGCCCCTCCCTCCACGAAACAGGCTGAGAGTCGGCCACCAGCCAGAATCAAAAAAAATCTTCTAGGCCAAGAAGGTCGGAGATACTAGTAAGAGCCGTCAAGGCCGAGCTCAAATCCAGAGTCTCGACGGACTAACCAAAAAAAGGAGAAAGGCACCACTCGCAACGGGGAGAAGGGGGGTAACGCGTTGCTTCACACGGTGGGGCATAAGCTTCTCAAAGCAAGAGAAAAAGTGCGATCAAAAAAAAACCAAGATAACGGGAAGCATCTCCCCGCAAGGGCAAACCCTCCTGGAAAAAGAAAAAAGACTCAGACCTAATCAATATCATCTTCATTCTGATATCATCACTGAAGTCAAGAAATGAATACTACACGGATAGTAAATCACAAACTCCCGGAAAACGAAATACATCGGCCATCTTAATCAACATGCGCCACTCCTAAAGGGCAAGCACTCCTACGGAGGTAAAGGGGGGAAGTCTCCTGAATCAGAAAGCCGAAAGGAAATAAAAAGGCGGCGCGCTAGCATGACGAAAAAGCTAGGACATGAAAGGGTATCAAGGAAAAGAACTGATTCCTACATGGTCGGGGGTGCAGATAAAAGGTGTCCCATAAAAACGCCGGGTGCTCAAACCCTAAAAGATCAAAAATTCAGGCTTCAGCCAAGGAAAAATTACGGAGGGGTTTTGAAAAAGCGCACCGAAGCAGGCAAGAAACAACAAACAAAGGAGAGTAAAAAGAAGGATGAGCAGACAAAATAAGGCGGATTACGGGGAAGATAAGCGGGATTGGCATGGGAAGGCAGGGCCGAGGGGAATGGTGGCGGGGGAAGGCTGGGGACACGTGTGGGGGCTGGGAAAAAAGAACCAGCACGGAGTCAAAACTATTGAGGAAAGAAGTATTCCCGTGCTACGGAGTCGGGGAGGAATCGAATTTTTCGAAAGGGGAGAAAAAAAAAAACAGAAGCTGTGGGGGGGTTGTGAAGGGGGATGGATTCGGAAAGTCAAAGTACGGGCTGAACCGTTGATTTGGCCTAGGGACGAGGGAGGGGGCTTAGATAGAAAATTAGTGAGTGGGCTCGTTCTTTTGCAAAATTGAGGTTGGCAAGCCGTAGGGGGGGAGTCACGCGAGCAGTCCAAAATTAGGCCTTCAGGGAAGGTGGGAATGGCCGGAGGGGTGGAATGGTTCGATGGGGGGAGGGTTGGATGAGGGGGCGAGGGGAAGAAATTTATTAGTGCATTGATGTAAAAAGTAAGCGAGGGGGGGAAACAAGGATACGGTAGGGGGGGGGGGTTACGCACGTGGGCGGGTAGTGTATCGTTAGAAGGTACAGAGGGGTCGCTCGGAATTAGGCGCGGGGGACCGTTCAGCGGGAATATCGGGGGAAGGGGGTCTCATAGTGCCGTAGGTGGGGTCCAAAGCAGCCGAAGGGGTGTCTGGGTGGAGGGCGCGATGAGGGTTGGTAAGTAGGAAGGATGCAAAGAGGCGTTTTCGAAAGGATTCGAGGGAAAAAGGCAATGTGGTTGGGAGGAATTGGAGAAGAACTTCGATGACCGGGGGAACGATTTGAAAAGTAAGGGAAGCGGTGAGAGGAGAGAGAAAACGGAGGGGGTGTGATCCCAAAGCAGGGGGAGGGGATGGGGTGTTGTTTTTGGGCAGGAAAAAAAACCAAAAGCTCCGGAAAATGGGAGGGGTGAAGTGGAAGGGATCGAGGGGTGGATTGGCGTTGAAGAAGGAAGAAAGAAAGCCCGGGGGATTTGGGGGTGGTGGACCGCAGAAAAGGTACGCGGGAACGGGCGGTACTTGGGGGGGAAGGAAGGAGTTAATGGCTTGAGCCTGATGAAAAAGGGGAATGCAAAGTCGGGGGCAGTGGTGGGGCTAGACGAGGAAAATGCCAGGGGGGGTAAGGCGAAGAGATACAGATTAGACTGGGAAATGGCCATGGGCGAAAAAATTAGGTGGGAGGTTTGCTTGATGACCCGGGGGATGAACCTATGTTTATTATACCGCCTAGTTTTAAGAGGAGAAAGTGAGGGGGCCCCGTAATGGCTGGGGCTAAACTTCCAGGGTGCTATCACGTCTGGGGAGGGACGGGATGTCGGTTTAGGGGCGGCGAGTTTCAAGTCTCAGGTGTGGCGGTTAAAAAAGGGGGGGATCAACAGAAAGAAATTTACGGCGGTTTAAGATGGTGGTATGAGGGAGGAATTGGTCTCTCGTGGAGTGGTTTGGAGGCGTTGAGGGTGCGGCTTGGAAGCCCTTCCGGGCATTGGTAAGTATTTGAGGCCTCACCTGGGAGAATGGGGAAAATACTCCGGGGAGGGAAAGGCGGATGGCCGGGGTTGTTTGGACTGGGAAGGGGTCACTAAGGGGGTTGGAGGAAGGAGGTGTGGGAAGAAGAGTGGGTTTTGTACGGGGGAGGTTTCCTCGTCGGAGGGGGACCTACGATGACGAAAATAGGGGGGGGGTGTTGGGCATAAATGGGGAAGGGGTTTGGAAAAACAGCAGATAGCACAGAGGGGGGATGAAGAGGGGGGGTGCAAAGCTCTCGCAAAACCACAACGGGAGCTATAGGGGTAAATCCCCGCTTGCAGACCGCGCGAAAGACGACGGGGGTCAAACCCTGTCACCTTTTCCCCACACAAAAGGATTAGTCAAATCTCAGAAGGGCTAACCGAAGGACGGCGACTCCGAACAAAAAATGGAGGCGAACCAAAAGGAACAAAAATCCTAGGCCGTAAAAACAAAATGACAAACGAAGGAACCTCAGGAAAAATACAAGAAAAAGGGCCCCTCAAACCGGAGAAGCCCAACTACACGGACCGGTCTAAATCTGAAGCCGAAAGAAAAACCACAAAAACAAATAGCCAGATCGACCTCAAAGAGGGGTCCAAGCCAAACCTGGAACATAAGCCAGCGGGGCGGAAAGAAATCAGAGAAAAAAAAAAAAAAAAAAAAAAAAAAAAAAAAAACTCAAATCGGAGAGAGAGGGAGTGTGGGAACCGAACATCAACACCAAAAAAAAATACGAAAAAAGAAAAAATGAACGGCGTAAAGGGGAGCCCGTTCCTCGGGATACTCAGATAAAAAAAGAGGAACTCTTATCAAAAATCTTCGGATCAACGCTAGGCAACCAAAAAAAAACTAACACGGAACCGACAGTTATTCTAAAGCACCCAATGGCCACATGAAAAATAGAAAGGAGCTAGTCATCCATTAAAGGTCTCGAACTACAAAACGCAGAACTGGGGAAGGCAAATCCCAGGCAACTAAAATAACGAAAGAATGGTATAATTAATATAGCCAAAAGTCCAACCGAATACCAGTCCGGAAACCGGACCCTTAAACACAAAGCGACTACGGTCAGTGAAGCCCCTTGACGAAAAACCAAAAATAGAACAAAAATTTTTACGCTCAATCTACGCTACACCCCGACAACAGCCTGAAGGGGGTTTGAGGGGAAGGGAAAAACATACCAGCAAGTGATCGTCACTCAGGCGGGGCGTCAAAAATAAGGGAATAGGGAAAACATCAGGTAACGCGCTTTTCCGTGGAAAATGAAGGGGTGCCATACCAAAGGAAAAAAAAGGAAAAGGCGAAATCCCGAACTGATGGGGAAACGTCGACGATACTTCACCAGCCCCATGAAGGGCTATCGTCGCTCCGAGCATACTAAAGAAGCGCACCCCACCAATGTGGACCCTCGGCGAGGCAAAGAAAGAACGAAAAAGATGAAGATGCCCCGCGAATAATAATCATGGGAAGACGGCATCTCCCGTCATAAGCAAGAAGCTCGTGAAAAGGCAGACCGAGAAATGACACCACCTCCCTGGGGCGGGCCATCGTTACTTCATGGGGGGCATGGGAAATGCATAAAGGGAAAAACCCAATCGAAGTCCCAATCAAGAAAACCAAGGAAAAGGATTCAAAAGGAGAAAACCAAACGCCTCGACGCATGGGCGGAAAAAGGTGAGAAATCCCAACGCAGGAGCCTAAAGGGAAAAGAGCCGATCAAACGCAGCTAAGTCTTAATAAAGAACAAAAAAAAAATCCCAAAAACAAAAGGGTCCAAAAAGGCCGCACCACAAAGACGCTACAAAATTCACTTTTTAAGTTCAGAAAGAAGAAGACAAAGCAAAAGCGAGGGAGGAGGATCATGCAAATGGCCTGATTCACGAAAAGGTCCAAAAAAAAGGAAAACTACGCATTACGGGTAAGATCCTTGGGAGCCCAAATCGTCAAAGCAACGCAGAAGAGGTCTCAAATTCCAGAAACATCGCCGGGGGCTTCGTCAAAGAAAAGAGAAAAAAAAAGGGAGGGGGGACCAAAGACCGAAATTCCGCAATGACGCGACGTAGAGAACAAACCAATGATAAAAGGAGAAAAGGAAGAGAAGAGGGAAGAGTCGGGGGGATTGGCAACGACTTATTGTCATAATTGGGAGGTTAAGGGAAAAAAGAGGGGGGGGAAGGTCCTCACGGAATGGTGATGGAAATCGTCGGTCGTGGGGGGGAGGGGCAGGATGAGGGGGACCAGATTCAACAGAGGACAGCGTAAGAAGGGGAGAAGAAATACTGTGAGTGACATGAGAACTATTTTGTCCGATCATAAGCCGAAAGCTTTGGGGTGTCTACTTGAGTAACGGGGGGGATTATTTACGGGTCGATTGGGAGTGGGAGGCAGGGGATGGGGGCTCAATGAGATGTCGGGGGTTCTTTGACATTGCTTCAAGGGGGACTAGGGGGGGAAAGGAAGGGGGGGAGTAGCGCGGCCGTCCGAAGAGACTGCGAGCTTGGGGAAGGGGCCGTCGTGTGTCGAAGAGGGGGGTAGCTTCGGGGGAAGGAGGGAAATGAGGCAGGGTTTACGGAGGGGGGGAGAATTTTTCGGGAGAAGCCGGAAAAAAAAGGGAAGTAACTCGGTGACCAAGACGGGGGGGAGGGGGGGCCGGGAAACCGGTCAATTCCCATGAAGGGGATGGGAACTGCTTGCGAATTGAAAGATACGGAGAGCGATTAAGGGCAAAGGAATGTTTGGGGACCGAATTGCTGCGGTCGTCGGTCGAAATGGGATGGAGGGGCGCCTGATAGGGGGGGAGTAGCAGGGGCGAGGCTAGAGCTCTTTACGTTTGAAAAAAGGTCCGAAAGGTCAAAGTAGGAAGACACCCGGCAAGGGGGTGGATTTCTGACGGGGAGCAGTGGTGCATTCCTTTGAGGGAAAGAATGGAAAAGAAAAGAAAAAAAAGACGAGAGATATTTTCCTATTGGTAATATTTCACCTCCGGAAGAGTGGAAAGGTGTTTTTGTTTGTTGGGAACGAAAAAAAGAGTCTAGTGGATAGGCGTGTTGTTGTCTTGGCGTATGTAGTTTGGTTTTGGGGGGACGTAGGGGGAAGGAAGAGAGCCAGGATTGTGGGGGGGTACAGGGTGACCGGACAGACGGGGACGATTGGGAATGCGATCTACGGGAGGGCCTGGCCGGGGTCGGAGTTGCGGGAGGAGGAAGTCTGAGTGTTCGGAGCGATGCCTCCGGGTTTTTGGGGTCGAAGGAAGCTCTCATTTGCACCAGGGAGGGAAGGCGAAGGGAGGGGGCTTGGCGGTTGAGGTGAAGAAACGGGAGAATTTGCGTATGACGAGTTGAGGGACGAGGGGCCAGGTGTGGAGAGCGGGGGAAAGAGGTAAGAAACGGGTAACACGAAGGGCGCCGAGGGGGAAAGGGTCATTCCTTGGCTTAAGATCAGTTAAGGGGGGGCCAAGGGTCTGTGTTGGTGGGAAAAGGACGCTTTGGATTTCTTCTTTTCTTTGGCAAACCCTTGGAGGGGCTAAAGGGGAGGAAAGGGGGGAAACTCGTTTGGGGGTTAGTGGGGTTGCGGGGCGGGATGGTTAGGTTTGGATGCTGCGTCAGAGTAGACCCCTAAAAGAGGTGGTAGTTGCGTCAATGTGGGGACTTCAGCTAGAGGAAGGGCCGGGGACATTTCGGCAGGAAAAAAAAGGGGTTTAACGTGTTTGATTCCTGTGTGGAAGGCACGGGAGATTTGGGGGGACGAGGAAAAGAAAAGGGGAGGTGAAAGGACATCAACAGCGGGGGTTGTGGGGTCGAAAGGGGGGGGGGGTTGGGGGGGGAACAGAGGAGCAGAGAGCAAGGGGGAAGGAAAGAGGGATGCAAAATCAGAAAAACAACAACACGGGATTCGGGGCAACGGAAAGAGGAAAAGATCAGGGAGGTTGTAACTCGCTTCTCCCAGGTCTGGCGCGAGGCGTCACTCTGGTTTAAAAAAACACGGGAAAGGGGATCCCAAAACTATCCGCGGCTGGGAGTCCGGCACCCGGACGATCAGCCCTCGTAAAATCTTAACGCAAAAAAACATAGAACTAAGATCGGCCACGGAAAAACAAAAGTCCAAGAGAAAGAATACTGAGTAGCCGAAAAAGGGAATGAAACAACACACTCACTCCTAGGCCGTTGAGCCGCAAGAAAAAAATCCTGCAAACTAAAAAGCAAGCCGGGGGGAGAAAGGAACAAACATACACGGGGGAGAAAAATCTTCAAGAAATCCATACCAAAGTTTAAACTTGAGAAGAAAAGCCGAAAAAAATCAAAACTAGGACGGTTCCAACAAAACAAAAACCGACATAGGTACGCCAAAAGCCGATCAGGCGGCCATGCGAAAAATTAGTGCTGGAGGGGGGGCTAAAGGCGCAAAAACTACCGGGCACGCAACATCTGCAAGCTCCACACCTCAGCAGGGGCAAACTCCGGGAAAGAAGCTTCATCGAAACCGCACTGGCAACCGAGAGAGGATAGAGTCATAAAAAACGAATAAATCAAAGAGCATAAGAAAAACGCGACTTGCAATCACGGGGGAAAACCACCCAAAGAAAAAAGCAACGACCCTGAAAAGGAGATCCAGGGGGGGCAAAAGAACAAAAAAGAAAAACGGAGCAGCAAATCGGACAAAAAAAGCGGAGCGTTCCGTAATACGAACCAAAACGACTGATCCGAACGAAATGGGAAAAAGAAAAAAGACAGAGACGCTCGGATTTAGGCCTTAAAAATCAAGGATCGTAGAAGCGGGCACAAAAAAGAAGGTAGATCTCGGCAAGCATCTCTGAGGGGGCAGAGGAAGGCATGCCCAATGAAAACTCAAGCAATGAGAAAAAAAAGAAGGTTGATTAAGACGAATGCTTCCTTCAACGACTCAGGAAGCGAGAGCCTTGGAAAAGAATACATAAGAAAAAAAAGGAAAATAAACAGAAAGATACCAAGCCTCCAAACTCAGAAGATGGGCGCCATACCTCGAAAAAATATCATATCCCCAGATGAGATAAGGAAGTCATCTCTGGATACGGAATAGGTCCAAAGATTCCTGAGAGGGGGTGTAAGAACTTTCTCCGAATGCGACCTACCGAAAAACGGGGGGCAAAATTCAAAAAAAACTAAAGAAAGTCTCCATGCGGTAAACAGTTACTGACGGTGGCGTACAACTAGCAATCCCCGCGATAAGAATGCCCCACGCGCGAAAGTCCTCATCGAACCGTCAATAGAAAAACACTAGAAAACCCGGGAATCTAACGACTGAAGAGCTCGGACTGGAGATCGCTCACAAGTCCACGGAAAGAAAAGATGAGCCCGATCCAATCACCAAATCTTCACAGATGAAACAAAACCGGATCAAGGAACGAAAAAGCCCAATAAATGAAGAAACGTAAAAGTTCACTTTGACTGACCCTGAATCCAGCACAGACAAAAAACAAAAGGGGAGTCGGTCGAGAGAGGACGGGGCCTGGGTTCACGGGGGTAGTACGGAAAAGGGAAATCCGTCGGAGTGACTCTATCGGGGGATTCCCCGCAGGAATAAAAAAGAAAACCGCAGCCGCCGAGGAGGCCCATCAAAAAGTGAGTAAGAAACCAAGATGACGGAAGGAGGTTGGTAACCACAAGACTATAAGGGAGACCGCCTCAGAAAAAAAAAAAGGGGAGTAGGAGGGAGCAAAGGAATATGCATTATTGCTGGCCTATTCGGGAGGGGAGCGGGAAAAAGCGAATGTTCCCGCGGAAAAGGGAGGGAAAGGCTTGAGGACGACAGGCGGGGAGTAACCAGAATTCCATTGAAATGGGAATAGTTCTTGACTTGAGAAGATACGGGGGGGAAGGAGATAGAGGAAGAAAGACCGCCGCGAGGTTTTGATGGGCAAGGCGGGGGGATGTGAAGTAAAAGTTAGTTTTACGGTAGAGAGGGGAAAGGGGGCTCCGTCGGATGGGGGGGCTTAATAAGGGGTTGGTGAGTGATCGGGGCGAAAAATTGACGGCGGTCTACGTGGAGCTCATGGGGGGGGCGCGAAGAGGGACCGAGGAAGGAGGGGGGGATTCTTTTTTTGAATTGGCAGCTGGGGGTAAGTTTGCGTATATGGACGGGGGATTATGAAGTGGGCGAGGTTTTGATTTAGGAGGGGGTCTGGAACATATGTCAAATAACGAGGTGAAAAAAAAAATTAGAAGGGAAGATGGGAATGGCGGCCGACGGGGAGGTGCATTTGATTCGCACTCTCTATGAGGCCTGATTCTGATACGAGGAAAGCGTGCAAGGGGAATGCATGAGCGAGCGCGGCTGCATAGTATTGGCAAGAAAAAAATTTAAGGGCCGAGCCCGCATAGTGGAGGAGTGGAGGGGGGAGGGGCGACTGTGGAGGTTGGGAGGAAGGAGAAGGCTAAGAGAAGTTAGTTCTGTTGGAAGCCAGAGGAGTGAAGGAAAAAAAAGCAATTTGAACGGTCTGCAGGGCGGACTGGGAAGCGGAAGGGAAGGACCTGGTCCCAGGAATTTAGAGCGATAGTCAGATTGGTAACTGATTGGGAACGCCCCCACGGAGGGAGGTTGTTTTGGAACGAAACAAGGAAGAGCGGAAATGAGAGGAGGTGATTGTGGAGTAGGGAAGATTTCGTTTTTTCAAATTGGAAGAAGGGCCGAGCAATTGGTTTGGGTACCGATCGTGAAGTATTAACTGGGCGGCGTAGGGTGGGGGGGCGGAGAGAGGAGCTTAGAGGGGTAGGGTCGGGATTATGGATACCGGGAAAGTCTTGTGTGGGGTCGTTGTTGGGGAGTAGGAGCGGCCCGGCCGTTTGTAAGACTAGAATCGATAGATGTGACTGGGGGCCTACGAAGGGGGGGGGGGGGCTGGGGAGTTTGGTGCGGTAAAGTGTGAAGGTAAATTTTTAGGTCTACCGCGAAGATTGGGGTAGGTGAGAGGAAGGGGAAAGAAAAAAGGAAGATGGGCGAAAAAAGGAAAGCCCACTAAGGGTCGAAGGAGGCTTGATAGCTTGCTTTTGGGGCGTTAAGGAGGGGGTGGAACCGTCAGAAATGGGGGGAGGGAGGAGGTGGTCCTCAAAAAGAAAAGTTACTTGCTGAGGAAGGAATATGGGTTGGGAAGGTTAGGAGGGGGGGAAAATTGAAAGCGGGACGGGGGGTGTTAGTTTTTGGGTGGGGAGTGGCGTAAGGAGGGAACCTGGGACAGCGTGCGTTGATGGGAGGAAGGAACCGTAGGGGAAGTTGGTCACAGCTACTCGTAGGGCACGGATAGGGGGAATGGGTTGGTTACGTTTCCCCGGGGGTTAGGTGTTTTGGTTGCGAAGAAGAAGGGTCAGAGGGCGGAGTCTATGCCGGGTCAGGAAAAGGACCTCAAAAAAGTCAAGAGAAAGCTTTGGGTGTAAAGAAAGGGGGGCACGGTTGTGGTTTACCAGAACGCAAGAGAGACAAGGGGAAGGAAAAGGTGGGCCAAAAGATGCTCTCACCGTGAGAGGAAAAAGAGAGCGGGAGCTCTGGAAAGCCCTCTTACAAACAGGGTGCAGATTGCGGAAGTAAAAACCCTAAACCCGGAGGCCAACCAAGTAGTTTCACTAATGGGAAAAGCACCCTACGGATAAAAAAAAAAAAAACCGGAAAAAAGAGGAGGCCACCACAAACAGATCAAACCAGGGACAATTCAAACAAATTAAACAGGCCGAGGACCCCTCCGAAGAAAAAAAAAGGTTACGTCCCTCCCGCGCACAACCATGCCTCTCCCTGTCATAATCAGCAATAACCCTGCCACCCCTAACCCTCCCTCATAGTCTCACCCAAAGTCAACCAGGACCAACCATCTGCATAAAAAAGGGAAGCCGGTGAAGCAACCGTCAAACAAGAGAGACTTTGCCAAAATCGCCGCACGATCCAAAAAAGAAAGGACGGAAGAAAAAACGAATGATAGGAACATCTCACCAGGTGATTAAGTGAGGGGGTCCTGGCGAAGAAAGGACCTCTAAAAACAAGTCGGCGCCCAGTCCAAAAGAACATTAATTCAAAACTCATCCCTCCGAATAGGAAGGAACATGCAATGTCAACATGCGAAGACAGGCTGCAAGTCCACACTCAGCAGAAAACTACAAAAAAGAAAGACTGTCAAAAGAATTAATAAAAAACCCCCGATGCAAACCAGGAAAGATCTTATCTCAAAAAAAAAAAATAACAACACACTGACTCGGCAGCGGAAAAAAAATCCGTACCGTCCGCAAAAAAAAAAAAAAAGGGCAAGATCCGCACCGAAAAATTGCACCAACTCCGAGCAGCCGACTGGTTTTCAGTCCATGAAAAAAAATAGCAAGGACCGTCAGAAGGGGAGGGCGGGGAAGAGGAAGATACTGGAAACATCCGGTCTTAATTTCAAAAAAGTTCACGGACAGCACAATTCCCAAGCAGGACGCCGGAAAGTGCGGGTTCAAGGAAGAAGAAAAACAAACGACCAAGGAGCTCTCCTACCTACAAACCGTAACAGCACCACATCAGACGACGCCAAAGAAAAGGCCGGGACAGCCATCGACGGAAAAAAAAAAAAAAACCGAAAACGAGCGCGACCACTACGGCAGCCGCCGTCAATTCCGACTCGCAGTAGATCAATAGAGGGACCGAACCTAAAAAAAAAAGAACGGAGCTGCCATTCAACAAGCGTGAAAAAGGAGACCGGGGACATCTGGACTGAGGGGCCCCTTTCCTCTCCCAGGGGGAAATTCGAATCCCAAATCGAGAAAAAAATTGGACATCGAAGCCAAAAAAAAGAATCAAGGGAAAAAAGGAACTGCCCCAACCAAAGGGAAGAACAAACCAGAAAGGAAGTAGGTCGACGGGGAGCGCGAAGCCCAAATTGAAAAAGAAGACCCAGGGAACATGGCAAACGAAAAAAAGTCCACAGAAAATGAAAAACATTAAGAGCCGGCCGCAACACGAAAAAAATCCGCACTAAATTCACGATCCTGAATCCGCAAAAACACAAAGAAAAGGATTCGCAGGGGAAAAATCGAGAAAAGGGAAAATCCATATGCCGTCTGCAAACCCTAAAAGGTGGAAATTAGAGGACTGGTCCCTTCAGCGAGGGGGACTAGTCCCGCGAAGACTCCGGGATGCTCTAAAGTACCCTCCCAAAAACCATTCCGAACGGCGAAAGTCACAATAGTAATAAGGGACCAAAATCCCACTAGTCGAAGGAGAGAACAAAGAAGGGGATCAAAAAAACTGGGGAGTGGATGGGACGCAAACGAATCAGTTTATTGAGTCAACAGGGGGTCAAGGACTTGGGGAATGGACGAGAATGGTCCGCTGCCGTGGGATGCGTGAGGAAGGCATGTGCTTTGTCTTCGGCTCAGAAAAAGTGAAAGAAGCGGAGTTCGTTTGAGGTGGGTAGGGGGGGAGAGACTAGGAGGGTAGAGTGAGGAGAGAGGAGGTAAGGGCATGACGTTGGCAGCAAAAGATGGTTCGATCATGCCCCGTAGGGGGGGGATTTTTCAGTGGCAGTGGGGTCAGATGAAGCAAAATTTAAGAGCTTGTGGGGAGTCCTTCTGTTCAGCTAGGGGGAGTCAGATGAGGGAGGTGAGAGAGGGGTGTGCCATTTCGGCAAAAGGAGAAAGTTGTTCGTAACTCGGGGGCGAGAGCACCGAAGGATCGAGGCGGGGTATGGGGAAAATGCGAAGGAGGGGAGGAGAAGACGTGGGGGGGCTTCGATGAGAAGTGATTCGAGGGGGAACGGGAACTGTAAAGCAATGTAAGGGCAAAAGGAAGAAATGTGAATAAGGGACTGACGAGTGGGTAATGGACAGAAGGGATGTATGTAAAGAGAGGGAAAAAATGGCCTAAACAAGGGGCGAGGCGTAGTATGAAAGGAGCAGGGGCAAATTTGAAAAAAACTAAAGTCCGCTCGCGCCGGGGAGGGATGGGGGTCTCTGGGATTGAAGGTGGAGAGGAGCGGGGCGAAGGCTGATGACCTTGCGTGGGAGAGGAGATTCTTCGTAAGGAACAGACAATTTAAGGGCATTCAAGAACGTGAGGGGAGATCAGTGTCCCTGCTGGGAGGGAAGAAGTGGCCCTATTAGGAAATTTTTTGGGGGAGATCCTGCTATCATTTGAATTGGGTTTTTTTGGTACAAAAAAATTAAAACCGAAGGAGAGTGCGTGACCGGTGGCTGAGGGGAAAACGAGGGGGGGGTTGTTGCGTGAAAAGCCTAGATGACATGTTTGGGGGGGGGGGGTTAGAAAAAGTCTTGGCCGGGAGGAAAATGGTGGGGCGATAAGATCGGTTCACGGAATGTTGCAAGGAGTTGGGGGGGGAGGGGGAAGGCATGGCAAGTAACGGGCGGTCGTCGCTGCCGCCGGTTGTGGAAGGACGAGAAGCGTCGATGACTAGTTGCCAATGAAAATGGAAAAAAGGTGGAGAAAAGTCGGGGGGCGGTGGAGGATGACTGGGTGAGGGGGGGGGGAGATGCAGGGGTGGAAAGGAGTTCCCTTTTATCGAGAAAGATGCAGGCCCAGGGCAAGTATGGTGAAAAGGGCAAGAGGGATTGGGGGTCTTAATGAGCTTGCAGGGGGGGGTGGAGGGGGGGGGCGAGGGTGGAGCAATATTGGGGGGTTTGATCAATTTCTTGGGAAGCAAAAAAGGAAGGGGCAGGAGGGAAGATGGTTTCCGTGGGGAAGTTCGAGGGGGGGGGAAGAAATTCTAATTTTGGGTGGCAGGCTTGGGGGGTTCTGGAACGCATAAGAGAAAAAGCCGAGGCGGGAGGGGTGCTGAAGTCACGGGGGGGGGGGGGGGAGGGGAATCTACGAGTAGGAGTCCGGGGATGGGGCGGGGAAATTGGGTTACGTGGCCGGGGTTGAGTGGACATTGTTGGTGAACGGCAGATTTTTAAGGGGATTCGGATGCCGTCGCGGAGCCGAAAGAAAGATAGGGTTTTGTGAAGGGACAGGGTGTTAACAGCAAGGAAGCAGAGAGACACATATTTGAGGAGGTGGTGGAGTTCAACGATCTTATCTCAACAACAAAGATTGAAGAGAGGATCTCTGGCACTCCAAAGAGAAAGACCAGAGTGGACTCTCTGCGTGGGTGTAAAAACATGGAATTAACAAATATGAAAAAAGTCAGAAAAAACATTATGGACGAGTGGTCGACTCCGCCCCGTCAAAATCAGTCAGAGGAAACAAAAAAGAAAATCACTCCACGTAAAAAAACGCCGGCAATCGCAGGAAATAACCAAAAAGAAACAATGCCCGCAAAAAAAGTGCAAAGCCAACTCACAAAAGATAGGCCAGGGTCTACTGAGCCGCAATCCAAACTGAAAAAAACTAAGCAAAAAAGTCGCAATGGAAACCGAATCGGCAAAACGGACCAAAAGAGGGAAAAAAGAAAAAAAAGAATTAGGGGGAGTCAAACCGCACAAAAAAAAAACGTGCACAGGAAATACTACCTCAAACACCGCAAAAGCTACGCGCAAGAAAATAGGCGGCCGGGCACCATTAGGGCAAGGAAAAACGGGGAAATCCTCTTTCATAAAAAGCAAGGGGGTAGCACTACATCCTCTGCATCGGAACGACCGCAAAAAAAGAAAAAAGCGCTGTCGGCACGTCCAAAAGGAAGGGGGGAAACCATGAAGGGGCGAAGCTCTAGTCTGGCAAAATGAACGGAACCGACAAAAGCAAGACTTGACATCACGCAACTATAAAGCAAAATCGGGATCTCCGCAAAATCCCCAGAGAACAAAAAGGTCCGGCGCCTTAACACAAAAATGCTCGACCGGAGAAAAACGACAAAAACCAAAAAAGGAACGCCAAATTTAAAAAGGAAACCAGAAAAGGATACTCTCTTAGTGTTTCTCTCAAGGAGTCGCCTGGAGATCCCAAGGTGAATCAAAAAAAATAAAACGCTCTGGTCATCCGCAGGGACAGAGACCCTGACCCCGTCATCAGGACTGGGTTTGACTGAAAAAGAGACGGCCCGGGGGCAAAATAACGAAAGGGGCGCAAATCTCCACCTAAAATAGGAAAAAACAAAAAAAAAAAAAAAAAAAAAAAGAACTCCGCCAGAGAGAGCGGCCCACCAGTCGAATTCATAGGAAAAAAAAGCGCTAAATAAAGGATTTCAAAGGCAGCGCCGTCATAGAGCGAAGGGAGAGAACGATGCGACCTACCAACAACCCACATTCAAAAGTCACCGTCCAACCGGATTTTAAGAGGGGTCCAGGGGGGAAATGACATATACCGCCCACGAATTCGAATAAAAAAACCTTCAAAAAACTAAGCTGAAGACACCCCGTAATCAGGAAACTCTCGCCACCGGGGAAATCAAATAACCATCGCGGGATAGAAAGGGGACAGAGACTGCTCGATAAAAACTACCAAATGGGGGGAGACGGAAGGAACATCTCCTAATTGGAACGCCCATCCAGAAAAAGTCCATCTGAAGCCCATCCTGCTTCAAAGACTCCCGACAAAGAAAGGGGCGCCGGACTTGGCTTAGATGAACACCGGGGGGAAAAGACGAAACGTCTTAGCATGGATCGCAAAAAGGCGCAGTATGAAAGAAGGTACTATTCGTCGAAGAAAGCTAAGCTTCTTCCTCTGGAATGAACCGGGAAACCCAGGCATAGGAACGACAAAAGATTAAGACATCCCCATCTGGCGGGGAAAGAAAGCTTCGGAACCAAAATCCCAAGAGGAAAGTTTCAATACTAGTTCGTAAAGCATCCCAAAGGAAAGAACGTCACACAACAAGTAGGAGGAGGAAGATGGGAAGCAAGGAAGAAAATCGAAGGACGGGTCCAAAACGAACTTCGTCATCAGGGGAAAAGGGGGGTGAAAGTCCCCGCTGCCGGGGATTGTCGGCGGAGTGGCTGGTACACTTCGCTGAATTGAACCAGAGCCAGAGATAATCGGAGGGGGTGAATTTGAGTGAATCAGGCGCCGAGGGGGGGGGCGAGAAATTCTAAAACACCCGTGGGAGGAGGCTGGATTAGAAGGTAAAAGGAATTTTTTAACAGAAAAAAGGAATAAGTTAGTGGGAGGCCGTGGAAAGAGGGGGTGGCTTCATGAGATGTAGAGTGGACGGGGGTCCATGATTCCAGCTATTTGAAGCGGCAAACGTGGAATTAATGGGCGTCGCGGACTCAGGAAGCGGGTCGAAAGGGGCCTCGATATTCGTTGGAGCCGGTGAATAGGGGGGTCTATATTGGACTGGGTTTTGGAGGGAAAAGATTAAGGTTATGGATCGAATTTCTGGTCAGATTGTCGTAACTATGTTACCATCCTTGAGAAAAATGTTACGATGCAGAGGGGAGGTGGGGCCTTATTGATCAATCGAGGAGATTCTGGACTCGACGGCGATTGCCGTAGTGCAAGGTGAGGGGGAGGGGTAGGTTCATTTTGGTTATTGCTGTTCAAATTCATCAGCACAAGGTTCGGAGGGATTGGGTGCGTAATGTTTCGTAGCTAGGATGTAGAAGGGGAAAAGAAAAAGGTTGCGTCTGTTGGGAATTCCAATTCATGTAGATTGACAAAAGTTTAGTGGGGGGAAAGGGTCAAGTTCGGGGACGGGAGGGGGCATACATGCCGTGTCCGCTTGAAAAAAGAGTAGCGGCTGCCGAGGTTAACGGATTTGCCGCCGTCAGACTCATGGGGGGGGGGGGTTTTGGTTGAAACAACAAAATGGATGCGGTGAAAATTGTTGCGGGGGGAGGGGAAAGAGGGGATTTGGTTTGGGGCGTTCGGAGAGATGTGTTGGGGGGCGGTAGAAGGATATTCTCGACTTGTTAGGGGGGATTTTGGGAAGCAGGCGTGCAGAGTAGGGGGGAAGGATGGGGGGAAAGTGAAGCGGTGGTGATAAGGGGGGGGAGGGTGGGTATCTCTGCGAGGGAGACTGGGGGAGGCTAAAGAGCGTCCGATGATTTGGGAAAGCCTTTTTCGTGAAGGGGCGAAGCGTGGAGGGCTGGGTCGGGGTTCATTACGAGATTTTCGAAGTTCCGGAAGATGTTGGGGAGTGCTAAGCAGGCGTAGTGGGGAAAGTAAAAACATATGGGGGTAGGCCACGTAAAGGTCGTGTCAAGGCCCTGCCCAAAATATAGAATCAGCTGGGCCGATAGAAAACTGGCGGTGGTGAGGGCGGTTGCGGGATGTGGAAAAGTCAAGTTGGGGTGAGGAGTGGAGACGTTACCCCCAGAAAAATTACGGCGGCCAGGGGGGGGAAGAGTGGGGGGCGGGGTTGTCCCGAGAGGCGGCTGGGGTTTGGTTTTTTTGGCCGGCGGTTGGAGAGAGAATATACAGCCGAAGGCGTTCAGTGTTGGCGGGGAGGATGAGGGGACTTTTGTTTGCGGAAATCCTTGCGGTTGCCAGGGGAATTTTGGGAAAAGAGAGTTTGTCGGAGGTGGGGGGTGAAACGGCCGGGAAGGGTTTGACGGGGCGGTCGGCCGTAAGAGGGGGGGGCAAATGGCCGAGGAGAAGCATGGTTGAGGGGAACACTGGGTTGTTCACACCATAGTACTCAAAAAATGGTGAAGGAAGAGGGTGTGTGAAAGAGAGAGAAGAAAAACGGAGACATATAAGAAAGCTTTGCACTACCGATTCCTCAAAAAATGTTCCTCTGCGCTCTGTTTTGGCCAGGTCAAAGTACATGCCACACAAAGTCGGCCTCGGCATGAGTCCGGAAAAAGCGCCGGGGAAAGGGGGAAGAAAAGCAAAAAACGTATAATCTTCGACCCACCAACAA
>Ga0179593_1361353_pt1 | contig 27495 bp, 42 predicted proteins | sample CZODoug2_1_08_16_FD_185931 | JGI IMG/M metagenome (GOLD analysis project Ga0179593, IMG submission 185931) | Vadose zone soil fungal communities from Angelo Coast Range Reserve, California, USA - CZODoug2_1_08_16fungal (PacBio error correction) | ecosystem: Environmental > Terrestrial > Soil >...
GTAGTGAAGGGAAAAAAAACTTTGAGGAGGAAGTGGAAGGAATTAGCAAGGGGAAGGGAAACTGATTGATCTATGGGACTATTTTAATTGCGGATAATGACGCGAGAAGTTTCATTCTTAAATGCAGTAACAGACTCCTCGGGTTAGATATTCCAATCCTGGCTGATGACAAAAGAAGGGGGCAACAAGGGGAGGGGCGAGTAAGGCTCAAAATCGCTTAAAGACGGCCGAGTCCTGGTTTTCAGGGGGAGAGACCAGTGGAGCACGAACGAAAAAAAATTAAAGATAGGTGACAGCGGGGGATCTCAGCAAGGGTTTGGAAGGGCCGCTGTGGAAGGAGGAGTTGGCCCCGCGGGAAGGAGAGGGAACGGTGTAAACAGCTATTTAAAAGAAGAGGGAAGTTCTTTTTGGGGACGTATGCATCATGTTTTGTCAAAATTTGCAAGGAGGGGTGAGCGGCGACTATAAAAACACATGAGGAAAGGGTCCGGAAGTGTATTTTGAAAAAGACTTCTATGGGAGGACCATGAAAAGAAGGAGGAAGGTTCAAGAAAAGCGGGGGGGGGGGGGGGGGAAACGGTCTCTTTCCATCTAATTGAAGGCAGAGCAGGGCCTTCAAAGGGGATGAGTTGGTTCCTGCCAGTCCTAATCGCAAACGAGGGCAAAGGGGGAGGACAACACTGCCGCCGAAAAAACAAACCACTATGAAAAGTATGTCGGGTCAAAGACAAGCAGGCGCCGCATCAGAGAAATCTGGAACGAGGGGGTGGGGGAAAAGGGAGAAAGTCAATGGCAATATGGAGGAGGAAGGAAGGCCACTTACCGGGACCGACAGCACAGGTGGTAAAAGCCATAAAAGGAAAGAGCGACAAAGGAGGGGAGTTCAAAATGATTTTGAATAGAGTAGACAAACAAATTGCACCATTCTAGGGTTGTATTCCAAGGGGAGAAATTTCCTAAGTAATCTGCAGGAAAAAAGGGACGACCTGTCACCTTGCCTACCCGCTGCGAGAATGGGGGTAGCGGTCCAAAGAAGTGTAATAAGGATCTATCTGAAAAAGAAATGGAAAGACTCTAAAAATGAATGCGGAGCAGGGGAAGAGTTTGACAAACCGGATCGATGGGACACCTCTCATTGGGAAGATCCACGAGGGGGGTTACGCTACTGTTAGCGGGAGAGGAATCCCCTCAGATAAAAAAGAAAACGGCTAACGGCTGGGCACCCGCGAGGGAGGGCGGAACAGGGGAAGAAGCTGATCGGACGAGGGAAAAAAATAGATGAACCGAACCAATCGTCCCGAAAACGGCGGACCTAGCCAGAGCTATACGGGAGAAGACGGAGATGTCGAGTCGAAGAATGATAACGCTGAAGGGGGGGGGGAAAAGAAGGAGAGGCAGTTCATGGGAGTCTATCGGAGTCTATTTGACCATGGGGGGGAGGGGGGGAAGTGGCAACAGTTGAAGGGCGATCGGGTTTGGTCTTGAAACCCAAGGCGCGTTGACGTCACCGAGGGAACAGAAAGAGTTTTTGGAAGGTGTTAAAGTGGGGTGTGAGTGTGAGAGGAAAGGTTCAAGGTGTAAAAGAAGGGTACCGAAGGAAAAGAAGGCAAGTAGACAGGGAAATAGGGGAAGAGTGAGGTGGATAAGAGAGGGATTTAAGGGTAGAGGGGGCGGGAGGAGGGGAGAAGGGCGGGCGGGGGGGGGGAGGGGGGGGGTGATCGGGAGGGGGGGAGGGAAGGAAGAAGGAGGGTGGGGTGGGGGAAGGGTTAGTTAAGGGGTAGGACGACGTGGGTGGGGGGTTGAAGGAGGGCGAGGGGGGAGTATAGGGATAAAGAGTAGAGGAAACAGGGGGGGTAAAGCTGCGGGGAAAAAAGGTGGGGGATAGGAAGGGAAGAGAATAGGTGGGAGGGGAGGACTAGGGAAGGGACGGGGGGGGGTTGGGGGGTATATTAGGGAGGGGTGGGTAGGGGTGGGGGGGTCGGGGCTGGGGTGGGTGAATGGGAGGGGCGGAAGAGTAAGGGGATAAGTAGGTAGAGGTGGGACGTAGTGTTAAGGTGAGGATGCGAGGGTGAGGGGGAGGTGGTAGAGGGTGGAGAGTTGGCGGCGGTGGGGGGGGGGGAGAGCTGCGTTGTGTTTTTGGATATATCAATATGAGGAGTTAGAGGTAGGGGGGGGGTGTGGTTGGGAGGAGAGACAGGGGGGAAAGAGGGGGCTGTGGGTGAGAGCGGTTGGGGGGGGAGAGGAGGGGGGGGGCAAGAAAGGGGAGTAAGCAAAGAGCGGCGGGGGGCAATGTTATACGGGGGAGAGAATCTGTGGGGAAGGGAGTGGGGTGGCGACAGCGGGGGGTGGGACTGAAAAGAGGGGGTGATAGGGGTTATAGGAGACCTGGTCGGGTGAGCGGAGAGGTGGTAGGAGGGGGAGAAGGGAGGAGGGGGGGGTGTAGAGCGGGTGGTGGGGGTGGATGTGCGGGGGTAGGGGTTGGATCTGTCGGTCAATGATAGGTGAAGAGAGAGATGTGTGGGGAGTGGCATGACTGATGGGGTCGTGCTGGAGGTGAGGTGTACAAATAGCTCGGGTTAAAGGGAGAAGCAGAGTGAAGGAGGGGTAGGCGGTCAGGATGGGGGGGCTGGGAAAGATAAGTGGGTGGGTCGTGGGAAGGGGGTGAGACAATGGGGAGGGAGAGTGGAGCGCGGTGGGTGGGGACGATCTCTGGTAGAAGCGCGGGGAGAGGAATCGTGGGTGGGGTGAGGGGGAAGCGTGAACGTGCGGTGGGGTTGAGTGTGGGGGGAGAGTAGAGAGGTGGACACGCCGGGGAGAGGAGAAAGATGGTCGTAGTCGGGGGATGATGGCGAAGTGTAGGGGGTGTATAGCGGTGTAGAGAGGGTAGAAGTGGTGGGGTAGTGTAAGGGGGAAGGTGGGGGGCGTAGCAGGGGTAAGAGAGGGAGTCTGGGGGGGAGGAGCGGGAAATCGCGAGAGTTGTAAGAATAGGACCGGCGGGAGTGAGTGGGGAAGGTCATGGGTGGGGGGGGAACGGGGAGTGGGGGGGGGGGGAAGGGGGACCGGGAGGGGAAAAGAGATGAGAGGAGTATAAGGTGGGTGTAGGGCGAGAACAAGTGAGAGGGCAGTAAGTGAGGGGGAGTGGGAGAGGGGGGTATGGAGGGAATCAGGGGTGGGATGTAGATATCGACGAGATGAGGGGGGAGACAGTAGGGGAGAGAGTGGGGTAGGAAAGGTGTGGGGGAGGCAAAATCAGTAGGGTGGATGAAGGAGGAGGGAGAATAGTAGGGTGAACTTTGGACCGGACTAGGGGACAGGTGTGATTGGGCGGGAACATGGTGAGGTTGTCATGAAGATGTGGGGAATGTAAGAATCGAGGGGGGGGGGAGAAGTGGTGTTGGCGGGGATTGGAGTGGAGGGGGGAACGTAGAGGGGTGGGGAAGGATGTGAACATGAAGGTGAAGGACGGGATAGGTGTAGGTGGAGATAGAAGAGGGAGTAGATGGAAAAAGTGGAAAGATGGGGGGGTGGGGCAAGGGGTAGACAGGCTTAGGGGGGGTGGGGGTCTTGGGGAGAGATGAGCACGGGGGAAAGAAAGGGAGCCGAAGGCAGGGGCGGGGAAGGGGGGGAAGTTGGAGAGGAGGGGGGGGGGGAGGGTGACAGGATGGCGTGGGAGGTTGGGGGGAGGGTGAGAGGGAAGGTGGGGTGGGATGGGGGGGACGGGTAAGAGAGGAATGGGGAGAATGCAAGGGCGGGGAAAGGGAGGGGGAAGGGGAGTAGGGATGGGGTCGGGGGAGATTGGTGGGGTGAGGAGAGGGGGGGGGGGAGGGTGGGGTGTGGGGAAGGGGAGGAAGGGGGGGGTAAGGGGGGAAAGGGGAGGTAGGAAGAAAATGGGGGGGGGAGAGGCAGTGGGGGTGACGATATAGAGGATGGGGGAGGGGAGGCAGGAGGGGGGTGTGTGGGGAGGGTGAGGAAGAGGGGAGGCAATGGAGGAGGGATGTGGGGTGGGGCGGGGTGAGGATAAGAGGTAGGGGCGGTGGGGGAGTGGGGGGGGGGGGGGAGGGGGGATTAATGGGAGAAGGAGTTGTGCTCAGGGGGGGTAGTGGTTAGTGGTGAGGTGGTGGGAGGAATGGGGAGGCGGTTAAAGGGTGGGGGATGGTGGGGGGGGGGAGATTGGTAAAAAGTGGAGGCGCATGTGGGGTGTGGGCGGTGAGGGATGGGTAGATGGGAGGGGGGGAGATAAGGGTGGGGAAGAGAGTGGTGGGAGGTGGGAAAGGGCTGGGGAGAATAGGTGAGAGGGGGGGAGGGGAGGGGTGGGGGGTGTGTCGTGCAGGAGGGGTGGTGCATTAGTCTTCAAAAAAGGGACAGCGCGGGGGGAAAAGGGATAAAGATGGTAGGTTGAATACAAGGGTAAATCGAAAGAGGATGAGAGGGCGGGGGACGAGACGGAGGGCTGAGGGGGGAAGATAGGAAGGTGGGGAGGAGGAAAAGAGGGACGGAGCAGGTAGTAATGTGAGGAATCGGGGGGGGGTAACTAGGGAGTGAGAAGGAGGGGGGTAGTAGGAACAAAAGTCATTGTGGGGGGAAACGTGGGCGGATGGGATGGGTGGGGGTTGGGGGGTGACGGGGGGGAGGGAGGAAGTAGGAAGAGTAGGGGATTTGGGGGAAGTGGGAGGGTGAGGAAGAGGGGTGATGGGCAGGATGAGGGAGTCGGGAGGGGGGAGGGGCGGGAGAGAGGAAGGAGAGGTGAGGTGTCGAAGGGGCGGGGGGGACTGGGGGGAGGTCCGACTAAATGAGTGGGTGTGTAGGAGGCCTGTGGATGAGAAAAGGGAGGAGGGGGGGCGGGGTTGGAGGGGAAAGGGGGGCGGGGGGGGGGGAAAGGAGGGAAAGGGGGGGGAGTAGGGGGGAGTGGTCGGAAAAATAGGGACGAGTGATGTGAAACGGGGAGGGGCGGGTGAGGGGAAGGGTGGAGGGGTTAAGGGCAAAGGAAGAAAAGAAAGGAAGGGAAGGGTAAGGGACAGGGAGGGGGGGGACAGTGCGAAATGGTGTAGGGTTGGGCTGGGAGCTGATGGCGGGGGGCTGAGAGGGGGAGTAGAGGGGTGCTGGTTGTAGGGCAGAGGGAAGGGGAGAGGGGATGGCGGGGGGGGAGGGGGAATGGGTGGTGGGGGGGGGAAATTGCAGGAAGGGGCGGTCAGAAAAGTAGGTGGGGGAGGAAAGAGTAGAGGGAAGAGAGGTTCGTTAGGATGGGAGGGGGGGGAGGGGTGAAGTGGTATAAAGAAAGCAAAAAATGAGACAAGTTCGAAGACGGACGGGGTAGATGGGGGGGAAAGATGGACGGGGGGGGGGGGGGAAGGGAGTGAGTTAGGGGATAAGGGGGATAGTGGTGGGGGGCAGGAGGATGGGAAGGATAAACAGGGAGTGGAGGGGGATTCGTGGTGGGCGGGGAGAGGTGGGTGAGGCTAAACGGAGTTAGTGAGGGGGTGGGGGAAGCAAGAGAAGAAGGGGAGGGAGGGATGGGAGGGGAACAAAACAGGGTGGGGTAAGGAGTGAGACGGCGGGGGGGGTAGGGGGAGGGCGGGGGGGAGGGAGTCTGTTGAGGAAAGAACGTGTGGGTGAAGGGAGGTGGGGAACCGGTGGGATATAAAGGAGGGTGAAGAGGGGGGGGGGTGGTCGCCAAGTGGCGGGGGGAGGGTAGGAATTGAAGGAGAAAATAGAGGGTGGCCGGTAGAAGGCGGGTGGGGAGGAAGGAGGGAAGGAAAGGGCATATGGATAGGAGCGGGTAGAGAAGGGGGGGAAAGGCGGGGAGCGGAATACGAATGGTGTAGGAAGGGAAAGAGGTTATGATAGAACGGAGGATGAGGCGGCCAGGTCCTGGGGGGTGGGGGGGGGGAGGGGGGAGGGGGAGGGTATGCAACGTGAGAGTGGGAAAACATGTTAAAGGCGAGGGGGAGGGGGGGGGGGGATGGAAGGGGGGGTGTAGGGGACGAAAGACGTGGGGGGAGTGGGGTGGAGTGAAGGAAAGACGGAGGAAAGTGAGAGGTGTGAGTGAATGGGAGGGGCCGCGATGTTGGGGGAGGCTAAGGTAAAGAAGCAGAGGGGAGAGGGTTCGGGGGAGTTAGGGGGTATTGGCGGGCGGGGTTGGTGGGGGGGAAATCGGGGGAGGGGCGCGGGGGGGGGGAGACGGGAAGCGGACGGGGGGGTCAGACGGGAGCGTGAACGTGGGAGTAGAGGGGGGTACGGAGACGGCGCTAGAATGGAGAGGAAGGAAGGAGAGAGTGGGATCTGGAGAGGGTAACGTAATAAAGGGTGAAAAGAGTTTGAAAAAAGGGAAATACGAGAGGGTGGACTAATAAAGGTGATGATGGAGGAAGATGCGTTATTAACTGAAGTTCGGTTGGGAAGGCGATGGATGGGCGGTAGGAGGGAGGGAAAGCCGGGGGGAGCCATGGGAAGGTGGGGTAGTAATTGGTAAAGGGTACATGGCGCGGGGGTGGGTGACTGGAAGGCAGGGGGGGAGGAACGGGGGTAAATAATGAGATGTGGAAGAGCAAGTTGGGGGAGGGGGAAAGGGGGCGGGGGAAAGATTAGTGGGGGGGGGGGAGGGGGGGGGAATATGGAGGAGGGGGCGTATGGGATGCGAGGAGGAAAGGGGGGGGAGGTGTGTGTTAAGTGGCAGAGAGAGAGGGGGGGGGGGGGTACAGGGGGAAAGGGGGGGGGGGGGGGGTAGGGATGGGAAGAGGGGGAAGGGGAGGGGGGCAGGGGAATGAGAATGAGGGGGTGGCGGGAGGGAGTTGGAGGGAGGACCCAGTGGGAGGTGCCCCAAAAAGAGGGCGGGAAGGGGAGATGGGGGAACGGTGGAGGGTAGATGGGACTAAAAGGGGTCAGATAAATCTCTCTCAAAAACTTCGGGAAAACCGAAAAAGAGATTTCGGGAAAGTTGCGACGGAAACCTTGGGTGACCCAGGCACCGGGACAATCCGGTCTTTTGCGTGGGACCTCTGCCTGGGACCGGACATAGGGATTTAAGGGACCTCAACAACACCTGAGTAAAATGTGGCTTTGATTCGGGCGGCCTTCAAAAGGTCCGCCTATGACACCTGTGATTAAAAAAAAGCCTCGGGTTGGACGAGGGGAGAAAACAGAGGGGAGGAAAAACAAAGAGCCAGCTCTTGCTCTGGGGACCTTCCGCCGAAAAAAGGCTGGGAAAAATCTGGCATCATACTTCTACGCGAATTGCAAAACCGGCGTTTTCCATAGACCATATCACGATATTCGGAAGGTCGTATAAGAGCAGAAAAAAAGGGAGAGTATTCGGGGCAGGAGGGTGTAAATCCAAAGACCGAGGGGGTCGGTTACATAGTCCGGGCGAGGGCGGGGGCACTCTTCCTGGAGGAGTGTAATCGACAGTCGGGCACTCTTGGGTGAATGTCTTAAAACATGACTGTAGGGGATCGAGCAATTGCATCAGGGGGAAATGAGGATTCACTACAAGCAGGGAAAGACCATTAGGAATGGCTGTCCGTACGACAATGCTTGTGGGGAGATGAGGGGAACCTTCTATGGTGGCCATTGGTGAAAGAACAAAAGATCAGATCCGTTTTGAAGGACGAACCTTTGCAGCAAAACCCTGGAATAAGTTTTCATGGTGGAGACGAAATTTAGGGGGGGACTTACGAAACGCGAAAGAGCCAAGGAGGCCCACATTAAACCTGGGTGGAGCGGAAAAGGAAGTCAAAAGAACACAGAAGGAATCCGAAAAACTGAAATGCTTGTCGAGGGGGTTCTGGCTAAGCGGAAAAAGAGGCGTGATAGGCAGCGGCCAGACATATCTGGTGGGGGGGGGTCACGTCTTAGCTGTTGGGACAGTTCGCACCTGAGGTGGAGAGGGACGTTTAGAAACAAACGCGAAGGAAAGCCCGCTACATTTCACCTAATGTCACAGCAACCGAGCCAGGGAGGGGAAAAGCTCATGGTGGCCAAGCAGGCGAACCCTACCACGCGTTATTGGGGGAGGGAGGTGTCAAAATAAACAGACGGGGGAAGCATTGGAAAACCTGACCGGATACGTGGCGGCTAAGGGGGAAAAGAAAAGAAAAGCGGCCTTTGACTCTGTCCCGTCAACTATCTTAGGGGGAACTTAGATGAGTAAAAAGAACGGGTCCAAACTAACCTCTTTTAGCGAAATTAAAAATCTCCAACGACTCGACTTTGGGGAAAGAGAGAAGGGGAGAGGACTACCGGAAAAAAAGGACGTCCTCGCGAACGTACGATGCGTGAGGCGAACCTGCTTCAAAGATTAAAAGAGGTGGGTCATCAGAACGAATGATGGAAACAGAGAAATACAGCTCGACTGAGGGGAGTGATTCAAGGAGATGAATACCCTCAAAAAAAGAGGAACAAATTATCACACCATATTCCGGAGGAAAGGGGGGAAAAAAAAACACTGAACATGTCAACGGGAAGCCGAAGAGAACAAGAGATATCACAACAAAAAAGGAGGGAAAAAAAAAGAGCGTGTCAACTTACGGGCTTCGGGAGGAGCAGGGGGGGGCGAGGTTAAGGGAGAAAGGGTTATCTCATTGGGGGGACCTAAATTTTATGGCGGGGGAGGGAATGTGAACGATCGGGGTGGCATTCGACGGAAGGGGAGTAACGCAGTAAGCGGTCTGGCATCATCTTTCGGGACACAGCCTTAAGGGGAAATTTTCGGAAAGTGGGAGCCGAATGGGTCTCAAACTCGTTCGGAAGACTGGACCCTCAAAAAATAGGAAGGGTTTCGGTCTGTTTCTCATAATAAAAAAAAAGCGGGTCGTTGTAGATTTGAGGACCGCAGGGGCCTCGTTCGCTTGGCCCGCAGTCATCAGCGGTGAAAGTGCGGATTGACGGGGACCAATCGGTCCCCACTTATCGGGGAAAAGGTCTGCCATCCTAAACAAATTGGGGTACTCTACGTTCACGGGCAATGTAAATACATATACGATAATCACAACAAACTCAACACACAATAAAGGATAAATAAATGAAGCACACACCCACTAAAAAGCAAATTCTCAAACAGGGGAGGTTAACAGCACAGACGCACGCCGACACGAAGAAACGCTAGACGGGGGGCTGCGTGACAAAGTGAGAGAGCGTACGTTGTCCGCATCCCCGACGAAAAAGGAAAAATGCAAAACGGACGAACCACCCAGCTGAGAGAGCGTCCTTGTTGCAAAACGCGGGGGAGGAGGAGGGGGGAGCCCAATAACCTGGACGTTTTTGGGGAAAGGGATTCTGTATCGGAGGGAGGCAAACGTTCTCGCTTCGAAACAGACACACGGGTCAATTGTGAAGCAAAGCATCGCTGGGGTGACTGATTCAGAGAAGTTTTAGAAAAAATCTGAACCCTGGGTCAAAAACAGAGCATGGGTATGAAGAGGAGCCCTGTCGAATTGGCTAAGAGGTGGCGGAATGGGACGGGGGGCGATTTTGAACAGCGGTCAACCCTGTTTAAGTCTGACATTTGGGGTACACAAAAGGGGCATCGGTAAATAACTAAGAAAGGGGGGGGGAAAAGCTTAAAAGCTTTTCGGATAAGAAGGTGGGACACTTCACCGACCGGAAAATCTCGTCCCCTCGAATGGTCCGAACGTCAAAGGTAAAACTCTCCCTGAATCAGGTGAACAAAGCCACGCAATCTACCACGGAGCCGGAGAGGACTTCCAACAAACCGCGAATTGCACGGGACTGGATGTCGGAAGGACAACAACACGATTGCCTCAAGGCAGACTCAGGAGATCGCTGGACTCGGGAGTGGACTCTAGAAGCATAAAATATCTAGTTAAGGGAGAAATCGCTGAAAAGAAAACACAGAAGAGGAATGTGGAAGGTCTCTCAATAATAGGTGAAACGGCATGGGAGTGGAATGGCCGATCACTAGTTCCTGCGGGGGGAGGTGGTGGGGGTGTCATGTCTGCGCATAAGGGAGGAAGGGGGAACACAGAACAAAAAAGATATGGGAAAAAATTGTTGTCTTCTGAGGGACAAGTCTAATTAGGAGCGTTCAATTCCAAGCCCGCCGTCATGAGGGGGGAAGGCAAAAGGATGAAACTATCAGCTGTCACACCAAAAAGTTAAGGGGCCGAGGCACACGACAAAGGCAACGTTTGAAACAAAAGGTGGAAATCAATCGGGGTGGGGTAAGATCCGACATGATCTAAACAACACAACTTAATGGAAAAGAGAAAAGAGGGGAATATCTTATTGGGGGAACTCATGAAACAGGAATGGCAAACCGTCGGGAGGTACGAAGCCTTTCCCTGTTGAAAAGAGGCTCCAGGTCTGGCGCCCGCCACGCAGAAAAACAAAGGGTTACATTTAGGTCGGACAGGACAAGTCCTCCTAGGTCTCCTCCCCGAAAGTAAAAACGCTGGGAAAAAAAGCTATAAAATTCTGATCTGGGAACCGTTTGCAAAACTATTGCGAAAAACAAAAAAAAGCCCCAAAAGATTTGGGCTCAGTCCATCATTAAGAATAAGAATATAGAGGAGAGGACACCAAAAACCAACCAACCCCCCAAAAAACCTCTGGGCTGTTTCCAAAAAATAAGCACAGTTAGCAGAAAGTCTTAATTCTGACTGAGAAAATGGCCGAAATAGATTCTTTTCGATAAATATTGGGGGGGTTAAGCTCACTCACGGTCCGTGTCAAAAGCGTCGTGGAGCAGAAAAGGCCCTTTGGCGGCGGAAATCTCACAACAGGTCGAAAGTCAACAAAGAAACGAGTTGGGCCCAAGTAGGGGCAGTGCGGTTGGACACCTTCGAGGAAGGGGAGCAAAGTGCAAGCATCATTGAGAATCGATTCATACGGGCGCCAGGGGAAAAGATCCTGTAACATTTCTGAGACAGCCTGTTTAAAAAATGGAGGGTTCAGCATGCCGGAGGAAAAGGAGGTAAAATCCTAAGATTTTATAAAAAAACCTGAAACACCTACTTTTTGGGGCCAAGGGTAAGAACGAGAGAATGAACTCAGGGGAACACCAATGGACCCAGTCGCTATCCTGATTGAAAAAGGAGAGGTGCCGGAGGACATGCGAAGTACCGGTCGAACTAAAATGACCGACGGGAGCAGGCAAAAAGTCCATATGAGAGCGTATTCCGAACTTAGAAAAGGGCCAAGACAGATAAGAACATATATGGTGTTCGGAGAAAGCAGTGTTGAGACGGGCGCACTCGGTGTCGATTAGGGTTAAAACAAACATCATAGGGGACATCTTATGGGGAAAGAGGGCAGAAAGACGGGAAAAACCGATGAGAGGGAATGAAATCGGGGGGGCCAGAAAGCAGGCTAAGACTCAGAAGGGGAGGGAGGTGGGGGGCAATCACAGCAAAATTATCCGACGTCTAAAACCGAATGCAAAGGAAAAAACCTATGAAAGGGAATCCTCAATAAGGCGGAGGCTTTCATAGCAACGGGAGGAAAAATCGCTGAAAACCTTAAAAGAATAGGACGAAGCGAGGATGTGACACGAAGACAAAACGGACTCCTAACCGTCCTCTATGTAAGGCAGGGCAATGATGATGAGTAACAGGTCCGAGAGGAAAAAGGTCTCTCTACGAAATTGCCTTCCGCTACGGGCCGCTGTCCTAAGAGAGACGAGGGGAGAAACAGCCTAATGTCCAGGAAAAGAAAGAACAGCACCGTATCTAAAAAGCTACAAGAAGGCTCGACATTCGTGACTTAAGGTGGCGATGAAGAGTTGCAAGCGGAAAAATAGGTCCCACTATTGAGTAAGACGACCACTGCATACGCAACGAACAGGAAGAGACACAACAAGCGAGCACAAACAAAACAAAGGAGGCGGGAGTATTGCTGTAGCTTAGGGAAAAAGGAAAGGTGCGAGGGCGAAAGATTCAAAGGCTGGTGAATTGGGGCAGAGTTATTTGCTGCAGGTATTGGGCACTCCAGAAAGTTTTTAACGAGAGACAGGCAAATCGGGGGAAGCTCGGGTAGCAATTCTGCGGATGAACACAGAAGTGAGTCAAATTAACCCGAGACAATATCTAAGGGAACGGCCCTCGCGGTACGGAGGGGGATTTATCGGTAACGTTTGAGATAGGGATACAACGTATGATGGGGAGATTGTGGAAGTCTAGAGCCGCAGCGGGTTGGAAAGGGGTTCCGGGAGGGAATCTTTTTCAAATCATCGGGGGGGAGTACGGGAGGTAAGGGTAACCATAAGGTCCGGAACAAGAAATGCAGTGAACCAGTGGTTGGAAGAGTGAACGGTCCCTTTTTTTGGGGGCAAGGGAATTCGGGGGGGGGGGAACGAATTGGGCATGGGAGAAAAAAAAACGTCGAGGGAATTCAGACGTAGGGTTATAGCCTTCTATTTCAAAAAAATTAAGAGACGAGGAGTGGCGATCTTTTTGGACGTTATGAGCGGAGAGGGAAAACGAGTAGGTTACCTGCCACAGCCTAATCGACAAATTGGAGAACTAGGGCCACGGGGCGACAGCGCACCAAAAATTATAGGAGAGAAGGGCCTTGAGAGAAAATCGGTCGCTGCAAAGGAAAACAGCCGTAAATCATGGGGGGACGGTTAGCAAAAAAACCCCAAGTAAAGGTCGGGAGGGGCGGAAGGGACCTAAAGCTGTCGGAAATCATCACCATTGGGGGAAAATTGCCATCAGTGAAAAGCCGCGTCGTGGGGATGGGAAGTGTAAAGGTAAATGGTCCGAGAGGAGGAACCATGCCAAAGAGAGGGGGGTAGGGGGGAAAAAGGGTAAGGCTTTCTAAAGAGCGTATATTGGAACAAGAAAATGGGGGGTGCACTAAAAGGCTGGAAGGCAAGTTTTTGACAATATCGGGCATTTGAATCCGGGGGAGAATAAATGAGGAAAAAAGGGGAATTTCTTTAATTTGTCTCGACTGTTTCCAGAAAATGAAGGAGAACAATACGCAGGAAAATCAAGGATGGAAGGGCGAAATGGCGGCGGATGTTGGACTCTACGAGACCGCAGTACTACACTCACGCTAGGGAAACACTCAAAAGGTTTCAAGCTGAGGGCGGAAAGACCGAACTGTCAGTATCTGGGAAAAAAGCCTCGATCTCGGTAGGGACATTCTCGGGCAAAAGTGTACTCGAAAACTCAGGAAAATGCGGGAACGAAATGAACGAAGGGGGGGACAGAACGGACTCTATGTCATTTGGAAGCATAAAATCTGACCAATGAGGTCGTTGAAAAAAAAAAACAGTGTGAAGGGGGGAGGAGATGTGGGGGGGAGTTTCTGAACCATTTGGGACTGAAAAAACCGCCTCAACCGAATAAGTAGTTTCCGTGGTTGGGGCGATGGGGGATAAATAGTCACTGTTAAAAAGGCGCCACACCTCAAAGGGGCCAGCCAGAGAAGGGGCTGGTGGCAATGAACGCAAAGATCTTACCAAGGGCCAGGAAGGAGGGAACAACATACAGTAGGGGGGAACGGTCCTTGGGAAAAAGTTTGAAAGTCGGACAGGAAGGAATTTCCCACATCGATAAGCAAAACAATTGGATGTGGAAAGAGGATATGGGGAGGAAGGAGTTGGGGTGGAACACCCTTGGAGTGAGAAGGCGGGTCCCGTCTTGGGTCGGGTACCTAGATGGACCTGGGGGGGGATGGTAAGGTGTAGAATCGACGCAGCCTTATCGGAGGAGTTGAGGGGTTCATCCCCTATCGAAACAAAACGAAAAACTGGTGTGAAAAAAAAACTCTGTGGGGAAAGGAGCTGGTTCCTACGGCCGAGTGCGAAACATACACAAACACAATAGACGGAAACTAGTAGGCTGAAGGAGGAAATTGCTACAAGGGGGGAGGTCCAAAGAAAGGAAAGCGTAACTGTGGCCAAAAAAAGCAATTCTCGCCCTCGCAACGATCGGTGCCGTTCTCTATGGAAGATAAGCACGGAGTCCGCCTGATATCGAGATGCTTGGTGGAATGGTTTCCTCGGAAACAGCGCTAAGGTAACTCTAACATAAAGAAAAAAAGGAAAGGCAGTACGAAAGAGGCCTTACACTGGTTCGGGTTCGGAAATAACGACTCCATGCGCAGTCAAGAAAAAAAAAAAAGAAAAAAAAAAAAAAAAAAAAAAAAAAAAAAAAAAAAAAAAAAAAAAAAAAAAAAAAAAAAAAAAAAAAAAAAAAAAAAAGAAGGTGGCCCCTCTTGTAATTTTCTTCCTGGCTTCTGTGATCGGAAGTGTTGGAAGGATGTACCCCGGTGAAAAGGTAAGCAGAAAAAAATTGGCAGCGTGGGCGAGGGGTAAGTCGATCGATCCGTGAAAAAATTGGGCCCTAGCCTTTTAAAACCAATTGTCCAGAATAGTGCAACAAGATTGGTACGGAAAGGCAAAGAAGCAGCGCCTTTTTGAATCGAGAATGTGGGGAATCCAAGAACCACGAGCAATGTTTGGGCTGGGGGGTCAGTCTAAAATCGGAAAAGGGGCAGCACAGGCGAAACGGGGGGAGGGGACGGCACCTTGAAAAGGGGAGGATTTGCCGACGGGCGCACGAGGACGGGGGCAACATCAAGACATGACGGGGGAAAGGGGGAGGGAGGTCTATAAGAAAAAAGAGTCCATATCGGATGTTGCAGGGCGAGGTGCCTGGCACTGCAAGGAATATGCATAGGCTGTGTTCGGGGGGAGGGGAGGAAGGGGGGGGGGAGGGGATTCCGCACCGAGGTCATATGAGTTTTGCAGGAAAAGAGGTGATATAAAATTAAGCGAAGCTAGCGAATGTCACGCCTCCCGGCCACCGGAGTGAGAAGAAGAGGAATCAAAGGGATGGTGACACTAAGGAAGGAGAAGAAACCTAAAACTTCTCAAATATCTAGGTGTTGGGAATCCAAAATTATCGGACCTAAAGAACCGTGGCCAAAACCTAGACCGGTCATCCCAATGGAGGAGGAGGAAAGGGCAACGACTTCCCGTGAAACTCGAGAAAAGGGTCACTATCTGACCCGCGTATGATGTAAAAGAGAGGGGCAAGAGGCCTGCCAACCTCAGGACGCCTGGCTGGGTCACAACTCAAAATAGGGGGTCGGTCAGAACCGGTTATAAGAAACGGGCAAAACCGTCCTTAAGCTAGAAAGGGAAGGACCCGCCCGAGGGGTTGCGAGGGCGAAAAGAGGAGTAACGTTGTGGCACGAGGAAAAGGAGGAGACTGAACCTCGCTATACGAGGGCGGTACTCATTTCTGGTATGAGGAGGTCTCCACGTCTGGGAAAAGATTAGAAAAAAGGAAAACCACCTGAAACGAAAACGGGCAATAATCACAGATACTAAAAGATACCCCTCCAATCTCGAGCAAACAACCCCCACGTTTAAAAAGAAAGAAAGAGAGGGAGTGGAGGGATCTTTAGCAGTTTACGCACGGGGGTCAAAAGTTTCATGAGTGGAAGATTCATTGGGCGAGGTAGTTAGGAGGGAATTTACTCGTCACGTTGACACGATGATCACTCGCCTTCGGAGGAGGGCTCGTCATCATGGGGGAACCAAATCCGGAATGGCACGTGGAGGACTGGAAATGCGAAAAGATCGGGCAAGCGCGGGACTTAGGTTCTCCCGGGGGGGGGCCCATAGGTATAAGACAATAAGGACGAATGTCGGTATGGAAGGCCATAGGACGCGCGGTGGATCGGGGGAAAAGAGGGAAGGAGTTTGTCAAGCCGAGGTAGGCGATATAGTGTTACTGAAGCTAGGTCAAAGGGGGAAACGAAAGTCTGCCAGTAGCCGCATGGGGGATAAGGGCAGTCGGGGGGAAGGGGAAAAAATTCGTTGATAACGTCGGCTTAATTTGATGGGGAATGCAAAACACAAAAAGCTTAGGGAGGGTGATCCTGTGGAGGAAAAATGGAAGCGCGCAAGTAGCAGCAAAAAGCTCAGAGGGGGGCGACGAAGCAGGAAAGTGAGGGGTTCCGAATTTTTTCAAACACGTCCTAAGCGGACACCGGGTCGAAAAGGGGAGAAAAAAAACGACGCAAGAACCAAAAGCGGAGCTGCCTTGTGGAAAAGCAATGGGTCATAGCAACAATCCGAGAAAAAGTGGAAGAAGGGTTTTGACAGCGAATGCAGGGGTTCAAAATGAAGTACTAAAGCAAAACCCGCGTAAAAGAGCTGCCAAGGGTTCGGTTCCGGGCAAAGTCCAAAAATCAAGGGGGGGTATCTGATGAGGGGGGTAAAGTAATTCGGAGGCGGTAATGGGACAAAAAAGTGTGTAGAGGGTTTCAAAGGGCAATAATATAAATGGCCTGCCGGATGATGGAACGGGGAGTCAAGCCAATTGGGGTGTTGAAATACGGGCGCGAGGGAAAATTGTTTCCGGTCCGGCCAAGGAAGGTGAGGGGTGAAAGAGGGAGAAAGATGACAAGCGTTACGTGCGGAGCATTTTCCAAACGGAAGGACACATGCAACTCAGAACCAAACTAAAAATGGGTCAAAGAAGAGGTGCTTGAAGGGCGGGAGGATTTCCGCCCGCAACGCGACGGACCAGGAAAACGAGGGTACGGAACGGGCCCACTGGCAGGGGGGGGGGAAAACTATGGGAAATCGACACCGGTTTTCAGGAGGAGGGATAAAAATTCCCAAAAAAAATGGCTCACGCAGACTCATAGAGAGGAGGTAGGAGAGGGGAACAAGAAAAGCGATCAGCAAAGGGTTAGAGGAAGACGACAGGAGAAAGCTATTGGTGTTTTCCCCGGAACGGAGGTCTATTAAGGGAATTCAGCGGCGATTGGAAAAGTTGAGAAGTTCTCCAAGCTGTGTTTACGAAGAGGGTGTTTGTTCTGTGGTATTCTGGGCAATCGGGAAACTTCACGAGACTCAAACATGGGTTTATGCTGGGCGTGTATGTTCCTAGGGCGGACTTGCGGCCCGCAAAAGCCAAAAGCCTCGCGACAGCATTAAGGTGTGCGGGAGCAAATGAGGCGGGGGCACACCGAAAAAACGTTCACTCCCTAACCGGTGTGGCAACCTTGAATGGGGTGGGAAAAAAGCGCATCGAATAGAGGAAAATCTAGAGCCAGAACAAACGAAGTATACCATATATATATGGAGAATGGAGGGGTTCTATGCCACGGAAGGGCGTCCCCTACAAAGAGGGCTGTTGGTGAAAAGAGGCGCCTTGTTTTGAAAGATAGGGTAACTTAAGGAATGTACCACACCAGCAATAGAAGGCGGGAATGACTGAACCTTAAGTAGGCATAGGTCTACTAAAAGACACCAAGAGGGGAGGACCCGACGACATTCTGCTGTTGATCTTGAAGGTAGGGAAAACTAGGGGTCAGAAAGAACAAACTGACAACGCCCTTGAGGCCAAAAAAGACCATGCGTAGCGATCGGTGAGAGCGTCAAACATTACAGCCAGAGTCGTGACCAAAAAACAAGCATCGGCTCCCTCGCCAAGAGTAAGGTCGGAGGGGAAAAGCGAAGGAAGGGAAAGGAAGGGAAGAAGATTCGACTGCGTTTCGAGGAAAAAAAAAATCTGGTGTGCCTCCGTGCCTAGCTCAAAACATCTTTCAGAGTCAAGGAAAAGGCTCTTCGGAGGGATTCCTGTGACGTGGGCGGAAAAGCGACAGAAGACATTTAGAAGGTCCCAAAATCTTGGGAACGGACAATTCATGGGGGGAGCGGAGGGTGCAGTGTCTGGAGGGCAAAGGGAAAAAAGGAGAAACACAGAGGGACAGCGGGGGCTCAAGGGAGTCGATTACGGACGCACTAGGGGGCACTTGTAACAAAAAGGGCTTCAGCCGTTAGTGCACACAATAGGGGTGACCGGGTCAGGATGCAGCAGAGCCCTTATTTTGAAAATCAAGAAGGAACCTGGAAATAAAAATCCAAAAAATTGAATGTTGGGCAAAGGTGCAGTACTACTAACTTGGACTCGGAACTTCAAAAACCAATAATTACAAGGGGGCTTCACCAGAAAATGGGGGCTTGCGGTCCAGAGAGAAGGGAAAGGAGCGCCAAACTCCATACTACGGGCAGCTCCGAAAAAAATCGGGAAATGAGTTGCAAGAGGGGAAAAGGGAAAAAGAGGGGGGGGGCTATGCCCATGCGCTATATACATAAGGTGGGGTTAAAGCATGGTGTGGGGATGAACCTGAGGGGGGGAAGTACTCAAAAAAAGAAGAAGAGGAAAAACACTATCTCATTCCGTGGAATAAATCAGGCCACCTATTAGGGGGGGATCGCGTCGCTGAAATAAAAGCAAAGAAAAATTACTAGGCAGGGGTGTGCACAAAAAAAGAGACCATAGAACGGGGGGGGAAGAAACGAAAGGGGCATCCGTACCACTGGCTTGTTGGCAAAAGTTCCAACTAAGTCAGGGAACATCTCGGGGAACATGGAAAGAAAGAGGGGACAACCTCCTCAGGCGCGGAAGCTAAGCTCACCGCTAAGGGAGAAAAAAAAGTAGAAAACAAGTAGATAAGGATTGGCAGGAAAGAGAGCGACTTGGTCTCTGATCCGAAAAAAAAACGACGTACGCAGGGGAACCTCTAGGGGGCTCGAGAAAAAAGCCGAAAAGGTGGGACAGTAACGTAAATGTTAAGAATCAACTAAGTCTTCCATCTTTCAATAAGGGAGCTGTTAGGTCATGTTCGGGTCGAAAATTCCAACTTGAGTATACAAGAAAGAAATAGGCAATGAAGAGCAAAAAATTAGGCCGAAAGGAGGGGGGGAGGTCCGCACCACTCAAAAAAGGGAAAAACACTCTGAGAAAGAAGGAGGAGAAAAAAAAGGAGGGAGAGTGGGGTCCGTGCTTAGGAAGGGGGGGGGGGGGGGGACTGTAACATTTAAAAAGGAGATTGACCTTTGATGTGAGGGAGAGGCCTCTTTCTTGCGCGGGAGTAGAAAAGGTTACAAAGGACGACGAGTAAGTAACCTACGCCGTCGAAGGGGGAAAACAAAGGGAACTGTCCTAGAAGTCAGTGCAGGAAAAAAGACGGTAATTTTGGCGGACGTTCCGAGGAAGAAAATATCGCAAAAGGGGCGGAGACGGCCTGTGTCGATCAGACCGGGGGGACAAAAGACGGTATAAAAAGGCATTATGGGAAGGTGAGGGGGGGCCTAGAGAAAGAGTGGGAAGCGGGCCGTGGCCTCTGTTGGGGGGCCATGACATCCGCGTTAAAAAGTACTATAGACGGTGACAAAAAGGTTCCCGGCGTGCCTAGGTAAAAGGAAGAGGGTGAAGGAAGTGAATAGGGTTGATGTGAAGGAGGGGGAGAAATCGGCAGGTTTCTTTTAGTGCAAACAAAAAAAAGACGCGCAATAAGATTGGGGGGAGTCAACGAAGAGTGTATTGGCTACAACCGACACGAAGGGAATCACGCTCCCGTCAGTGGAAGACGGCTAGGTGACCTAATAATTGAGCAGCTTCTGAGAGGTTGGGGGAAGGAACTCTACAGGCGACAAGAGGTCCAAAGAAAAAGTGAGGAAAGAGCCAAACCAAACTGACTCGGGAGGGAGCCGGGTCTCATCAAGCGGCGGTCGGAGACCGGCCCCCGACAGAGAAATCATGGCCGAGGTTGTGTGACGAACTCTAGTGTTGGCTTTTTTAAAAAAGGACTAGACGCCCCGAAGAAAAAACTTCAGCAAACACAGTGCATCAATCTAATAGAGGGGTTAAAGGAGGGATTAGAATTGGGACTGAAGAGGATGGGAAACCTTGCAAAAACGGGGTGAGGAAGGGGGGAAAAGGGCTTTCTGGTTTTGCAAAAGACGGTCTTTCAACATTCAAGATAATGGGGGAAAGGAGTTTACCAATATGGGGGGGGCTACGGGGGAGGGCCTCGACAAATGGGGGTACAATGAGAGGGTACAAAGAATGGGGATAATAATAACTATCAGATACATTGGAGAACGAGGACAAGCAAAAAATTCGGGGGCTATAAGGGTGGAACTCGAATTTCCGAAGATAGGAGAACAGTAAGACAAAGACGTTAAAAAGTAAGAGGGTGTAGTGCGTAACAAGCTGGCGGAGGAGTGGCCGGAACTAAGAGAGAAACAATTACTAACGGACTGAGGTACTGACTTACCAGATACGAGGATAACAAGCTACTGAAAGGCTTTTCCGTCTACCTGTTCCTCGTCACAGTCTTTCTTCTCGATTAACCCACCCCCCTCGTTTGGAAAAAAAGAAAACAGAGATCGGCAGGAATAGGACCATAGAGACGAAGCGCACATTTCGGCAAGATGTGACGAGGGGTAAACAGTATACCGCTAAGGGGGGTGGACAAAGACGCGAGGGTCGGGAACTTCTGCACTATCGTGGGTACGAAGAGGCCGGGGGAATTGCCAATCAAAGGTTTACAAGGGGGATCGTGTTTGGGTCTTTGGGTTAGGGGGAAGAAAAGGACGGAAACGCTCAGAAGAAAAGAATAAGGGGATGTTTAATACACTCGGGAGGGGGAGGGGAGGAAAGAAAAGAGGACGTTATTGAAGTGAAGAAAGGACAAGAAAAAAGCCTCGATAGGCTGGGCGGGCTGCAAGAGAGGTCCCGGGAAGTCCGAGGTCAAAAAGGAGGGGGGGGGGGAAAGTGAGAAGTGTTCACAGCCAAGGGGCCAAATCGTCCTCGCATATTTCCTATCGACCGCAAAAAGGAATATAAGGAGCAATTCAGGCGATTTTTGGGACCAAACGACCAGGGGCCAATCCTCTTTGGGGAGTGGGACAGGGGGGGGGCCGGGGGCCCTGTGGGGGTATCGTGCGTCCACTCTTGCACGCCAAAAGAGACCTTAATTGGGGGGAAGTAGGAGAAACTTCAGGCCCCTAGGAAAAGAACCAAAAAAAAGATTGGAGAAAAAAAACGCATATATGGAACAGTTATTGGCAGCGGGGAAGGAAACCTACAAAATAAAAATAGAAACGGCGGCTCGGAAGGCCCGCCTAACCTGAGTAAAGGAGAGTGGTAGTGAATGCAAGTAACATATCCCGAGATACCAAAACAGCATAGGGCACTCTAGAATCGGACCTAGGGGAGAGTTCACAAGTCAGGGAAGGAGTTCTAGCGGGGACCGGTTCAGGGTGGTTCAATAGAAAGCAGATGGCGGAAAGGGTGTGGCTTGTCACAGGTGAAAGACTGTAAAACGGAGGTCAAATCTAAAAGAAGACGCCAGTACGCGGTGTAACACAGAGTTTAAGGGCGAAGAAAAAAAAAAAGGGGGGTCTATCCCAGGGTCAAAGGAAAGAAAACGGACGTACAAGGTACGAAGCGGGAAGGGATAAGGGATTGAGCGAGGACTTAAGCCACGCTTTGAAAGAAAAATAAGTGGAAAAAGGCAGGCACCGGGAGGGAAAAAATTGTTGTACTCTCAATTAAAGGGGAAGGAACGCCGATTTAAAAGTAGGAAGGAAACCTGTGGGTTCCCAGAAGAAATGGCAATAAAGTGCCCAGGTTACTCTCGAACGAAGAAAATTAAAAAGCAGAAGAAACTCGGCTAAGCAACTGGGATGGAGGCAACCAAATGAACCTGGGCGGCTTGTCCGTGCTCATCGTGGAGCCCTCCTCAGGAAGGGACTTGGCGAAGGAAAAAACATCGTATGGTGTCGTGATGTGGGAAAAGAAGCAGACTACGACGCGGGGGGGTGAGAGGGGAAAACGATAAAGCTATAGGAAAATAGTTCTGGGGGTGCGGGAGTACGAGTGTTGCAACCTTCGTTACACGGGAAAAGCTGATAGGAAGAACAACGAGAATCGGCATCCAATTCAAAAATGGAAAAGGGGGGGCCGTGCAACCAGAGGACATGACCCGTGGCGGGTCCTTTCCGAAAACAAGAGCAGCTACTACCAAGTCACTGAATGGGGGAAAAGAGGGGGTGTTGCTCACGCAAAAGGTGGCCCCGAGTGTTCTACCACTAAGCAAAGTTCCAAAAGAGAACGAGAAATACAAAGAACGGCAAAGCTGAAGAATCGAGGCAAATATAAGAAAAAAAGGGGGGGGGAGGAGTGGAAATAGAGCAAATGAGGCCGGATCAACCGCTGAGCTATGGACTTCAAAATCAGAACAACGCGAGGACGGAGGGTACATGAAAACGGTTAGGGAGAAAGAACGCGGGATCAAAGAACGGGAAGATTGTCAGCCAAGTGGAGTGAAGCGACAAACGTCCTAATTTCAATTAAAGGAGGGAATAAGCCCTAGATCTAAAAAAAAAAAACAAATCAAGAAATCGAGTGGGAGAAAGAGTCGAAGGAAAAGGGACGTGCTATCCACGCAGAAAGGAGCACAAATGAGAGCACAGAAAGGAGGCCAAAGGAACTTGGTCCATTCGAAACACAACGGAAAAACCACACATAGACGAAACAACAAAAAGGGGGAGTAAGAAGAGGGAGGGGGCGCTTCGATTGTTAGAGGGGGGACTCGGGGAAATTAAAAGATTTCCGAAAAGTTGGGAAAAGAGCAGGGTGCAAGGAGGGGGAAGTCTTTCATCTGACGACAGGTGCGGAGGGCCAAAAAAATGAATTAGCGTTCTTCGAGAATCGAGGGGGAAAAGAAGTAGTCGTGAACCAACATCAAGGAAGGCTTTTCGGGAAACGTCGATGAAGAGAAAAAATCTGGGGAAAGCGGAGTCCCGCTAAAGGCCTGTGTTTTTTAGCTGGGAGACAAGTGGAGAGAGGAGACCTAAGTATCGAGAGGAACGTTTGAAGGGATCGCAAGAGTGGGAAGAGAAGGCGTTCGAGGAGGACGGGTGGTCCACAACGCGGTCTTCCCTCGTGAAGGGGGGGGCCACCGGATTGACAATGACGCGGGGCAGGGTCGGACAGTAGCAGGGGACGAGGGACAACGGTCATAAGTTTGGCCATTTGTCAGGAGGGGGGGGGAGAAAGTATCGATTGAGGAAAAGACCCATCGCTCAGACGTGTATTTATCGCCAGGATTATGGGGGGAGGACCATGAAGCAAATAGAGAGAAGCTCACCTCGGGGGAACGGCGGCGGACATAGTGAAAGGAAGAAAGGGGGAGCAAATAGGGTGGGGGAACGGAGACTAAGGTCGACACGAAGGGCCCGAGGGGGAGCCAACACGGAGAAAAGTCGACCAAAATAGTTCTACGCAGGTGGCGAGAGAAGGTAGGGGAGGGCCGCCCCGAACATCCAGAAATCAATGGGGACGGGGGTTGTTTGAGACAGGCAAAGGTAGGGACATGCGGCGGCATCTCAGAGGGGAGAAAAAAAAGCGTACCGGAAGGGGGGGACACGCCATCCATTGGAAGCATCTTTTGGGCGGAAGGATATGGGAGAGAAGGGCTGAACCATGAAACAGGAGCTTGGGTGGTCATTTTTCCGGAACGGGAGTCGTTCTCAGAAGGAAACTGCATGATTCCGCTGAAAAAAGTCTTGTTGGAAAGAACCACTTGAAACATGGGGGGTCAGAGGGGGCTGTCCAAGCAATTGGGCTAAGGAAGACGTCTCTAGGGAAAATGGAGCACGAGGAGAGCGGAGGGCGTAGGCATTGTTCAAAGAAAAGGCAACTGCCGTCCCGAAAAATGGGAACAGAACGTCACATAGTTGGCTGGAGAAACGTCGTCTTAGGATGGAGGAAAGGGCTCATACCAAGCGGAGGAAACGGCATCGCCGGGATAAGGACTTGGAAAATGTGGGGACGCGGATGGCGGACGAGGAAATCGGGAAGGGAAATCGAAAGAAGATGATCGGAGGACAGGCATCATTGATCTCGAACGAAGGAAAAGCAGACAGGAAAAAAATGTAGAGGAAGAATGGAAACCATTTTGGGGGAAAGACGGAGTCTTATAGGTAGGGGAGGACCTCAATAGGGAAGCAAGCGGAATGGCCAAAGACAGGGGGGAGTTTGGCGAATGGGGGTTGGGTGTCGGGTATGATAATAAAGATGGGTGTCACAACAAAAAGAAAAAAAGTATGCGGTGTCATAACACGGGGGGTGGGGGAATGGGGGGGGAGGGCTAATAGGGTCCTAGAAGGACATTCATGAAAGAAAGCTCTCCTGCGGCGGGTGCTGCAATACCGGGGGAAAAACGAAAACCGAGTAAAAAAAAAGGGAAAAACCGGAAATTCAGCCGGGGTCAATGCCAAGGGTGTCCAAGGATCAGTCTGAGAGGGAGGTACATCTGAGGAAAAAAAAAAAACAAAGTCGGTTAAAAGAGAGATAAATGTCGGAAAAAGGGAGATATTGAAAGCATTGAAAAAGGAACGGGGAACACCGGTCTGCGTGAACCTCGCCGGACCGGGGGGGGGGAAAAAGGGGGAAAGGAACCTTCAGCACCAGCATAAGGAAGAGGATTGGGGGGGAAGGGAGCTGTCAGTTCAATAAAACAAGAGGGCTCTCCCTACCGAAAAACAACGATGGGGGATAAAAATCGAGGATTCTTTTGGGGCTGTGGGGGAGGAGTGGAGAAAGAGGGTCAACCAAATCTCAAAAAAAAGATTTGCTAGGAGCAGGAACTCCGCCTGACGGAGGAAGTTAGACGGGAAAAAAAGGGACATATCTCTCAGGCAAAAAAAGCAGCGTTAGCACCCGAAGACAAATCTTTCCGATATGCTTCGAGGAAAAAAAGACGGAAAGGGGCAGGGAGAAAGGCAGACTAGCTGCGTTTCTGGAATCGAGGGTGGTGGGGGGTCCGAGGGGGAGGTTAGAGGAAAAAGGTCGCGGTTCATCCTTCGAGGGCGGTAGAAGGCGAGGCGGGTATAGCTTTCTGGCGGAGAAGTCTAGGGAAAGACAATCGCATTCACCCTCGGGGGAAATTAAAAAAGAGGAGGTGGCGGGAAGGTCCGAACCTTCTAGGTAATTAGAACGCACACCATCTGTCAGAAAAGAGAGTAATTCTGTTAGGGGAAGTACCCACTGCTTGGCCAGATCCGGGTACCCCAATTTCGGAGCCGGGGAAAATATTTTTTGAAGAGGGAGGGACAAGTTCAAAAGGAACGCCTGGAGAAATGGAACAGGAAGGAACCTGATAAACTTACGGTTTTGTCCGGGGGAAAGCATCAGAGGGAAAGTAATGATTGAAAAGAACCACAAACCATAGGGAGGACACTGTATGTACGGCAACAAGGGGGGAACTGGGCAGCAGGGTGAACGCTGGTCGGGCAATAAACTAAGGAATGAAACTCCGATAAGTAAAAATCGTCAGATTTTCTGGGGGCCCGGTGAGCAGAGGGTAAAGAATCGTAGATGACAATCCCAAAAGTATGAGAAATAGAGTCGCAGGGAAAAGTGTTGGGGGTAAAATTCCTCTTGAGGCTTAGGGGAAGGGGTTAATAACAACAGATCGAAAATCGCTAAAGCTCAGCCTAAGCACGCCTAAGGAAAAACCCAAAAGGAGGTGATGACGCCGTCCAGAAGGAGACCCTAAGCATGAAACAACTATAGGATGAGCCGATGTGTTGTTGGGACAGACCAAAAAAAGAAAGGGACATTGAGCCATTGGACAAAGGGAAAAAAAAAACCTAGGGACTTAAAAGGAAGAATACCAAGCAGTCCTTCAAAAAGCAAAGCGTCCAGGGAACCTCACCGAACGAAGAGGACAACCGTAAGAGGGAAGGGAAAAGATGCCATCGCCGTAGTCGCAACCTATTCTAGAGGGGGGCCGGGGTCAAAAACTACTATATTATTGGTGGGATAAGCCAGGCGCCACCGGTCTCGGACTGAAATTAGAAAGAGGAGAAAGCGTAAAAAGGAATAGTTTCGTACAGCTCTAACGGACGAAAAAAAAATTACTTACACAATCCGAAGAATGATTTACCGACTACCGGAAGAGGAAGGGAAGGGAATTCGTTCGAATGAAAATTAGGGGGCCTATCCCTAGCAATTCACCAATTATCAAAACTCAGGGGGGAGGGAAGTCTAAAGGTCAAGAGAGGAATGAGAAAAAAACAAGAGAAAAAAACGGATACCAAAAAAAGAGGGGAGGAAAAGAGAGATTTATTGTCTCTCGTATTAGGGATGACGGAAACTCTTCCACTGTACAAGAAGCTTGAAAAAAGAAAGGAATTTTTCATGGGTGGGGCGGGTTATTGGCGGCGGTTTACGAGCCTTAGGAAGAAAAAAAGGAAGGGAAAAGCAACCCGTCGAGGGGGGGAATCTTGACGATCATTCAAGTTTGCTTCTGTAAAAACATCCTGAGTGGGCACTTGGGCGGACGGCGGAGGAGGGTGATGAAAAGATCTGGCTAAAGGAGGAATGACAGCTTACTTTGGGGTATCACCGGGGGGCGCTGGAGACCTGGACCCCCTAAATTTAAAAGAGAGGGGTAGGGGTGGAGGGCCTAGAACGAGGGGGTTGGCGGCAAGATTGTCCTAGGTAGGTTGACCATCATAGCGTCCGATATTTACGGTGAAAGCGGAAAAAAACGAGAACCGCCATGGGGAACTTTCCCGGTAGGGGTGGGGAATGGGGGCATCTGGGGATCGGCGGCTAATTTGGGCCAGGGGGGGGTGGGGGACAAAAAAAAAAACTCTCCATTCAGAGACTGGGGGGTGGAAAAAAATTCAGACCATGACGGACGATAGTCACACGCCTCAGTGGGAAAAAGGCAGGCGTAACAGAGAATATGAGAGATAAGGAGGTTACTTGATCTGTGTTCAAAAAAGTCAGACAAAAACCGAGGTGGACGTAACGTAGAAAAAAATTCCGACTACTCAAAAAAAAAAATATATTAAGATGCCTGGAGGGGAATTCACTAGCGAGAGTGCGCCCCAAAATCACAGCAAAGAAGGGGACGATGGGTTTTTGACTATTGGTTTGAGAAGAAGAAGGAAAAGATGGGCTAGGAGTCTTCAATCAAATCATCCCAAGGGGTGTGGGTGGGGTTTTAAATCCACCAGGGCATCTGTCCGGCGGATGTGTAAAAAAGTGATGTAAATGGGTAAATATATGAAAGAATGAACAACAGGTGGGAATTGCAAAGGTCGTAGAATGGGAAAGAAAGAATGCTCTAATGAAGGACAACGGGGAGGTTAAACCAATGTTGGCACGACCGAGACGCATTTGTTTTTACAAAGGGAGAAAGTGTAGCAATCAGTGGCGGAATGGAAGGAGGGATCGATCAATCTACCAAGGATGGGGCGTGCTAATTTGAAGAGAAATGGGGAAAAAAATTCAACTGCTCTGGTCCCCTACGAGTGGGTCAAAAAGAAAAAGAGGTCTTTCAATTGACGGGGAATTCAGAAGACTCGACTACCAGGAATAAAAGACGAAGGAGACAACCGCCGCGCATTAAAATCGGAAAAAGAACTTTACGACCAGCGGGCGGACGAGAAACAAACAGAATTGCCCGACTACGCGATCGGAGAAAAGCGGAGGCATGATAGGAAAGAGACTTCAGAAGAAGACAAAGCAAGGGGGGGAGAGGGGGGGAACAGGAGCTAGGGGAAGTGTGGGGGTTTGAAAAAGGTCGGCTATGGCATTTGAAGAAAAATAAAAAGGAGAGGTGAAACTGAAGGCAAGGGCCAGAGAAGATTGTTACTGGAGGGGGGGGGGTATCGGGTGTTGGCTTTGAGGACGCATA
>Ga0179593_1549580_pt1 | contig 27484 bp, 41 predicted proteins | sample CZODoug2_1_08_16_FD_185931 | JGI IMG/M metagenome (GOLD analysis project Ga0179593, IMG submission 185931) | Vadose zone soil fungal communities from Angelo Coast Range Reserve, California, USA - CZODoug2_1_08_16fungal (PacBio error correction) | ecosystem: Environmental > Terrestrial > Soil >...
TTCCATTAAGGGGATATCACGTCGAAAAAAACCGATCGACATGAATCGAGGGAGCAGAACCGCTGTAGTGGGTTATCAGTGCGCGAACTCGGTCGTGGACGTCACGATGGGGCACATAGAGGAGGCGTCAGCATTCAAGAGATCGCTCAAACCCAGGAATCATATCTTTCTTCTCGAACTCCCTTTCTTCTTCCACCAAGGAGGAATTTCCTCCTTGGCAGATACATAGAGACAACCGTACTTTTTGCTTGAGGGGACCTAGACTTTCGTCACTCCCCTAAAGGTGCCGCCGCTTCTCCACAGGGTGAAGCTCTATCATGTCTACTGGTACGCCGGGAAAGGGGAGGGACAGGCCTCCTCGGCTTTTCGCGAAAAAGGAGACAAGACCGCGGCGTCGACTTTTATCTAAAGAAAGGGGATGCCGACATCACATTTTCTTTGGGGATAGGCGACGCCCCCTTTACAAGTCGTGAGAAAAATGTTCTGCGTAAACGGCTCAAGGAAGGATGCTACCCTAAGATCTGCCCCACGGAGCGCCGACATCAAAGGGGCGGCTGATTCACCGACCTGCAAGACCCCCCCTTTTTGGCGGGAAGAGGGAGATCATCACGCCATTCGGATAGGCCAGAGATCTCCGCAAAAGGTCGCGAGCAGGGGAAGACATCCCTTTGGTCACGAAAATCATGCCGGCTTATGAATGCCGAGGGACCTGTAATCGAGTTGGGAGATCGTCCCTTCATGAAAGATTCACCACCTTCTGGAGCTTAAAAACGGGTAATACGTGAGCCTGGCAAAGGAGCACATCCGAGGAAAGAGATTGCTTTTCCGGGGGACTCTACTCTCAGCATGAGGGGGGACGCCCTTTTTAAAAGGATTTCTGGAAGGGGAAAACACCCTATCCAAGGAGGACTGCAACTTTGGCCGGGTCCCTTCAGTAAGGGGGGAGCACCTCATCTCTGAGAGAAAAAAATGACCTTCCAAGAAAATACTCCGCCAACAAGAAGAGGAAACCCAAGGTTTTCAACAGAGAACCTTTTTTTTTTGGAGGAGGAATGGGTTTTCATTGAAAAGGGGGGCGGCCATGAGGTCAGGTGGGAAACAGAAAACGCCAATTCTCGTCCTTTGCCCGAGAAAGGGAAAGGACCCGACGCCGAAGGGGAGGGATTTCGTTCATTTCAGGAAAAAAAAAAAAAAGAACTGCTTTTATCGGCACTCGGGAGAAGGGGGGAGCGTTCTGGGCATCAAAAAGGGGGTGTCGACCACAATCTTCCGTCGAAAAAGGAAAACCGACGCTTAAAGTACAAAAGGATTCAAATTCGTCGAAAAACGTCGCGGAAAACGGCGGGGGGGTGGCGGCGGCAGCTAGAAAAAAGGGAGCCCGTCATCGAAGCAGAGGGAAAGGGTCAAGCTTCCCGTACCGATGACAAAAATTTTCAAAGGGCCAAGGCCTTGTGTCTATATTCAGGAAAGGCAGTTTGGGGGCCAAAAATTCGACTCAGAGGGAAGAAGACACCATCTCTAATGGGAAAGAAGCTACCATACCATTAAAGAAGGAGGGGAAAAAAAAGAGGGGAAGGATTTTCTTTTGGGGGAAAGGATCTGTCTCCTAAAGCGCAACGTGCGCTAGCCACGAAAAAGGGAGACTCTTTCTACTCCGAAGGGAGGCAAGCATGTTACACCTCATCCGGGAAGGAATCAGAGCCGCCAACAGGTTATTTAAAAACCTTCACGGGGAGAAGAGGGAGGCGCTCTTAATTATTTAATAGAAGAGGGGGGATGAGAAAGAAAGAGGGAGGCCTTCAAGACGAGCTAACGAAAGGGGTTACTTTCGGAAAGCATGTTTGGCTTGAGAGAAAAAAAGCGCCAACAGCGGGGAGCGCTTGCCTCCCATCGGCGGGAAAGTCAGGGAGTGAACGCTTCAAGCAAGGGCGGGGGAACCTGGAGGAGAGAAAAAGCGATTCGGCGGAAAGAAAAGGAAAGTGACGCAATCTGAAAGAAGAGGGAATTTGCCTCTCTTGTGCTTGTAGTCGGTTCTCCATCGGAAAGAAATTCGAGAATTGGGACGATGAACTGCTTTGAGATGGTTGTGTCAACATTATGGAGGAGGGGTCTACCAGGAAAGGACAAGATCTGGTTAACAGGGGGGGGGAACGGAGCCCTCCTTTCCTAAGAAGGGAAGGGAAACTTGCATATTCCTGAGGGGGGTCTTCCACTAGGAGTCTTCTCTGCCGGACTGTCACCACTGAACCCTTTTTTCCTCTCTAAGCCGGACACCGGGTCTTGACTAAGGGGGGATTGTTCTCTTAGGGGGAAAAAGGTAGCTCTCTATTTCCGGAGGGGGAGGGGTGTGGGAGAAAGAATTTTTGTCAAAATTTGGAGGAGAAAGCGCCTTCGGAGGATCTATCGGGGAGAGGGGGTGTTGTCTTTTCCTAGGAACTAAGCCTGCTCGTCAAGGAGTCGGGTCGGGGGAAGGGACGATTTCTCTAACGGGGGAGGAAGTTGGCCTGTGTCCTTTGGGGAAAAAGAATTTCCTCCTTTTCCAGAAAAAAAAGATTTTAAAAAAAAATGAAAAAAAAACCTAGAAAAGAGAAGGGGGTTCCCACCCTGGGGTTTCGGGGGGGGGGGCCTATTTTTGGGTGAGAAAGGGCCTGTTTCCGGGGTAAGGCGACTAGGATGAGGGGAGGAAAAGGGAGTCTTCCTTGGCAAAAAGGGGTCCGGACAGGGTGGGGTTTAAAGGGAGCGGGGGACCGACCTCCGGGGGAAGAAAAGGGGGAGTGACACGAGGAAAAGCGGATCTTAGGCGAGACATTTCCCACCTCCTACGCAACATCTCCGAGGACGGTTTCTACGAGATTTGCCTGGGGGAAAAGGCCGAACTTTGTGGGGGGAAGGGGGAAAAGAGGGTACATTCGCTTTCCATCCTGGGGGGATTTCCATTCAAGAAAAAAAATGATTCCAGGGGAGGGGGAAAAGAAGGTCGCCTCACATCAACCAGTTTTTTTGAAAGGGAGGAAAAAGGGATGGAATTCAGCAAAATGTTCCGGGGGGATCTCTGCATCTCTTCGGAAAAAAGGAGGTGTGATGACTAGCTATTACGAGCAAGTATTCATGGCGGGGGGAGTCATCGGAAAAAAGGAGCGGGCATATTCGGTGGAGTATCCTTTTAGGGGGGCTCTTAAGGGGAAGAAGAAAACAGTCGTATCATAAAAAAAAAGGAGCGTTCCGAAGAAAAAGCGAGGCTTCAGGGTCGGGGGGCGTCGCCCGAAAAAAAAAGGGTCTGTCGTACCAAAGAGGAGGGGTCCCTTTAGGAAAGGCGAATTTTTCTTGGTATAAAAAGTCGACGCAAGGGAAGGAGCCTGGAAATCTTTCTCGGAGAGAGGCGGCCGTGGGGTTCGCTAAGGGAAACGGCGTCAACTTATGATCGCTCCTAAAAGCCTAACTCAATCCGGGAGAAGCTGCACCTCCAAGAGAGGAAGGAGCAGTTTGTTCGGGGGGAGCTGGAAAGATTAAGTCCCTTTTCTCCTATTGTAGAAGAGGAGTCCCTTCTTCCAGACGGGGGGGTGCCTCCTTCAAGGGGAGAAAGCGACCGTCTGCTCGAGGGAGGGACATGCTCTATCTAGGAGGGGAGAGAAAGGACGTGCTCCGACAGTATTGGGAGATATTGCCTTCATTCAGAGAGAAATCAACGACTAAAATATGGAAGAAAATTCAGAGGGAGTGCGATCATCCAAGGTTGGGAGAGAGAAAACGCGAGAGCTTTTCCGGGGGGGTTTTCGTAAATACCATATTCCAGTGGCACTTGGTTACGCAGAGGGGCGCGTTTTCGAGAGGAAAAAGGTACATTCTCCTCTCAAATGAGGAGTTGCTCCGCACTTGAAGGGCGGTCATTGGTCAGAGCAGGCAGAGTTTCCCTTCTCTGCTGCGAGGGGTCTATTTTCGCCTGAGGGAAAGGGTTCTCGTCATGGGGGGGAGAGAAAAAGCTCTTTTTCCACGGAAGGGCGGCCCTCGAGATCTTCGTTCGGGCGGGGGAATGAGGCGGATCTTCGGCGGGGGGGGGGAAAAAAGGGGGGGGGAGAGGAGATCCCGCCGGAAAAGGGAAGTTCCTCTTCACCAAAGGTCCTGGACTTCAGAGAAAGATGGGTCTTCGCACGAAGGAAAGAGAGGGAGTGTCCACTTTTCTGAGAATAAGAGAGGCCGGGGGGATCGCTGCTGCTTAAGAAGAGGGTCAATGCGACTTTCCGTTTAAGGAGGAGGGGAGTGAATGCCTTTGTTGGGAAAGAGCCCTGACTTTCCGGGTGGGAAACCCTCCGCAACATTCATAAAAGGGAGAAAACACAACAACGATCTTAAGGAAAGAGAGGGGAAGAGGGCTGAAGTTGAGAGGAGGAGGGGAAAATGTAACAAGGAATGCCTTCCGAGAAAAAAAGGCATGACAGCATATAAAACGAAAAAGGGGAGGCCCGGGAGCGGGCCTGGGAGCAGCGATACCTCCCGGAAGAGACGCGAACCTTTTGCAAAGGAGGGGGCGCACGCGTGCGCGCCCCGAGGAAAAACGACGGCGTCAGTTATCGGAGGGGAAAGGAATGTGCATCTTTATCTACCCAAAAGGAACGAAGCCGCTACCTGCTCATTCAGCTCAAAGAAGAAGAATAGGAGGGGGGAGGAGCAATGCGGATTTGGAAAAGAGAATAAAATCGACAATTCCTATAAAAAAGAGGGGGGGAACCTCTTTAACAGAGTCCAGGAGAAATCGATCAGGTAAAGGTAAGGGAGAGAGAAAATGACCTCCCCCTTAGAGGAGGGGAGCACCCATCTTCAGTTGGGGGAAGTCGCCTTAACTTGGGGAGGAAAGAGAAATGATGCGTCCCCCAGGAGAAAAAGAAACATCTGTTTATGGGGGGGAAAAGAATAGGTCCCGCTCCCTATAAGCGAGGGATCTTGTCGATGAACCAGAGAAGATAGCAAGGCAAACCCTCTTAATGGTAGAGAGGGGAGGGTCGTCGTTTTGTCGAGGGGGAGGAGATGAATTTCAATAGAGTGATGTCGGAGTCAAAAGACGCAATCCTATATAGAGGGGGAAGAAAAAAGGGGGGGGGACGCGTTCCTTCGATTTGAAAGGAAGAAGGCTTCCACCGTCGATGAAAGGAAAAAAGGATTCCTAATGAGGATACATAAAAAGAGGGGGAATTTGCCCGGGAGATGTGCTACTAGAAGGGAAAAAAGGAAAATGCGTCGGCTAATTCCGAGATGCCCGGCTTGCTTTCGCGGGAGATATCATGGGGGTGAAGACTTAGTTCGAGGGGGATAGTCCTTTTCTGCTGGAAAGAAGTTTCACAGGAGAATCCCGCGTTCTTCAGGGGGGGAGAAAATAACCAAAACAAGACGGGGTCAGCTCACAGGATGGAAAAAAATTTTCTTTGGGTGAAAGGAAAGAGCTCGACTCCACCGGAGCGTCTTACCTTTGAAGGGAGAATATCCTACCTGGGGGAGGGATTCGACCCTTAAAGAGCGGCCCCACTCCCAAGGGGGAGTAACCTCGGCGCCCGAATGACTCGAAGAGGGGGGCGCTGTATTGCACCGCCAAGGAGAAGGGACTCTTAAGAAAGAAGACATGAGTATCATGGAACGAAAAAGATAGAGAGGAACCCTCTCCGACAGAAAAAAAGAAGTAGAATTCCCTCCCACGGTGATCGAGATGCTTCAGGTCTGGAAAAATAGAAGAACGTGGAAGGGAAAAAGGAATCCCGTCTTGTGAAGGGAGAGTCATTTAAAATATCTCCCAGATGCAAAGAGGGGGAAGAGAATAAACTCACGGGGAAGAAAATTGGCTCAGAAGAAGAAGAACATCCTCGTATAACCGGAAAGGGGGGAGGAAAGAGGGGAAAGGATGTTTTAATGAATCGGCAAAAAATAACGCTCCTCTCATAGAGGGACTCCCTGGTTCTTGGCCCGATTTCGGAGAAAAAAGGCACAAAACAACCTGTCCTCCCACGGGGGGGGGAGGGACCTTCAGGAGCATTTGTGGAACTCCATCCTCACCTACCTTGGGAGAAAGGCCCGCCCTCTCCGAAAAAAAGAAGAAAGAGGGGGACAACCTCCGTTCGAAAACCCAAGGGGGGGGGAAGGATAAAGTCGTTTTCTCGGTGAGAGAGGTGGGTTCCATGGAAGGGGGAAAAGTCGGAAGTGGGTCACGTGGGTTAAAAAAAAGGGGACAAGGCGCTGGCCTTGGCCTAGAAAGGAAGGAAACGACATCCAGAAAAAGAATTGCCTACTCTGAAGTGGATTTCGTAATGGAACGAGGCAACGACAACTACCATGCGAGAGATGGGAACTCGGCGTCCTGACTTCTGTGCGGGCATCAAAAATTATAGGGGAGACGAACAAAAAGGGAGGTCCGCCTAAATCGAGCGCGAAAGGAGGACTTCATCGAAAAGAAACCAGGAGGAGACAAAATTTCGACTCGAAGGCGGTCAATCCGGCGAGGAAAGGAAAACGTGAATTTTGTACGGAGGCAAAGAAAGGGGGCGGCAGAGAGCCCGTCAGAAGATAAATGAAGGAGCTCGGACCTGTGGAGGGAGGAAGAAAACTGACCCCAATGGTACAGAAAGGAATTTGCCAGGAATGGGCTACTTCCTTTAGGGGAAAGGGAAGGGGGAAAAAAATTCCTTGGCGCATAAGAAAAAAAAAGATCGAATTTCTCCTCTATCATGGAGGAAGGAGAGAAAAGACCATGAACTAATGCAATTAGTTTAGGAGGGGAATGTGATTGCTCGGGTAGATCTTCTCCTGAAGAAAGGGGGAGCGATCCTCCGTTAAAAGAATGGTAAGGGAAGAATACGGTAGAGAATATTGGACGGAAGAGAATAAAAAAGCACTTTTTGATTTGGGGGGGGGGGGGGGGGGGGGGGGGGGGGGGGGGGGGGGGGGGGGGGGGGGGGGGGGGTGGGGGGGGGGGGGGGGGGTTTTGGGGGGGGGGGGGGGGGGGGGGGGGGGTGGGGGGCTTCTTGATCCTGAGAGAAGAAAGAAAAAGGGGAAATCACCATTACCTTTATGGAGAGGAAATAGAATGAGGTTCTCGACTCAAAAGAAGAGGAAAGAGAGAAGATAACTCATTACGAGATATTAAAAGAGGAAGTATGGATGTTAACTTAGGGGGGGGAGGTTCTCTGAGCTCCAGAGAGAAAAAAAAACAGGGATGGAGTGGTGCCATGCAGAAAAGATTCTCTACTAGGAGAGAAAAAGAGAAGAAAAAAGGCTGTGACTCTTGATTGATAGAGGGAGTGAGTCTCGATGGGGGGCCAACAATCGACAATATCATTGGCATTCCAATTACAACGGAACGAAAGGAGAATTGACCGGGGGGAAGGTGGTAGCGGTTCTACATCGCAGAGGGGAGGCCCATTCTATATGGGGGTCGGGGAAATTAAATTCGAAAGTCAAGTCCTTTTTGGAAAAAAAGAAGAAGGGAGGAAAGGAAGGCGACCATTCCGGCATGCAGGGGGGGGGAGTTGGCCGGAGAAAGAAGGAAGGACTTGAACATCCTTTCATAGGCGGGGGGAGGGAGGGGACTTCTCTGACCCTCATAGAGGGAGGAGGAATAAAGAACGGTCAAACTCCTTTTAAGAAAAAGAACCTCCTTACACCGGGGACGACTAATTTTAATCTCGCTTGGGGAAGAAGGGTAGAGTAGCCTAGTATTTGGGGAGGGGGGTGTAGGGGGTTTCTCCCTTTTGGATGGCCAGGAAGTAACTCGAGAAGAGGAAGGGGGAGTGCGATCTCAAGAATGGTCGTGAGAGGAAAAGTACTCAATACTGGCCGTTCCGAGGCTTCCGGAGGAGGGGATGTTCTTTCCAAGGGGGAAGGGAAAAAAGGCAGAGCACTTGGGGGAAACGGGGACCTCATTTCTCCTTTGGCCAAAAATGCCGGAAAAAGAACAGTCACGCAGAGACCGGGGCGTATTAAGGTTCCAACCCTGTGTGGCCCCCAGGGGGAACGGACGTATTTGGAGGGAAAGGAAAAGGTGAAGTGGTTCTAACAGGGGAGAAGCGGGGAGCCAATCAACCAATGAGGAAGGAAGGTCAACGCACCTTGTCAGGGGGGGGGGGGGAGATTCTGAGGCCGAAATCCGGGATTTCAAGAAAAAAAAGGGAGGGGAATAGGGGGAAGGTGAGCTTATTCTTGCTAGGAGGAAAAGAGAACCTCAAGAGCGGAACTACACGGGGAGAAGAAAGGAGGGACTTTGCTTGGAGAAGGGTGAAAGACGAAATGAAATGTGCCATGAAACGGTCTTTTCTTGTAAAGAGAAAGGAAAAGACCTGTGGGGAAGGGTAGATATTTCCAGACAGCGGCGGAAAAAACCTGCTGGTCCCAGGAGGAAGAATTATCAGAAAGGGGGGAAGGAATGACTCAGCGGGGGGGGGGAAAAGGATGGAATTTCGAAAGGGGGGGGGGGGAGGGGGAGGCGATCTCTGGCAGAGGGGAAAAATTTCTTGGGAGCGGGAGAAGGCGCCCAAGGAAGGTGATCATCTCAAAAAAGATGGATGTCGCTCGGAGGGGGTTTATTGGGGAAAAATCTTCTTAAAGGGGGAGGCCTAAACATTTAGTAAAGCCATGGTGTAGGAAAACGGGTTCAAAAGAAGAGCTTGGCGTATCCGCGCGGCGCCCTTACCCACTCAAAGGGGAGGGAGGAAATCAAAAAAAAGTGTTTTCTTTTAGGAGGCATGCCGCGGGGGGCAAGGGTAAATCTTTCTCAGAAAAAGAAGAGGGCCGTGCGAAAAGGAAGGGTAGAAATTATCGCGGCTCACAGAAACGCAAGCAGGGCTCCGCGGCGGGCAAAAACCTCGCCTCATCGGCCAAGGGAGAGGGGGGGGGGGCCGCAACTTCAGAAATGAAAAGAAGCCAGAAAAGTAAGGAAAGGAAGATGGATCCATCCTTCGGAAATGCCGGGGAATTGAAGGGCCGTCATCGGGTTGAGTCGGGAGAAGAAAAGAGCTCCATCTGGAAGTGGGAAAGGGAGTATAGGATTTCTTCTTCGGCCTGCTTTGAGGATCTATTTGACAGGTGCCATTTGAAAAAAAAAGGGAAAAGGAGACAAGAAAATTCTCACCCGTCAGCGGTGAACGGAACAGGGGTCTCTTTTTTCGGACGGAAGATAAGGCGAGGATCTGGGATGCGTGGGAACAGCACCCCTAATGCTCGAGGACGTGGGAAGCCTCTATATTCTCAGTGGGTCAGGACAGGGAGTCGACGCGAAAGAAAAAGGTCCAGGTCTGGGTTTCTGAGAAGGGGGCCAGGAATTTCCCGAAGAGGGAGAGGGAAGGGGAGAATGTTACAATAATGTCAATGTGAAGGGGAGGCCTTTTCTAGAAAATAGAGGAAAGGGGAAGCAGTGCGGAAAGATCTTATATCTGAGGAGAGTTTGAGAGAGGGGAGATCTTCTTTCTGTGAAGGGGAGAGATCCATGTGCCAGAAGGTCACCATCAAGGGAAGAAATAAGTCTTTTGATAAAAAGGGGGAACGGGGGGGGGAAGAAAAACTCTTACTCTCTACATCGAATCATTTCAAAGAGAGAGAAGCGGCAGGGAGTGGGGGGAGCGGCATGAAGCCCTCTTCCAGTGGTCCATGAGATAGTGGTATCATTGCTTTCATTGGAAGGTGGGGGGTAGCGGCCTGACTTCAGGTTGGGTCTCAAAGGAAGGCACTGCAGCGACAGAAGATAACAACACAACTTCTTCTTCGGTAAAAGATAGATCTGTCTGGGGCACTTGTCTTTTTGTCTCTTAAAAAAAAGGGAAGGTCTCAAAATACAAATGCAAATGAAAAGGAAGTCGCTTACCCTGGAAGCGCGAAAGAAGAGATAACGACATTAACAAAGAGAGAACCTTTGCGCCCTCTCGCGCGGGAGAAGAGAAAAAAGCCTGTGTAGAAGGGAGGAGGTGAAGAGGAAGCTACATGTGCAGCGGAATAGCCCAAAAACGGCCACCAATCAGACTTCAAGAGGGGAAGACCATTACTGTAACGCCTAAGGGGGGACCGCAATGCGGACATGGAGAATGATCGAATTCCGAGAACCGGAAAAAGGCTTGAACATCTCCATCCCCGCAGGAGGAAAAGGGAACAAGGGGGGACTTCGAAGAGAAAAACTGAAGACCACTTTTCTGCGCCAGAAAAGGAGCTTCTCCCTGTGACTTTAGGCATAAAGACTACCACAAGGAGAGGATGGGACCCCATTCAGAGGGGGGACTTTCCTACATCAAAAAGCAAAAAAGAGAAAGATCATCGCGGTATCCGGAAAGAAACCGATCTCATGAATAGAAAGGAACAAAAAGGGGATCATGTGTTGGAGGGGGAGGAGGAGAGAAATTCCCTTTCAATCTCGCAAAAAATAGATGTCGTCTTCAGCAGGCCGAACGAGGAGGAGCGCCAGTCCCAATTCCATATTGAAAGCTCGGGAAGGAGGGGAAACGCCGACAAAATTGAACTTAGAAATGAAAGGCCGGTACTTTCGAAAGGGGATAGAAAGGAATTTTCGTCTGCGTGGTGAAGGAGGGCGGCACCCCCTGCTCAAATGAAGAGGGAGGTGCCGAAGGTGAGTTCTTCGTTGAGAGAAGGAGAAGTTGAAGCCTTTAAGGCGCGAGGAAAAGGGGAGGGCTCTAACGCTTTTTCCAAGAGAGGGAAGAAAAGACGCTGCGGAAACGATTGAGAAAGTGGTTTTTCACCGTCCAGAGAGAAGGAAGGGAAGACATCACATTGGATGGGGGGGCGACTCTCTCTACTCACAAAAGGGAGCTCGTCTGAAAAAGGGGCCTGCGTAACGAAAGGCTGCTAGAAGAGATTGTTCTGAAAGAAGAGAGTCCCCACGAAAAAAAGCTCGAGAAGTCGGGGGAAATCGCTAAAGAGAAAAAGGACCTTCTCCTTGGCAAGGGTTAATAGAAGAATCACGCCATTCGGAGAAGGAAAGAGGGACCAGATATCGCAAAAAGGGAAAGGGGAAGAACGATTAAAAAAAACAGGAGGAGTCATGTCCGCAAAACCCTGGAGAGAAGTTTCTTGACAACGCCGGAACGGGTGGAGGAGAGGGGGGCGTTCCTGGAAAAGAACAAAAAGAAGGCAAAAAGCTTCAGTCCCATAAAAAGGGGAATGCAAAGGAAGGTCAACGAAAAAAATTACCATCACATCCTCTTAAGAAAGGGGTCGTCAGAGCTGGGGGGAAAAGGAGACTCTCACGCCTACGCGAGAGAGGGTCAATCCCTTTTGCGTGACCGGATTTCTTTCACGCGCATCTAGAAAAAAAAAATGTCCGGCAACGTCGGAGGGGGGATTTTTCGCCCAGCATAAGAAAAAAGGGCTACCAACGAACCTGGCCAAACAAAAAAGAAAAGAAAAAAAAAAAACCAAAAAAAAAAGAACTCTCTAAGCACAGAGAAGGAAACAACGCAGGGATCCACAAAGTAAACATGGTGTCTAAGGGGGGATCTTCTCGGCTGATGGGGAGGGACTGGCCAGGAAAATCTTTTTGGAAGAGAAGAAGGGGCCGGTTAAAAAAGGAAAGGGATCTTTCCTGGGCCGAGAATTCGGCGGGGAAAGAACCTACTCGAAGGCAAGGGGGGGGGGAAAAAAAAATTCCATTATTTCGTCAGGGAAAGGTCGGAAACGACAAATAAACTGAGAAGAAAAATGAGGAGACTCGGTCGCGGGAGGAAAAAGAAAGGGATCACCTTCGGAGACCCCACAACGGCCTAACTAAAAAAGAGAAGAGTCCTCTTGAGCGAAAGGAGGAAAAAATTCTTTCGACGAGGGAAGGGTCAATTCCTTCGAGGAAAGGGGTTGCCTTAGGAAGAGAAATATTTCGGGCGCCGAGAAAGACGCCGCCCTATCCAGTCTTTTCAAGCTCAGGAAAAGAAAGGCCAAATTCCAAAAAGTGGAAAAAGAGGAAGGAATGGGGAGGGACCTTCGCTGGGGGAAGAAAAGAAGGGGAGAATCTACATCAACGCGGAATCGACAAGGGGGAAGAGGATCACTCTTCAGATGGAGAACCTCTACAGAAAAGCAAAGTCAGGGTCTTCTTTGGGGAGGGGGAGAAAAGATCGTCTCTCAATCTCTCCCGAAAGGAGGAAGAAAGGTCCCCTCCCTGTGAGAGAGAACGAAGGGTTCTAGAAGAGGGGGGGGAGGGGGCACCTCCGAAGGTGGCTCGAAAAAAAAAAAGGGAAATGTTTAACCTCCCCATTAAGGGGGGAAAAGGGAAGGGGGCATCTCTTATGATGTATCTCTCGAAAAAACAGGGAAGGGGGGGGAAGACCCTATCGAGATAATCAAAGTAAAGAGCGCGGAAAGAAGAAAGAAAAGTATGGAACCTGTTGGGAGAGATCAAAAAGAGATGTCCCTCCGAGCCAACGGAGGGGGAAATCTCTTTGCCCCCATCTAGAAGAGAGTAGAAAATCTGAAAAGAGGAGGAAGGGGTTTCTGCGAGGAGATGACAAAGAAAGATCGTGACAGAGAAGGGGCCATTCACCGCAAAGAAGAAGAGGGGGGCCTTGCATGGGGAGGGGGAGGAAATCTTCCATGGATTGAGCGGGAAAGGGAAAGGGGGGGGTTCTGATTACTGGGGTCAGGAAAGGGGGGGCCTTTTTTGGAAAAAGGAAAAAGGACGTGACGACGAGGCAAAGAGGGGGGGAAATTTTTTGTCATTTGGAGGAAAGAAGGGAAAGAACGCCTTTCCCATCCGGGAGGGAGAGGAAAGGGGGCTCTAGCCAGAGGGGAAGAGGCCGCTGACACAGGAGGGGGAATTCCCCGCGCAGAGGAAAGAAGGAAAAACCGGTTCGTCGACGAAGGAGTCTCTTGGGCAGGCGATCCCGCTCCGTGGAAAGAGACTATTTCGGGAGGAAGAGGGGTGAAAGGGTTGAGTCCCTTTGTTAAGAAAAGAACTCAGAGTAGGAAAAGGAGGTGGAGTTTCCGACTAAAGGACGAAATCCATTCCTTCCGCGGAAAAGGAGGCGTCGGTGCTTCTTGCAAAAGGGGAAAAGAAAGCGCCTTGGGAAGGGGTTCAGAATTTACCTCATGGCCGAACGTTGGAAGGGGAAACAATCCCTGCAGGGAAAGCGACTTATCCCTGTTGAAAAAGGGGACGGCGTGTGGGTGTCAGGGGACTTCTGGCCGGTTCCGTTTGAAAATGGAGAAGAGGAGATTCCGGGCGCAATAACAAAGAAAAAAGAGGAAAGGAAAACTCCCACGTTTGTCAGAAAGGGGGGGGGAGGGAAGTGAGCAGAAAACCGGGAAAGGAAAAAAAGGTATTTACATTGCATGATCAGGGAGAGTAAAGAAAAAAGAGAAGGGAAAAATCCTTCCCCGCAGCATCGCAGAAAAAGGTCGGAGGAGGCTTTGCTGGAGTGAGGACCGGCCGCAGTGGGACGGGGATTTATTGTACAGCGGAGGGCAAAGGATACTTTTCGATAGTTCCAGGCAGGGATAAAAATCCTTCTTACGGAGTAGTAGGGGCCTTGGAAAGCCAGGGAGGGAAGAAAGGGGGTTTATACCAAAGGGATGGAAGAGAGGGCTTCCCGGTTTCAGGGGGGAGATCAGATGTCATCTCTGATCACTGATACTGAAGGGAGAAGGAATTACTATTCCGCCAAGGAGAGAAAATCATCGCCCACAGGGGGTCATATTATGTGAGGGAGAGACGGGGGGGGAACGGGGACCGCCAATCCGAAAAAGGTAGGAGGAGACTCGCCTGGAGAGGAGGAAAAATGTTTCCCACGGAGGGAGGAGACTCTCGGCGTCGCCATAGAAAGGGGATGGGTCTTCCATCACGTCGCGGGTCAAGAAGGGGCTTTTCTATAAAGGAAATGGGATAGAAGGGGGAAAGGGGGAGGATTCGCTCCAAGGAGGCGAGGTTCGCTAGAAATTAAAGGTAAACGAAAAGGTAGGGAGAAGCCGACGAAGAAGGCGCCGAAAATCCACACCTGGACTCCATCGTCCTCGCAGGGGGGGGGACTCCCTTATTAGGGAAAAAATCCGCATAAGAGTAGGGGTCTAAGCAGTCCGGAAAAGAAGGGAAGCTTCCTCTCGGTGGAAAGGAAAGGGCTTCTTCTTGAAATAGAAAAAGGCTCGCACAAGATGGGGGGGAGAGCTCTCTCCGGCGAAGGGAGGGCCTTCTTGACGGCAGAGAAGAGGGAAAGAGTGTTCAGGGTTACCGGAAGGGGGGGAAGGGGTCAACTGAAGAAAAGAAAATGAAAAAATGCGGAGGGTTCTTCCTTGAGAAATGTCGATCTTTGGTCAGGGGAAGCGATGATCTTTGCGAGGAGGGGGGGAGGGATGAAAAAGTCACCAGATCTGAGTGGAGAGGGGGGGGGGACGAACTGTTCTTCAATAGAATCCCGGTACAAAAGAGGAACTTACTCTTTCAAGAAAAGAAAAACTTTCCTCAAGGGGAGAGGTCCGCGACGCGCCGAGGAAAAGGAGAGAGGAGCTTCGGGGGATTTGCGAAAAGGGAAAAGAGGTTCAATTTGTCGCTTTTAGGAGGGGGCGTAAAAAAGGGGGCTCTTTCCAATTTCAGAAGGGAGGCAAAGGACTCGGGGAAAAGGCTGGGCGCGGGAAAGAGGAAGTTTAAAAATATTCTTGAAGAAAAAACCTACCTTTGAAGGGGGGGAAGGAGATCCGCCTACCCTTTCGAAAAGAAGAAAAAGGGGAGTTTATATCTACTCGGGAGAGACAGAGGAGGGATCTCTATTCTGTGTAAAAAAGAAGGTTCTCGATCAGCTTGCAGGGGGGAAGAGGGACGGGAGTGCAGAATGGAGGAGGGTAAGAAGTTCTTTCATTCCAGTTGTTGAGGGAAAGGAAGTCCGTTTTAAAGCGGAGGGGAAATTCAGCAGACATCTAGCTCCCAACAACAACGGAAGGGGAGAGGGGGATGCTGGAAGGGGTGGCTCGGCGGGGAAAGGGAAGAGGGAAAAAAAATTCATTACATCACTGATTAAAGAAAAGGTCAGAAAGGGAACTGGAAGGAAGAAGAGTAAAAACAGAAATTAGCGTCTGGAGGAGCGGTAATATAGCAGGAGCGCCTCGCGTTTAAGAGAAAAGACCTTCGTCATCAAACACGGGAGAAGGTGGCATCTTGGATCTCGAGGAGGAACTGCAGCCAGCTGGGTGAAGAAATGGCCGAAGAAGAAGAAGCTATCACTCGTGAGGGGGAAAGATCATATTCTCGACAGAGAGAAAAAACTGCACCTGGAGAAATTCTGTGAACAAAGAATACGCGAAAGGAAGGGATTCTTCGAGCCATGGAAGAAAAATGCAATGCTTCACTTTTCTGCAACAGTTGTCGTCGCCGGGTAAAAGGGGATCGAACACTCAAAAAAAAGAAATAGAAAAAGTAGAGACGTCCCCCTGGCGAAAAGAAAGACCGAGGGATAAGAAAAGAGTCCCGCGAAGAATGAGGAGGGGGAGCCTCTTCGACCAGAAAAAAAGGGGAAGATCGCAATTGCCGAACCGGGAGGGGTATCATTTGTGGAGTCTTCTTCTAGAGGCCGGGTCAATCATAGAAGATTGCCATATTGTTGCGGGAAGTCCTCCGCGAAAGGATCGACATTCAAATGAAAGGAGGAATCTAGGGTGGAGAGTGGTATAAGAAGGGAAGTTCTTCCACCGCGATAAAGGGCGGCCATGCTGTAATTTGAAAGAAGGGATTCGACATCTGCTACACCGAATTGGGGGCTGGCGAAAAAGTAGGCCCACAGGCTCATTCCGATAGTGCTTCGTGCCAAGACAAACGGAGGTTTTTTCTGGGAAGAGAGAGGGGTCTCACGTTTTGGGAAGGGGGAAGGGGGCTTCAAGAAGAGGCCTGGGGGGTGTCCCAGCCGCGGGCCGGGGGGAGGAGGAGCCGTTTCTTAAAAGAAAAGGTGGTGTAATCAGGGAAGAAAAGAAAGAAATGGTCTTTGGGCAGGTAAGAGCGTCGAAACCACCGAAACCAGGAGGAGTTCCCTCTTGTTGCCTAGGATAAACGTGCATCGAACACGAAGAGGGAAGAAGAGGCCCCACTAAAAAAGGAGAGAAGGACACATCTGCACCGCGAATGATGCACCTCACTGATCCTTTCATTAGAGGGGGAAGGGGGAACGTACTATCTTCCAGATATCGAAAAAAGAGAGATTCGTCATTCCCTCGTGGGGGAGCACCCTCTGTCTTTCATTCCGGGAAAGGAGGGAGAAGGAGAGAAAGGAAAAACAACGCCGCTTTTGCGGCTCAAAAGGGAAGGGAATATCGACCACATGCACCACCCGCTTGCCCTAAAGCCAGACACCTGGGAAGGCAAAGTTCGGCAGGAAAAAAGAAAAACTACACATAAGGAAGGGGAGGGGAAATCTGCGGGTCCGGAGGAGGAAAAAAATCGAGAACGCCTACTCTCACGCTAATTCGATTGAAATGGGGTCTTAACTCCCGGAGGCGGTAGAAAGGGACAAAACCAAAAACCCTTGGAAACTTAAGAGCGAGGAGGGGGGAAAGGGGAAACCTCATCACCTCTTCGAACCCTGTTAGAAAGGAACCGTCCCCTCCGCAGAAAGAAAGGAAGGCCACCTCCGAGTTAAAGAGGAAAAGGGGCGAAGGTCTCTTTTCCAGAGGAGGGATGTTTTTTCCAGGTCAGGACATCAGGGGGGAGGACATGAGTCCCTTGTTTTCAAAAGGAAAAAGGAAAGGGAAGAGGAATCGGCGGGACCCTAAGAGGAAAAGGGAAAGGAGGGGTTTTTCTCAAGGAGGAAACTACCAACGACCACTGCGTGCGAGAAGAGGGGCGCCGACGTCTCGTTTAGGGAAGGGAGACCTGAGAGAAAACACCAAAGCTTAACGGAGACGAGGGCCTGAAAAACGAGAGGAAGCACAGCGGAGGAGAGAAACTCCCCTTTGTAAGGAAAGACTTCTCTTGAAAACGGGGTGGACCGTTATTTTCGGCGGCGAAGACAAAGGGGGGCTCCCTATCCCTTATCGGAAAGGTTTTCAAGCGAGACGGCGCCTTCTGGATACGGAGAAAATGGTCGAACAGAAAGTGGAAGCCTTTTTCGAAGGAAGGTAAAGCATTTTTCCAAAAAAGGCCGTGAGGGGACATCAACTCCTTCAGAGAAGAGAAGAATCCTGGTCAGATGGAGAACAAACAAGAAAAGGAGGGAGGGATGATTTTCTTTGTGAAGGGATGAGGGCGAGCTGTCCTGGCCGACTCGCGAAGGGGGGAAGGGGAGCCTCCCTTTCACATCAGGGTACGAGACTACGAGGTACGTCAAGATAGGGAAAAAAACCGCAGGGGGGAGCTTCTTTATCCTGAGACTAGAAAAGGGGAAGGGGGACGCATAAAGAGTCTTTAGCTCTTTAGCACTCTTAAGAGAGAGACACAACCCCTTAGGTGAGGGAAAAAGAAGAGGAAGGAAGAAAGGATTCCTGAATAAAGCGAAGGAAAAATGAAAAAAAACCTTTTGGCGGGGCGCTGTGAGCGAGAAAAACTCTCCAACAGGCAGGGAAAAGTGTGTCAAAGGGAAGAAATCATTCACTCGACGGAGAGGGGGGGGACAGGGAAAAGTCTCTCGCCTTTGCAAGAGGGGGAGTCCCTACAATCTCAAAGGGGAAAATGACCCCGTCAAAGCCTGAATAGATGGATTAGGGAAAGGGGGAGTGTAAGGTTAGAGGGAAGGGGAAAGGGCCATTATTGAGCTGAGGAAATAAGGGGAGATTACCTTCGTTGATGTCCTATAAAGGGTTTCCTTGTGGGAAAAAAAAGGGAATTAAGGGGCTTTCTCAAGGCCTTAAAAGGGGTGAAAGTTTTTTCAGTTGGCCGGAAGGCAAGAGACGATTGAAACCTCCTTTCAGCGCGTCGATGAAGCGTCCCGCATAGTTCAGTTCTTGCGAGGAAGCAATCCAGTGGGAAGGAAGGAAGGCTTTCCCGCCGACACCGGGGGAGGGGGAAGGAAGCTCTTGGGGGGAGATCCTCCTGAAGAGGAGAGTAGAATTTCGGAGGGGAGATTGGGGGAAAAAGAATTTTGGTCAAGGGGAAAGTTTCCCGCGAAGAGATCGGCGCCTATTTCGTCGGGGGGGGGAAAGAAGGTAGAGGGGAGAACTCATAACTGGGGGGGAAGGGAATTAAGGACTTTTCGGTCTTTAATAACAAAGGCCAAAAGGCCAGAGCCTTTTCCTTTGTCCTGTGAACACCGAGAAGCATTTGGCCACCATCTTTCCTGCAAATTGGGGAAAAACCATCACGCAAGGAAGAGGAGGGATCCATTTTACAAAAGGGAGGAGGAGTTGTTTTCCGACGGGGGGGAGATTCTTCTGGCCGTTTTGAGGGGGGGGAACATGTCGTCCGGGAAAAGGGAAAGGAGTCCCTTAAGTGCCACGCACCAGGAAGGGGGAAAGGGTTTTTTGTGCTAGATGAAGCAAAAGAAGAAGGGGGATTTCAGAAAAGGGAGTGAAAGGGGGGAAAGAAAGAGGGAGAAGAGTTCTGAGGGAGGACTCTCATTTCAAAATAAGGACCCTCACTCTCGCCGCAAGGGCCGGGTTGTGTTCAAGAAACATTGCGATAAGAGAGGATTATGGGGATGACATTTTTCCCTTCGGTTTGTGGTTTTAATATACAGCCGAATGGTGACTCCCGAAGTAATTTAAGGGTGTTAAATGAATGCCCCTTTTCTGTGGTCTTGGCGTTAGGTCAGGGGGAGAGAGAAGGGGGTTCCTCTGGTCAGGGGGAGGAAGAAAAAAGTCCTCAAAATGAAGGAAAAAGGGTTCAAGAACTTAAGAATGGAAAGGGAAATGGGGGTGCCGACCTTAAGAAAAAGAGGGAGGAACTTCGACTCTCTACAAGAGGGAGGAGAAGATCTTTCATATCTTCGTCACTGATAGAGGGGATGATCGAGCGGAATACTAGTCCGACATAGGGAGGGAGGGGCGGCGACCAAAGAAAAGGAAGAGGGAGGATCTATTTCTCCTTTGGGGGGTTGAAGAGTAGGTAAGTTCTCAGAAGAAAAAAAGAGGAGAATGACGACTTTAGAAAGGAAGAAAGGCGCTTTCCAATGTGGCGTCGCCGCAAGTCAGAAATGACCACTCAATGTGCTGTCGGGGAACGGAGGACTGACGGCAACTTTAGTGGGAGACTGAAGACTCGGAGGCCAGGGGAATGGGGAATCTTTCGCGCCCACAGGCCGTCTCGCCATGGGCGCAACGTAAAACTGGATCACGGGGGCCGACTAAAAAAAGGGCGCGCGGAGGAAAAGGGAAGCATCGCCGGGGGGGACGCACGAGAAAAGACTACTCAAAGGAAGGTTTCAGGGCAGAAATCATTCACTTCAACTTTCCAGGGCCAGCCTCATCGTCTTTGGCAGGAGGGGGTGGGTCTGAAAAAAAAAAAAAAGAGGTCATTGGAAAAGAGAGAGGACTTTTCGCGTCGGAAATGAAGAAAAGACTCTCTTTTCCAGCGGTGCAGGGACCGGCATCGAGAGTATACTCCTATCTCAAAGAAGGGAATAAATTTGATAAAGCAAATCAGAGAGGTTTAGAGGGAGAAGGCGGGTCTATGGGGGGGGGGGAAGAGAGAATTATCCCTGCTATGAAGAGGAAGGGGTTTTATTTCGGGGGCAAGAAAAAAGGTCTTTATGAAAGGGGGGGGACCTCGATCTCGTGGAGAAATCCCTTTACAGGGACGCGCAAAGAGGAGAACGTGAGGGTCTTAGGGGGGAGGGAGGGTAACAGGGGACCTTTTCCCTGATCGGGAAGGGGGGAGGGGCGGTTAGGGGAGGTCAGATTTTCCGAAGGGAAAGGAAGGGGGTATCTCTATTCAAAATGTAAGGACCGCTCGATATCTTAGGAAGGGGGCATGGGGACGATTGGGGGGGGGGTCTTACCACGCGGAACCAGAAGCCTGAACTCCGGTCCGTGACGACCTTGGTTGGGGGAAAGGAGAGCTACCGCTCGATCGGGGAGAGAGACATCTGCAGGTCTTTAGGGAGGAAGCCCGCTTCCAGGTTTCCTTCGGACTGGGGAGTGGGAAGGGGAATGGAAATTGGGGGGTTTCTTGGGAAGAAAGTGAAGGCTCCCCGCCAGAGCACTTAAAAAAGAGAAAAGAAAAAAGTATTCATATTAAAGAGAATATGTCTGCTGGGGAGGGGCGCTTTAACCCTTAATGGAAAAAAAAAGAAAAAAAAACAAGGAGACTACTGAGGAAGGGAAAACCTTTAATCTGTCTTCAGGAGAGGAAAAGAACTCCCTTCAGCGAGGAGGAACCGATCGCTCGGTAAGTAGGACCGAGGGAGCGCACTCCGGAGGAAAGGTCGGAGGTGACCGGGGGGAGGAGGTATCTCTCCCAAAAAAAAGAAAGGGAGACGTCCACTCCTCATGAAGAGCCAAAGAAGAAGATCCGGGAGGTATGCCGCGGAGAATAGGAGCGACAAGGGCCGATAAAAAAACAAAGGAAAAAAAAAAAAAAGGGAAAGGAAAAATCTCCACTCCCGCGAGAAGACAGAGGGAAGGTCCTGCGGCGTAGATACAATGAAAAGAGAGAACGTTGGCGCAAGAAGGGGACAACGTCGACTTACTCAAAAAAACGAAGAAGATCTAGCGTCCCAGACAGCAAGAAGCATCTTTGTGGATGGGCGACAGGAGCCAAGCGCCAGAATCATCTCTGTTACTCTGCAAGAAAAAAAACAGAGAACCGAGCAGGAAGAGGAATTTTGTATGGGGAGGGTCTTCCGTTGAGCCCTGAAAGAGAGAGGCCTTTCAATGATAGGGGGAAAAAGAAAGGTCGGCTTCAGAGAAGAAAAAGGAGTCCTCTCATGGAATGCAGATGAGCTTTGTCTTAGATTTTAGAAGCCCGTAAGAAAAAGCTCTTACGCGTGCAAAAAAGAGACTTTCCGCGGATTCTCCATCGGCGAAGGGTGGAGTTGGTTGGGGGGGGGAGGAAGAGAAGGGCTTCACCCAATTCGCAGGAAGGGAGTCTTTTCCGGCCTAAGAGATTCTGGAGAGAGCCCTTTTCGGGGAAGGACCGGAATTTCTGCGAAAGGGAATAGTCACGAAAGATTCAGGAAGTGCCTCCTCTGCTGAGACTTTGAAGGGAAAGAAAAAGGGATCTACCTTTATGTCGACAGTCAAAGGGTAAGGGGAGACTCCTCTCGTGCGACGCCACCTGAGGGGGGAACCTGTTTCTGCGGAAAACGAAAAGCATCTCAGTGGGAGGAAAGGGAAAGGAGAGGTCTTCCCCACTCAAGTATCAGCAAACAAGCAGAAAAGCTCTGTGTCTCAAGAAAGGAGAAAGGGAGGGGCCTCTTAAAATTCGCTCAGGAAAGGAGAGTTGACTACGATCTGCATAAAGGACTTGAACTGTAGCGAGCAGAATGCAACCATCAGGGAAAAAATCTTCTTCATGCCGGCACAAAACCTGGGGAGAAAAAGGGGAGGTACAACGCGGAAGTCCGGCTTTTGCTGCGAAGGGAGAAGAGGGGAAAATTCCAAAAAGGAGGGAATAGCCACCCTCCCCGTGGGGGGGGAGGGAAGTCACCCTTCCCAAGAAAAGAAGAGTAGAACCTTACCGTTTCGGGAGAGAGTGAGGAGAGGGGTTTAAAGATCGGAACAAAATCTAGCACTCCCTTTTTCGGGAAGAAAGGGTTCGGGGTTCGCTAATAAGAGCAAAAGACAACCGGCCTCAAGGGGAAGGAAGGGGGGGATTTTGCGCCCCTAGAAAGAAAAAGGTTCTAAAACTGGCCCGCCTCCTCTCCATAAAACAAGACAGAAAAGGGAGAAACCACTTGTTTAGGGGAGGGGGGAGTCTTGAAGTAGGGGTTTTTTTTTCCAAAGGGGCAGAGGGGAAAGAGGCCTTAGGTCCACGGGTGTAAACGGAAAAGAGAGGAAGAGAAAGACTTAAGGGAAGGGAAGGAAGGGGAGGATTCCATTATTTCGTCATGGCCTGAAAAAAAAAGACCTTCTTTTCTATCGCAAAAAAAAGGAGAGTTCGCTTTCCCAAAAAGGGACTTAGTCTCAACCAGAAAAAAAAGAGCGCTCTGAACCAAAGAGGAGGACCCAGCGTCTGCTTCAAAAGTAGAAACCGTGTAAGAAGCGTCTCGGACCGAAGGGGGGGGGCGTCTGCACTAAGACGCCGAGGGAGACGAGCCCTTCATCTCCGCCGAAGGACAATGTCTTCTGCTGGAAAAAGAGGAAGAGGGACAAACAAAGGGAAGGAATTTTCTAATGAAGGGAGGAAGGCATGTTGAAAGGACGGCCGCGACTCAACGAAGGAGAGGAGAGAGAAACTCCTACTTTCCAAAAGAAAGAAAAGGCGCTTCGGCTTTGAGGAGGCAGCAAGGAGCTTTCGATCTGTCAGGGCCGAAGAAGGGGGGACAAACGGAGACGATCCTCCCTGTCACCGCCCTGGTCGAAGAAATCAAGGGTCGAGAGAAGGTAAACTTCAAAAGGAAGGGACCGGAGGGAGCTCTTAGCTCAGAAGCCAGCCCAACAGGGGGAAAGAAAAGTAAAGGGAAAATTCCTTTAGCTCTTTAAAGGCAGCTCTGGGGGGTCGCTCTCAAACACCCCCCCTAGGGGAGGAAAAGAAAGAAGAAGGAGAGCTGAATGGAAAGATCTCAAAGGAAGGGGGAAAGGAAAATGTTTTGTGCGGGACCAGAAAAGAGTCTTCCAACTGCTGGAGGTGGAAGGGGAAGCACATCTTCTCGACCTACAGGAGGTAGAGAAAAGAAAAAGGCGGTCTCGGGAGGGGAGGGAAAATATCTACAGATCCGTGAGGCCAGAAGGCAACCAGAGAAGAGAGGGATTGCCTCGTTCCATGGGGAGAGGGGAGAATCTTTCCATTATTCGAAGAGTCATGAGAAAAGGGGGGTAACTTACTTCTTTTATTTAGTATGCCGGCCGGGAAAAAAAGGAGTCCTTCCGAACTGCCTTCGCAGGCCGGGAGGTTGGCAATTTGGGTTGAAAAAGAAGGGAACGACCTCTTGCAATCCCAAAGAGGGAAGGGTCTCGTCTCCCGCATAGCAGAGTGCAGCCCACGCACATACGGTAACACGAACCTTTTCCTTTCCTAAGGGGGGGGAGCCTTCTTGTGCCCGCAAGGAAACAGTTGTCGAAGAGGGGGCCTCTCTTTGTCGCTAGGGAGGTCTCGCGCTTGGGGGGGGAAGCGGTTTTTGGGGGAGAGGGTGCCTCATTTTTGAGGCAGAAAAGAAAAGAAGAAAGGAATCTCACTCAGGTCCGTTTAGGAAAGAGCCATTACAATCCTTGCCGGCCGCGGGAAAAGGAAGAAGGCGGCGGCTTTTCTTTCACGACGAATGCAGGAAAAGCACACTGGGGCGCTTTGAGAAGGGGAAGAAAGGGGGCCCTCCTTTGGCCACCCGGAAAAAGAAAAAGGGAAAAAACTCACGCCGAGACCCGTAGAAAGGCAAAAGGTACAACCCTGGTTTTGACGCCGGAGAAAAAAGGTGTTGTTTGAAGCTGAGGGGGAGGGTTCATTTTCGCCTAGTGCAAAAAGGAGAAAAAAAGAAACCCTTCTTCCGAAGGGGGAAGCATGTTGAAAGGGGGGGGGGGAGGAATGAGCGGGGGAAAGAAAAAAGGGGGGACCTCGCATGATCTGAAAGAAAGGAAAGGAGTTCTCGATCTTGAAGAATCAAAGAAATCAAAAAAAGGAAAGACACGGTACATGTTCTAAGGAGGGTCCCTGGCCTAACTTTGCCTTCAAAAGGAAAAGGGGGGCAATCCTTTGTTTCATCTTGTCATATTTCAAAAGGACCGCAAATCTGCAATTCCAGGGGAAGCGGAAGGCAAAGAGAAAGGTGTTGTCTGCAAGGGGAGGAGGGGGAAAGGAGACTCTCTAATTGTTCCGGGCGGCGAGGGAAGAGGAGGGAAGATCCTAATTTCTTGATGATCGAATAGGGGAAAACCAATTCTCATGGGAGGTGCATCGAGGGCAGAGAGGGGTAAGTGAGGGGGGGGGGGGGAAGGGGTTTTCCAAGGAAAGGGCGCCTCCGAAAACAGGGAGAACGTTATCTTTACGCAGAAAAAGGGGGAAAAAGGTGGGGAAAATGGGTCGGAAGAGAGAAATTCCCAACTCAATGGCCTAAGACTTTTCTCTGACGTGTTCTTTTTAGATGGTGGAGCACGACCTCTCCTTTTAAAGGAGAGACAAAAGGGCGAAGGAAGGGGGAGTTCCTTTCCTGGGCATTCAAAAGGCGGAGATCAACGAAGAAAGAAAATCCTAACGCAAGGGGAAGAGGCTTCACCTGCCTCAGACCTCAGAGCATACAGGGGGGAAAGCTTCTCACAAGCCCCGCAAAGTTTCTCCGATGGGGGAGAGAGGGGGTTCCCTGCATTGAAAGGATCGGAGGGGGGTAATCAAGGGGGAGGGAGACCTCTCTCAATCTGGTCATTTGGAAGAAATCTGCTTGGACTACTTGAGAGAGGCCATCTTTGCGGGGGAGAAGGGGACGTCCTTCTCGATAATCCGAATCTCAGGGAAAATGATACGCCATTTAGGAAGGGCTCGAAGGGGAGGGTTTTCTTTCTTGAGGTAAATCTATTATCTGGCGCGGAGGTGTGATGTCTTCCCCAGAAAGGAAGAAAGTGGAGGGGGGGTGCTACAATTTGAGAGAAAGAAGGGGGAGATCTTCGATGCTGAACGCGCACAAAAACTTTTCCGCTGAAGGGAAGGGTCTAAGCCACCCTGCAGGACTTCACTCTTCTCGGCGTGATTGGCAAGAGGGAAGGTTTCCGTTCTCGTCATTTGTAGAGGAGGGTCAACTTCAAGGGAAAAGCTCTCGGAAGGGGTCATTTCTTTGGAGGAAAGGGAATTCGGATCCGGCACATGGGAAAGAGAAAAAGGGTGTTGGGGAGAGTTCGACCGCGTAAAGGGAAACGGTACTCCTGTCCGTGAGAGCAAAAAGGGAACGACGGCGATCTACCTCTGCTAATCGGGTGGACCGGGAAAGTCAAAGAGGGAGGGGGGGCGCCGAGAAAGGAGTCCCTTTCATGCGACTTTCGTTTAATCATTGACGGCCGGGGGGGCGTGGGGAAGGCCTTCACTTGGGGGCAGCGAAAAAAAGAAGAGAATTACATCCTACATCTCTATAAACACAAAAACCGGAGAGGGTAGGATGACGGGTGCTCTTGGATGGGAGGAAGGAAACTCAACAAAGTCATCAGCACGGGAAGAAATCTGCATGACGGAGACTTTCTTCAAGCACGCCGGAAAAAGGCGATGAAGATAGGACTGGAGAGGGGGGGGAAAAAAAAAATCCTTTTCCTCTCTACAAGAAAAGGAAAAATCGGCTTGAAGAGATAGAAAAATTTGCAGCGGATAAACAGGCGGGAAGACGCCTCATGCCCGAAAAAACCCTGTACCGAAGATAAGAGGGAGAACTCATGCAGAAACATTGGAGGAGAAAGTAGAAAAAGCCTAGAAGGGGGGGGGAGAGACAATCCCCTCGCTGGGGGGTTGGAAAAAAAAAAACAAAAAATCGATCAATGGGGGGGGAAAGGTACTTCTTCTTCGATACAAGTACACGCCCGGGGAAAAAAGTTATGGCACTTGTAAGGGAGGAAGGACCTTTATTCTATCGACGGAAAAGGAAGTCCCCAGAAAGAAAATAACCTTCATCATCTTGGTGAGAAAAAAAAAGAAATATACGCCAGTCGGGAAAAAGAAAGAAGCCCTTATCGCAAGGCCTGAAGGGGGGGGGAGAATTTTCTGGTAAGGAGGAGGGAAAGGGACGCGACTTTCCGTCAAGCTAAAAGATGGACAATAGAATGGGCGAAAAAGAGACTCTCACGCTCGAGATCGCGCATGCCCAATAGGGGAGGAGGAAAGTCGTGTATTTCCCGAACTCCCTTAAAAAGCGATGACGGCGGGCAATTGCCTGTCATTTGCCAGACGGCGTAGGAACAGTGAAGGGAGGAGAGGGAGCACCCCCTTCTCATGCGATGAAGGGGAAACGTCTTCTCCCTCTTTCGGGGGGAGCGCTATCATGTCAGAAGTTAAGGAGGAGAGCAATGGATCAAGGATTACCCATTCGAGGACGATCTTCTACTTTGATAGAAAAAAAGAAGAGGCACTTCATCAACAGTGATGGCAGGGGGGGTAAGGGTCGAAACCCTAAATGAGGGGGGGGGGAGCTCTTCTTGGAACAGAAAAGAGGGCTCACTTCTCATCTCCTACCTTGTGGAGAAAAATTAATATCTTCCCCACTCAAAAGGGGAGAAAAAAGAGAGGCCAGGAGACGTTTGAAAAAAAAGGAGAGGTTTCTTCTCTCTTATTCAGCTCTAGCAGGAAAGAAGTGACAGTAAATACATTCCCAGAGATAGCAAAAGGTAGAGGATTCAGAATTCCAGAAAAAGGAGGAAGTCAGACTGGAAACCGGGGGGGGGAAAACGCCTGTAATCCTTCGGGAAAAAGGGAATATCTACTCAGATGCAACCACCGAAAAAGAAAGCTGTACAAAAAAGAAGGAAAATTACGGAAAAAAAAAACAAAAGAACTCTTATCACCTGCCCTGTGTCTTAGAAGGGGGGAGGGGAGTTTTAAATTATCGAGAGACAGAATACTCTCACGCAGAAGTGGAAAATAACCTTTTCAGAAAAGGGAAGAAGAAGAGCACAAAACCAACCCTGTCCGAAGGTAAAAGGAAACCCTTTTTTTATTGTGCGAAAGGAGAAAAAGGGGGCGACAACTGTCACCCCACGAAGGAAGAGAATCCAAAAAAAAAAGACGGAGAAAACCATTGGGGAGAGGGGGGGGAAGAAGGGAGGAGCTTTATGTGTTTTCCCATGGCAGAAGGGAAAAGAGAGAAGGTCACTTTTTCACAGACACAAGAGGGGAACTGTTCCTCGAAATTTTCGGCCAAAGAAGAAGAAAATAAGTATGCCCGGAGGGGAACTACAACTACCTTCTGGCGCTCGACAGGGGGAAAGACGGCGCGTTCGCGGGCATCAAAAATTACTAGAAAAACAACAAAGCTTCCGGGGGAAGCAGGTCCTCACTCTACGCAGGAAGAGGCCGGAAGTAAATTCTTCAAAAGGAGGGGTTCATCCTTCTCTTTAGAGAGGGGTTTACTTTATTTTCGGCGTCAGCGGGGGGAGAGGGAGGGAGAAGAGCCTTCATCATGCCGCCTAAGGGGGAGAGGATCAGTAACCGGGGGAGGGGAAGAATCTTCACTTGCCTTCCTGTTCGAGGGGGGAGAGGCAGTTTCACAATTCCTGCCTCGACATCAACGAAAAAAAGTAGAAGGGACCGCTCAATCCTTAGAGGAGACCCGAGGAGAGGAGGGTAGGGGATTTGTGCTTTTTAATGTATTCAAAGGGAGGGGGGAGAGGATGTTCCTAATTCGCGTCCGTCAAAAAAAGAAAAGGTAAAAGCCCTTTTCTACTCGTTCGACGAAAGGGAGGGCAAATATGGGAGAAAAGAGAAAAGAAAAAAACAGGTTTGACTTTTAACCTCCCATTAACGTTATAGGGAGAAGTTAATGATTTT
>Ga0179593_1380744_pt1 | contig 27480 bp, 32 predicted proteins | sample CZODoug2_1_08_16_FD_185931 | JGI IMG/M metagenome (GOLD analysis project Ga0179593, IMG submission 185931) | Vadose zone soil fungal communities from Angelo Coast Range Reserve, California, USA - CZODoug2_1_08_16fungal (PacBio error correction) | ecosystem: Environmental > Terrestrial > Soil >...
ACACTACGCGAAAAAAAAGAGAATAGGTTGCCAATCAGGGGAGCCGGGCTCCGTTCACGGAACGCCCGGGAGATGAGAGAACAGGTCCATTTGAAGAGAAGAGCATGAACAATATGGGAGAAAGTGTGTGTCTCAGTTTGGTGCAAAAGGGGGGGTATTGGGGGAAAGAACAAGTCAAGCTCGATAAAGGTCGGCCGACAGGGCAGGGTCATTCGTAAAAAGTAAAGCCGTGCAGCGGAAGTAATTAAAGACGGAGGGAAGGTTTCAGCCGAGACAATTCTGACTTCCCTCAATCTGACGGTAAGGGGGACAGAAGGGGCAGGATTTGTCCAAAAAGGTGAGGGGAGAGAAAAGAAGAAGGGAACTTACGTAACGTAGGAGGGGCGGGAGCATCCGGCGAAGAACAAGAGGAAATGGGAATGGCAGAAGAAGCCTAATGCACAACAAAGGTCAATTCGGGACAGAATCTCTTTGCGTTGATCAAAACAAAGGCTGAGAAGGAAAAAGCAAAACGAACATCCATTCAAAGGCAGTGGGCGAAATCAAAGACGTGCGAAAAGGCGAGACTATCTGCATGTGGCCCCTCATAAAGAAGAGCACACAAAAGTAATCTATTGGATCTCGGGGGATAGGGAAAAAAGGATGAGCAATTCCTAGAAGGGAAGCCCGCCTTGGAGCAACAGAAAGAGAACATGCAAAAGGGATAAAGTCTCATACGGCAAAGCCCAAGTCAGAAGGTCAACCCACGAGGAACCGTTTTACGAGGAGATTAAATGATTATCAAAAAAAAAAAGCTTCCGTCAGCCAAAGCGTCATTGAAAATTCCAAAAAGCTGGAACTTTACTATTTCACCCATGGGGGGAAATTCGGAAGGGGAAACAGACGGGAGGAACATTCAAGGCACCAACCAGGGCAACCTCGCAGAACTCAACGGGCCTGTCACGCGCCAACATTGAAGGGGGGATAAATGACAAAAGAGATTATAAAAAAATGAAATTGAGATCCTTTCACCCTTGAGGAGAATACATAGGGGTAGGGGTAGACAATGATAGAAAGAAAGGCTACAGGAGGGAAAATGAAAAAACCGACGAGCCATCTCTGGGAGATAGCTGAAAAAAGAAAAGAGGGGTGCAAAGAAAGAAAAATCAGCGCTGGTTCGAACAAAAGGAATCCAGTTAGCGAGTCCGGAGTTCGCCAATGGGCACCACTTTCTACATCAAGCCTATTTATGGAGATTCACCAAACAACGTGACAAGGCCAGAACTCTTCTCCGCAAATTGGGGAGAGGGAACCCTTGGGCGGTCCCACAGGGGGATAGCAAGGTGCTCCTCGAATGAACGTCCCGGCTGTTAAGATGTTGTTAGCTTGGCAAGGCGGAGATGCAGCGAAGTTCAAAAATTGAACGGCGGGAAGTGAACGGGGGACGTACGGCCTTAGCGGCGGAGGAGGAAAGAGGCGGAGGAGGGAAAGGAGGGCCCTTTGGAGAGACGGGGGGGAAATGCGAAAGAGTGAAGCGACAAAAAGGGAGGAGGGAGGGCGAAAAGATAAAAAGGCGGGGCAGGCTGGGCCGGGTAAATAGTGTCCTTAAAACCAAGGAAGGCGGCCGGAAAAGGGAAAAAGACATAGCGCTAGAGGGAAGGGACGGGCCTTGCAACTTGGGGCGGTCCGTCAAGGAGAGATTGTCGGAACAATTTTCTGGGAAATGAGCGAAAAAATAGGAGCAGGTCTGTTGAGGAAAGAAGGACGGGAGATGAGGAGCAAGTGTATCAAATACGCCCATTCTTTCGTCATCGGGGCGAAGAAAGAGGCAGAAGGAGGGACCAGACTCGAACTCTGCTCGGGAAGAAGGGGATGTCGAAGTTAGCGAAAGCTCATAAAAAATAAAGACTGCGAATGCGGCCTCGCGAGTCCGCCGGACTAAAAAAAAAAATGAATTCGCGAAATAAGAAGGGAGACAAAATAAAAAGACAAAAGGGGGAAAACAAAAGCTTTCACAGGGTAGCAGTGATTAGAAGGATTAGGGGGCATTTCATGGGAAAAGAAAGAATTTTGTGCTTTTTGTGTGAATCATTATAAACCAAAGAAAGAAAAGTTGGGGAAAGGGACCGCTGAGGAGAGGGTGTCCTGTCGTTTTAGGAGCTGGGACGAGGTCTTTAGACGGTTGACTGCAAAAAAAAAAACCGAATTTGGGACGGGAGGGGCCGGGCCGTCGATTGTGGGGGATGTCAGAGCAACATGGTGAAGAATCTTAACAGACGCCTGGAAAGTACTTAAAGTCCTAAGAGACGCGGGAGGGTGAACCAGTCAACAGCAAGGAAACGGTCCTTGGATAAGAATAAGTGGGGGGACACTGTGAGAGGAGCCGTATCAAATGAAAGGGGGCATGAAATGAAAAAGATGAATAAGTGAAGAGACCAGAGAATGATCGGTGCGAAGTATCAAGCAAACACATTAAAAAGGGGAGATCAAAAACATAAAAATTCACGTTGGGAGAAAGGGGCCGGCAACCCAAAAAAAAAAATAACTGGGGCTGCGCGTACCAATGTAAAGAGCCGGTACCTAAATTCAAGTGGGACGAGAGGGACTGCGCCCAGCCAAAATGAAGCCTCCATGGTTCGCGAAAGGCTCGTTGGACGAAAAAGGGTCAATCACCGTTCGACGAGGCCGGGGAAAAGACGGAAAGGGGAGAACTTTGGAAGGCTGGGGGAAGGACGGCGTAACTAAGGACTGAGGAAAATTCTGTCTCCGGTGCCCCACCACCAGACGATTCGTGAGTGTGGACAGTTCCAATTTTAGCCGCAAAGAACCAGTCGCAAGAAAGGGAAAGGATATTGGAGAATTCTTCTGACACGAAGGAAAAAGGGGAAAAAAAAAATCGGAAGGGGAAGAAAACCTCCTAGAAGAGGCACACTGTTGGATTTTATGGGGGAAGAAGTTGAAATTCTGAGTGAAATTATCCTTTATGGGGGATTTCATGGGTTGGGGAGGGAAAGATAGACCTACTGGGGACTTATACCGTGGGGGAAGTAAGACAGACCAAAATCCTTTGGAAGTGATGAAACTATATTACCGGGGTGACCTGTGTTCGATCGGGTGCCTAACCCCGGGTTATATAGTCCGGGGACCCGGGCCTAGAGGAAAAGTATTATCGGTTCTCGGTATAAGGGGACCCCGGTCCAAGGCAGAGGGGGAAAGAGAGCTGGGAGGTTGGAACGGCATCAGTGAGGGAAGGTCTGGTCGGTCGAAAAGAAGTGAAAGAGGCTTGAAACGCAGGTTCCCCTATTGGACGCGCAGGGGAGGGAAAGGAGTCATACAAAGGGGGGGAAACACTGATTACAAGCGGAACACTAAAATAGGAAAGGTTTCTGGTGGTTAAAAGAGAAGCCCTCAGTGACAATCCGCCAAGAGGAAAAAGCGTAGGCTCGTGGAATCCAAACTAAATCCCTAAAAGATTGCGTCATGAGAAAGGGGGGGGGGGAACCATGAGAAAAGAGTGAAGTCCACGGGTGGGTTTTTGATGCGCTGGGTCTAACAAGATCAATGGACAGACCGGCAAACAGGAAGCAAGAAAAGAAGGAAAACCTACCGCATGGACGGGGAAACAGAATGCAACCGGATTCTTTGGGCAAAAGCCAGGAAGTCAGAAATCAATCCCTACTCAAAAAGGGCATACACGCTGGGGCCCACTTGAGGGAGGCTCGCCTGGTTCAATGGAAGATATCTCTGTCACACCAGAAAGGAGGAAAGAGTATAGGGATGTGACAGCTTACAAAGACGAATTGTTCCACCGCATTAAGTGAGGCAACGGGGGGGGGGTGGATCAGGATTGCTCTATAACCTCGCAGACACTAGGAAGAACAAAAAGAAGGGTCTTGAAGGGTGAACGACGAACAGTCGTCAATAGGGGGTGAAAAGCTTACTGGCCAGAATCTGGATGAGGCATGGGGACCACTCAAGACATCAAGAAACCCACCGTGGCAAAAAACAATTTCGTCGGTGGGGGAGCACCCAAATCTTGCAGACGAGGATAAATCGAAGGAACTCTAGGGTAACTTCTGCAAAACAGACTTGGGACGAAGTTTCGGAAGGGGGTAACGGATAGGTGAAGTTCCAAAGAAAGAAAGATCCTGAAGTCGCCCCGATTGTTGGAGGAGAGAAGGAGGGAAACAAGTGCATTAAACCTTGGGGATTTACCCGGTACCAGACTCAGTCGGGAGCCCATGACTTTTCAGTGGTTGAAAGGGAGCGTCCAGGGTAAAGGTCGGGTTGCGAACTGCAAGAGGGAAAGCAGAATTTTGAGGGGGTGTTGCGGAAAAAATCGGCTCGGGGATGTCAAGACTGAATGTGATTATCTATCCGTAGCTAAAGAGAGTAGGAGACGTATCCTCATTCATCGTCGGAGAGCCTGCAAAAGTGGCTGGCAAAAAAAGCTTTTCGATTGAACAAAAGGGGAGGCTATCCCTCGTAACGCCATTGGTCCAGATCGTATTCACAGGGACATTGGTTTGGGTTGGAGTGCACTGGCGAAGAAAGGAGGGGTGCGGACGTCACGTCAAGAAAAGGGGGAAAGATATTGGACGGTCCTAATAACCGAGCCCAATACACCCCCCTTCAAAGTGGAATCGAGTAGAGTTCCTTCCCGGGAACATTCTTCAAAGTCGAGGCCAGGGTGGACCTCAAATTTAGATCAGAGAATATCGACTGGTGGGAAAGCGCCTGTCTCGGGGAAAGGGGTAAGATCGCGTGGTGACTTGTGGTAACTAGAGAAACCACTATCTGACTAAGGGGGGGGCGTTGTTGGGGCCACGCAGCATGGCGACAATTGATGCAAGGGAGTACGAAGCAAGGAGGATACCAATGATTCAAAACCTTACTCGGAAGGTGCGGTGATCGCGTAAGGGAATGTTGCTAGTGTCTTGGACAGGGGGGTAACAGGGTCTCGAAGAAGAGGGGTTGCTGTTGTGTGTTGGTCTGCATTTGCTTACAAGGGCGGCTGCGGGTTCCCTCGTGATGGGGGGAATCATTTACAAGACTCTTTGGGCGGTGAAATGAGGAGCCACCAAGTAAGGCTATCGAAGGAAGACCTGGGGGATCAGGAGCAGTTTGGGGGGTGAGACCCGCCACAGGTTTTGAGAGGTTCCTATGAAGGGGGGGAGATAATAGGGGTGGCCCTTTCCAGGTAATACCACGGGGGCACATAACGGTTTTCCAGTGGAGAGCTTGAGTGGAGCGCAGCGCCTCCTCCTGAAAAAGGTTGCTATTATCGGATGCTGAAAACCTATTGTCCGCGATTTCGGAATTAGCATTGAAAATAGCCCCCGCGCTCACTCTAACCTACGAAAGCCTTGCAGGACACCAAATTCTCGGGGGTTCCCCTCCAGAGGACCCAGTGGGGGCAGAAGACGTGGGTGGCTCTTTTGAGTCCCCTGTGAGAGGTAAGACGCAGCGCGGGGGGGAGGGTAGTGGAATGACAGAGGGGCCTCTCTGGGGGGGCAGCTTCCCGTCCGGATTTTCGGACACGCCCGGGGGCATTATGAGCTGCGTCAGAGGCGGAGCCCCGATCGTGCGGCAGATGACCGCGCTTTTAAGGGAGGATTTTCATATGGGAGAGGTGGCAGGGCGTTGGAGGGGGGGACGCTTCTTCTCTACAGGTGATGGGGCATTGGGGCTAAGAGAAGGATGAGCGTCCGGGGCACTCAAATCACCCGGGAGCTTTGAGTCGAGCTCTACGGGAGTGTTTGAGGAGTTTCTTCGAGAGTGGGAATGTCGGCAGGCGAAGGCTTCCAAGCTAACCGTCGCAAGAAACGGATGACGCAGGGAGAAAAGCGAGGCCTCCAAGCGAAAGAAAGGGGAGGCATGGGGTTAAGTCGACTGGAAAAAGGAAGGAAAGCGATTTTTGGGGTAGCAAGTTGCACAAAAATAGTTGCGGGGTTGGCTAGCGGGAGGAAATGCAAAGAACAGCAAGAATTCGGGGATGGAAAATTTGAGTGAAAGACAAGTCTTTGGAGGGGGGCAGGCGCGCCGCTCATTCTGGCAAGCAGGGCCGACGGGGACGCAGAGTGCCGCTACGCAGACGGAATGGAGTAAAGAAAGGGGGTCGAACGCGTTCGCGCGAATGCGGGACGACGAGCAATTCTCCGCTGTATGGCCAGGGACGCAAGGAAAGACGATTAGAAAGAGTGGCGGCTGGCATTGATGGAAACAGGGCTCGAATCCTAAAGCACTGGCTCAAGGAAAAGATAGGGGGGAGAAAGAGGGCGAGTTCGTTCCCTCCACTGTGTCGAAGGAAGAGAAAATAAGGACCGGGGAAAAGTGTGTAAGTCTACTACCACGACGAGTCCTCTATGGGTTCGCAAAACTGGGGGGGGTAATCTTGGGGGGGCACTGGTACCGTCCGGCTTGGCTTTCGAAAGCCCTGGTGTGACTCAAAATCTCAGTCGGGTTTTGTAGGCTAGGAGAGCATCGCGGAGGAGGCTGTGGACCCAGAAGAGGACGTGAGCAAAGTCCTGAAAGAAACGACCGAAGCAGGGGGGGGGGGGGAGCTTCCAAGTCCATGAATCCAGAAGACGTTTAAAAGTATTAACGCGAAGGATCCGAGAGAGTTAACAACATGGGGGTACGTAAGTCAGGATGGACTACCCTTGGGAAATAAGAAACTCGAAAGCAAAAGTGGGTCCAGAAAATATGTCTTTTCGTGGGGATTGGGGTCGGAATAACTTCGTGAGACCCCAAAGATGACGCCGCCACCAGAAACGGCGTCTTTTTTTCTCATAAAAAAAGCCATCCAGTGTCGTGCCGCAGTCGCGGGCGGGGAAAGTTTTTTGCCTCAAAAAAATAAAAAGACTCCGGATCGCCGTATCGGGGGGGGGGGGGGGGGGGGAAAAAACACGGAAAGCCGCATGAACTAGAGGGGAGCGCTAAATATCGAAGGAACTTGCGGACAACACTTTCTTTTGAAAAAGGGAAGTGGGGGGGAAGCCTTAGTAACGAGGTGCTGCGTTCAAGCGACATGTGCGGGGGGGGGTGGGTCTAAAGACGAGAAAGTCTACTACCGGCAAAGCTTGACAGGGCTCAGAAAAAAAAAAATGTTCTTCCGGACTCCTCCCAACTTTTTGGTGGCGGCGGGGGTGGGGGGGCCGGGAATATCAAACTCATAAGTTTGACGAGGTACATTCAAGTCCCGGAGTCATTCTTCCGGACTTTAGGGGTAGGTGTATCTGCTAGGGGCGCCTTTGTTTCCCATGGGTTGAACTTGAGGGTTCTATGGGAAGGCACTGTTCTCAGGAAGACGGACTCTTGAAAAGAAATTTGTGTCGCACCAGTAGAAAAGGAGGGCGGTGCGAGGGTCTTATGAGGTGCAACAAGGATGAATTGCCAGGGATTTAGTTCAGGACGCAAGGGGAAAAAGGGAGAGGGAACGTGCATCGGCAGGAGGAAGACCGTCAGTGGGTTGTGCTATCAACACGGGGACAGTCGGTAGCGAAGAAGCTCGGGGGGTAACGTTATGACTGCGGCATCGAGTTTTAATCGTGAGTGGGGGGAGAAGCGTGCGAAAGAGAATCGAATTTCTTGTCAAGGGTTTGTCTTCCGGACAAGGTGAAAAAGAAGCGGAAAACTGAGGCAGCGGGGCTTCCTAAGGAGTGGGGGTGGAATAAGCAGTGAACGGACGATGGCAAAAACGCGTAGACTGAATCGATGCTCGGCAGTCTTGGGTCGGGACGCAGTTCAAGGAATCACCGCACCATAAAACCGTTAGGAAGCTAAACCTCGGAGCATGGCACAAAAAGCCACAAAGGGGGCGCTCCAGAAAAAGAAATTAGGGGATAAACTAATGGACCTTATCGGAAAGACGGGAATCGGACGGCCCGGCAACAGTGGAGGCACACGATGGCAACAGGGGGGTCCTCAGACGAAGGGGACTATCTCTCAAGAACAACACAACTGAGTATGAAAAGGAACCGGAGGGGCTTAGGCCAAGGTTGCCATAGAGACAATGAAGGGAACGACCCAACGAGGGCAATTTGCAAAGACATGGAATTTTCGTCTCAGAGCGGAAATAGGCGGAGGCAAAGGTTCTTTAGGGGTACGCCAGCTTGGAGTGAGAAAAGGACTCAGGATGGCGGGCATGGCAGGGGTCAGAAATTAGAGCGCAGGGGAAGAAGAGAAGGATTCATCAGCGCTAGGGTTTTGAAGCCCGCAGAAGAAAGAGAACTGCTTTCCAAGTCAATAGAAAGTATGGCCACCTGAATTGCGGGGGTTTGGACAGTGATTGGGGAAGAAGGAATTACTACAAGCACTGGGGGAGTAACAGTATTACGAGGATAGGGGCGATCAAGAGAAGAAGATTTAAAACTTGAAGTTGAAGGCCTGAAAAGCGAAAACGGGAAAAAGGATGCGGCGAGGGAGATAGCTTAATACTGGAGCGAAAAAACAAAAAAGCCTCTCGATGCCAGCCATTCAATAATTCAAATACAACGGCCACTACTGAGCGGTGCCAACTAAGTACGATAAAGATTGGGAGTAATGGGTGTAGTTGTAGGCAGAGGGTCGAGAGCCAAATGTACCATCATAGATACAGCAGTTCGAAAGGCCGAGCGCCGGCGGAACGATAACAGAACGCGCAAATACCCAATGAACCGGAAGGGAATCGGGTACGACGGGGGGATATTATCTAAGCAAAATTCAGACGAGACCCAAAAACGCGAGAAAGGCAATCGTGGCGAGATCTGACGAAAGGTTTTGGAGTTTCTTCGGGCAAGGAGAAAAGGCTCCTTGTCGGCCAAAGCAAAACGGTATCCTGCAGTGCACGTGAAAAAAACAGTAACATTGAATAGCTACGGCGGTCCACAGGGCAAGGAGAAAAAAGAAATGCTGCACAGTCCGTTCCAAACCTGAGCGATAAGTTAGCAGAGATCCAAGAGAGGACACGGCATGAACCGTAGCGCGCGACAGGTCAAAATCTGGCTGGGACGCGGGCGCTCATTGTCAGAATAAAAAAAGAAAATTCCAACAGCGGCGGGCGGTGGCAAACCCCAGGATCCTAAAGGTCTCAGGCTGTTCTATGGTTGTAGAGGAACCTCACTCTTCAGTGTTGCTCACGGGAAAGTATAAAATGGGGGGGTTCCCCAAGACAGAACGACGGAACCTAGAAAAAGTTGACCGAAACTTTGCTGTTCAGAGTGGATTGTAATGTCGTCCTAAGTAGTACCGTAAATTGTTGGCGAAGGGATAAAGAAGCTGTCCCGAATATGTCCCGTCAGGGGGAAGGGAAAGCAGGAGGTGTCTTCGAGGAATTCCTGGCGTGATTGGATAGGGCGGAGGAGAGGGTTGACTTTGACGCTCTATCGAGTAGGATGCATCCTAACAAAACGACGGGAGGTCCGGGGCCTGCAACGCAGCGTATAGGGCAGACCAAAACAGAGGCTTCCTGGGCGGAGCCCAATCAGGAAGGAGAGGTACTCGGCTCCGGGTAGGGAGGAGCCATCGGTAGTCCAAGAGGTTTACCTGACAGTTGCGGAATGTCTAATCAGTAGTCCCTCGTTGATGACACGGCTGATTCGGAAAGAGGGTACGAAACTGCCAAATAGCGCGGAGTGGTAGAAGGGGTCGGGGGCAGCAGTCAGCCAAGCTGCCTAAGGGTTACAAGTGCGGTCACGCGTCTGGCGAAAGAGAAATTATGCGCCGCTTGCACGCCGGAGGATGAGCCGACCATTCTCTTACTAACAAAAAAGTGCCAAAAAAAGAGGAAAGATGAGGGTAGGGTGTAAATTTACGAATAGAAGAGGTGGATACGTCCTACATGATGGGGTTGTTCTCTTACTACAGAGGAGAAACAGTTTTTCTGCCGGCTAATCGATTTCCTCTCTGGCGATTGAAGAAAAGGGAGGGTCTTTCTGGGAACTCCTGTGGTCAGAAGGGAGAGAATTTTGGAGGAGACGCCTGCTTTGGAGGCGAAAAAGGTCGCAGGAGGCAGTTAAAACAGGGGAGGTCGACTGAAGTGTTAATGTCTTCCTAACGGAAAGGAAAACAGAAAAAGCTAAGAACTTCCTTGGGGCAGGTTTTGGACGGACGTTTGTCGATAAAAGCGTACGGCTATGGGGGGGTCAGTTTAAGCTCAATGAAAAGAATAGGGGCATATGGGGCCATGGAGCGGATCGTAATAGACACTACAATGTAGAACAAGTTCTGTCAGAGAAAATGGAATTCAACGTACGTTGGATCAAAGGGGGGTTGAAACGATGTGGCTCTTAACCTCTCTTTTTTAGAAGCCTCTTATGGTACGATTCCTTAAAAGAAAAGGTGACAGAAAATACTTGGAAGGGCCCCATAAAGACACCGTGTTGGCGAGCCGGGAAAGTCCAGGGGGGGGGATTTCGAAAGATTTCGCGACTTGGCCGTATGGAGAGGGAAGCACTTAGGGGGGGCGGGCGTACGAAATGGGGCAAGGGTACGCCACAAAACTCTCAGGGGGGCGGGGAGGGGGGTTTTCCAATTGTAGAGTTCGCCTAAAGGTCTAAGTTATCCGTCTATGAAAAGGAGATGTAATGACACGCGTTCCGCCTGTGCCAACCCTCGAGGGCCCGCCCCTCAATCCCCGTGAAGGGGCTGGGGGGAAGGCAGAGGCGCCGAACGTTATTACGGGTATCTAAGGAACGAAAAGATGGACGGTACTGAAAAAACGTTACTCACATTGGGGGGGGGCCAGGGTTGGTCCTACGAGCGGCCTCTGGGTGGAAAGACGGCCCTTTCTCAAAGAGTGGTGGCATAAAACGCATGGGTGGAGAAAAAAATGTAGAACTTGGAAGAGGAAAGTAGGGCTCGGACTGAAGAAACCTCCGGGTAATCGGGCTCACCGCAAAAGGGCAGACGAGACCGAGGGTTCTAAAAAAGCATAATTATGAGTTCGAGCGAAAAACCGAGAAGGGGGCGATCAGGAGTGGAAAAGGGGTCAACGCAAAATAGGTCTTTGAGATGACCCTCCAATTTTAAAAAAGCCAACGGAAGAAGCGTTTAAGAAAAAGCCAAAAACCCACCCCCCTACATCGTCTAGGAAAAAAGGCAAAAGGTTTGAGATCACAACAAGATCGACTCGGGGACCCTCCGACATGTAGAGGGGGGGCCAAAATTTCACTCGTTGCAAGGGGTCAAAGGGCTTACGCGATGGAGCCTAGTCAGGGGAAAGAATGTTTGGGGAAGCCATGACCGTTCACTCCACGGGGTTTGGAGGTGGGCTCGGTCGAGGGATGCACAAGAGGCTGACGGCGGGCTACCAGAGGACCTCCCCATCAATCGCGAGAAAGTCTCATGGTGACGTTGGAGCTAGGAGCCGGAAAAAGCGCCGAGCACTATAAGGATAGGGGTCTGACAATTAAGAAAAGACCTAGCGCATCATAAGCGGGTCACGAGTTCTGACGCTTCATAAGAGTCCTTCGAAAAGCAAACCACCTTAAGGGAGACAAGGAGAGAACTTAAGGGAGAGATGCAGAAGGGTGACCAGGGAGTATATGACAAAGCAGGAGTGAGATGAATCAGAATCCAGGAGGGAGGAAGCTGCAGGACCTAGGAAGGAAATGCCTTGTGAGGGGTCCCATTAAGGCGAATAGGAATGGAGAGCTTTGAAGCCGTCTCGCGTTAGGTACGCCAGCCCAAAAAATGCAAAAAGGTGAAAGGTTTATGGCCCCGTCTTCAAAAGGGACGCGGTATACATCAAGAAAAGGAGGGAAAATTCGCAAGAAGCTTTTGGACCTAGGCCGGGAACTCGGAAAATGTAGGAAAGGGGTTAACCAAAAGCCAGATCGGACTTGACCATTGTAATACACGTATAACTGCCTCTCAAAGAAGGGGGCTTATGGAGTAACAAGTAATCTCGGCGTTGCCAATAAAGTAAACTTTTCAAAAAGGAATATTTCGTTCGCATCGGGGGAACCCTTCAAACTGGGCGAAAAATCTGACAAAAGGGCGATACAGAGGAGCCTTGGGGGAGCGAGAACGAGAAACGCCCTGAGTCAGCGAGACAAGAAAGAGGAAAAAGACCTCTCTCCAAAATTAGAAAGAGGGGCACACATGGATCTCCAGGTCGTTAAACAGCTGGCAGCTGAAACAGCAAGGGAAAGTTTTTGATATGCGTCAAGTCAAATGTTCGTCGATTGACAAAACCGAAGCTAAAACTGACCAAAAGAGTTTGACGCCGGAAAAGAGGTCAGTCTACCAGCCGAGGGGCTGGGGAAGAGGTCTTGCCCCGACGAATAGTGGCACGAGAAGATGTCCAAGACTGGTCCCATAGACTTGGGGACTCATATAACTGTGGGGTCGGGGAGTGGAAAAGCACAAATAATGAAAGGATCGCGGTTGGGTGAAAAAAACAGGGTGATCGTAGTAAGACTGAAAGCGGAACAAGAAAGTACCGCCTAGGAATCGGACCAGAGGCGGAGATCGGTAAGGGGTAAAAGGCTGACACTGCGAAACCATTGCGCTGCATGGGGGAGTGCGCGGCGTAGTTCTGGGGGTACATTGTGGGGGGGTACCGAGGGTCGATAAACAGGTAGAGAAACTCGCCAAGGGACGGTGTCAAAAAGTGGATCCAACATTTATCGGCATATGATCTTATCCAGGAGTACGTCGTATTAGTCTGCCCTATCAGGAAGACTGTCTGTAGCCCAATAGGCGGGATTAAGCTTAAATGAAAAGAAGCGATCTAATCGGGACAGGGGAAAAGAAAAAGAAGAGAGGCAGTACAACTGAGGTAATGTCTGAAAGGGGGTCGAGGGACGTTTAACACAGTAGCGGAAATTTACAGGAGGTCAAGAAGCTCCACGTACTGGCAATATAAAAAAAGTCAAAAAGAGATATTCGCTCAAACAATTTGCGCTCAAAACAAAACGGGCGCTAAGACTGGAGGGCTCGATTGAAGTTAGCTGCAAAAACACCCGTATCCATGGAAAAGAGAGAGGAGTTTCTCCGGGGCAACAAAAATTATTTGGCAGTTGGTTGGAAGGAAAAAAGATGGAGGAATTTGGAGACTAATGCTAGAGAGATTCAACCCAAAGATTCAAATCAGGGGAAGGGTGCACGGTTTTTAAAAACCAGAGAGCTGCGCAGTCCACTCGATCATCGGAAGGACACCACATCGATCGTCGGGCGCCAGCGAGCGCTCAAAGTCAGACGATCGCACGAGGAGCCGAAGGGGGGCTTGTCATGAACGGCCTCGCCTTTCGCCAGCAGAGTACTGGAATTGTACCAGAGGAGGTAAATAACGTGTCACGGAGACCCGCTTAAACAGAAGCAAGGCACTTTTTACTAAATCGCCGCAAGGAAGGACGCTATGGGAAGGAGAGAACCCCGCCGCAAGGGATTGGTTCCAGAAATGACTTTGTGGCCGGACCTACAACTCGGGGCCCAAAAAAAAGGGGGAGTCGCCCGCACGCGTTGGGAAGACGGCAAAGTGCCTGTCGCGCTCGGAAAGTCGGGCGACAAGCCAAGGAAAAATGCTCTCTCCCTTCTTCGCCTCGAAGCCGCAATAAAAAAAGAAAGGTAATTTGCACCACGTTAGGGAAGAGAATTAGTCAGAGGGCGCTGCCGCCAGGTAAACAGAGTGACGGCAAGGAAGCGAAGGTGGTTAATCAGCTTTTGGAAAAACAAAGTTTCCCGTACAAAGGGAAGAAAGGGGGGAGAAAAAAAAGTTTCTGGGATTGGGACAGGGGGGGGGATCCATCATACGTCGGAGCGACCTTGAGTACCCGACCAAGAAATCGAAAAGGGGGGGTGTTTGGGCACGCGCATGATTTTTCATGAGTACGCTCAAATAGCGTCGTGCCGCGCTTGAAGGATACTGAAGGAAAGGGTGGGTTGTGGAAAAGAGGCAGCCTGACGCTTTTAAAGAAGGGCGGCGCTAAATGCCGTATCGCCGAAGATTCCAAGCACGTTTTGGGGATGACGCAGAGGGGGAGAGAAATCGGCGACTGTGTGCGTAAGGGCCGGCGACGGGAAGAAAAGGTTGTTTCCTACGAGGGGCGACTCCGGGCGGAAAAAAAAGGGCAAAAACACATAATCACGCCAAAGCTTTGGGCGGATCGGAACGGTTGGGGGGGGGGATTGGTAGAACACAAACTCATCCTGAATGGACGTCGGACAGATTCAAAAAGGGGGAAAGAGGGTCAGTTGACTAAGTGGGAGGTTATATGTGAGGCGGCGGCTGGGCAAAAGCGACCATTGGGGATGCAGTATCATTTGACTGAGTAGAAGAAAGCTGGTCGAGATAAGGAGAAGCCCTGGGGAGTCAAAATTATCTGCGAGCAGGAGTGTAGCAGTTGAGGGGGAAAAATGAGATAGAAGGGGGGGTGTGGGGGTGTGTGAGGGAGAGGAGAGGAGGGAGATGCGTATTATAAACGGGAGGGGTCTTAGGGTGGAATGGCTGGGGGTGAAAGCGCACAGGGTTGCGAAAAAAAAAAGAGGAACCTCAGCTCTAGACTCGCCGCCTCGGTAAAATGTTTGGTCGGGGGCGGAACGGAGCTCAACTCAAGTGATTGCGTTAGGGGGCAGAAAGCCCCTAGGAAAGCAGGGGCTTTGTCAGAAGGGGGGGTGGGTCGGGGAGTCTGTCAATCACAGGACTGAAAACGGATCTGGAGCAGATTACGTTCGGGGGAAAGGGAAAGGGGTCTCGGCTAGGGCGAAAAAAAAAAAGGGATACGCGACTAACGCTGCTCGGAAAAAGAGGATTGCCCGAAGCCAGAATTTCAAAAAAAAAAGACGCAGACGGGCGAACTGAAAAAATCTGTCGCATTAAAACGCCAAGAAGTACCAAACATAAGCAAATAGCTGGACGAATCTGGGACGAAATGTAACATAGGGAGATTAATAATGTAACGTTAGCACGGACTGGAGCTTCTTCTGAAATGCGCAAGCCCGGGCCCGGCTTAGTGTGTCATCTGGGAAGAGAACAAAACAGATTATTAACAAGAGATAACCAGGCAGATACCGACTTAAGGGGGAAAGATGCCCATTGGTCTCTTTAGCCGAGCAAAAGATTAAATCTGCTATACGGGGGGGGGGTCTCAGTAAATCATATGGGTCTTCCAGATGCTTTAGAGGGAAGGAGACTTTTGGCCGGGGGGAGGTGGGGACCAGAACTTCCTAATTCGGGTAATGGATGTCTTGGGGAGTCGGAATTCGATCTGCGGACTCAAGCAGAAGACCGAGCGCGATCAGCAGAGCGGCGGGGGGGTGCGGAAGACGAGCCACTTCTGGAGTCAAAATCGAACAGTAGCCTGAAAATGGGGGTCTTGGGGAAAAGAAAGGGGTGAAGTTTGAGACGAAAAAAAATGAAACCGAACTAAAACGAGGAAGGTCTGATGTTCTCATGAGGCTGCGCACCATCAGGGAAAAAGTTGCAGACGGCAAAGGAACCGAAACAACGTTGAAAAAAAAAGATAAACTGCTCTATAATTCGGTAAGCCGTTAATCGTCAAAAGGCAGAAATTAACGAAGGCAAAAGGCCAGTCAAAAGATGGCGAAAGTAACGGAACTGCGAGAAGAATCTCTGGGGCCACAACGCCGAAAAAAAGGCTCACATAGGGGGATCCTAGAAAAGACAAAATTGGATCGAGTCAGAGGACAATCCTTGGTGTGCGGGCATCAGAAATTATCAAAGGAAAAGGAATGCGAGCTATAATATAAACGGGGAAAGGGGACAAAAACCACTCACCGGAAGGTATGGGTAACTACGTCAAAAAAAAAAAAAGGGAAAACAATACCTTCCCCAAAAATTATCCAGGATCAAAATCTTGGCTGAATGTCGGCCATCCGGTTTGCGGAGGGTCAGAACGGGCAAAAGGCTTCACTCCTTAAGCGGCACAAAAATGTCAGCACGTCCTGTCTCAGGACACTAAAAGCCATGAAAAAAAAGTACCAAAAAAAACCATCAGCGAAAAAACAAAAAAGTGCTTGGAAACGACCAGGGGAAAATATAGGCATTTATGAGCGCAAAAATAAGCGTCGTTACCTGGAGAACACGACGCGCAAGAGTCGAAATTTAGTTGAAGTCTCGTAACGACTAATCAAGAAATAAGGGAGAGGGGAAACAAAATACGAAAATTCGCGAGGGGGCGGGACGTTCAGAAAAAGGGTGCCGCCTTTTCTCAATACGTGATGATGGAGATTCCGCCACAAAGAAAGAGGAAGAAAAATGAAATTTTCCGGGAAAACTAGGTGAAAAGTGAGGTCTTTCTCCATCTGCGCTCAGTCTGAAAGAAAAGTTGGGTACCGGAAAGGACTGCTCCGGAAAATCTCTAATCTTGGCATTTCAGCCGGAGGGCTCGTCGGACTTCGAGGCGGCTGCTCTGAGAAGAGAAAGAAGGAGACGTGAGGGTACTTTCTCTCCTACATGCTCGCCGAGCGGCATGGCTAGAAGCGGGTTGTCGCGAATAAAGGAGGGACGGCAAAGACTGGACGGGGAAGCCACACAGCGTCTTCAAGCAGAACAATGAAGATCGCTTCTTGGAGGGGTAGTCGCTTCCAAATTTTAAGGGGGGGTATCCTGTCGGCGGTCAAAGTTGCGGAATGAGTTCAAAGACAGCTCGTAAGGGTCAGAGTGATTGCTGGCGATTAAGCTCACTTTTCACATAACTCAGAAAAAAGGCGAGCGCTGGCAGGGCCGCAGCTCGGGAGGTAACAGAAAAAGAAGACTATCTAGGGAAAGGGGAAGGTGCGGTGCGCGAACAAAAAGGGAAAGAAAGACTGTGGGGTTCGATGAGGGAAGAGATCGGGCGGAGCGCTCGTTGTCCTGGAGAGCCGCGGGGGGAAGGGGTAGAAACCAGGGGGGAAGGGGGGGGGGGGGGGGGGGGGGGGAAGGCCGAGCTTTTTGCATTTGGCATCTTGAAAAAAGAAATTCTGTGAAACATGTACTAGGTCTTCCCTGGCTGGGTTTAAAACAAAAACGCTTGTGTGCTGCAACGACTTGCTTTCGTTGGAGGCCAGTGGGCGTTCTTTCACCGAAGGAAAACACGAAGAAAATTGGGGGGGGGGAACGGACGAGGTGGGGGGGTCTGCAAACGGCTGTCGAACCACAAGTAAGGTGAAGGGAAGTAGGGGACAATTGGATGGTCCGAGAATCTCTGCTCAAAGGACCCCAGACTGGGGGCAACTTGGTTGAAGAAGTTGTACTCCTAGGGGGAGAAATCATTGAAACGAATGGGCCGACTAGGGGCAGTAAAGACAAGGACACCTGGAGAGGGGTAGCACTACGACGTACCCAGGGAATCCGGGTGTGAATTGCACCGTAGGCAAAAAAAGGTTGACACGTCTTTATAGGAGTGATCGGGTGGGGAAAGGCGCGAAGCTCGGGACCTTCAGAGAAAAAAAGGAACTCAGATACCGAAATTCAAGGAAAATCAAGGGGGGTGTCAGCCGATTCGGGGTGCCGCTAGAGGAAAGAGGGGGTTCGCGTGCAGGATTCAGATTACTGTTAGCTTGTTTGTCGCGGAACTAAGGGAGAATAAAACTGCGACAGGGGCAAACCACGAAAGGTTCTGTTGGACAATTGGTAAAAGCGCACTCATTGATTCCATATGGGCATGAGAAAAGGCTTCTATGAAAAGGGTACTCGAAATGTGAGTATAGGGCATTGTGAAGAACTCCAAAAAAGAGGGGACTTTTGGGGAAAGGCCTCAACGCGAGTATATGTAGAGGGGACTTGAGAGAAAAGAGACGGGACTGAGAGATCTTGAAGAGTCAAAGAAGGGAAGGGAAGGTTGAAATCGAAAAGGTTTTACGGCTTTCGATCAGTGGGGCCCTCAGAAGGAATGTTTTAATATATTCCTGGGAAAGGTGAAGAGTTCCCGAGGAGGCGCTGTCCATCGGACGCTTCAAAAGGCAATGCAGAGGGGAGCGGCGAAGGATTTGGCTCAAAAAACCAAGAAATTAGGAGTTGGAAAAGGGGAAAAAAAAAATTTCGAGGAACAAAGTGGAAAAGGATTAAAACGAGCGACGAGACGGGAGAGATTCCTACCAAAGTGGGTTAAAAAAAGCCAACTATAGCTGGGAGAACAAACGACAAGGGGGCGAAAGTCTGTTTCGGAGGTGACAGGAACCCCGTTAATCCTACACAGAGGGCCAAGGCAAGAGGCACGGGAAAAAGAAGGGCCGATGGGAGAGCGTCATTTAAATAAGGGGTCGAGCCATGAAGAAGAAAAAAAAGGGGAAGCCACGGGTAGGGCGAGGGGGGCGGGAGGTTGGTCGTCGAAAAACTCCTGAAGCGAGAAAGGGGGGACAAGTCCGAACATCCAGGATCCCTTCAATCAAAAGGGAGTCAGTCACCTAATTAATATCCGTAGAGGAGGGTCCGCTATCCAGAGAAGGGGGTGTCATGCAAGAAAGGAGAAGTAACCCTTCAGTGGGCATGATCGGGGCAAAGGAGGTAATTTAAATTAACCTGTTCATAGAGAAAAAAAAAAACACCGGAGAGGAGGAAAGAGAGAGAGATAGAGTTATTGGGGAGCTGCGACGAACGGGGAAGGTCGAAGGGAGTTGCCAACTTAGGAGGGGATCATGAGTGGAAAAAAAAAAGGGAAATCAGGACGAGCGGCACTACCGCATCAAGGCTTGCCTAGTGAAGAATCGCAAGGAGGGATGATGCGAACCTGGTAGCTGGAGGAGAGTCAGGAGGGGGAACGCAACAAAAGCCAGCGCCAAAAAACCCACCGGGGAAGAAAGGTCTTCAGGGTTCACAGAGAAACCCCCTTCAGGAAGGGAGCATCGACGATTCGCCTTTGTCCCTTGAAAAAAGAAAAAAAACTAAGATATGGGCGGGGTGGAAACGCAGGGGGTGAATCTGTCAACAAAAAAGAATAATGGGGCTGACGTGGAAAAAGAGGGCAGCTGTAATAGCGGGGGGAAAAAAAGAGGTCAAAGCTGAAACACTGGTGGGAGTCCGGCCAGAAGAGGCAGAGCTTCCAATCAGGGTCACAAAAAGCGTTTCCAAGAGGAAAAAAATTCGGGGCGGGCATCGGCAAAAAAAAGTCATTTAGGATGTGCGAAAAGACGGGACGAGAGGAATCACCTTTGGAGAACGAGACATCTGCGCAGAAAAAAAAAGAAAGAGGGAATCTAGGGGCCAGTCAGCACCAACGGAGCGAGTGGCCAGTCTCAAAAAAGAGGTAAGGTACAAGGGGAAAAAGAAAACGTTTCAAACGCAGGTGGGGGTGGTGATTAAGGGGGCATCAGTATCCGTAAGATATCTGATTCCAGGATACGAAAGACCCTCCTAAGTAGGCGAAGCCTAAAGAAGGAAAAAAAGGCAAAAAAAAAAAAGGGTGCCTCGGCGAGTTCTGCCTATTTAAAAGAAAAGGTCACGCGTAGAGAATGCACCAAGGATATATGCCAGGAAAAAAATTGGCATCAAAGAGAGACGGTACATGGGGAAACTTGGAAAGGACAAATAAAAAAGCTGATCTGCATGTTGTGGTTCAATAAGCAGGAGGAAGGGTCGGCGAATGACAGACGTAAATAAGGAATTACAAGTAAAAGGACGGGGATTTGGATAGGCCAACAGAGAAAGCGTCGAAATCCAAAACTACTTTAACGTGGCAAAAGAGAGAACCATGGGGGGGAAAGGGGGGAAGGGGGGAAAAGTCTTTATGTTCTTTCGATTTTAGAAATACTCGAATGTCGAGCATACACGTCTGCAGGGGGGGGAGTGGGCCAATAGGGGTAGATATGGGTGGGGGGTTTGGCCAACGTCCTTTTGCAGTCCATAGGGGTGGGGGGGGGGGGGGAGGCTCTCACACTTTACTTCGAAGGAAAGAGGGTCGTACAGCGAACCCGGGAAAGTGGGACTTAAGGCAAAGAGGTCCCCTAATTCTGGGACAAGTATAAAGCGGAAAAATAAGAGGCCGGGGAAGGTTCAACAAGGCTCTTAAAGGGCAAAGGAAGTCTTAGGGCGGGCTTCACGGGAAAGGAGGGTCTCTAAAAGGGAAGGAAATAACCTTAAGGAAAAACACAGTCTGGAGCATTTGAAAGACGCAATTTTCCAAGAAAGAACAAAAGCACAGCACGACAAAGGAAAAACGGGCGCGGCTCGAGGTGAATTCGGCAAAACTGGAAAACGGTAGAGAAACAAGGAGGGTAAAGAAGTTTGCGCAGTGTTTCGGAAGCGGATTCAAAAATCACCCATGGAGGGACAGGAAAATCATGAGATCGCCATTGCAAAAGATTGAAAGCACCGACTGTTGGGAAGGTGCAAGGAAACCTCGCCTTCTGGCGCAGGCCAGAACGGAGCGCAGCGGGGGAAAAAAAGAAAAAAGCGGAATTCTTACTAAAAGATGCTCTCACCGGAACTTCGGAAGTCTCCAGGTCCACTTGACTTGAATGACATCAAAGCAAAGATGCCGCGCCATAGCCAGCCGACTACCAGAGGGGAAAAAGAGAGGGAATACAGAGCTCCGAAGGGACAAGAAAAATGTAGAAGTTGCGGAACGATCGAATGGTAAGCAATGGTGAGAGAAATCTCCGAACAGAACAGGACTTCAATTTTAATTCTAAAGAAAGAAGAGCTGAAGGGGGGGGTCAGAGGAATAATCGGAAGGGTTGTAGTTCCGGAGGATGGGGGAAGGCCAGGCGGGGAAAGAAAAAAAGCAGCTTTATTCTCCAGAAAAAAAAAAAAAAAAAAAACCCCAAAAAACAAGACAAACCAAAAACACCACCCCAACCAAAGCACAAACCAAACCACCCCCCAACCGAACGTCTAAAAAAGGGGGTTGTTGCGGCAAAAAATCGGCGAGAAAGAAAAAAAGTCGTCAAGCGCAGATAGGGCAGCGGGGAAATTAGAAAAAGCGGCGGCCATCCAGAAACGAAGCAAAGAGTCCTCCAGGCAAATAAGGAGAGCGGTCGCTTAGAAAAACTCTCTGGACAAGGAGGAAAAAAGAGGGTTATCTGGTAGATAGGGAGAAAAGAAATCACACTAACGCAAAGGTTCCTCTAACTTGATCTGTCGTCGGCATTGGTCTTCTGGGGGGAAAGAACAGCTCTTACTCGTGAAAAGCGGCCCCGTTTGGAAAAAAAAAAAAAGCGAATCGCGACCTGAGGTCTTTGTTTTCAAAACGCAAGATTCGAACAAAGCGTCGTAAAAAGGTGCAACATCTCTACCTCGAATCGCCAGGAAAAAAGTGTTGGAAATCAGCAAGGGAAGAGTGGGGGATAAATGCGCGCTAAGAAGGGCGCGCAGGGTGTAAAATATGAGCACTTTCGGTTTGGACTGCTTGGGAAGAGAAAACCCCCCCACCGTATTAGAAGACATGTGAGAATGTGAAAAGTAACTGGAAGGCCTGGGCAAGGTTGGTTGCCGAGCTAGGGTAACAAGTGCGACGACGACAGCGAACAGAACTAGACATCTCCCATCAAGTTTGGCAGTGAAAAAAAGGGGGGTGTTCACTGGGGGAGCGCATCCTATTTGCTCGTAACCGAGCCATCCCGGGGGTGCATTAGAAAAGACAAAAAAGTCCGTTCTTGTAGAGGGGCGGCGGGAGGAGGGGAGGGTCCATTTTTGCTATGAAGAAATATACGTTTCTGGGGGATGGGCGCAAAGGCTGGGCATTAGAGACGCGGAACCGCAGAGGGGGGGTGGCTTACCATTATCGAGGGATCCTAGAGGGGGGGAAAGAAGGGGAGGAAAGTGGGGGAAGGTATCGAAGGGTTGGGTAGGGGGGTGGCTAATTTGGGGGCGGGCGTAGATTCTTCATTAGCGACGGCGTGGAAAGACAAAGAGTACCATAAGAAGGGGGAAAGGCAAAACTCATCTCAAGGGGGTTTGACACGTTTTGGACGTCTCTGAAAAAGCAAGTTGAAGATTGGGGAAAGAAAAAAAAAAAATGAGAAGCCCATATACGTAACGGTTAAATTGGTGGTTATGGTACCAAAAGAAAATGGTTGAAAAACTGAAGCATGGAGGAGGGACTATCCGTTCGAGGAAGAAGATTTTGGAGGAAAAGGAAAAGTGGAAAGAAACCTGAGCACGCTGGATCGAAGGCCAAGGAAAAGGGGGTGGACGCTAGTTGCCCGAGGCACAGAAAAAGGGAAAATTACCGGCCTGAGGACCTTGAAGAACAAAAAAAGCCTGCAAAAAAATTTACTAACCTACGAAATTACCCAGTAGTACTAATTTTATCGCAAACAAGAGGGGGGGAGGGCTTCCAATTTCATCCAGTCAAGGAACTTCCGTCATTTGAAAGAACTAGTCGCTAAAACAAACAGAAGAAGGAGGATAGCCCCAGAAACGGAGTTCCATTTTTTCCAACGAAACGAAGGGGGGGGAAAAAAAAAAACCTACGAAAACGCATTCAAGCTGTTCTATGAAGGGGAAAGACCTCTCCTCAGGAAGGGTCCAGAGTGGGAGCGTCCCGTGGGGGAAGGTCAGGGGTTCTTAAAATGGATGGGAGTGGTGAAAAAAAAATCCTGGTCGCGGCTTGGACGGATCTAGAGGAGAAACGCCTTAAACATGCAGCGGTAAAGAGAATCGAGGGTTGGAAAAACTATAAACTTCAAAAAAAGGAAATTCTACGCCAGAGGTGAATTTGTCAAGCTGGAGGGGAGAAAGAACTTACTACAAAACAAGAAATAACGGAAGCGATCTAGTGAGAAAGCGAGGGGGAGAGCAAATCAAGAGAGGGCAAGAGAAGGCACAGCAACGTGTCACAAACAAAAGGCGGAGAGCGAATAAAGAGTTGTGCTGTATCTCACAAAAAAGAGGGCGAAAATGGAAAAAGAAAAAAACCAAATCCAGGGAAAAAAAATAAGAACTTCGGCACTTCGAGCGCGGTGCCACTCATAACGGGGAGCAATCGGGATCGCGATGGGTGAAAAAGATGCGGTGACATCTTTATCGAAGAAAGCAAGAAGCAAATAACGGAATTACTGTCAAGGAAGGCGCGAAAAAAATTAACCAGAGGAAAGGAAAACGCACAGGGACAAGAAATTCAGATGAAAAGAAAAAAATCCTTCCTAAAAGGGGGCAAACCAAAACGTGCTCCACGTACCAAAGAGGTGGGCTTGAGATCGGCCATGTTTGGAGCTCCACCGCGCCAGGGGGAAAGTCGGGAGGAAACTGCACAAACACAGGCAAGTACACCTAACGAAAGAAATTGGAAATGGATGAGACCCATCAGTATATCAAAAAGAAAGGGGAGGGAAAAAAAAGAAGGTCCCTTAAAAGAAAGAATTACGGCCCAGTAGAAAGCATTCATTGTACGCGAACCACCCGACGCAGAGCATTCTCTTTAGGAAGAGGGGAAGAAGCGATAATGCAGAAAAAAGGAAAACGAGGCGGTTAAAAAAAGAATAAGAGAGAAGGGACGCGTGTGAGTTTAAAAGGCCGACGGGGACACGTAAGAGGAGTCCCCTCCTACAATAGAGAACGACCAAAGGTGTACGGGGAACTATGGGACAAATTGGCACTCGTCGTCCATTTGGAATTACCGTTACCACCAAGGTGAAGACGGGAACAGGACTGCCCAGGGCGGCTCGTCGGGGAATGACCAAACAGGTTCCTGAAGGAGGAGATGAGGGGTCACGTCGGAAAGAAGGCTTCAATTCATGGGGGGGCCTCGCCTGAATTATCTGGAGAGAAGGGGGGGGCCTCGATCTTAGCGAAAGAAAAAATTACAAACAAAAAAACGGAGCTTTTTCTAGGAGGGGAAGGACACCCTGTCCGTTACTGCCCAAGACGAGATCTGAAAAGAGACTCCCTATCGACGTCCAAAGGTAGTATCCTTCAAAGGGAGTGTAAGGGGGAGGCGAGGTCTGCTCAACAGAGGGGAAGGTAGAAGTCATGCAGAATCAGTGTGAAAAATTCTTATATCTATCAATATGGTATGCAACGCCGCCGCAAAGCTTGGCGGATCGGGCGTCTAAGTCAGAGAAAAGGGGGGAGTACGAAAGAGCTTAGTATATTGCCTAGGGGGGAATGGAACTCTTCTGAAGAAATCGGGGAAAGGAGGGGGAAAGAAGGGCTGCCTCCTTAGACGACTCCTCTAATTCCTTCAGCCAAAGTCAGCTTTAGTTGCGCAAAAACCACAAATGACAAAAATAAGGGTGTTTCAGGTGGAAATGGCGATCAGAAGTGGGGCATGTACGTGGTAATTTTTCTTTGTTAAGGGAAGATTACGAGAAAAACAAACTCTTTTCAGTCACCGAGAAAAACTAGTCCTTCAGTGTCAAGGTAAAGGTTTGTTGCGCTGGAACTTCACAAAAGAACGCCTAAACTTTTTCTCTGAAAAGGGAGAAGTGGTCTGCGAAAGGGAGCGAATCGGAAAGGGGGCTCCTGGATGGTAAGGGAACATCTATCTCGGCGTCCCCAGAGAAAGAGACCCTCGAAGACTAAAGGGGGGAACGGTGGTTAAGAAGAAGGGTGACAAATTACTAAGAAAAAGGAGGGATTAGTTTTGGCTCATGAAAAGAAACTATTGGCCTACTATGCCATTTCAAGGCCGGGAGTTTGCGCGACGCTTAAACAGAGAAGGTGACGCAGTTCTTTCGAGACACATGTGAAGGCAAGTTGGATCCTGGGGGACACCCGATAATCCTGGATGACGGAAAGCGTGGGGGAAGGCGACGGGAAGGAAAAACCGTCTTCCAGAAATTAGGAAGAATAAGTACGGCCCCAGACGCATGTGTAAAGAAAATCCTCTGGGACGACGGGGGAGCAAAGATTTTAAGATGGGGAGATATCGAGACGGGGAGCCGTGACTGGAATGCTTGTTACTGGCACAGGAAGAACGACCAGCAACTCTGGCAAGTTTCACCAACCACCAAGACAGAAGTATAAAAAAAAGGTAAAAAGATGGGAATCCAAACATAACTCAGATGCAATGCGAACTGCATCGGTACCGATGAAATGATTAGTCAGGAAAAACGCTCTAATCAAACAAGTACCCGGAAGGGGGGGGTATTGGGGGGGGGGGAAGGGGTCATGCTCTGCGGAATATTTATGAAACGGGACGACTTGGTAATCGACTAGATAAAGGGAAAGAGACGTATCTTGGAAGTCACAAAGGGCCTTGGCCGGTGAATACAAACCCAAGGTACAGGAGAGCCTGCTATATTGGGGGCAGAACGGGAATTTTGGATGGGCAGGAAGGTTCTAGATGGCCTTATTAAGGCGCGGGACCGGAGAAAGGTAGCGCGCAAAACCGAAAATGGCCCTCAAAGGGGGATAGTCAAGGGGTCGGCAAAAAAGAAGCAGAGGCGACAAAGAGGTGCCAAAAAATATTGAAACGACAGGGAAAAGGTGAAGAGCCAGGAAAAAGGGGGACAGAGTAAAAATTTAAACGATGATTGAGGATGAGAAGAGCCACAAGGCGGGGAAGTATTGCGGTTGTGGGGGAGACCGATCAAGAGGAGAAGAAAAGAACATTCTGGCCAAGCGGAGGGGAAGAATTTCAACGGGAAAGCAAGAGGGATGTAGACCTCAGGAAAAGGGGGACGAGCATAGGGAGTGGAGAGGGGACGGGGTTTGCTGGGAAGGCTAATAAAGCCAAGGAATCTGTATGCGAATCGGGCAGCATCATCCCGAGACACTCGCCGTGGGGCGTCGGGACAAAGATAGGCACGAGGGGAGTGCCAAGCTAGTAAAGCTTGATTTGGGGGGGAAGGAAAAGGAAACATCAGACCTACTAAGGGAATAATCTAATACTGGGACCTTCAGTGGGGGGAAACGGCATCCTTTTCAATAAGATTCTAAGAGGAAACAAAAAGTGGGGGAATCCTTAGCTCCGAAGACGAGGGTGCCACGCTTATAAAGCGGGGCGGAGTAGGATGACTACATGAAAAAAAACCACACCAATGATCACGGAATAGGAAAAGAAAAGCAGAAGGACTGGTTCCAAGGGGCGACCATAGAGGGAGATGCTGGGAGGGAGAAAGAGCCTTCTCTACAGGAGATGGTAGAAGACCTTCGAGCCCAAATAGGCAAACCCACATGTAAGGGAGTTTCGGAACGAACCAAAATCTTTCAATTAAAAGCGTTAAAGCCTAGCAGGTTGACCTGCGAAAGGTTAGAAGAGGGCTCCAACTTTTGGGGAAAAATTTTTAGATGCTGGCTCGGGAAGAATCATTCGAAAACTCCAGAAGGGCTTCTCCTAGTGCTGCAACTTTGATTCTACAGGTCTGTGGGCAGCTTGGAGAAAAAAGTGGGGTATGAAAATAAGTCCCCAACTAGTCCTGAAGCTTTCCAAACCGAAATGTGTTAAAGCTGCAGACTCAGGGAGGGTCTCATATGTAGAGTGAATCCTAATTACCGGAGTGGGGTTTTCGGGAAAATAGAAGAGCACAGGCCTTGCGGTGAGCGAAACTCCGATCCTAAGACGACACGAACCCGTCATTAGGAAAAAAAACGAGGCAAGGAAGACAAAAGTAGAGAGAGCCGGAAGGCACGGGGCGATCGTATTGGAAAAGGAAAAGGGGGTTTGATTAGTGGGAAAAGAAGACCAAGAAGATCAGAACGTCTCCTCAGTCCCCAGAAAAAGAAAATATTCGCACGCCAATTAAAGACGGCCAAAGGACAATCCAGTAACGGGCTATTTCGGGTGCCAAGTAGAGGAGTGGCCATCGAGGGGGTCAGAATAATTTATCTAGACAAGCTGGCATCGATAGGGACTGAATGTTCATTGGAACAAACCAAGAAGAAATATGATAGGGGGGGGGTACTAGAAGTGGAGGCGCCAGTTGCGCACCTGGAAGAAAAGCGGGGGGAAAAAGTGACCGCCTGATCGGAATAAGGAAAACAAAGAATCTGGGGGAAGAAAAAAGCGACTTGAATCGCTCTGCGGGGAGGACATTTGCGAAAAACTATTTCGGGAGAAAAAGAATGGGTGGGGGCGGGAAGAAGACTAGGGATCTAGAATGGAAAGAACAGGGCGGACAGACAAGGCGCCCAATGGCAAAGGTGATAAAATGGCTTGAAACCAGTCAGGAATATCACAAAGACGGGCACGTGAGGCGGGAATCTCGCAAGAAGGGGAACGCCATTTCGGTATAACCCATAGGCATTCGGGATTCAATGACATCATCGATTAAGAGAAAGAAGAAAAGACGCACACTACTATGGTGAAGAAAAAAAAAGGAGTCTCCTGGTGATCGTTCCTGAGGGAACGCCGGGAGAGGGAAAAAGGGGGGACTTAAGGGAAAAGAGAACACGTACTGCGATGAAGAAACAAAGTTCGCTGCAGTAAAGGGAAGGCCCGAAGCCGACATTCTCGAGGCGTCGGGGGGGGCCTTTTGAAAAAAGCCACCGGGGAGAAAGAAGCGGGGATTAGCCGGTGACACAACTTAGGTCTAAATTGTTTGGTTTAAGCAACGGATCCAAAAGCAAAAAAAATTGGATGAATACATGGGAGAAAGGCGATCGAAAGTTCAAAGATGGCAAGTTTGAAAGTCCGTGTCAAAAAAAACGAGAAAGGTCTGGGAGGGAAAGGACCAAGAAAGTGGGAAACCGTCCTA